>Ga0123334_1001750_pt1 | contig 26428 bp, 28 predicted proteins | sample BiotimSIPDNA_FD_89706 | JGI IMG/M metagenome (GOLD analysis project Ga0123334, IMG submission 89706) | Anaerobic biogas reactor microbial communites from Washington, USA - Biogas_R1 time_0 SIP DNA | ecosystem: Engineered > Bioreactor > Anaerobic > Unclassified | place: Washington, USA... | reverse complement strand
TCTTTCGTGATGCAGATCCTATCCTCCATCTCTCAGACCCCTTTTCTGTTATTGCTGTTCTCGGGCACCGTTTTCCTGAGGGGGACAGTCCGAGGTTTTTTCGCAAGGATCAGCGCACTGGCCAGCGCGCCGTTGATCTCGTTCCGTTCTTCCGCCGAGAGTTCGGGAAAGGCCATGGCGGCCAGAGCGTCGGGCACTTCGTAGACCTTCGTGCGCCGGACTTCGACCTCACTGAACCCCGCTTCTTCCATGAGAGCGGCGTACTCCGTCTCCTGCAGTGCTCCGGCAATACACCCTGACCACGCGGCAAGGTTCTCCACCGTCCGCTTCGTCACGGGACGGAGAAAAACCGTGTCGGAGACGCAGAACCGGCCGCCGGGACGGAGCACCCGAAAAGCCTCTTTCAGCACCTTCCCCTTGTCGGGGGAGAGGTTGATGACGCAGTTGGAGATGATCACGTCCACTGTGCCGCTCTCGAGGGGCATGTCCTCGATGTAGCCCTTCACGAGGGTCACATTGTCCAGCCCCCTGAGGTTTTCAGCCGCGGTCTCGAGCATCTCGTCTGTCATGTCGAGGCCGATGACTTTTCCGGAGGGACCTGCAGCTTCCGAGGCCAGAAAGAGGTCGAGCCCCGCGCCGCTTCCAAGGTCGAGTACTGTCTCTCCAGGCTGGATGCGGGCCTCGGTAAAGGGATCCCCGCATCCGAAGGACTGGTCTGATATGTGTTCAGGGGTTTTTTCGAGCACAGCGCCGTCGTAGTTGCCCCGTGTCATGCTGAAGACGTCGGATGAGCCTGCGGTGCCGCAGCAACACCCTCCCGAGCCGCAGCACGAGGAGTTGTTCTTGATCGCCTTTGCGTACCGTTCTTTCACGTATTTACGGATATCATCCATACTTGATCTAGCTCCTTTTTTCCTTTGGAAGGTTTTCAAGAAACCGGGGGAGATCCTCGACGAACTCCCCTATTTCGTCCCTGACCCGCCGGTAGCAGTCCAATTTTTTTTCCTCTGTCTCTTTGTCCAGGGCCAGCTTCGGAGGGGCGTCAAACCCCCGGTGGATGATCCGTGCTTTCCCCGGGAAGAAGGGACATCGTTCGTCAGCGTCACCGCATACAGTGATCACAAAATCGAAGGGAACGTCAAGCAGTTCCATGACGTTTTTCGACCGATGACCGGAGATGTCCACCCCTGATTCTTTCATCACCGCCACCGCACTGGGATTCAATCCGTGGGTTTCGATCCCCGCAGACCAAACCTCCACGGCGTCTCCGTGGAGATGACGGGTCCATCCTTCCGCCATCTGGCTGCGGCACGAGTTTCCGGTACAGAGAAACAGTACCTTCAGCTTCTCCTTCATACAGTCTTTTTCCTCCCCCTGAATCCACAATGGTCGTTCTCCCTGTGCAGTCTGACGATCTCATGGATTTTTGACCTGTCCTTCATCAGGAAACCTGCATCCCGCACTGAGTTCCGTATCCACTCGAGCAGTCGGGGATCGACTTCGGTGTCCATACGGTAGTAAACCCACCGCCCTCTTTTTTCCGATTCGATGAGCCCGGCCTGATGAAGAATGCTCATGTGGCGGGAGACGGTCGCAGGGGCAAGTTCAAGGAAGTCTCCCACATCGCAGACGCAAAGTTCTTCCGTGTCCATGAGCGCCAGGAAAACACGGAGCCTGTTCTTTTCACCGAGTGCTTTTGAAATGGAAAGGATCGATTCCACAATATGTCTCCCACCTTTTGTTATTTCTGCATATAACGAAATGATAGCACGAAAGATTTTTCCATGTCAAACTTCATCAAGACCAAATGTAACGAGGTGATGATCGTGTCATGGGATACGTATTTCATGAATGATAAAAGAGCAATAATTTCCTAGCCCTTCTCAAACTAGCGGGCAAGGTTCCCCTAACGGTTTCCCGGATGATTCTTTCCCTGTTTTCCGAAAACAGAAAAAAATACAGATCGCTGCATTCCGCCGCAGTGCCTTCTCGACGTTTTTCATTCAATGACACGTTTTTTTAACTGCGGAAGAGCTCGATATCAGCCTCCATGCCGCAGTGTATCCATTTCATTTTTCAAAACGCTCCAGTATCTCCTGCCTGACCTCGAGTCCCAGCAGCCGCTCCAGGAGTACTCCCATGAGGAGAATACCGGCAAGGGAGGCCGCGAAACGGGAGAGAGCAAACACTGGTCCGACACTCTGGATCTCGAAAAGGACCATGGGCAGCCGCATGGATGACCAGGAGCCGAGAAAAATGAAAATGTTCCGGAGGCTCGTTCCCTTCCGCAGCATTACCTCAGCTACCGGGAATGCCACGTAGAGCGGCCCTGCGGAGCTTGCCCCCAGCAGTACAGCGAGAACGATCCCCCTGATGCCGGAAGCCTCTCCAAGGTGTGGAGCAATACGCTCACGGGGCACCCAGACGTCGAATAACCCCAGCAGGATAAACACCGGAACCAGGATGCCGATGATAGTGGATATATTTACTCCAAGCAGTTTCAGGGCTTCCCTCCCGGCCTCAGGAAATACGGCCCCGAGAACTCCTGTTATGAGAAGAGCAGCTATAGCGATCCTCCATTTCTTGAGCAGGACCTTCATATCCATATCCTCACTGCAAGCCAGACTGCGTACCCGATACCAAAAGACCAGAAATAGGCCATGCCGTTTCGCAAAAGGGTGACCTTCCATCCGAAGAATGAGGCTTCAAGGGGTGCGGTCGCTACACCCACCATCATGAGCGTTGATACGAAGACGGCCATCTGGGCCACTCCGGCTCCGTGCTCCAGGAGTACTTTTGCCATTGGAAACGCAACGAAGCCCGGCAGAAGAGTCAGGGAGCCGATCAAAGAGGCAAGGATCTGACCGAAAAAGCCGCTTTCCTCCCCGATTAGGGAGGCGATGACTTTTTCAGGCAGCAGCGCCACGGAAATCGAGACGAGAAGCAGCGTTGCCGTCAGAGGGGGAAGAATGTTTACAAATGTGTTCAGAGCTTTCTTCAGGGCTTTTTTCGTTTTTTCCGGGCTTGCAGCCGCTGAAACGCCAAGAAGAACGCCCGTCGCGAGATAGAGGAACCATGTCATAAGAGTCCGACACAACCTTTCCATGGGGAATTGCTCTTTTTCGAATCACCGGTAAATGGTAATGCAGAAGAGAACGGTGATGCAACAGGGAATAAGGCCGTAGAAACCGTTTTTCCGTCAAGCCTGTTTTTCGGGTTTTTCTGTCGGCGAAAGGACAAAAAGGTGTACCCGAGGGCGTTCACAGGTGTCCGTGACAGAAAGAACGGGCTGTTTTTCACTCTTCCTGGAAGCTGAAATCACCAGACCAGTTCCCGTATTATCTCCCATAATCTTTCAACGGAGTTTGTCTCCATCAAGGGTTTCCAGAGGACAATGACAATACTCGCATCGAAAAGGCTCCTGGCAGCCGCCAGGGGCTGGGAAAGCGCTTTTTTCACCTCCGGACTCGAGGTACGGAGGCATTGGTGTATCGTCGTCTCGAGATGCATGCTGAAAGCGATCGGGGAAAGCGCAAATGCGCCCCGGAAGACCTGGGAGACCATGGACCGGCTTTCAAAGCCTTCGGATTTTAAAAAGGCGATGACACAGACAAAGCAGGCGCAATACCAAAAGGAAAAATTCAGGCGTCTCTTCCGTATTTCCTGTACGGTCTCGAGAAGGTGGCAAAACGTCTCGTCGATCCCCCGCCTCAGACCTTCGTCCCGTGCCCTGTCTATTCCGCTGATCCTGCTCCAGAATCCCATAGTGCGCGCACCTCCGATGAGCAAATGAGACCATTCAGTCTTTCCAGGGAATCAGTTCCGGTTTTCGAAGCGCCTGGTGTTTCAGTACCGGGATCCCCAGTTGTTCACCCAGGGAGCGGAACCTGTCCTTGTAGATCCCTTTCAGGTTGTCGTGGAACGCAATGGCATCTATGCCGCCATGAATTGAACGGACGCACTCTTCGAGTCGTGCGGGGCCTGATCCATCTTCGTAGCGTCCGGAGACAAGCCACTGGTTGGCGAGGATATGGGATACGCCGAAAGCCGAGTCATTCCATTCCCCGAAGGCCGCTGCGGCAAAATTGGGGTCGAAGTGGATCCCGCCCGCACAGAGAATATTCCTTACCCTTCTTCCGTCGCTCCTGAAAACCGACATGAGCGACCGGGCAAGCACCCTCGCCGCACGCAGGTCACCCCAGCAGGCGGGAGAACTTCCGATCTCTATGTCAAGGAGAGGCACAGGGTACTTTGTGATCATGTCCGGAGTTCCTCCTCCGTATACCATACCCGACCAGTGGGTAGCCTCGGTGGTGACCCGGTACTCCGTCAGTCCCTCCTCTATTCTGAACCGCTCCATTGCATGAAGCAGGTTCCGCATGCACTGAGGGTCCGCCGGGCCGAAAGAGCCGCTCCCGATATCGCCGGTGGTGTGGGTCGTGAGTATTCCGTCGGGAGCGTTCTCCCCCTCGTGCCACGTGATGATCCCCGCCGCCGTGCAGTCTGAGAAGAGTTCCTGCATAACCGGAAGATACCTGACGTAATCGTGGCTGACAACTTTTTTTGTGCGAACAAAGAGAAAAACGCTGCCTTCGCCGTCCACATACTCGAGCACCGGCATATCGTCCACTGAAAGACTGATCTCCCGGGGGGCTAAAATGCCGGAAACAGCCTGCAGCACGTTGCCTGCGACGTGATCAAATGGATCCGCACAAAAGAAATACACAGCTTTTTTCATACCCGCGGGCCTCCTTTACCATTTCAGGATATACCCTTCAAAGGCCTGGCGTTCAGGACAGACCGGGAAGCTTTGCATTATAATACACCTTATGAAAAAGGATATTTCAGTAAAAAAGAAAAAACATATTATGAGGCTGTTGATCGTCGCCGCAGCTATCGGCGCCGGGGCTTTCTGCCGTTCCCTCAGCGGGGTCCCTCCCGGTGCGGGCAAACTGTCAGGAACAGAATTCCGAACCGGAGTTTCCTCTCCGGCTGAAGACTTCTCTTCTTTCAGTGACGATATCTCCGTATCCACAGTTCCCACAGAATTATCAGGGGGCGCCGGAGAAGAAACCTCCGCCCTGCAGGATGAGCTTCCCGCCGGGAAAAACAGAAAAAAAACCACACCAAAAGATCTGAAACCCGATATCGAAGCACTGAAAAAAGGAATTCGCCCAATAGAGGGAGCCCCCGGCGATATGAGTGAATACCTCGACGATGCGGAACGGAAGAGGAAGATCCGGATCAGGAAATCCCTCGGTGATATCCAGAAAAAAGTGAAGGAATGGGAGAAGAGTATCTTCGAGCCAACCTGGTGAACAGTTGATCGGAAAAGGGTGCCCCGTGAAGAAGACACTTCAGGGGGCACCCTTTATGTACATCTACAGAAGCTGGACTATGCTAGAAATTTCTCAGGATCGTCTGGTCCCTTCCGGGCCCGACCCCGATAAGATTCACCTGTATTCCCGAGGCTTCTTCAATGTATTCCACGTACTTCCTGGCCTGGAGGGGCAGCTGTTCGAACTCCCTGCACGAAGAGATGTCCTCGCTCCAAGCCTCAAGTCTTTCATATACCGGTTTCGCTCTTCCCTGCCTGTATGCGCCGCTCGGAAAATGCTCCTCGTGCCGTCCGTCGATCTCGTATCCTGTACAGACGGGAATGGAACCCATCCCCGTGAGCACGTCGAGCTTGGTCAATGCGATGGAGGACAAACCATTCACACGCACCGCGTATCGGAGAGCGACCAGGTCCAGCCAGCCGCACCGCCGGGGGCGTCCTGTGGTCGCTCCGTATTCGCCGCCTTTTTCCCGAAGAGCCACACCGGCCTCCCCTGTATCTTCCGTCGGGAACGGGCCTTCCCCTACCCGGGTGCAATACGCCTTCACTACGCCGATCACCCTGTCGACCACGCCCGGACCGGTGCCCAGGCCGACGCAGCCTCCGGCGGCCACCGGAGAAGAACTCGTCACGAACGGGTAGGTCCCATGGTCTATATCCAGTAGAGTGCCCTGTGCTCCCTCGAAGAGTACACCCTTCCCCTCGCGGATCGCCTCGTCAATGACCCGGGAGGCGTCTTCGACATACGGGGCAAGCGCCTTTCCCCATTTCACAGCTGCTTCGTAGACTTCGCTGAAGGGCAGAGGTTCCTCGCCGAAAATCTTCGTAAGATAGGTGTTCTTCTCGTCAAGGTTGTATTCAAGTTTTTCCCTGAGAGCTTCCCCGTCAAGCAGGTCCTCCACACGGATGCCGCAGCGGCTGAATTTGTCCACGTACGCCGGACCGATACCCCGTCCCGTCGTGCCGATCTTCCGTCCCTTGCCCCTGAGGCTTTCCTGCGCCTTGTCGATTTTTTTATGGTAGGGCATCACAACGTGGGCAGCACCGCTTATTACCAGCCGTGCCCTGTCCTTTCCCTGTTCCTGGAGTTCTTTCAGTTCATCCAGAAGCTGGTCGGGATCGATAACCACTCCGTTGCCGATGATGCAGGTCTTGCAGGGATAGAGCATCCCCGATGGAAGAAGATGAAACACGTATTTCTGTCCGTCAACGATGACAGTATGGCCTGCATTGGCACCTCCCTGGTAACGGGCGAACACATCCACTTTTCCTCCGAGGGCGTCAACGACCCGTCCTTTTCCTTCATCGCCCCACTGGGCGCCCACAACAGCCTCAACTCGACCTTTCACTGCATTGCCTCCTCACGCAGCGCCCCGCGGGCGCCTGAAAAAAATCACAGTACATCTCTTTGGCAGAGTTTATTTCCCGAAAAACTGGAAATCCTCTTATTTTTTCGCGGTATAGCGAATGAGTTCCGGCATGGTCACATATCGTCCCTTTTCGAGAGGTATCCCGCTCTTTTTTTTCAAAAAATCAACGGTAGCGGAGCGCGTATGGGCTATCATGACGACCCAGCCTTTCTTCTCCGCGATGGAAAGGCCCCGGCGAAACTGTTTCTCCATGAATTCCTCCGACGATTCGTGATCGATAAAAACGGAACAGAAAGCCGCCGGCACTCCATTCTCCAGCGCCGTATTATACGCCACCGACGAGGCAATTGTCCTGCTGTCGAGAAAGAAAAGAGATGTGGCGGCAAGCTCTGTCATTATCATCTCCATTATCTTTTCATCCTTCGTTGCCCGGGATCCCCGGTGGTTGTTCATCCCGAGAGCTCCCGGAAGAGACGCCATGGCTTTCCGCAGGAGAAGGGTCACGGTCTCTGCAGACATGCCGGTATCGATGACCCCTTTTTTTTCGCTCCATTTTTTATCACCCACTGCACTCATGGGCATATGCACCATGTAGGGAATGCCTGATTCTTCCGCAAGTTCGGCCGCGTAGCCGGAGTGAGTCTGAAAGGGGATGATGGACCACGTCAGGGAAAGAGAAATATCCTTGTATTCGTCAGCGATTGACCTCGAAAAACCAAAATCGTCTATGACAATAGCAACATAGGGCCCCGGAGGAGGAGATTTCTCCTCTTCCCGCGGCCCTGCATCCTCTTTCTTCCCATCTTGCGGAACATCAGCGGAAACGGGTGCAGAAGGCGAAGACACGCTCTTCGTCTCCGAACCGGCTTCGTTCACAGCCTGGTGCGGTGCACCCTCATTAACCCTGTCGTCTGCACCGGAGAGAAGCCCTCCGGCGAGGACAGCCAAAATGCACAAAGATATGAGCACCCACGGTGCACGGTTCATCTTCTTCATGGGACCGGCCCGGTTCAGGAGGCCTCGGGCATCTTCCTGACAGGTGTTCCTTTGCCCGAAAGGATATTTTTCAGCTCCTGCCGTGCACTCTTGAGCTGTTCGTCTTTTTCTGTCTCCCTGGTCACTTCACCTTCGACTTCAATGTCGGGTTCAAGCCCCACATGATCGATTATCTTTCCCGACGGCGTGTGATACCGTGCGATCGTGACATACAGCCCCGATCCGTCCGTAAGGTTGAAAAGGGTCTGCACCGACCCCTTGCCGAAGGTTTTTTTGCCTATGGAGACCGCTCTTCCCCTGTCTGTCAGTGCGCCTGCCACTATTTCAGAAGCCGAGGCGCTTCCCTCGTTGATGAGCACTACCATGGGAAGACTGGTAAGAGTCCCCGGGTTGGCGAAAATCTCGTCATTGGCCCGCTCCACCCTTCCCTTCATCCCAACGACCATGCCTCCGTTGAGGAACATGTCGCAGATCTCCACGGAGCTGTTGAGCAGTCCGCCGCCGTTGTTTCTCAGGTCGAGGATAAATCCCCTGGCGCCGTCTTTCAGAAGGGAAAGGACAGACTCCCTGACCTCCTGCCCGGTCTTGTGCTTGAACTGGCTTATCCTGATATATCCAAGGTCCTCGTCCAGCATTTCGGAACGGACCGATTTCAGCTTTATGTTCTCCCTGGTGATCTCGAACTTCAGGAGCTCTTCTTCTCCTTCACGGCGTATCCAGATCGTGACGGATGTGCCCGGCTTTCCGCGAAGTTTTTTTACAACCTTCTGGGAATCCCATCCCAGGATGATCTCGTCCTCAATTTTCACTATCTGGTCCTGGGGCTTCAGCCCGACTTTGTCTGCGGGCGTATCCTCAATGGGGCTGATGACGAGGGTCCTGCCGTCGCGCTGGCCGATGTATATGCCAAGCCCGCCGTACTCGCCCTCCATCTCAATCTCCTCTTCCTTGAGCTGCATCGGGTCCACGAAACGGGTATAAGGATCATCCCAGGCTTCCACCATCCCCCTGATAGCGCCGTAGAGGATCTTGCTTTCTTCAGTCGGCTTCTCCGCGGAGTCTACCTGGTAGGTTTCGATGATCGCCCTGGCCTGCTTCATGAGCCACATGGACTGGGCATCGAAGGGGAGGATCCTGTCATATTCCCCCATGTCTGATGTTCCCATGTCGGACGCTCCGGCAGCCACAATGAATCCCGCTGCCAGCGCGCCGATGATTATGCCACCGGCCCAGTCACGAATTCTTTTTCTTAAGGGTGTCTTCTGTTCAGCCATATCGGTTTCTCCTTCACTATTTTCTCAGATACTTCATAGGGTCCCGAGCATCTCCGTTCGCCCTCACCTCGAAATGGAGATGGGCTCCCGTGGCAGTGCCCGTACTTCCAACTGCGCCGATGGTCTGACCCTTTTTCACGGCACTCCCCTCCCGGACTGACATGCTTGAGAGGTGGGCGTAGACCGATGACAGGTTGCTCCCGTGATCGATTATTATGACCTGGCCGTATCCCCTCAGCCACCCCGCATACAGCACCTCTCCGGGACCGGCGGCACGTACGGGCGTCCCCCTTGCGGCACTGATGTCGATACCTGTATGCATCATCTTCGTCTTGAAAGTCGGGTGGACCCTCATGCCGAACGAACTTGTTATCCTGCCCTGAACCGGCCATGCAAGCCGCCCTCCGGAAGGGAGATAGGTGTACTGGACCGACCGGGTTTTGTTCCTGGATTCTTCTTCCCTCTTTTTCCGCATAAGCGCCATAACAGTCTGCTGGATCTCCTTCTGCGACTCCTGGAGTTCCCTGACAGCCTGTTCATGGAGCGAACGCTCCTTTCGAACCTTGCCGAGGAAATCGTTGCTTTTTGAAATTTCACTCTTATAGGTTTTTCTTTCGCTGGAAAGGTTCGACGTATTGGCCGCAAGCTCTCTCTCCTGCTGCTGCATTTTCTCGGCAGCCTGGATCAGCCTTTCCTTTTTCTCCAGCATCTCGCTGATCATTACCTGGTCCTGCTGGGCGATCCTATTCAGCAGGTAGGATGTCTCCATGGCCTCGTGAGCTGTGGTGGAGGAAAGGAGGAGGTTGAATTCGGCAACACCCCCATATTTGTAGATGTTCACGAGCCTGTTTTCCAGGACGTACATCATTTCCCCAAGTTCCTGCTCCGTCATTTTTACCTCGGCGCGGAGATTGGCTATGGTATTCTTTACCTTCTTCAGCTTCAGCTCCAGTACACGGATCCTCTGTTCTGCCACCTTTTTCTTCTGGTCTAGGCTGTTGATCTGGGTCAGAACGCCTTTTTCCCTCTCCCCCATCTGTCTTGCCCTTTTCTGATGCTCTGATATCTGTTTCTCAAGTATGCGCATCCTGGCTTCCTCCTGGGCAATTCTGCTGTCCAGGCCGGAAGGCGCCGCGGAGGCTGCAGGAGGGAAAACATGTACTGCCAGCGCGGCAATCACTATAAACAGGAAAAAACGGACTGCTCTCAATTTCCCCACTCCCTTCTCAGGGCTTATTTCGGCCTCAGGGCCCTCGAGGTGAACCTGCTCACGGCGAGCCAGCTGCACATCCATCCCATGGTCGCACCTGTTGCGAAGAGAAGGAAAAAGAACTGGACCAGGATCCGGTGATTGACAATTATATCAATAAAAGCAAGGGCTGACCTCACGGCGTTCACGGCTGCAGCGTACGTAGCCCAGAGCCCTCCCACGGCCAGCAGGGCACCGCCTGCACCGAGGAACATTCCCTGGAACACGAAAGGAAGGGAGATATAGGTCTTCGTCGCCCCTATAAGGAGCATGACTTCGATCTCCTCTTTCCTTGAATATATAGCTATCCGTATGGTGTTGAAAATGACCAGGGCGCTTATGACCACTGCAAGGATCAGTATGCCCGCGGATATGGCGGATGAAGCCCTGGAAATGGTCGAAAGGCGCTCCACGAGCTTTCCGGAATAAAGCACTTCTTCAACGGACGGAAAAACCACAAGGTCCCTCACGAGGGGCGTTATGTGCTCGACCTTGTGGACCTGTATCTCGAGGCTCCATGGAAGAGGGTTCTTACCCAGCAGAGTCACGGCCTTCGCCTGGTTTCCGAGCTTTGCACGAAGCCTTTCAAGGGCCTCCTCAGGTGAAATCACCCTGACGGCAGAAACCATGGGATTGGCCTCCAGCCTGGCGTGGATCTCGTCGGCCCTTTCTCCCTTCTTCATGTAGACCTGGACCACAAGTCCTCCCTCGATCCGGGAGACCATGTGCCGCACATTCAGCGCAAACAATGCGGTGAAGCCCAGAATATACAGCACTGACGCCGCCGTTATGAGGGTGAGTATGCTCAGTCCCCAGTGGCGTCCGAGAAGCCTGAACGTGTCCCTGAGGGCGTATCTAAAGCTCGCCATCGATGAAATACCTCCCTCTCCGCTCATCGCGTTTCAGCCTGCCGTTGTGGAGCTCAACAAGCCGCTGCCTGTAGGCATCCACGAGGTACTGGTCGTGGGTCGCCACGATGACGGTGGTGCCTGCGGCGTTTATGGAAAGAAGGAGCCGCATGATTTCCTCCGACGTCCGCAGGTCCAGGTTTCCTGTGGGCTCATCGGCAAGAAAAATTGAAGGGGAATTGGCCATGGCGCGGGCGATCGCAACTCTCTGCTGCTCTCCTCCCGACAGCTGGGGAGGTTTGAGGAAACGTCTCCGCCAGAGACCTACCTGGTCGATGACCTCGTTCGACCTGTTCTTCACTATCCGCGGAGGAATGCCCATGGCCTCAAGCACAAAAGCCACGTTCTCGAAAACGGTCAGATTGGGAAGAAGCTTGTAGTCCTGGAAAACGACCCCTACATCCCTCCTGTAAAAGGGAAGCTGGCCGCGGCTTATCTTCCTCAGGTTGACGTCCCCCACAGTGATCTGTCCTCTCGAGGGCAGGTATTCCCTCGAAATAAGCCGGAGAAGAGTCGTTTTTCCTGAACCGGTGGTACCAACAAGATAAACGAATTCCCCCTTGTCGATGGAGAGATAGACATCCTCAAGGGCGACGATATCGGGCTCGAATATCTTGGTGACTCCCGCCAGGCGTATATCCATTTCCTACCTCCTGCGCATGGTCCAGACCTGCACCGCCGCGCTCACTATCTGAGAGGCGGTCAGGCCGTAATATTCCTGGAGTTCAGCCGGGGAACCGCTCTGGCCGAACCTGTCGAACACGGCTACCTGCTTCACCGGGACCGGGTAAGCCCCGCTGACGAGCGAGGCAACCGCCTCACCGAGACCTCCCCTGGCAAAATGCTCTTCAGCGGCCACACAGCATCCCGTCCTGTGGACGGATTCAAGGATCTGCTGTGCCGGCAGAGGCGAAACGCTGTAACAGTCGATAACCTCTGCGCTTATGTTCTGCCGCGCCAGTATGTCGGCTGCCCGGAGCGCTTCGAAAACCATGATACCACAACAGCATACAGTGACATCCGCCCCCTCCCTCAGGACCCTGCCTCCCCCCGGAACGAAGCCATCATCGCCGTCCCCGTAAATATCCGGTGACGGGGCGCGGCCCAGGCGAATATAGACCGGAGAAGCCATCTCCGATGATTTTTTGACGAGCGAAAGGGCAGAGGCATAATCAGCAGGGACAAGGACCGTCATGTTCGGAAAAACCCTCATGAGCGCAAGGTCTTCGAGCATCTGGTGAGATGCCCCGTCCTCGCCGACAGTGACGCCGCAGTGGCTTCCCACGATCTTCACCGGAAGGGACGGGATGGCGACGGCGGAACGTATCTGCTCATATCCCCGTCCCACGAGAAATGAGGCGAATGACGAAACGTAAACATTCAGCCCGCACAATGCAAGGCCTGCAGCCGTAAGGATCATGTCCTGCTCCGCCATGCCGACTGAAAAAAACCTGTCGGGAAAGCGACCGGCAAATCGTGATACCCTCGTTGAGGATCCCACGTCTCCGTCCACGACCACGAGCTCCTCGTCTATGTCAGCAAGTTCAAGAAGGGCCTGTCCGAAAGCGTCTCTCGTGCTCCGTTCGCCGGCGGCCATCTCAATCCCCTCCCTTTTCAAGCTCCCGAAGGGCTTTTTCCATGAAATCACGGCCGAGAACCATGCGTCCGCCGGAAGGATCGTTTTCGAGGAAGGAAATCCCCTTCCCCAACCGTGTGAGGGCCACTATACAGCCGGGCTTTCCCCCGGATTTCCCAAGAGCGGCGAATGCCTGTCTGAGTGAATCAAAGTCATGGCCGTCGCATTCCCGGACGTTCCATCCGAAGGCCGATAATTTATCCCGAAGGGGCTCGATGGACATGATTGTTTCAGTTGAGCCTTCCATCTGCCGCATATCCCTGTCGATGATGAGCGTCACGTTTTCCAGGCCGTAATGGGCGGATGTCATGGCAGACTCCCAGAAGATGCCCTCCTGGAGTTCACCGTCTCCTACAAGGCAGAAGATCCTTGAAGAGGAGCTTTTCCCCCTGAGGGCCAGGGAGATCCCGTTCGCCAGACCCAGCCCCTGCCCGAGAGAACCTCCCGGGGCATCGACGCCCGGTGTCCGCCTCACCTCGGGAAACCCCTGGAGCATGGCCCCGAGACGACGGTAGCTCCACAGTTCTTCCCTGGGAAAAAAGTTCCTGTTCGCAAGAACGGAGTACAGGGCAGGGCAGCCGTGTCCCTTTCCGAGTACAAACCTGTCACGATCCTCCCATGCCGGCTCCTCCGGCCGCAGGGAAAGAACCTCCCAATACAGCCACACAAGTATATCCACGATGGAGAGGGATGAAGCCAGGTGCCCCGAACGGGCAACACCGATCATCCTCACGATGTCCCTTCGGACTGCGGACGCGAGTTCCGCAAGGTCATGGAGTTCCGGGGTCATGAAAGAGACCTCCCCTTTCTGTGTACAAAGCTCCGGACTTCGTTCCATGTCCGGCGGAATTCTTCCAGGAAACGGGCCGATCTGAGCCGGACCCGGTCTTCTTCAGCGGAAGCGGCGGGAAAGGCCATATCCCCTTCCCCGTTCCAGCAGGGAACCCCCCACTCCTCCCCGAATGCCTCCACCTTGGGATCATATGCCGAAAGAGACAGGGGGATGCCGGAAATCAGGCAGAGCAGGGCGAAATGGTATCTCATGGAGATCGCTCCGGCTGAATTTTCAAAAATGCATGCCGTTCTTTCTCTCCAGTTCTCAGGTTCAAGAAAAACGATCTCTTCAGGTGCAAAGATTCCGCGGGCAGCCTGGTCCTCCATGAGCCCGAGATCCTCCCGGGCAAGAGCAACGGCGGTAAGGGGCAGACCGGCTGCGGCCGCCAGGCGGGAAGCCGCCGCGGCCGTACGGTCGGACAGATCGTCTTTCCATGGCCTCACGTTCACAAGAAGACGCTTTCCCTGAGATGTCGTCTTTGTTCCCTCTCCCTGAAGGGCAAAAACAGGATCAGGAACAACTTCCGACTCAAGTCCCCACGAAGCAAGAAGATCCCTTGACCGTTCGTCACGAACGGTCCTTGATACACACTGTCCCAGGGCGTTCCTGGCGAGCAGGGAACCTGCGGCCGACCGGAAAGGCCCCACGGACTGGGCACAGCACCACGGCACTGCACCCGCGGCCTTTGCGAGCCGGACCACTCCCCAGTAATAGGCGCACGACCTGACGCTGGTGGTATCCTGAAACAGTCCTCCGCCCCCCAGGAGCAGCGTTTCGCTCTCCCTGAGAAGAGAGAACACTTCTGCAGGGTTCCACCTGGCAGCTGCCCGAATACCGGTCTCACGAAATGTTCTTTCGGGATCCGATGAGAGAATGGCGACCTCTTCAACCGGAATGCCTGTTTTTTCAAATGCCGAGACAAGGGCGGCGGCAAGAAGTTCGTCGCCCAGGTTGCCGAAACCGTAATAGCCGCATAGAGCCGCCCGGAACCTGCGGGTCACTCGGCCACCAGCCTCCCGTATTTCTCCCAGAGGGGGAGGATCAGAAAACGAAGGATCAGGATCCCAATCATACCCGCGAGAACACCGGTCCACAATCCGTTAAACTGCCTGAATAGAATAAAATATACAGGAGTATGGAAATGGCAGAAACTGTTCACAGCAGATGAGAAACCAAAGACCGTGGCCATCCGGAACACTTCCCTGTACCTGGGCCACAGGTCAGCCTTTCGGACAAAATACCACAAGAGGAGTGCCGGGTAGCCAAGAAATACCTCCTTGTTCCGGGGGCGTGCAACGAGGACCCGCTCCAGGAAGTCCCGAATCTTTACCTCAAATGCGGGAACGAACTGGACGTTGTCGCTCCTGAAAAGCACCAGTGCTGCACCGAGAAGCAGGATCCCCAGCAGGAAAAGCTCTCCCCAGAGCGGCGGCCTGCGGAATATTTCCGCCAGGGATTCGGGGTGTTCCCTGCGCCTTAGATCAGCCAGCAGAACGAGCAGAGGCGGTAAGAACAGCGTTGCCTTCACCCCCGAAAAGGAACGCAGCCTGAGCATGAAGGCCGGCTCACTGAAGAACGCCGCTATGGCGAGCCCGCCCGCGACGGCGAAGAGAAAGCTCCCCAGGAGCCCTGCCCAGGGACGACGCCAGCCGTCCAGGGCTATGAATGAAGCCTCGGCTGCCACGAATACGGCTGCCAGGGCACCCACGATCCGTGCGGCGGAAGGAATGAACCGAACGGCGACTGTCGATGCAAGGACAATGACGCCAAGGAGAACGATCCCGTTTCGTGATACGCCGGGAAACCTTCCACCGGCAACTTCGCCTGACGGAGAGAAAAATCGCTGAAGATACCTGAGCAGAGAGTAGACGAAGGCGAGAGACAGTGCGAGGGCTCCGATGATTCCCGTCCTCCACGGCGAAAAAGGCTCAGGCCATTCTACCCGGATCCCGTGCGCCGCAAGCCCGGAGGAAAGATCTCCCACTTCTTCAAGAAAAGTGCCGTAGGGGTCGGCTGATGATTCCATGGCCGACGGGCGGAAGACAAGAAGGCGAACGGAACGCTCCTTCACGGCCCGCAGCATTCGTTCTTTCAGCGCAGGCCTGGAAATATTCCTGCTCAGCATCTCCTCGTGGGTGACGCTGTGGAGCGGCAGAAGGGAGGGATAGGCAAGCCAGTTCAGCTGAGGCGCTCCGAGCTGCCGGGAAAATTCCACAACAGCTACAGATTTTCCCCCTTTTTTCACAGCTCCGGCGAGAGGCCTCAAATCAGGGAATCCAAGGGCAGTCTCTCCGGAAGGGGCAATGGTACGAATGGACGAAAAATCATCAAAAAGCCGGACCAGGGCTTCGATCGACTGGGCAGTATCTCCCGGAAGCGCGGGCGCTGCCCGATAGAATACCGGAATATTCATTTTTTCCGCCAGCATAAGCCCGTCAAAGTCAGGAAGCACACCGGTAAGGAGTAGTTCTTCCAGTGTCCGCGGAAGGACAACGGCCGTTCCTCCTCCGGACGGGGCGGATCTCATGCCGGGGAACCGGATGGACAGGTAGACAAGAGCCTGCTTCGTCGGGCTGAAAGACCCCGGAAAATAGAGTGCGGCAGCGGACATGGGAGCGGACATGGCTTTTTTCGCCCCCTCAGGAAGACCTGAAGCAGGGCCGTAGTATACCGGAACAACGCCGAGGGACAACTGGGTCCCGGTGAGCTCCGACACCATCAGCCCTGCCGCTCCCCTTTCGGAGAGATCCGACCAGATATCCGGGGCCGTTTTTCCGCCCGCCGATGCGAGGGAAGCCACGTCCCGGAAATCGATCACGATCCCTGCGTTCCGCGACGTTTTTTCGGCCTGCAGACGGGGAAGAAGAGCAGTTCCGGAGAATAGAAACAGGAGCAGCACAACAGCAATCCCAAGATTGGATCCTGCTGTTGAAGGAAATACCTTTTTTTTCATCGTTTCAACCTCCATTGATCGGAAAGAGAAAATCCCAGGGATCCAAACATTCGGCTGAGCCTGTACAGGGGCAGCCCGACAACGTTGAAGTAATCTCCCCTGATCCCCTCAACAAGAAGGGCGCCGAGCCCCTGTATCGCATACGCCCCCGCCTTGTCGTCACACTCCCCGCTTTCGGCATAGGCCCGTATTTCATCCTCGCCGAGCGTGCGGAATGAAACATCGGTTGCCTCAACACCTGTCTCCCTGCCGTAAGGGGAAATAACGGCAATTCCCGTAAATACGGTATGGGTCTTTCCGCTCAGTAGGGAGAGCATTCGGGAGGCATCCCCGCGGGATGAAGGTTTTCCCAGTATTTTACCCTCCAGTGATACAACCGTGTCAGCTGCCACGATCCATTCATCGGGATGACCGGATGCAGCTGCTTCCGCTTTCGCCCCGGCAAGGCGCACGACAGCCTTCTCCGGATCCTCCCCGTCAAGGAACACTTCCTCCACCGTGGGGATCCTTACCGTGAACTGCCAGCCCAGGGACGCCAGCAGTTCCCTTCTTCTCGGGCTGCCGGAGGCGAGAACCAGGTTTACCGGGCAGCCCATATTCCCGCGATCCCCCCTGCTATCGTGCCGGGATTGCACCTGAGGAAGAGGCGAAAGCCGAACTCGGCAAATCCAAGATTCACTTCGGGAATGTTGAACCCGGCGGACAGGATATCACGAAAAAAGGGCTCAGTGGACGGAAAACGCTGAAGGTAAACCCCCAGCAGAGTTCCCGTAACGAGAGAGACAATTATGATCCACCATTTTGTTGTCTGCGATGAAGACGCCATCTCTTTACCTCCAAAGTGCCAACAGGATCGAAACAGTTCCGAGAACCGCACAGTAGCATGCAAACGGACGCCATTTCCCTCTCGCTACCAGCCGGCGCAGGATCACAAGTGCCGCCAGGCCCGAGAAAAAGGCCGCGGCGATCCCTGCCCACCAGCCCGAGGGAAGTGTCGACTGCCAGTCAGGGACCGCCAGCAGGTCCTTCATTTCCAGGAGCGCCGCACCGAATATGGCGGGAAGGGAAAGCAGAAAAGAAAAACGAAACGCTGAATCCGCGGAAAACCCAGTCCTCATGCCTGCAACAATGGTCGATCCGGAACGGGAAATGCCCGGAAGAACGGCGATACCCTGGACGAGCCCGACCAGGACTCCCCGGGGCACGGTCACCGGCCGTCCGGAGCGGTTCCCGGAAATCCCTGATCCATACCAGAGCACAGCGGCGGTTATGAGAAGCCCGCAGCCAACCGCACCTGGGAGCTGCATGGCGCGCTCCACGAGAGGTTTCAGCGGGAGCCCCACTGCTGCCGTTACTCCGGTTCCGGCAAGAACAGCCCATCCCAGCATCCATCCTTCTGAATCCCTTCGGTCCGCCGAAAAAAAGCCGCTTCCCCATTCACGAAGAAGGGAAACGATATCTCTTCCAAAATACAGAAAGGTCGCCAGCATGGTTGCGAAGTGCAGCATCAGGTCATACGACAGGGCAGCCTCTTCAATGCCGAACACTTGCTGCACCAGGGCGAGATGTCCGGAACTGCTGACGGGGAGAAACTCTGTCAGTCCCTGGACGAGGCCCAGAACAAGAGATGGAAGGGCATCGATCATTTTTTTCTTCTTCCCCGGCCTGAAGAGGCCGCGGCGGATACAGGCGGATGATATGTACCGTCAAGAACTGTGATAAGCGGGCAGATGACGGGTTTTCCCCTTCCGAACCTGCGGAGGGAGTCCCGCATCCTCCCCCTTACCCGGGTTTCCAGAAGCCCAACATCCTCGGCGGCCCTTCTGCCAAGCTGACCGACCGTTTTTTCCACTGCCAGCGTCAGCTCTTCCCCAAGGCTCGCTGCATCCTCCAGGTGGAGGAATCCCCTGCTTTGGAACCTGGGTGCAGAGGCAAGGGTCCCATCAGGGGAAAGTACGATGGAAGCGATGATCGTCCCTTCCTCGGACAGCTCGCGCCGCTCTTTGAGGACGCTTCCCTGCATCTCGCCGAGTGCGATCCCGTCGACCATGATCCCCCCGGCCTGCACATGCTCCCTGACGGAGGCCTTTTCACTCTCGATGGAGAGAACATCTCCGTTGACCATGACAAAGGCGTTTTTCTGGGCGACCCCCATCTCCCTTGCAAGCTGAGCGTGGCGCACCAGGTGGCGGTATTCCCCGTGGACAGGGACAAAAAATTTCGGCCGCACCATGTTCAGCATGATACACAGTTCATCCCGGGCCGCATGTCCGGAGACGTGGATCGCCTGCTCCTTTTCATAGACGACCTCGCACCCGCAGGAAAAAAGCCGGTTGATGGTGTTGCTCACCATTTTTTCATTGCCCGGGACAGGAGTGGCGAATATGGCGACTACGTCCTTCTCCGTCAGGGTGATCACACGGTGTTCACCCCTGCTCATGAGGACGAGCCCGGAAAAGGGTTCTCCCTGGCTGCCCGTTGTCATCACCACGAGGGACCCTGCAGGGACCCTTGAGATCTCCTCGATATCGACGATCGTCTTGTCGTCAGCATGGAGGTAGCCGAGTTCCCTGGCAAGCTCCACGTTTTTGACCATGCTTCTCCCCACGAAGGCAACCTTCCTGTTGAAGCGGGCAGCAGCGTCCACGACCTGCTGTACCCGGTGCAGGTTGCTTGCGAAGGCCGATATGACGATCCTTCTCGTCCGGTGCTGCCTGAAGAGCCTGTCGATAGTTCCCGAAAGGGTGTGCTCTGACTGGGTGAAGCCCGACCGCTCCACGTTGGTGGAATCCGACAGGAGCAGCAGGACACCTTTCTTTCCCTCCTCGGAAAACGCGGCATAATCGGTGAGCCTGCCGTCGATGGGCGTGGGGTCAAGTTTGAAGTCCCCGGTGTGCACCACTGTCCCCACAGGAGTCTCTATTGCGAGCCCCACGCCGTCCGGCACCGAATGGCAAACGGCGATGAACTTGACGGTAAACGGGCCCATTTCCACTTTCTCTCCGGCCTTTATCTCCCTGTAATCCGGGACGAGGGCGGGAGCCCACTCTGACAGCTTGTTCCCCACCATACCCAGTGTAAGTTTCGTTCCGTAGAGGGGGGCCGGGATCTTCGGAAGCACGAAAGGAAGGGCTCCGATATGGTCCTCGTGCCCGTGGGTAATGATAATACCGACGATTTTCTCTTTTCTCTCTTCCAGGTAGGCAATATCAGGAATGACGAAATCTATGCCGAACATCTCGTCATCAGGGAACATCAGCCCGCAATCCACCACAAGGATCGAATCACCGTACTCAAGAGCGTACATGTTCTTCCCGACTTCTCCGAGACCTCCCAGCGGAATATACCGGAGTTTTCCCTCCTGTTTTTTCGGGAGCGTCTTTTTCTTCCGGCTCCTGTTTTCACGCACCATCTGTACACCTTGCCTTTCTCTATTTCTCCGTCGGCCTCGTAATTTTTATCATCCAGTATTGCCGAACAGAACATTCTTTGTTAGAATTCCATATCAAACGTAATAAGACCCTAGCCTCACTCAGAGGACGTTACCGGGAGGTAGAAAGTTTGAGCAATCATAACAGCGACAGCCCTTCCACCATGACCCAGAAGGGGTACGACAAACTCATGGCGGAGCTCGTAGAGCTCCGAAGCACGGGACGAGCGGAAATTTCCCGACAACTCGAGGAAGCGAGATCCTTCGGAGATCTCAGTGAAAACGCTGAATACGCGGCAGCGAAGGAAGAACAGGCAAAACTCGAGACGCGCATCTCATATCTTGAATTCCAGCTCAGCAAGGCAAAGATCCTCGATTCCTCCACCATCGACAACAGCAGTGTTACCCTCGGAACCACGGTCACCATCCAGGACATCAGCAATAAGAACGAATTCTCATACACCATCGTGGGATCCGAAGAATCCGACCCCAGGGCGAGTAAAATATCCTCCGCAAGTCCGGTGGGGCAGGCGCTGTTGCACAAAAGGGTCGGGGACGAAGTACACGTCAAAGTACCCCGGGGGATGCGGCATCTACGGATAAAGAATATTTCCGTCCTCAACTGAGTCCGTTCCGTCTCCGCTTTCAGGTGAAGGGACAGGGTTCTCCCCTGTCTCTTTCAGCCTGGTGGGATCCGACCAGTAGGTTATGCCGTCGTCTCCCCACTGCTCGTCATACTCCAAAGGCTTCTTCGAGGGGACGCCTTCTCTTTTCTTTCCGCGGAACTCTCCCTGGTTGGGGAACGTAAAGGGAAGGTTCTTATCGCCGAAGACAAGGGGAGTCGCCGGAAATGCCTTCACCATGAACCGAAGGGACATCCAGTCGTCGTCCGCACCGGTCTGGTCATCGCGGTATATGAATTCCCACCGGCTGCAGTCCTGGTCCAGGATCAGACGGTAGTCCATCTCCGTTATACTGTGGGTTCGTATATCGTAGGTGGAGAGGGCGGAGAGATACAGATCCCGTCCCACGGGAAACCCCAGTTCCGAGTAAAACACTTCCTTGTCGCCCAGCCTGTCCCATCCCATGGGGGACCGGCCGCTCGTCCTCTGGATATGCCAGGCATTGGCGAAGTCGAACATACCGAGCCGGGTGCGGAACCCCAGCCACATGGCCGAAACATTCTGGTAGTCGTACTCGTTTCCCCTGTACAGGATCGGGTCGGAGTAATCAAACTTACGGTACTGCCCGCGCCAGAAGGGACGGATGTCTCCGGTTTTGCCTATGTACTGGGCCTGGAGTTCCCACACGGTCCTCGAGGCCATCCGGATCTCGCCCGCCCGCATCCTAGACACCTCGTAGTCACCCCACGTACCGGTGACCCTCCACTGAAAATCCTTTACGGACCCGACATTCCACCAGGGGCTGGAAATGGTCAGTTCAGGCTCCCTGTGAAGCATATTCCTGTAGTTTTTCGTCACCGTTTCCCCGTCGATCTCCTGGTTGCGTTTCTCGATATCAAGGTTCTCCCTCTGGGACCAGAGGAGAGTCGCGTTCCACCCGTTCCGGGAGAACCGGGCCCCCCACTGGGGACGGTGCTTCTTCTCGCCGATGCTGTTTCCCTCTTCATCCTCTTCAAGTTCTTCCCACGAGTAGTCCATGTTGGCAAACACGGAAAAGTTCCTGCCGAAACGCTGGTTCACCCCGACTCGATACTCAAAGTCGACATCGCTCCAGTACCTGAACGCCATATCGACTTCGCCCGTATCCCAGGCATAGGGACCGGTAAGGGCATAACCAACTCCCTTGTCGGAATCATAGACGACGCTCGGTATAAAAATGCCGAGAACGTAGTCTTTTTGGCCATGAAGAGGCACCACGTAGTCGAAGGGATATGAGAAAAGGAATTTTTCGGCTATATAAACGCGGGGATTTTTCGCGATGACCCGAACCCCCGGGATCACCACGAGCCGCTTCGTCATGAGACGATAGTGGGGCTTCGCGGACGGGCAGGTGGTGATGGAGGCATCGGTCCATTTTGCGATCTGCTCTTCCTCGTCTTTAATTCTCCTGGTATGGCGCTTTTTGATCCATTTTTTCTCCAGGGCGGAATCGAGAGGAACGACATCGAGGTTTTTCCCCCTGATATACACAGTCCCCCCGTGCATTCCCGCCGGAAGATCCCCCATGGCATCGGTCAGAACACCTTCCCGGCTGATCATGTCATATTCCAGGGTCTTCCCCCTGAAGCGGTTTTTTCCATAGAGCAGGGTCACCACTTCACCGGGTTTTGAAGTAGCGATGGCCTGCTGGCTTATGGTGTCATATTCCATGCGGTGGGAAAAAATGCGGACGTCGTCCTGCCGGAGCCTGGAGTCTCCCTCTGCCTCTGCAAGCCCCGATCCTTCGTCGTAAATTACCTTTTCTGCATCGAGAATAATATCCCCGCGGCCCTGTTCGGCTCCATATGAGGGTTTATACCCGAAAAAGAGGAGCAGAATCAGAATCAGGAGCAGCGACCCCACAGTCCGTTTCATTCTTCTTTTCCCTCCGGATCGAACCATACAAGCGACGCTCCCTTCTCGGCCTCCATGACTCCGCCGGGCAGAAGTTTCACGTAAGACCCGCTGAAGCGTCCCATATCACCTGATGCCACAACACCATCGGGGAACAGGATAATGTTGGTCTTCTGCTCCCACTTTGCCAGAGGAGCACTGTAGTAGAACACTATGCCCTTTTCCGTCATCGTTCCGTCCGGATCGCTGATCTCGGCACGCATGTTCTTTTCGAAGTACCTGCCCTTCGGTGCCTTGAGGGTCCACAACTGCCCTGTTTTACGGGTCATCTCGATGTCGATGTCGAAAAAGTTCGCCCAGTCCTTTCCCCGTTCAACCTTCCCGATGTCAGCCTTCCACAAATCGCCTTCAATTTCCCGGTCGATCTTGATGTTCTCAAGGATCGTATCGGGAATAGCCGAGGGGATCCTGCCCTCGCTCAGGTCGAGAGCAATATCACGGACCGCTTCAAAAGCGAAATAGCCGCCTACGGCAAGAAGTGCCAGAAAAACAGCAAATTTTTTCCAGCGGGAAGAACTCTTGTTTTCGGATGTTTCCGACACGATTGTACCACGTCACTTTCATGTTTCCGGATTAAGCCGCAGGGGTCGGCAACCGTACCCGGCCCTGCGGCAGAAATTAAAAAACTATGCAGTTTCCTGGTCACGGATCCCCGGATAAATCCTCCGGGCCTGGATCAGAGTTTTACATCGATTATAGCCGACACGCCAACTCCCTGGACCCTGCGGAACCGCTGGACCGGGTTTTCCGAATCGATGGGGACAAGGATCTTCACCCGAAGCCTGTCCATGAACGTTGCCTCGATCTGGGCAACAGCTTTCGTGCTGGTGATGGCATCCCCTCTCGGTCCCGCTACCTGGGCGGCGCCAATATGGGTCCCGGAGCCGATGGAGACTATGGGAACCACCTTCGTGTGTCCCTCGACTTTGGCGCCCCTGTTCAGGGTTATTGTGTTTATAAAATCATTGATGGGCCCTGCGATGGCCGAAACGACAAAACCTCCCCCGATAACCCCGATGAGGTCTCCCAGGTTGAAGGCCCATGCACTTCCGCCGAGGGTGATCATAAGGGCGGCCAAAAGCGCGAGCCACCTGTTTTTAATTTTCTTCATGGGCACCTCCTACTGTGCTTCAGGAACCTTGTCCCCGCTTGCCGGCTGCACCGTCTTCAGCATACCCTGCAGTCCTGCCGGGACCGGGTAGGCGGAAACTCGCATGGCCCGGGAGCTTTCAGCGAACACGATGGAACCGGCCGGGATCTCCTTCAGGTCACCCCGGACAAGGAATCCACCCGCGAGCCCCACAGGCCCCAGGAGAATGGCACCGACAACGCTCGTGCCTGCAGCAGCAAGCTGGGCCGACTCAGCTTCGGATGCCTTTTTGGCCTGCTCGCCCACGGTGAGAGGTATCTCCTCCGGTCCCAGGGGGAAAAGCTTTTCGATCGTGATCTTGACTTCTCCCGGACGGCCGAAACTCCTCGGCTTCGTCACTTCGGTGACGACAGCCTGCATCCTGCTCCCCCTCGGAGCCACAAGGCTGGCTCCCGCCACGAAATCAGACTGGAGAACCAGGTCCACAATGTCGCCTTTTTTTGCCGTTTTCGGAGAGAGGGTGTTTACCGTGGCTCCCTTCACCACAGAGCCTGCAGGTATTTCCGCATCCTGCATGCTCACCGGTTCGGAAATCAGCAGGCTCAACACGCGCTCAAGCCTCATGGAGACCGGGCGGTCGACCTGGGGGGTTCCCTCGAGATTGACCTCAAGAGCCTCCACCCGCTTGACAGCAGGTTCAAGAGCATTGATCCCCTGCTCTACAGCCCACTCCGCAACACCGAGCTTGAAGAGTACCGAAGGTTGCTCGAGCGTTCCCTTCTCGATAAAATTCAGCACCGCGTTCTGCCTTTCGGCGATACTCCCGGGAAGTTCCCGCCCGAACATTTCCTTTTCAACGGTGTTCAGCCGTTCGATCAGGCCTCCCGTGCGCTCGCTTCCGTAGAGAAGGCGCTCCACCCTGCCCATGAGAAACACAGTTGACTGCGGTTCCTCCGCAGCAGCAGGCATCCCAAACGAAACCACAACAAAAGCCGCAAGACAAAGGCCGATAAGTACTTTTTTCATCCGTTCTCCCTCCCAGATGTTGAATTCGAAAGCTGTACCGCCGCACCGATGAACCCCATGAACAACGGGTGAGGCTTCACCGGGCGTGACCTGAACTCAGGATGAAACTGGACTCCCACGAACCACGGGTGGTCCGGAAGTTCAACTATTTCCACAAGGTTCTTCTTCGTATAGATTCCCGCTATCCTCAGCCCCTTCTCTTCCAGGCGGCTTCGATAGTCGTTGTTGAATTCGTACCGGTGACGGTGGCGCTCAAAGACCTGCGACTTCCCGTATGCTTCAGCAGCCCGGGCACCGGGAACCAGGTCACAAGGATAGGCCCCCAGGCGCATAGTGCCCCCCTTAGCCTCCACGTGTGCCTGTTCCTCCATCAAGTGTATCACAGGACTGGTGCATCCGGGGTCTATTTCCGAGCTGTTCGCTCCCGGAATGCCGCATACGTGACGGGCGAACTCCACTACGGCCACCTGCATCCCCAGGCAGAGCCCCAGGTAAGGTATTTTCTTCTCCCTGGCGTATCGCGCTGCCGATATCTTCCCCTCTATGCCCCTGGCGCCGAATCCTCCGGGCACAATAATTCCGTGGGCACCTGAAAGGATCGCTTCAGCCCCGTGTTCCTCAATATCCTCCGCTTCCACCGACCGGATGCGCACGCGCACGTCGTGATGTATCCCGGCGTGGTACAGTGCCTCCGTGACACTCAGGTAGGCATCCTTGTGATTGATGTACTTGCCCACCATGACGATCTCCACTTCCCCCGACGGATCGCAGAAACCGTCCACCACGCGCTTCCAGTCCGAAAGGTCAGGCTCTGCGGGAGACTCGAGGGAAAGGAATTTCAGTACAAGCTCGTCGAACCTCTGCTCGTAGAGGCTGAGCGGAACTTTATAGATCGTAGGTTCATCGAGGGCCTGGATAACGGCCTCCGGGGGAACGTTGCAGAAAAGCGCCATCTTGTCCCTCATCCCGTCCTCGATAGCATAATGGGAACGGCACACAAGGATCTGGGGAAGGATGCCTATGCGGCGCAGCTCCTGGACACTGTGCTGGGTGGGCTTGGTCTTCAGCTCCCGGGCGGCCTCGAGCCAGGGGACAAGGGTCACATGGCAGTATACAACGTTATCCCGCCCCACCCTGGTCGCCATCTGCCGGATGGCCTCGAGAAACGGCTGCCCCTCGATATCTCCCACTGTTCCCCCTATCTCGGCGATAACAACATCCCGGTTTTCACCGGCTCTCAGGATCCGTTCCTGGATCTCGTTGGTGATGTGGGGTATCACCTGTACCGTGCCGCCCAGGTAATCGCCTCTCCGCTCCTTTGAAATGACGGATGAATAAATCTTCCCCGTGGTCACATTGTTGTCCGCGCTGAGGGATTCATCAATGAACCGCTCATAATGCCCGAGGTCCAGGTCCGTCTCGGCACCGTCGTCCGTAACGAAGACTTCACCATGCTGAAAAGGATTCATCGTTCCGGCATCTACATTCAGGTATGGATCGAGCTTTATGATGGAGACGCGAAACCCTCTCTTTTTCAGAAGCACACCCAGCGACGCCGCCGTGATCCCCTTACCCAGGGACGAAACCACTCCGCCCGTTACAAAAACATACTTCGCCATTTCCCCATCCTCCACGGTTAGAAAGTTTTCAGCTGAACGCTTCAAAAAAACATGGACCAGGGAAACCCCGGTCCAGAATAGCGAAATTGTTCCATGATGTCATAGTCAGTATTGCCTATCTTAACATC
>Ga0123334_1001748_pt1 | contig 26452 bp, 24 predicted proteins | sample BiotimSIPDNA_FD_89706 | JGI IMG/M metagenome (GOLD analysis project Ga0123334, IMG submission 89706) | Anaerobic biogas reactor microbial communites from Washington, USA - Biogas_R1 time_0 SIP DNA | ecosystem: Engineered > Bioreactor > Anaerobic > Unclassified | place: Washington, USA... | reverse complement strand
TTTCCGGGATTGCTTCCGGCGCTAGTTTGGCTAAAGTCTTTATCATACAATGATTGACGCTATATACCAACTCAATGCGGCTCAGTTTTTTACACGATGAACTGATCATTAAGGAGTCCATCCGCATCAGTTTCGAGCTTGATCAGGTCGTTGCCGGGAGTTTCAAGGTAATTCGTCAACCGATTGCGAAAGTTGGTGAGGGTGTTAATGGATACCGGTTGTCGTGAAAATCTTTGGTCCAGCCTTTTTCTAAAAGCTCCCGTTGGTATTTGGGCAGTTGGTCGAGGGAACTAATTTATTCAGGCTTTTTGTGGGCGAATCATAATTATGATATTGTATAATTTAAATTGATCGGTTATAGTAAGAATTGTTTTCGCTCAAAATAATTAATATCTTTGTCATATCCTTAAATAACTAGATGCTTGGAGAATTGATTTTGAAAAAATACCATATTACCACTTTCGGTTGTCAAATGAATGTCCATGATTCCGAAGTATTAGCCGGGATCCTGGAAAAAAACGGGTACTCGCCGGCCGCATCAGTTCAGGAAGGGGATTTAATCCTCCTAAATACCTGTTGCGTTAGGGAAAATGCCGAGAATCGACTCTATGGAAATATCGGCAACTTGAAAGCCCTCAAAGAACAATATCCCGATTGTATCATCGGCGTTTGTGGCTGTATGGTCCAACAACCTACGGTAGTGGAGAAGATCCGCAAAACTTATCCCCAGGTAGATCTGGTTTTTGGTACCCATAATCTTCATGAACTTCCTAAATTGCTGGAAAAAATTGAAGCTGAGCGATCCCAGTTATATGAAGTATGGGACTCCGAGGGAGAGATCCATGAGGGGCTTCCCGTAAAGCGTAACGATCCCTTTAAAGCCTGGATTACCATTATGTATGGTTGTAATAATTTTTGCTCTTATTGTATTGTCCCCTATGTCCGGGGTAGGGAGAGGAGTAGGCAGCCCGAGGCTATTTTGGCCGAAGTAAAGGATTTGATCGCTACTGGCGTTAAAGAAATAACTTTACTGGGACAGAATGTAAACTCTTACGGCTTGGATTTTAAAGGTGTAGATTTCAACTTTGCCAAACTGCTTCAGGAAATTAGCGCTCTTGATATAGAACGAATCCGTTTTCAAACTTCCCATCCGAAAGATCTGTCGGATGAGTTGATTCAAGTCATGGCCGACCATCCTAATATTTGTCGCCATCTTCATCTACCGCTCCAATCCGGCAGCAGCCGGATCTTAAAATTAATGAACCGGCATTATACTAAGGAAAGCTATTTGGCGTTAGCGGAAAAGATTAAGAATAAAATCCCCGGTATTGCCTTGACTACCGATATTATTGTCGGTTTTCCCGGTGAAACTGAAGCGGATTTTCAAGATACTCTGGATTTAGTCGAAAAGATTAGATATGATGGAGCTTTTACCTTTATTTATTCACCAAGGACCGGCACTCCGGCTGCAAAGATAGCGGACCCGATTCCCGAGAATGATAAAAAACAAAGACTCACTCGGCTAATCCAGGTTCAAAATGAAATTTCTCTTGAAAAAAACCGGGCTTTCATTGGTACATTGAGCGAGATTTTAGTGGATGGGGTCAGCGAAAAGAACCCTCAGATTTGGTCAGGCCGGAATACTCAAAACAAATTGATACACTTTAAACCGGCCTCCAAAATCAAACCGGGAGACTTAGCGGTGGTACAGATTAATAGCGCCCAAACATTTACTCTGGAAGGGGAATTGCTGGTCTAGAAATCAGACAGCCGTGGTATTTAGGCCACGGATAGAGGTGAGATTCAAATCAAATTATCAATTAAGCTTTGAAAATCTTTCGGCCAATGTGTTTCAAGAGTCGGGATCTGATAAGTGGAATCATGAAAAACCAATTTACCGGCGTGAAGCGCCGGTCTTTTAATTAAAGGGGTCTTCTTGCCGTATTGGTTGTCACCGTAAAGCGGATGTCCGATGGCGCTTAGATGGATTCTGATCTGGTGGGTCCTGCCGGTTTGGAGGCTGATCTCCAGCAAAGAAGCTTCTTTAAACCTTTCAAGGGTTTGATATTCGGTGACAGCTTTTTTCCCATTCGTAGATACCTCACGGGTTCCCTTTCGTTCGCTAATTGAGAGATCAATAATACCCCGTTCGTCTTTTACCAACCCGGAGACTACTGCATAATAAATCCTTCCGATTTTACCTTCCATAATCTCCTTGCTTAATACATTTTGAGTTTGGGCGTTTTTAGCGAAGATTATTAGTCCAGAAGTTCCATAATCCAAACGGTTGACTGGTCGGACCTTGGACTTTAAACCAATTTTATTAAAGTAATAGGCTACACCGTTGGCTAGAGTTCCGGATTTAATGGAGCCGCTGGGGTGGACTGCTAGTGAAGCCGGTTTGTCAATGACTAACAGGTTTTGATCTTCAAAAACTATTTTGAACGGTATTGCCTCGGCTTCGAGGGAGTCTTGGTTTTCCGGAAGAGTGTAAACGGTAACCCGGTCTCCTGCCTTTAAAAGTGTTTGAGAATGGGCTTTTTTCCCATTTCGAAAAACCAACCCTTTAAAGAAATACTTGCGTAAACTTCTACCCGAAAGAGGGGAATGATCTTTTAGAAAGTTGGCAATAGGTGACGGTTTTTCTAATTTATAATTAGCCTCAAAACAAATGTGCCTCATAATTACTCCTTTTTGGCTTTGAAGTTTTAAAATTGTCTGTTTAATATTTTAATCGGCTTTGAAAACTATGTCAAAAATATTTTTAATTGTGAAATTTTGATCGATTAGTCACTGAATAAAAGATAACAATAACGCATTCCAATTTTAGACAATTTACCGATCCATGTACTTCCATGTACTTTCAATTGTATCGAACATATTAAAGTTTAATAGAATACGGTTTACAAAAAAAGGGGCGCTTGCTATAATTAATATCAACTTCGGGGAGGATTAGCCGATATCTTTCTTGGAAAAATGTAGGATGGTAGGGAGGAAGAAACATGATAATCGTAATGAACACAAGGGCTTCCGAAGCCCAAATTGATCGGGTCCAAAAAAAGCTTGAAGAATGGGGATTTGGAACCCATTATTCCCAGGGGGTAGAACGGACAATCATCGGGGTCATCGGACCTAAAAAGCCCGGTATTATGGAATTCATTGAAGCAATGGAAGGAGTCGATAAGGTAGTTCCTATTCTCCAACCGTTTAAATTGGCCAGCCGGGAATTTCAGAGTAAAACTAGTCAGGTTAATGTTGGTAATCTAGTATTTGGCGGAACCAAGGTGGTTATAATCGCCGGGCCTTGCGCAGTTGAAAACGAAGCGCAGATGATGGAGACCGCCATGATGGTTAAAAAAGCCGGAGCTTCAATGCTTCGAGGCGGCGCGTTTAAACCGCGGACTTCCCCTTACGCATTTCAAGGATTAGAAGAAGAAGGTTTAAAAATACTGGATAATGTCCGTAAAGAAGTGGGGATTCCTTTTGTTACCGAAGTCGTAAACCCTAGGGATGTTGATTTGGTAGCCAGATATGCGGATATGTTCCAGATTGGCGCCCGAAACATGCAAAACTTTACTTTGCTTAAAGAAGTCGGTAAAACTAAAAAGCCGGTTATTTTAAAACGGGGCCTTTCGGCCACTATTGAAGAATGGCTAATGGCCGCCGAGTATATTCTAAGTGAAGGAAATTTCCAAGTTGTCCTTTGTGAACGAGGCATTCGGACTTATGAAACTTCTACCAGAAATACTTTGGACTTAAGCGCGATCCCGTCGATCCATCGTTTGAGCCATCTCCCGGTTTTGGCTGATCCCAGCCACGGGACGGGAAAGCGTCATTTAGTGGCCCCTTTGTCGAAAGCTGCCGTAGCAGCAGGCGCAGATGGATTGTTAATTGAAGTTCATCCCGACCCGGAATCGGCCCTTTCCGATGGTCCCCAATCTTTGAATTTTGATGCTTTTGAAGCGTTGCTGACTGAAATGATGCCGATCGCTACAGCGGTAGGACGGGAAATCTAATGACTGCCGTTGATAGTATAGCCATTATTGGTTTAGGCCTTATGGGGGGGTCTCTTGGTTTAGCATTAGTCAGGGCCGGTTACCAAGTAACCGGTTGGGATCAAAATCCGGAAATTATTAAAGAAGCTTACCAAGCCGGAGCAATTAACCGAATGCCGAAAGACTTAATGGATGCAGTTGGTAAAGCCTCAGTGGTATTTATCGCTACACCTGTCGAGTCAATCGCGGCAATGATTAAAGATTGTCTTCCCTTGGTAAGGCCGGGAACCATATTTACCGATCTTGGCAGTATCAAAACAAAAGTGCTGGAAGCGGTGTTTCAATTTTTACCTGAATCCCAATACTTCGTAGCCGGTCATCCAATGACCGGCTCGGAGCAACATGGTCTAGGCGCCGCCGACCCTTTTCTGTTTCAAAACGCCGCTTATCTGATTATTGAAGATCCCCGTACTCCTTCACAAGCGGCGGATTTAATAATTGAACTGGTTGAAAGCGTCGGGGCGCAAATAATAAAATTAACCGCTGCCGAGCATGATCGGATCGTAAGTATGGTTTCACATTTACCACATTTAATTGCGGCTACTCTGGCTAAAACCGCCGGAACAGTCGAAAGAAAACATCCCGGTACGCTAGGTTTAGCGGCTGGAGGTTTTAGGGACACTACTAGGGTTGCCTTAGGTTCTCCGGAAGTTTGGCGTGGAATAATTCGCGGCAACCTTGATCAGGTAATAAAAGCTATTGATACTTTTCAAGCGGAACTAATTAATTTAAAAGAGATCCTAACAACTGGTGAGGTATCCGTTTTAGATCAATTTTTAACTGAGGCCCAGGAAGTTAGACGGCAGATACCAGCCAAAAACAAAGGCTTTTTGAGTTTGTTACATGAAATGGTGGTGACCATTGAGGACCGTCCCGGTACAATTGTTAATGTTCTGCGTTATCTAGCGGATGTAGGGTTAAACATTAAGGATATCGAGATTCTAAGGGTAAGGGAAGGTACAGGAGGTACGCTAAGATTAGCTTTAGAGAGTGACAAGGCTGTTAACGATGGAGTTAAAGTTTTGGAGTCACATGGGTTTAAAGTCAAAAAAAGATAAACTGATAGGGAAAGATAGGGCATGGGTTTTGATCTACATACTCACTCAACATTTTCCGATGGTAGTTTAACCCCCGGTCAATTGGTCAGGAAAGCAACTGGAAGCGGTTTGGATGGTATTGCCCTTACTGACCACGATACTGTCGCTGGAATTGAGGAGGCTTTATCCGAGGCGCTTATACACCAATTCACCTTTTTACCGGGAATAGAATTGACCACCGATTTTGGAAATGTTGAAGCGCATATTTTGGGATATAATTTTGATTTTCGAAATCAGGATCTCCTTCAAAAATTGAAAACCGTTTTAGAGTCTAGGAATGAAAGGGCCCGATTAATAATAAAAAAATTAAATAGAGCCAGAATTCCATTATCATGGGAAAAGGTAAAAGCCGAAACTACCAGCGGATTTGTGGGTAGGGCTCATATTTATCGAGCCCTTCGATCAGCGGGCCTAGTTACCCATGGAAGGGAAGCTTTTAACTATTATCTTGGTAAGAATGGAATCGCCTATGTACCTCACCAGGAGATTGAGACTTTTGAGGCGATTGCCTTGCTCAGAGAGGCAGGGGGTATTTCGGTACTGGCCCATCCGGGGAGAATGGCTAATGATGGGTTGGTCGCCCGTTTAGTAGCTAAGGGTCTCCAAGGAATTGAAGCATATTATCCAACTCATACCAAGGAACAGACCGAAAGGTATTTAAAAATGGCTGCTAAATATGATTTGATTATTACCGGTGGTTCTGATTTTCATGGGGCTTTTAGTCAGACAAAGCTAGGCGATGCGCAGGTAAAAATAATATCTAATTGGGCTTATCCAAAAATTTCATTGAAAAAATTTTAAATAACTATTTACAGATGCGATTATTTTAGGTATAATAGCAAATGCGTCATCAAACGCACGGGCGATTAGCTCAGCTGGTGAGAGCACCTGCCTTACAAGCAGGGGGTCGTAGGTTCGAATCCTACATCGCCCACCATTTAAAGTTGACAGTGAAAAGTAACTAGTCATGATCACTGATAACTGAAAAACGCGGAGCCGTGGTGTAGTCGGTTAACATGCCAGCCTGTCACGCTGGAGACCGTGGGTTCGAGTCCCATCGGCTCCGCCAACTATTCAACACCAATGACCAATTTGAACTTTGAAAATTAAATTTGAACTTGATTTTTTAAAAGATATACTTTATAATTGGTTATTGATAATTGGAAATTATACAAATTTGCCACGATAGCTCAGTTGGTAGAGCAGAGGACTGAAAATCCTCGTGTCGCTGGTTCGATTCCGGCTCGTGGCACCATTTAGGCAAACGTTAATTAGGAAAGACCCATAAAATGCGGAAGTAGCTCAGTGGTAGAGCATCGCCTTGCCAAGGCGAGGGTCGCGAGTTCGAATCTCGTTTTCCGCTCCAATAAAAAATATTTCATTTTATATAGATGACCCTCTTTGAGGGTCAAAGTTTACTAAAAGAAAATATAATATTTTAGACCGCAAGGTAGTTTTGGCGGCATAGCCAAGCGGTAAGGCAGAGGTCTGCAAAACCTTTATCCCCAGTTCAAATCTGGGTGCCGCCTCCAAAAAATATATAATCTTTGCCGAAGTGGCGGAACTGGCAGACGCAAGGGACTTAAAATCCCTCGGTTGAATAAACCGTACCGGTTCGATTCCGGTCTTCGGCACCAATTTAAAAAAACCGACTCGTAAGAGGCGGTTTTTTGCATATATTCGAAGACCGGAGTCAGAACCGATGTTGCGAACCAAGGATGTAATTGGTCCATATTGACATTAGCCTTTATTAAAAGTTATTTCTACTGATTTTTTTGGTACAAATAGCTGGAGAAAATGGCAACGGTTTGTTAACCCTTTCTTAAGTCACCCTCCGCCATGTTTTTGGGGGAATTTTGGAAAGGTTTGAAAAAACATGATTTTGTTGTAGTCGATACCCGAGAGCCCGTAATAGATCCGGAGTTGTATCCTTTACTGTCAAACCCAAAGTTGGTCAATTGTTTCAAATATTCGGACGTTGCTGCTTATGAGCAAGGCTTATTGTTCTTCAACAATAAATTTCAGAAAATACTGGAACCGGGAATATATTATTTCTGGAACGGTATGGTTAATGTTACTGTAACCAAAGTTGATTTGCGTCAGCAACAGATTGATATGACAGGTCAAGAAATCATGACTGAAGATAAGATAACTTTACGGATGAATTTTATCTGCCAATATAAAATTGTTGATCCCAATAAGGTTAATGAAATCAAAGACCATGAAGAACAACTTTATATTTTACTCCAACTAGTTCTGAGGGAATACATCGGGACTGTTAAATTAGATGAACTTTTAGCGAAAAAACAGGAAATTGGTGAATTTGTATTGGCCCGGCTTCAGGAACGTAGTGCGGACTTCGGCGTAAATTTTTTGAATGCAGGAGTCAAAGATATCATTTTGCCCGGTGAGATAAAAGATATTTTGAATACGGCGAAATTGATGGATGAGAATCAAACCTTGTATCGCCTCAAGGAACTGGAGTTTTTGGAGAAAATTTGTGAAAAAATTGGTACTATCTCTCTAACGGGTGGAGGAGGTTTGCTGGAACATCTTAATGCTTTGCTGGCTAACCGGAAAGAAGTAAAGTGAATTCGTGTTTTTTCCGACTAATAGAACCTCTCCTATTGTTTTATACTAAAGAATAATGAATGGAGGTTGCTATCTTGAAAAAGACAAAAAATCAGTCAAAATTAAAAGTTGAGCTAGGGGAAATTCGTAAAGCCGAGGCGGACGAAGTAAAGACTATGATGCTCTTAAATGCCATCCGCGAAAATGATCGTAAAAAAGAAATGTCGGAACTTGAGAATGAACATTAAAAAAACCTCGTAATAAACGAGGTTTAATGGGTTTCATTTTCCACGACTAGTTTTCAGCTATTTGATTGATGCTGGATGTGTTTTTTCTCCTCATATTAATCAAATGGCGTTGACGCTGGACTAAATAAAAACTAATTTTATTTTTAACATCCTCCGAGGCTGTTTGAAAATCAAGCGCAACCCAAGCGTGATTCTCATCTTCCTTTTGAACCCGAGTGATCTTACCTATAATTAGCAATGGCTTCTTGACGGTAGGTAAAGTAATTTTCCCAGTCAAGGTATTATTCAGCTTTAAAGAAGGGCTTAATTTGACTAAAGCTAGTAAGCCGTTGATGGACAAATTGCGGATCTCGCCCATTTTTTCTTTTAAATCATCATAATAACTAAATGGCAAGCTAACATCTAAGCGCAGAGAACTACGGCGAGTCGAATGATCAACTTCTCTAGGACGTTTAACTATTACAAGAGGGAGTTCTCCTTGTTTGATCTCGATCAATTCGGATAAGAGTCGGTATTCATGTCCTTCGTCTTCATCCCGGCCGATCAATTTAACCTTTGTTCCTGGATGAAGATAAGAGATGAGGGAATTGCTCTCTTTCACTAATAACGCCAATTGTTCTTCATTAGCGCTTCTAATGATATAAGTATGAACCGACCCTTTTACTCCAGTCCCTGTATATTTTAAGAGGATACTCTTACCGGGTTGTAAGAGCCTGTTCAATAAATCCAAGCTAAATACCCCTTTCGAAATTAGATTACTTCCGTTAACTGGATCTAATAATATTTTAACACAATCTGTTTTTCGGTAACAGATATTTATAATTTAATAGGTCCCAAGTCCCGGAATTCTTCTGCCTTAATCTTACCATGAATCATTAATTTGGACAATTTAAACTGCATCCGGCCTGTAACCTATTAAAAAGCAAAAACTTATTGGTAGGAATAGGGTTCAATTTATTGAATTATGACCGATAAATATATTGACTTTATATCCGGAGGTGATTCGATTGAAAGAAGAAGGTCGAAGCATAAATCCGACAGTGGTGAGGGACAGTAAAAGCGAGAAATGTAAAGTTGAGTTTCACTCTCGACATCATAAACTGGTTGTAAGAGATCTGAAAACCGGGAAATATGTCAAAAAGCCCAATAAACATTGACGTTTAATATTTTTTATGCTTTAAAAGCATTAAAAGACCGGTATAAGGCATACTAAGTTCGACAACTATCCCCTAGGAGGCATCTACTTGAAAAGTAATGAAAGATATACCGGAGAGACTCCTTATGAACCGGACTCGAACAACCCTCATGAACCTGCTTTAGAGCAACCAATACGGCAAAGTCCCAGAAAACAAAAGATGGTTTTGGAAAACCTAAAATCAATTGGCCAAATGACTTCAGTAGCTCCTGTGGAAAGCAATACTCACACCATGATTATTGTAGGCCAGATCGAAGGCCATCTTATTCTTCCTCCTAAAAACAAGACTACTAAATACGAACATATCATCCCTCAATTGGTGGCTATCGAACAAAATCCAAATATTAAAGGGTTGTTGGTAATTTTAAATACAGTGGGCGGAGATGTGGAAGCCGGATTAGCAATTGCCGAAATGTTGGAAAGCCTCTCCAAAGCCACTGTTTCATTGGTGTTGGGAGGCGGTCATTCCATCGGAGTTCCCATCGCTGTTTCAACGGATTATAGCTTTATTGCCGAAACCGCGACAATGACGATCCACCCCTTAAGACTGACCGGATTGGTGATTGGGGTTCCGCAAACCTATGAGTATCTTGATAAGATGCAGGATCGGGTTATCAAGTTCGTTACCAGCCATTCTCAAATTACTGAAGACAAATTCAGAGAATTAATGTTTCGAACTGGGGATCTAGTACGGGATATTGGAACGGTTTTAGTGGGTAAAGATGCGGTCGGATTGGGATTAATCGATGAAGTGGGAGGTATTAATAAGGCTTTAAAGAAACTGGATGAATTAATCGAATTAAAAACTCCCCCACGCCGAAAGGAGCCTCAGTAATGTTATATACAATTATTCCAGTTGAATCCATCTTTGAATCCGAAAGTGATAGTCAGGAAGATGTCCATGATGAAGTGGAGATCGGGGCAAGCGGGGCTAGTTTGTTGGTTCATTCACTCCCAGGTGGAAAATATAAGGTGATTAGAATAATCAGTACTGACCCTCAAGATTACTTAAATCCTCAATGGCAGCCAGGGACAATAATATCCTCATTATAAACCTTACCCCCTGTGACCTTTCATGAGGGGTTTTGTTTTACAACCTTTTAATGATATAATGAATAGCATTAGCCGGAATTAAACTTGGTCAAATGATCTAAGGCAGGAAAATATAGAAATCCAAGAGAATTACTTATTGAATATTTTGCTAAATTCATTATTGGGGGGAAGTCTATTTGTCACCGGTACTGGAGGGTTTGATTGTTTTAATTGGAGCTTTGGGACTTTTTTTATATTCAGTTTATCGATTTGGTGACGGTATTCAAAAAATGGCCGGCGAAAGGCTTAGAGCTATATTGGAAACTCAGTCGCGACAACCATTTTTTAGTATGTTAACCGGGTTTACTATGGCCGCCTCTTTACAAAATAATTCTTTAACTTTTGGAATGATCTCCAGTCTAATGAATGCCGGATTATTGAGTCTTTTTCCTGCTTTGTGGATTATGATCGGTGTTAATTTAGGGATGACTATTAACGCCCATTTACTTTCGCTCAATGTCGGCGTTGTTTTATTTGGGTTACTTTTTGGCGGGTATTTATTGTATTTTTATAGTAAGCATCGTAATCTACATTATCTAGGCCAGGTCATCTTTAGTTTAGCCTTAATGTATCTTGGTTTTTTATTTTTTCACGAATCATTTCAAAAGATAGTTACTCATCCGCCGGCAGCTCTTTTTCTAAAGAATCTCTTTTTAAAACCCTGGTATGGTTTTCTATTGGGTTTAAGTTTGGCGGCATTATTTCGCAGTAGTAATACAATGGTAGCTTTAACCCAGGCAATAGTAGGGGTTGAATTAGGATTGAGCGCGCCAATCTTCTTGAGTGGCGCTATTGCGGTTATCATTGGCGCTAATGTAGGTACTACGATTATTAATATGTTAATCGGTTTAGATCGGTTACCAACTGTCAGAAGAGCTAACTGGTCTCATTTTTCTTTCAATTTCCTCACTGGATTGCTCTGGATTGCATTATTACCTTTGGCGTATCAAGTTGTCAATGAAGTCAGTCTCAATCTATCATTCTTATCAAAATGGTTTCAAACCTCGGTCTTTCGATGGTCTGGGTTTCCAAACCCAGTTTCGGAACGTTGGTTTAATGTATGGCAGTTGGCAATGGCCCACTCACTTTTTAATATGTCGGTGATTGCGATTTGGTTTCCGATTACTTTCGTCATTTCAAAATTAGGAAAAATTCCGATGGCTGATAAAACGAAGATTGGCTCTACCAACGGGAAAACTTTTTTAGATCGTCGCGCATTGCAAAGCCCGGCTTTAGCATTGATATTGGCAGCACATGAAATTAATCAAATGGCTTCGTTAACTCGGGAAATGTTAAAAATGGCGCGGCAGGCTTTTCTCAAGAACCAACTTCATTTACTGGACAGTATCGAAAAAAATGAAGTAATTGTTGACGATCTCCAAGAACAAATCACCTTTTATCTTTCTGCCCTTTTATCACAAAATTCATTGACGGAGACTCAATCCCATCGCTTAGCGAATATGTTGCATATTGTGGTTGATATTGAAAGAGTCGGTGATCATGCTACAAATATCGGGCGGTTGGCCGATAAAAAACACCAAGAACAACTTCCTTTTTCGGAAATAGCTTTAAACGAGATAGAATTATTATTTGGGAAAGCAACCGACTTATATAACAAAGCATGTCAGAGTTTGCTTGAGAACAACTTGGAATTGGCGAAACAGATTAAATCCAGGGAAGAAAATATTGATAAACTTGAAGAAGAGCTTCGTCAAAATCATATTCACCGTCTAAACCTCGGAAAATGCTGGCCTGGTTCCGGAGTAATTTATGTCGAACTTTTAAGTAATTTATTACGGCTTACGGCCCATTCGGCTAATATCGCTCTGAAAGTGCTTGAAGAGGGTGAAACCGGATGAAACGCAGACCACAACAAGTTGTAAAGGAAACGCATAGTCCTGCTGGAGATGAACGAACTGTTTCTCAACAAATTGAAATCACCGGGGTCCTTTTTATCGGTTTGGCCTTTTTATCTTTGGTGGCTATCTTTTGGGATGGCGCCGGTTTTATTAATGAAATAATCAAACAGGCTTTTTTCTTTCTTTTTGGAGAACGGGGTTCAATTATTCCAATAGTTTTTTTAGGTATTATCGGCTGGACCATGTTATGTTGGATCCCGGAACGCCATTTAAAAAAACAGTTCGTCGCCCTTTCGATGCTTTTTTTGTGGGCGTTGATAATAATGCACATCTTCAGTGGAGTAGAACTAACTAATGAAAATTGGAGTTCAGCCAGTGAAGGAGCAGGTGTCATCGGGCATGGAATGGCTTTAGGCTTGGTTTTATGGTTTGGTAAAATGGGAACAGTTGTCTTTCTATTTATTTGGCTGGTTGTAGCGACGATTCTTGCCCTAAATCGGCCTTTAGTGATGCTTTTTACCGGCCTTTTTTCTAAACCCGCTAAGGAGACGTTACAAAACGAAAAGGATCAGACGGAAAAACCTGTTTGGCCATATCCTTATGTGGCAACTAAAAAAGAAACTGTTTCAGTTATTAAAGACTTAGCATCACTTGATCAAGAACCGAAACAAAAACCGAATCTAGAATTGAACCAAGCGCCTAATCCAAAATATTCTCCAAAAGCGCCGTTACCGGCAAAAGAACGTCAATCCGGAAAAATACTGGCTTCCCTACAAAGTATGTTGAAAGAGAAGGAAAAAGCCAAGGAGAAACCGGGCCCGAAAAAATTAAACAACCATTCTTCGGGAAACTTATACCGCGGAACCCCATCCGGCCCATATCAATTGCCAGGGATTGATCTGGTTACCATTCCCGGTATTAATAATAAAAAGAATATTCGAATGATCGATCAATCACAACAGTTGGTGGAGACTTTAGCTCATTTTGGGATTCGGGCCCGGGTTATTGAAGTGCATCATGGGCCGGTAATCACCCGTTACGAACTGCAACCCGCGCCTGGAGTGAAAGTAAGTCGAATCGTCAATCTTATTGATGATATCGCTTTGTCTTTGGCTGCTAAAGGGCTTAGGCTTGAAGCCCCGATTCCAGGCAAAGCCGCCATTGGGGTAGAAGTCCCTAACAATGAAACCCAAATCGTAACTTTTAGAGAAGTGTTAGATTCGAAAGTGTTTTGGAATTCCGGTAAACTCAGTTTCGGATTGGGGATGGATATTGCCGGAGAGGCTGTTGTAGCGGATCTTCAGAAGATGCCTCATTTATTAATCGCCGGCGCTACCGGTTCCGGAAAAAGCGTTTGTGTAAATACCTTAATTATGAGTATTCTCTATAAGTCCTTTCCTAATGAAGTGAAATTCATTATGATTGACCCTAAAATGGTTGAATTATCGATGTATAACGACATTCCCCATCTGATGGCGCCGGTAGTGACCGAAGCCAAAAAAGCATCAGGCGTTCTTAAGGTCGTAGTTAATGAGATGGAACGCCGCTATAAATTATTCGCCGAGGCTAGAGTGAGAGATCTTGCCAAATATAATGCTTTACCGGAAGTTGAAAAATTACCATTTATTGTTGTGATTATCGATGAGTTAGCTGATCTAATGATGATTGCTCCGGTTGAAGTCGAGGACTCCATCTGCCGTTTGGCCCAGATGGCTCGGGCGACCGGGATTCATTTGGTGGTAGCCACACAAAGGCCTTCGGTGGATGTTATTACCGGTTTAATTAAGGCTAATATTCCATCGCGAATAGCCTTTGCCGTTTCCTCACAAGTTGATTCCAGAACAATCTTGGATTCAGCCGGAGCGGAGAGGTTATTAGGGCGTGGCGACATGTTATTTGCTCCGGTCGGCTCCATGAAACCGTTAAGAGTTCAAGGCGCCTTGGTTACTGAAAGGGAAATTGAAGCCGTTATTAAACATTGGAAAACCCAAGGGCAACCTAAGTATCAAGAACAGTTTATTAATATTCCTGAGGCGAAAGAGAGAAAAATGACTGAAGAAACCGATGAACTGTTCTGGGACGCAGTGCGGGTAGTAGTTGAGCATGGACAGGCTTCGGCATCGGCCCTTCAACGACGCCTAAGAGTCGGTTATACCAGGGCGGCTCGATTAATTGATATGATGGAATCGAAATCGATGATTGGACCCTATGAAGGAAGCAAGCCGCGGGAGGTTTATCTTACCGCCCGGCAACTGGAAGAGTTGAGAAAGAAGGAAGAGGTTGAGTAAATTTATTTTATAGGAAGGAACTGCGCTAATTTGCTAGAATAAGTAACTAGATTAGTTAGATGGGATGATGGAACAATGAAATTTGCTCCTTTACAATAGATTAAATGGGGTGGTTTTTTTGAAAGAAATCGGTGACATCTTAAAACAAGCGCGGGAAGAAAAAGGACTAAGTTTAAAAGAGATCCAAGAAGTCACCAAAATACGTTTACGCTACTTGGAAGCGATCGATGAAGGCGATTTCGAAGCTATCCCGGGAGAGGTTTATCGAAAGGGATTCATCGTAAACTATGCTAATGTTATAGGTTTGGATGGGCCACAAATTTTGCAAAAGTATCACGACTTAAAAGCGGCCCAGGAAGAACAAATCCGGCAAGAACAGCTCTTGAAAGAAGAGGAAGAGAACGAGTCCCCCAAGACAAATCTAAATAATGATTGGATTAAAGGGATCTATCTTGGTGTAGCGGGTGCTCTGGCAATAGTTTTATTAATTAGTTTCTTTTTAATCCCTTCTTTACACAACTTAAAAACGGAAGATGCAATCAAACCGGTTAATATCGAAGATAATATTGAGACATCTGATTTTAATCAGACATTATTCCCGGCGCCGATTACCATTACGGTTGAATTTAAAAAACGGGTATGGGTTCAGGTGATTGCCGATGGCGAATCCATTTTTTTACGTGACGGAAGGACATTTGACACATCGGATCCCGTTCAAGTTTGGACTGCTCAACAGGAGATGGAAATCAAAATTGGAGACCCTTCAGGGATCGAACTTACGTTTAACGGCAATAAACTTGGTCCATTAGGAGTTGAAGGCAAATCTAAGACTGTAAAATTTAGACCCGATGGCTTAGTAGCGCCTTAAAGGCGCTTTTTTCTTCTAGTTGTTTTTAGGTCTTAATAAAAAACCATATCTTGGCTCAAAATATTAAATACTAGATTCGATCATTGATGAGGGTGAGCATTGAATCAAAACCGCAATAATGAAATTATTCAGGAAATCAAAGATAAAAGTGACATAGTTTCAGTAATTTCCGAATATGTCAGTTTAAAACGGTCGGGAAGGGCTTGGCTTGGGCTTTGTCCTTTTCATAATGAAAAGACGGCTTCTTTTAATGTTAATCAAGAAAAACAATTTTTTTATTGTTTTGGATGCAGCACCGGCGGGGATGTATTTAGTTTTATCATGAAAATTGAAAACCTTGAATTCATTGATGCCGCTCGAAAATTAGCCGACCGTGCCGGAATACCTTGGCCGGAATCAATCAAAAAATCGGAAAGTGATCATCGTAAAGATAGTTATTATAAAATAAATCAATTAGCAGCTGCTTTTTATGCTCAATATTTAATGAAAACCGAGGCCGGAAACGAAGCCCGAAATTATTTAGTGAAACGGGGATTTAACGTTGAACTTTGGCAGAAGTTTAACCTAGGTTATGCTCCATCAGCTCGGCATAATTTGACCGAGATTATCCGAAAGAAAGGGTTTTCCCTGCAACAAGCTGAAGAGTTAGGTTTGATCGCCATGGGTGAAAACGGCTATTATGATCGATTTCGCGATCGAATCATTTTTCCAATCACCGATTCCCAAGGGAAAATTGTTGGTTTTGGCGGTCGGGTAATGGAGAAAGGAGAACCAAAATATTTAAATTCTCCCGAAAACATTCTCTTTCATAAAGGGCATTTTTTATATGGTTTGTCCTGTGCCAAAGAATCGATTCGCCGGACCAAAAAAGCGATTATTGTTGAAGGATATATGGATGTGATTCAAGCCCATCAAGGAGGTTTTACTCAAACAGTCGCTTCGCTTGGGACCGCTCTTACCAGAGAACAGGCTAAAATAATTAAACGTTTTGCTTCGGAAGTGATTTTAGGATATGATGCGGACACCGCCGGTCAAAACGCGACTATCCGGGGGATGGAAATACTGCGAGATGTAGGTCTTAAGGTACGGGTCCTAAAGTTGTCGGCTGGTTATGATCCGGACTCGTTTATTAAAGAAAAAGGCGCGGGCGAGTTTGAAAAGATGATTGAAAATGCGGCGGGGTTGATTGATTTCAAAATTGGATCGATCATAAGCAAATACGATTTAACCACTTTCCAAGGAAAAATTTTAGCGATGGAAGAATTATTACCTTGTCTTTCAAACATCGAAAGCTTGGTAGCCAGGGAACATTATCTCAGACGAATTGCTAGGGAAACCGGTTTTTCAGAAAATGCGATCCAAATCGAATTAGGGAAATGGCAGAAACAAAACAGGAAAAAACAACCGTTTTTGGATAGGAAATCAGAGACTAGTTATACTAATCAAATGAATCCTAATTCCGGTGTTAATCTAAACGAACTAACGCCAAATGCCCTTTCTCCGTTACAAAAGTCAATTTTTGAGGCGGAAAAGGAACTTTTACAATCTGCATTGCAGGAATATGATAAATTGAAGCGAATTAAAGAAGAATTAAAACCGGAAGAATTTAGTTTTGAGGTTTGGCGGGATTTATTTATTCAGATTAAAGAATTGAATTTTTTGACCGATAATATTGAGACAGTTCTCAACGAACTTGGTAGTAGTTGGCGTGAAGTGGCTGCATCCTTAGTTGCTGAGCGCGAAGTTAAAAATATGGCGGCTGATTTCGATCAAATAATTAGCTATTTACGGATGCTTCATCTTAAGGAAAAAATTGAGTCCTTGACTTTACAGATTACTACTGGCCGAAATATCTCCGGTCAGGTGTTGTCGGAGGAAGAAACTAAAAAAATAATGGCACAAATTACCGAATTGAATCGTATCTTAAAAAAAGATTACCCTCAATTTTCGGGCTTGTCATAAATGTCAGTCTTTTTCATTCCAGGAAGGATGGTAAATCGACATTGAGTAAAGAAAAAACCTTGCCAAGTACAGAGAATATAAAAGAATTAATTCAAAAAGGCAAGCGCCAAGGGATATTATCATATCATGAAATCATGGATGCGTTTGAACATGTAGAGCTTTCTCCGGAACAAATTGATGATATCTATGAAACCCTCTCCAATCAAGGGATTGAGATTCAACCGAAGACTAACGGAGATACAAACGAAGAAGCTCATGACCAGGAGAACTTTCAACCGGAGGACGAAGAGGAAGTTGAAATTGATCTGACCGTTCCGGAAGGAATCTCCCTTGATGACCCAGTTCGGATGTATTTAAAGGAGATTGGGAGAGTTCCTCTTCTTTTGGCCAATGAAGAGGTTGAACTGGCTCAAAAAGTTGAGGGTGGGGATGAAACTGCCAAACGCCGCTTAGCTGAAGCCAACCTTCGTTTGGTGGTCAGTATTGCTAAACGTTATGTAGGCCGTGGGATGCTCTTTTTGGATTTAATTCAAGAGGGAAACCTAGGGTTAATTAAAGCGGTTGAGAAATTCGATTATCGCAAAGGCTTTAAATTTAGCACTTATGCTACTTGGTGGATTAGACAGGCGATCACCAGGGCTATCGCTGATCAAGCAAGAACGATTCGTATTCCAGTGCATATGGTGGAGACGATTAATAAACTGATTAGGGTTTCCCGGCAACTTCTACAAGCTTTGGGGCGGGAACCTACTGCTGAAGAGATTGCCGATGAGATGGAAATGAGCCCTGAACGGGTTCGGGAAATCATTAAAATTGCCCAAGAACCGGTTTCTTTAGAGACACCGATTGGGGAAGAAGAAGATAGTCATTTGGGTGATTTCATCGAAGATCAAGATGCGCCGGCGCCGGCTGAAGCAGCGTCCTTTCGGTTATTAAAGGAACAATTGGAAGATGTATTGTACACTTTAACTCCCAGAGAAGAGAAGGTATTACGGCTTCGTTTCGGTTTAGATGACGGGCGGGCCCGCACCTTGGAAGAAGTTGGCCAGATTTTCAATGTTACCAGGGAGCGAATTCGCCAAATCGAAGCAAAAGCCCTTCGAAAGTTACGCCACCCAAGCCGGAGTAAAAAATTGAAAGATTTTTTAGACTAAATATTTATGATCCCAAATTAAAGGAAGTCGTTAAAAAGACGTTTCCTTTTTCTTTTTTCGGTTGATGTTTTTTAAAAAAAGTTGTATAATGTTATATGTTGTTTTTAGGGTCCATAGCTCAGGGGTAGAGCAGTCGGCTCATAACCGATCGGTCCTTGGTTCGATCCCAAGTGGGCCCACCATTATACAGATAATATTTTAAAGGGAAGCAGAAATCATACTGTCTTCCCTTTGTTTTTAGGTCGTTTTTAAGGTTTTCTTGTTTAACCGGTTTGTTACTTAAAGCCAGTTTAATAAGGGCAGTATATTCTAACTTGCCGGATTGAGATTTAAAATTACTTGAAGTCGAATAAAAATAAAAAGTCATGGGGAAGGATTTTAACCCTCGAAAACGAAATGTTTATATTTGTTGGATATTTCTGAAAGGCTTTTAATATTTCAACTTCAGCCTCGGAGGCGATCAAACTTGCCGGCATTAACTGGACTAACTGATGCCATCGCTAAATTGGCCCCATGGGATTTAGCGGAATCCTGGGACCAGGTTGGTTTGCAAATTGACAGTCGCCGCAGCATGGTTAGTAAACTATTTGTAGCGTTAGATTTAAATCAGCAAATTTTGGAGGAAGGGTTAAAACATCAGGTAGACGGTTTTTTAGTCCATCATCCACTAATATTTAAGCCTCTCCAACGATTATCCTATCGAAATGAAACTGAAAAACTGGTTATCGCTCTGTTAGAACACGACTTATTTTTAATAGCGGCCCATACTAATGTTGATAAAGCGAAACATGGTCTTAATCAATATTTGGCTGAAAAGTTAAGTCTTGAGAACATCAAACCCCTTGCGGTAGTTGAGAACTACACTTATAAAGTAATTGTATTTAGTCCTGAAACTCATCTAGAAAAAATTAGGGATGCCATGTCTCAAGCCGGTGCCGGATTAATTGGCGATTATCAAAAATGTTCATTTGAATCTTCCGGAAGTGGCGCGTTTGAGTCGAGTAAATCAGCGCATCCTTTTATAGGAACTCCTGGTATTTTTGAGAGAGTTCCAGAAATTCGGTTGGAAATGATGGTAGAAAAAAATTCTCTCTCTCGTGTAATTCAGGCAATTTATCAGAACCATCCTTATGAAGAACCGGTTTTCGATATCTACCCATTGGTTAATTCTTCGGTCCATGGTTTGGGGAGAATTGGAGATTTAAAATTTGCGGCAACTTTTGAAGAGTTTGGTCGTTTAGTAAAAAAAGAATTATGTTGTGAGCATATTCAGGTCGCCGGAGACCTTTCCCGTCCTATTAAAAAAGTAGCGCTTTGCTCCGGAAGTGGTCGCGAACTTCTTAATCAAGCCATTAAGCAACAGGCTGATTTATATTTGACCGGTGAACTTAATTATCATGATTTTATCGCTGCCCGTGAAAACGGGTTGGCGGTGATTGCAGCCGGGCATGGGGGTACGGAACATTGTTTTGTGGATTTAATGGCTGATTATTTAAATTGGTATTTTAAATCTGAAAAGAAATTCGAGGTGATTAAAGGTAAAAGTCAGGCAGAACCATACTTAACCTTATAAGGAGGTTGCCACTTGTGAATAAAAAATGTGAATTATGTGGTAGAATTATCCCTAGGGCAAGAATGGAAGCTTTACCAGACACCAAGAGATGTGTTGAATGCGCTCGACAAAAGGGGTCCGATTTTTTTGCGAAACGGACTGAGATAGGAATGGATATCGATACCTATAAAGATCTATTGGGGGCAACCCGAAGTTAGGAGGAAGAATGGCGAATCTTCCTATTTTATATAGGATTCAAGAGATTCATAACCGGCAAAAGGCAGTTGAAAAATCCATTGCTGTAGCTGAACAGAGTCCGGACTTAAATAATTATCAGTCCTTAAAAGTCGATTATCAAAAGAAGTTGACCGCAATTATCCAAAAGCAAGAATCTACCCGGAAAAGACAGCAACAACTTGATCTGGAGTTAAAATCATGTCTGGAGAAGATCCGGCAAGAGGAAGCGAAGCTTTATGGAGGTTCAGTGGTGAACTCCCGTGAATTGGAACAAATCCAGCTTAAAGTGGCGGAGTATAATAATACAAAGGCTCAAATTGAAGAATCGATGCTGCAAACAATGGAAGAAGAAGAAAAATTGGCCAAATTTAAAGAGAGGGTCATCGAAGCCGACCGTGAAAATGGAAAGAAATTAGAAATTTTGGAAGCCCAAATTAAAGAACGGGTTTTTGAGAATAAATTAGAATTGATAGAATTAGATTCTGAATTGAATGAATTAATACCTTCGGTACCGGAGGAATGGTTAAAGAAGTTGGCAAAAATCGCCGGTTCCCATAATGGCGTTGGGATTGCTCAAATTAAGTCGGGCTGCTGTGGCGCCTGTCATGTAAGTTTGCCGGAGTCCTTATTACAAAGAGCTAAACGCGGCGAAGATCAAATCCTGTTATGCGAGAATTGCGGCAGGATTATTTTTTATTGAGAAGCATTTATTTCCTTTACCTAGCTTGAATTTGACATCAAAGCATTGTTGTGCTAAAATTTTAATTGTCATAACTGTCTCGGGTAACTGCGGATCCTTGGATCTGAGGAAAGTCCGAGCTCCATAGGGCAGGATGCTGGATAACATCCAGGGGGGGCGACCCCACGGAAAGTGCCACAGAAAAGAAAACGCCGGATATATTATCAGGAATGTTTCAAACCTTCCAGTACATTATATCAGGCAAAGCTGAAAAGGTGCGGTAAGAGCGCACCAGCGGTCGAGGAATCGATCGGCTTGGAAAACCCCATCCGGAGCAAGGCCAAATAGGGAAGTTATAAAACGGCCCGTTTTACTTCCGGGTTGGCTGCTGGAGATGTCGGGTAACCGGCATCCTAGATAAATGGTTACCACCCTTAAGGGCACAGAACTCGGCTTATAGAGACAGTTATTCATTATATTAGTGATTATTTGCGGGGTTTCCCCGCTTTTTCTCTTTGACAAAGATTATTGGAGCGCGAATAAAACCATGAAGCAATTTGGGGAAGGATTTATTGAATTTGAACACTCAATTGATAACGATATCATTAGACAAATAAAAGTCGCTAAGATTTGGGATTCACCTTTGTTTCGGGATTTTTTGATAAATATCGAGGAACATCTTGGGCAAGGACAAGTAATCCATGATTATCGCAATGTACTAATCCGGATTGACCAAAATGAGGAATTAGGTTTAGTAAGAGAGCTCCTGGTTAAAAAATATAAATTGCTCCGCCGCTATGACCAGTTCCGTTTTCGTTTTCTAGCTTCAAAAGCCCACCGTTCGTTAACAATAGCTTTATTTCTTTTAGAAAAGGGTCTAAATACCCCTGCACCGATTGGTGTAATAGAAGATAGAGACAGGTTTAACCGTTTATTAAATTGTTACTATTTAACTGAGTATTTAAATTATGATACATCATTTGCTAAAGTTATTAATGAAACGGACGTAAATCAGAAAAGCAAATTTTTAACGGAAGCAGCACGAAATATTCGTTTAATGCACGACTCCGGTATTATTCATAATGATCTCCATGCTTCTAACATTTTAATCAAACAGATAGCAACTCACCCCAATTTTTATTTTATTGATTTAAACCGTGCTAGGAAAAGAAATACCTTGTCTTTAAAAGATCGAGCTAAGGATCTTGGGCGTTTGGCATTACAGCAGCAGGATCGGTTGATTTTTTTTAAAAGTTACGATCCTCAAAATGCTTTATGGCTAAGACTAAGGAGTCATCAAGTATTAGCTGGAAGAAAAAAATGGATGGACTTTAAACGTAAAATACGCCATTTTAAATCAAAATTCAGTTGAACTTATTTATGCGATAATGATTTGTATCAATATTTTGCTGGGGTGAGATAATGAAACACCGTTTATTTTCATTAATTCTAATCGCATTAATTGTTTTTACTGTATCCGCACCAAATATTTTTGCCGGCAACTTTCTGGATTCTTTATCATTAGGTCTGGAAAATGAGATCGGTCATATTTCATATCAACAAATTATTAAGCAAAAAGAAGTAGTTCAATTGCCTAAAGACCAGGAAACAAGAGTTAACCAAATCTTCTCCCAATTGGTTAAAAATTCGCACCGCCATAAAGAAATTGATTATAGTCTAGCAGTAGTAAAAGACGATACTGTTAACGCTTTCGCCTTGCCGGCGGGATATATTTTTCTCCATACCGGATTGCTTGCTTACGCTCAAAGTGATGGAGAATTGGCTGGAGTGTTGGCCCATGAAATAGCCCATGTGGACCGACGTCATAGCATGAAGACTATTTCCCGGACTATTGGGATGAGTGCTCTTCTGGAACTTATCCTTAATAGGAGTAGCAAGAAGCGGAAGGAAGATATTTCAAAAGTAGGCCTTGTTGCTATTAATCTAGCACAACTCGGGTATAGCCGAGAGGCGGAATATGAAGCCGACTCCTATGGAGTAAAATTTATGCAGGCGGCAGGTTATTCGAAAGATGAGATTCTTAACTTTTGGAGACGCCTGGAGGGCCAGTCCGGCGGGGGTGATAGTCACGCTATTTTACAGCTATTTTCAACCCATCCGCCCACCAGTGAGCGTATTAAAAGAATTGAAGCTATGTAAGGGTTAAAGTTAATGATTACGAGTATTTCCAATGAATTAATAAAACTAGTAAAATCACTACATCATAAAAAAGGCCGTCTTCAGGAGAACCTATTTTTAGCCGAGGGGATTCACCTGGTTCAGGAAGGAATAAAATCCGGCTTGAAGATCAAACATTTTTTTTGGTCGGAAAAGCTTATCAGAACAACTGAGGGAAAAGAGCTATTAAAGGCATTAAATGATGATTTTCAAGATTTGCAAGGGTTTCAAGTATCCGAACCGGTGATGGCCAAAATTTGTGAAACCGAGAACCCCCAAGGTATAGTAGCAACATTGGTTCTTCCTGCTCCGGGGAATTTGAAAGATCTAATCGATTTTAAGTTAGGTCTGATTATTGACGGTCTTCAAGATCCGGGCAATGTGGGCGCTATCATTCGAACCGCTTGGGCCGTTGGATGCGACGGATTATTATTTACTCCTTATACCGCCGATCCATTTCAAGGTAAAGTAGTCCGGGCTAGTATGGGAGGGATTTTTTATCAACCCATCTATCGAGACCTTAAACCTGAAGTTATTGCCGAATGGTCGGAACGGATGGGAGTTCAAATTGTAGTAGGTGATCCAAAGGCTTCTCGTTATTGTTTTGAAACCAATTTAACCAGACCATCATTGATTCTGATCGGCAATGAAGGCCAAGGTTATAATCCTGAATGGGATCACCATCCAACTAGCAAGGCATTGATTCCTCAACCGGGTGGCGCCGACTCTCTTAACGCCTCGATTTCAGCCGGCATTTTTCTTTACGAAGCTTTGCGTCAACGGTTGACAAATTAATTTCGGGGTTCTCCCATTGAGAATAGTTCACCGGTAATATGGTAAATTAATGGGTTTTTTCGGTGTTTTGCTCCCCAAAATGTCCCAAATAATGTTGAAACTTATACTTATCAGCACTTGCCAAAGTCAAACAGCTTTGATATAATAGATTTTGTAATACGGTGACCGTTTTTCACGACAACAGTCAGTGAATAGGGGTTGATGTTGAAGTGAAGGTATCGGCTGAATTTTTTTGGAAAGTTTTTGAAAGTACAGGTTCGATCAGCGCCTACTTGGTTTACCGTGAGATTCTCAGGGCGTCTTTGAGTTAGATTTAAAGTGAATAAACTAATGTGATGACGGAGAAAAGTACCGCGTTCGGAATGGCGCAGGGAGAAAGGTCTTGATTGAAAATCTTTCCCGGACCGACACAGGGAAGTTCCCTCCTGAACTGCAGACTGAACTCACAGTAGGTCGCGACGGTTCTCCACCGTTATGGGGAGAGGGTATCGGATTATACATATCCCGTACCTTTCAGAGTATTTTAAGGGTGGTACCACGAAACAGCCTTTCGTCCCGATGGATGAAAGGCTGTTCTTTTATATCTGGGATTAGGCAGCTTTAACGGATTCACTTGATTATTAATAACTTTTTATCAATTTAACGGAGGTCCTGGGAATGAGGGAAGAACTGGAAAGGTTAAAGGCGGAGACTATCAAAGAGATTCAAGGTGCGACTGATAGCTTCGCTCTCAATGAGATCCGAGTTAAAGTCCTTGGCAAAAAAGGAACTTTAACTGCGATTCTCCGAGGAATGGGTGGGCTTTCCCCAGAGGAACGCCCGGTTATCGGTGAATTAGTAAACCGGGTAAGGGAGGAGATCGAAACCGTTTTGGGAGAACGGGGTCGGATTATTGCCGCTGAAGAACAAAATCTTAGATTGGCTCAGGAAGAGATCGATATTTTATTACCGGGGCGCAAGCCTAAAATGGGCCATTCTCATCCTTTACAATTAGTACTGGAGGAGATTGAAGAGATATTTTTGGGAATGGGTTTCACCATTGCCGAGGGGCCTGAGATTGAAACCGATTATTATAATTTTGAAGCCTTGAATCTTCCCAAGAATCACCCGGCCCGTGATATGCAGGATTCACTTTATATAACAGCAGAAACTCTACTGAGGACTCATACATCTCCAGTTCAAGTCCGGACTATGGAAAAAACGTGTCCCAATCCGATTAGGATAATAGCCCCGGGAAGAGTTTACCGGAGGGATGCCCTAGACGCTAGTCATTCACCGATGTTTCACCAGATTGAAGGGTTAGTTGTAGAAGAAGGGATTACTTTTGGCGATTTAAAAGGCGTGTTAACTGTATTTGTGAAGAAGCTCTTTGGTGAGAATAGGTTGGTCCGATTCCGGCCTAGCTTCTTTCCGTTCACTGAACCCAGCGCTGAAGTTGATGTCTCATGCAGTTGTTCCGGGAAAGGATGCCGTATCTGCAAAGGTACTGGTTGGTTAGAGATTTTAGGTTCCGGCTCGGTAAATCCTAGAGTGCTAAAAATGTCTAATTATGACCCGGACAGGGTTTCCGGCTTCGCTTTTGGGATGGGCGTTGAAAGAATCGCTATCTTAAAATATGGTATCAATGATATCAGGCTTTTTTATGAAAATGACATGCGTTTTTTGGCGCAATTTTGAAATGTCTTTTATCCAGTAATGAGATAGTGGAGGAGAAAGAAGATGCGTGTTTCTTATGAATGGTTGCAAGAGTATTTAAAAATCGATCTTCCCATCGAGGAACTGGCGGATAAGATGACTATGTCAGGGATCGCAGTGGAAGAAATTGAAGATATGGCTGCTCCGTTTCGTAATATGGCGGTAGCTAAAGTTATCTCCATTGAAAAACACAATCAGGCCGACAATTTGTTAGTGACCAAGCTTGAAGTCGGCAATTTTGGAGAAAAGCAAGTTATAACCGCAGCTAAAAACTTAAAAACAGGAGACTTGGTCCCCTTGGCTATGTCAGGCGCTGTTTTGCCCGATGGAAAAGTAATTAATGATCTTAATTTTAAAGGGATTCTTTCGGAAGGAATGCTCTGTTCCGGAGGGGAATTAGGCCTGGAAAAGGAATCTACCGGGATTTGGGTCTTTTATGCTCCATTGGAACCAGGGATGCCGGTAGCTGAAGCTTTAGGCTGTAACGATCAAGTGTTGGTGCTTGAATTGACAGCCAATCGCTCCGATTGTTTGGGAATGATCAATGTCGCCCGGGAGGTTGCCGCTATCTTAGGAATATCCTTCAATGAACCTGAACCGGTTCTGAAAGAAGAAGGGCCATCAATTGAAGAGTTAATCACAATCAAGATTAAAGATCCGGATCTTTGTCCCCGTTACGCCGCTCGGGTTGCGGTAAACATCAAGATTGCCCCATCTCCGGATTGGATGCAACGCCGGTTAAAAGCGGCCGGGATTCGTCCGATTAACAATATTGTCGATATTACCAATTACGTGATGCTTGAATATAACCAACCTTTACATGCCTTTGATTCGGACCGGATCGCCGAACGCCAGGTGATTATTAGACGCGCCCAAGATAATGAAAAATTCACTACTTTGGATGAGGTTGAACGCCGGTTCGATCAA
>Ga0123334_1001747_pt1 | contig 26455 bp, 13 predicted proteins | sample BiotimSIPDNA_FD_89706 | JGI IMG/M metagenome (GOLD analysis project Ga0123334, IMG submission 89706) | Anaerobic biogas reactor microbial communites from Washington, USA - Biogas_R1 time_0 SIP DNA | ecosystem: Engineered > Bioreactor > Anaerobic > Unclassified | place: Washington, USA... | reverse complement strand
CCCAAACCATTGGCACTCTATGTATTCGGAGATAAAAAGACAAGCAGGTTTGTTCTGAATAATACCAGCTCAGGCGGTGCATGCATCAACGATACCATCATGCATGTTGCCAACAAGTACCTACCCTTCGGTGGTGTGGGTGAAAGCGGCATGGGGCGGTATCATGGCCGATACAGTTTCCTGACGTTCAGCCATCAGAAAGCGGTCGTTTCGTCTACACGGTGGTTCGATCTGGCGGGCAAGTATCCTCCATACAAGGGCTTCAAGTGGTTAGAACGCTTGTTGGGTTGAACCGAATCAACCAGTCCTCCTACCTTCAAGTGAGTGGCACTTCCACATAGAATGTGCTACCCTTGAATTCAGCGGTTTCTACCCATAGGCGACCACCATGCAACTCCGCAAACTCCTTGCACAGCATCAATCCGAGGCCAGAACTGCGTTCCCCGCCCAAACCCGGCCTGTTCTTGGATTCATCCACCGTAAACAGCAAGGGTAACAAGTGCTCGGGTATCCCAATTCCAGTGTCAGAAACAGCCAGGCGCAAGTGCTTCTCAACAGTACCTAGGGCTTGTAAAGTGATCACGCCCCCTTCCGGTGTAAATTTGATGGCATTGGTGAAGAGATTGCGTAGCACAGCCTCCATCATTCGTTTATCGATGTTGGCAATCAAACCAGGTTCAACCTGTACGTTGACCAGTTGGTTTTTGGCCTCTGCCCTTTCCTTATGGGAAGCAATAACCACATTGATAAACTCTTCCACCACCACTTGGTTGCGGTCAGGCTTTAGCATGCCCCGCTGAATTCTGGACCACTCAAGCAAATTTTCCAGGAGTTCAAAAGAGGTTAACGCTACATGATTGAGCATACTGGCATACCCATGCATCGCCTCCAATGTCAAGGTGTGCTGTTTGTCGGCCATTAACTCTGTAAAACCTATTATGGTATTGAAAGGGCTTCTCAAATCGTGGGCGATGATGGAGAACAGCTTATCCTTGGTTTGGTTGATGGCATCCATTTCGGTAGCAACCTTACGTAAGTTCAGATCCAGCTCATTCTTCAGCAAGACTTCAGCCAACACATGGGTCAGCATTTTCATCCATTCAATGACCTCGTCATCCACCTTACCCTTATGAGTGACAGCCTCAAAGCCGATAATCCCCATAGTTTGTTTGCTCCGTACCAATGGTAATAACAAAACAGATTGAAACTGGTGGCGCTCTGCTTTTTCGGTGATCCAATTATATTCGTCTGAAACGGCGAATACATCGGGCACATAGACCTGTTCAAACGACTTGAAGACGGTCTTCATTATATCAGAATAAACGGGATTTTCCTCTTGAAAAATGGAGAAAAAGGGCTCTATACCCTCTTTTTGCCACCTATAAACATCGACGATTTCGGTGACATCCTTATCCAAGGTGTAAAAAATGGCTCTGTCATAGTCCAGGAACAAACAAAAGCGCTCCAGCAAGCTACACATCTTTACCTCCAGCGTTTCCGGAGTGGAACTGATGAAATCGGTGGACACTTCGGTCATCAAGTGCTGGAAATCAGAGCGACTTTGCAACCGTTCTTCCCTCAACTTAGCTTCAGTAATATCATGCATGGTACCGATGATGGCAGGTCCTTGCTCATTTGTTATCATGTCAGTCACCAGGTCTACCCATTTAATGTCGCCCTGCTTGGTAACAATGCGAAATTCAGACCGGACCAGTCCCAGATTACCCGCTTCACGTTGTTTGATGCGTTCTTTAGTACCTTCCAGATTATCCTTGTGAACAAAGATGGGGCCCTTCATGGCATAGATCTCTTCCTCTTCGTACCCAATCAGGTTGGCAAACCCCTTGTTAAACTGAATAAAATGTCCACTTTGGTAGATGTAAATACCAGCATTTGACTGCTCAGACAAGGAACGAAACGCCTCCTCACTGGCCAGAAGCCTCAAATGTGTTTGTTTCTCTTCAGTCATATCCCTGGCCACAGCATAGACCAACTTTTTCTCCGTATCCAACGTGGCACGCCAGGACAACCATCGATAAGAACCATCTTTACATAGAAAACGGTTGTCCAGGATTTCATAGCCTTCATTTTCAAGCAATGCCTTGTTATTGCCCAGGGTAATGGATTTATCTTCCGGATGGACAAACGAAACAAACGATTTACCCATCAACTCTTCCCTGGTCCAACCGAGTACTGAAGTACAGGAAGGACTGACTGTCGTGAAATGACCAGCGTAATCACCAATAAACAACAAGTCGGAGACATGATTGAACAGGCGGTTGATGCGCTCCACTTCCTCACGCATCTCATGACGGCTTTTTTCAAGGTTAAACAGCAGATAGATATTGATGAAACTGACAAGAAAAAAGACAATCAGAGACTGGTTGGTATAAGGCATGCTAAATTTCGTCAGGATACTGATTACCGACAGCACAAGCAAAATGGAAAAGTAAACCAGGCTAAACCACCCCCCATGCTTGTGTCCCAGCAGGTACATAGCCAGGAATGGTAAGGAGAGAGACCAAAAGATACCAGCCCCATTCACCCCTCCGTTCCACACGTAAAACCCAAAGTCTAACGCTGTGATGATCATCATGACATAAGCCCACGGTTTGTACTCCTTCTTAAGCACATAATACACGTAGTTCAGCCCACACAAAAACGTATACACACTGAAAACCTTCACTATCAGCCAATTCTCCAGTAGGATATTTTGCAACAGAATGGGTATTACCCCGACCATCTGGATAACGACGACCGTCACAACCTTTCGTTTCTGTCGTTGAAAGTCTGTCATGATCGTTGGATTAGGAGTGGTTTATTTTTGATTTCTTTATTTGACACTATCAAAAGAACGGCCAAGGGCGCTGTTCTCCTTGTCTGTTAAATGGGGGCTTTGTTTTGCAGGGCTTTGATTTCGGCCTCAGCTTTGGCTTCCAGGTCGGCGGCTTTTTTGGCCGCTTCTTTTTTCAGCTGTTCGGCCGAGGCTTTGGCTGCTGCTTTAAGCAAGGGATTGGAAGCCTTATCTATAAGGCGTTGTGCTTCCTTGTCGGCTTCAGCAATCAGTTTATCACCGGCAGCCTTGGCTTTGGCTCTGATGGCAGCGGCCTCTTTTTCCAAGGCCTCTTTGGCTTTAGCAGCCTGCTCATCGATGCCGGCGCCTGTGGTCTTTTTAAGCAACTGATCGGCCAATCCCACCGCTGCCTGTTTGGCTGCTTGCTCCAAGTCTAGTTTGACTGTCGGCTTGTCGAATGTACCACCGATAGATCCCTTCAGGGTGGTCAATCCCATAGAAGCCATGGATGCAGGTAATGTAGCCATTACATCATAATCCAAGGTTTTGTCTATACCCGAACTACCCTCGAACTTCAAAAGCGTCTGTTGGATAGCTACCTGGAAGGGTTTCGTGTGTATTCTGCCGTTTTCAATATGGAAACCGATATCCACATTCTTGGGTGCCAGGCTGCGCAGGTTTTCCATCTTGAGTTGGGTGGCCAACGCTTCCATCACCTTGAGGCCAGAAAGCTTGAGGTTGGTCGATTGCAATCGTCCATCTCCTAACAGGGTGCTGTAATCCGGGTTCAAGTGCTTGTCCAAGCCCGACTTCAGCTGCAGCCCCATGGAAAAGGTCCCATCTGTCTTTTCAAAGACGGGTACCAATTCGCGTATCATCGCCAGTGTTTTGAAGGTCTCTTTATAGCTTACCTCTTTTAAATTCAAGCTGATATCCATGGTCGGTTTGTCAGGTATGACTGTTTCATAATACCCTTTCACCCCTATGCTGCCTCCCATGGTAGAGGCTTGTATGTTTTCCAAAGCAGCCCTACCCTCCTTGACACGGATCACACCCCTGAATTGTTTAAGGTCAAACCGATTGAACACCAATTGTCCCACATTGGCCTTAATGGTCAAATCCAGGTTGGTCGGTACCGTGGGAGCCTCCATGGGCAAGGAATCGGCAGAGGCTGGCGCAGGGGTATCACTTGTTTCAGGTTTGGTTTCCGATGAGGCGGACAATTTCATCAACTCATTTACATTGAGATGGTTTGAACGAATGTCGAGACGTCCCGACAACACCCCTTTGTTCATTAACCATGGCAAGTAATTGCCCAGCGAGCCTGTAGCAGACACATCGTTTTTGCCAAGGGTCAGTGTAAGGGCAGCCAGATCAATGGCAGCCGGAGACATGGTCAACCTGGCCTGATCCACAACCAATCTTTGACCATCGGACAAACCATAGGTTACGCCTTCAGCCTCTACCATACCGTCAGCTTTAAACTGATCGTATTGTTTCTTTTCCAGATGAGACAGGCGGCCTGCCAGTGTCACATCGCCTTTGATGTGGCCCTTCAGATCGGTGCCTTCCTCCAGCGGATACACGTCTTTAATGCGGTCTAACCTGATGTCTCCCTTGAACGATGCTTCTACAGCCGGATCACTGATGGGCGTGGCCACCTTAGCCTTCAAATCGACAGGATGTCCGGCCAACACAAGGTGTAAGCGGCTCAAATCAACCACCGTCTGGTCCAGGTAACCAGCTGGATGGTCAACCGTGGCCAGGACAACCACCTCATTGACAGAACCAGGCAAATCCGGGTAGCTTAAAGCACCGTCCTTCACCGACAAACCCAGATTGAACGCAGGATACTGATCACCTGTCATATCTCCTTTGACCCAGGCTGACAACGCCAATTCACCGTTTGCCTCAAGGGCGTCAAACTGTTTTTTATACAAAGAGGGCACCATGGACAAGAGGTCCTTGAAGGTCACTTTTTCTGTGTTAAGCGTCAGGTCCAATCGAAGCGTTGACGTATCGGGCGTCGCCACTGAACCTTGGAGGGACAGTTCCATGGCATTCAAACGGATGGTATTGGTGGCTAAAGCAAATACGGAATGTTCCAAATCGGCATCCAGGGCCAGGTCGGCTTCCAGCCTAAGCTTGTTCACATAAGACACACCGCCGTATTCAAACGACAGCGCTTCTATGAGTGACGTCGTTTCGATGCGGCTTTTGGCTGCCGACAAGTCACCCTTGAGTGTGCCCGTCCAATGATCAACGGCGGCTTTCATTCCCGAACTCCTGTCTTCAAAAGTGATGCAGGCATCGTCAATGCTTATCTTGCGCAACTGTAATCGGACACTGGAACTGTCTTCCGAAGGGGTATCGGGCATTGTGTCCGGTTTGGTGATATCCCAGTTGGCCCTGCCATCGGCCAATACAAGGGCATTAATCCTGGGCTTTTCCAGCTGGATGTGTTGGATGTTGACGCCCTCCTTACTTAATATGGTGGCCAGGTTCACCACCAACCTGATCTTATCGGCCTCAACCAAGGTATCCTGGCTGAACGTGTCTACACCCACCACTTCAAGTCCGTTCAAGGTCACCGTCAAACGGGGGAAGTTGCGTAGCAAACTCAGTGACAACTTGTCAAAATCAACCTGAGCCTGCAGGTTTTGTTCACATTGCGTTTTTACCAAATCGGAGGCCCTGCCGATAAACAACAAGGGTAAAAGGCCCAACAAAAGAATTAGACCAACCAGAATAAAGGCAAAAAAACTGACCACTTTTTTCATAGGTGCTTTTGGATTGGTGAACGGCTGCCCGGTCGTGGATTATTTGGTGAGTTGGGTTCGTTTAAGCAACTGCTTGGGAAGGTGAATAATGCAAATATTCATAGAGCGACCGTCTTCGGAAAGCATGGCCGATTGGATTTGAATTTTGGTGCCATCGGGGCTGAACGTAGGATGCGGATGGTCAGCAGCCGTGGGTTTGTGGCCTGTAGAAAGTAAGTGCATACACCCCGATTGCCTGTCAATCAGATAGATATTGCGGGCAAAATCATCCCCGGCCACCCAACGGCCATCGGACGAACCGGCCACGTGCCAGAAGCCACTGCCGGTTGTTGGTTGTCCTACGAGTTGGATGGCCCGTGTACGCAAATTGACCACAGCCAATCCTGTAGGACTTTCCCTGGTGCCAGCCTCTCCCCAACCCGACTCCTGGCCTGGATTGGTGGGATCTGCCTCACCGTGTTCAACGACTGTCCCGGGCTCTCTGATGGGGCGGTGTCCCATGATGGCCATAGCCACTTCATCCCTGGTGATAACGGCTTCGTGGGTCACCCAGTCCCTGTCGCTTTCCCGGTAAACAGGGCGCAACTCACTACCATCAGACCGCACCGTCCATGTCCGTTGTGGCGCTTTACCGCCTGTTTCCCAACAGAATACCAGTTCGCCAGGCACCCAGGGATTCGTCTGAATATGACCTACTTGAAAAGGAACGGACACCACATGTTTAGTGGCACCTGTTTTAAGATGCATGGCCGCTATGCCGGACGGTCCTGCCCCCATATGGCGTGGACCATAGTTTTCATACGGTTTGACACTGTCGGCCAGGTGTCTGGCCGCTTCCTGACGGCCCACCCTGAAATAAACCCACTCCTCATCGGCATCAAGGGCCATATCCCCGCCGGCCCCCATGCTTTCGGGTGTGGTACCGCAGATGCGTTGATACACCTCTGGGGCTTGCAGCTTGCCTTTTTCACTGTCTGAAAACAGGCGTTCAAGGTCAACTTCGATGACCTGTATGGCACGGCTGTCCCGTTGAACAGCACGCATAAAGTATAGTTTCATGGAGCGACGGGCCAGATTGAGCATACCCATATACCCGCCTTCTGTAACCTGCACCAGCGCACCCGTCTTTTCGTGTACGGCCATGGCTTCGCCTTTCACCCGGTTTGACCGGAACACCAGCCACTGACTGTCGGCTGTCCATTGATTGTGGGTTTGATAGATTTTTTGGTCACCCATGTTGGGGGCTGTGGTCAGGAACACCAGTTTGGCTCCGGTAACCGGATCCTTGATGACCTTTCGTTCAGCAGGAAAGCGTTGTCCAATACCAGCAAAAGCTGAAAGCACCATCATGCTTCCAGTCAAAAACATTAAAAAACGACGATTAACAACCCGCTGGATACGGCTAATACACTTCAATATCATAGTTTACTTCTTTTGGAACTTTCCCCCTATAGCTTACTGCAAATATAACGATTCTTTGCAAGTCTGCTAATCTTACCCCCCTGGACAATTGAACATAGCCAGGGAGAATTTTGTTCAAAAATGGTAGATGTTTTCGCGAGGGCGCATTAACCTGTTTAGAAAGTCGCTTTATTTGCCCCCCGATTGTCGTACCGACAATCCGACAAGAACCTAAATCGAACCTACTTCAAACGAATCATGTACCTGAAACGCCCATTCATCCTACGTATCACCTTGCTGGCCTTTTTGCTCACCGTTATACTGTTTACCCTTAATGCTACGGGAAGCCACCGCCTGCTCATTACTGAATTTTTAGCCCTCAACAGCACAGGATTACAGGATAATGACGGCGATTATTCCGATTGGATAGAACTGTACAATCCCGGGGAAACAGCCGTAAACCTCGACGGATGGGCCTTGACCGACAAAGCCGATGAACCACAACAATGGCTCTTTCCAGCCATCACGCTTAACCCAGGCGAGTACCTGGTGGTTTACGCGTCCGGCAAGGACAAACGGGTAACCGGCGCCTCTTTGCATACCAACTTCAAATTGTCAGGTGGCGGCGAGTTTCTGGCTTTGATCGAACCCGACAGTGGCCTCATTGCTCACGCTTACGACCCCTTCCCTGCCCAACAAACCGATGTTTCCTACGGCCTCTACCTAAACCAGCCCACCTATTTCCGTACCCCTACTCCGGGTGAAGGCAACACGCTGGGTACCCAAGTGCAGGCGCCCTTGTTCTCTAACACCAGGGGCTTCTACACCGACCCCGTTACCGTCAGCCTGATGGTGGCCGATCCAGGCACTACCATCCGCTATACCACCGACGGCTCCCGTCCCACGGCCACCTACGGGCAGGTGTATTCGGCTCCGTTGACCATCAGCAAAACCACCCCGCTGAGCGCCGTCAATGTCAGCAATGGCCTGACCAGCGAAGTCATCACCCACACCTATCTTTTCGCCAACGATATCGTTCAGCAACCAGACCAGCCGGCAGGGTACCCGGCGGAGTGGGGTAATTACTGGAGTTTACAAGATCCTGAAAAATATGCGCCCGCCGATTACGGCATGGACCCTGACATCGTCAGCAACCCCAGTTACCAGTCTTTGCTACCAGCAGCCTTACAGAGCCTGCCCAGTCTTTGCATCGTCACCAATCCCGGGTATCTCTTTTCGCACACCATCGATCCAGATACCGGGGGTATTTACATTTATACGGGAGATGTTTTGATCAATAGTACCATCAAATTAAAAACACTCGGTGCCGATTGGGAACGCCCCACTTCGGTGGAATACTTCGACCCCGCATCCGGCAAGGGCTTCCAGATCAATTGCGGCCTGCGTCTCCACGGGGGCAACAGCCGCAAAGCCATGAATTCCCCCAAACATTCTTTCAGACTCTCCTTCCGCAAGAAGTACGGCGCTTCCAAACTCAACTACAAGGTGTTCGACCAAAAAGGTTCAGCCGAACGCTTCGACCACCTGGTAGTACGTTCCACCTACAACTATGCCTGGATCAAGGATAATTCCACACACAATCCAGCCAACAGCCAATACATCAAGGATCAACTGGCCAAACAATTACACCGCGACATGGGCCAGATCAGCCCTCATGAACGCCCCATCCACCTGTACATCAATGGCCTGTACTGGGGAGTCTATAAGTTGGCTGAGAAACTCAACAACGACTTTATGAGCGAATACCAACCCGGCGAAGACGTAGACTTTGATGTGATCAACGATGATGAAATAATGGACGGCAACAACGTAGCTTTCAAGCGTATGCAAAGCCTTGCCAGCGGATCTAATTACAACAGCCTGCTCGACGAGCAACTGCTCGACATGGATAATTACATTGACTACATGTTGACGAATTACTACATCGGAAACTTAGACTGGGACAAGAACAATTGGTATACGGCCCGCAACCGCGTTGAACCGGGATTGGGATTTGTCCACCTGGTCTGGGACGCCGAAACCATTTTGAGTGATGTCAACTTAAACTTAGTCAAGGTCATCAACGGTGAACTGACCACACGTTTTTCAAACTTATCCAAAAACGCCGACTTCAAACTCAAGGTGGCCGACCGTCTGTACAAGCATTTTTACAACGATGGTGCCCTGACACCGGCCCACACAGTACCACTGTACAAAGCCATGGCCGATGAGATCGACACCGCCATGGTGGCCGAATCGGCGCGCTGGGGCGACTACCTTAGGGACTTGAAGAAAGTGAGCGGTTACCCCCTCTACACCCTTAACGACCACTGGATTCCCCGCAGAGACTACCTGCTCGGCCAATACCTACCCCAGCGCTCAGCCATCGTACTGAAACAGTTCAAGGACGCTGGGTATTGGCCCTCGGTGGAACCACCCGTCTTCAACAGCAAAGGTGGAGACCTCACCACCTACCACGACCTGACCATGACGGCCGCCAAGGGCAGCATCTATTACACCTTGGACGGCAGTGACCCCAGGACGACAGGCAGTTCAGCCATTGCCCCCACCGCCAGCCAATACGCCAATGCCCTGCGCATAGCAGGCCCCGGAACCATCAGAGCCAGAGCCAAAGACGGCAGCACCTGGTCAGCCCTGGCAGAAATCAGTTTCCAGGGTGGCGATACAGCTGTCTTCGTAGTGGGCCAGTCACAACTAAGGCTACCAGCCAACATGGGGCTACACACCATCTATACCGCTGGCAACGAACTCTATGCCACCTTGGGAAGCGCTGGCCACCTGCGCCTGGATGTGTACACCATCGATGGGCGGCATGTAGCAACGCCAATAAACGGCTGGCAATCGGCTGGCAAGCTGAGCACCTCACTTACAAACGTACAGTCGCAAACCCTTTACCTGTACAAACTTACTTTTGAAGGCCAGGCAGTCACAGGCAAGTGGTTTCTACCCTAATGCCTAAGCTCGTCAAATGCCGTTTGGAACAGCGAGCGGGCAGTCCCCCGACTTGCTGTTCCAAACTGTTTGTTAATCAAAAAATAAATAACGACATTTGCAGCAACTATCGGTTGCTCTCGTATGGAGATCTTCATAATTCTGGGTCTGATCCTGCTTAACGGTTGGTTCTCTTTGTCCGAAATGTCTCTGGTCTCTATGAAGAGGTCCAGGTTGGAGAGTGATGCCAAACGTGGCGATAAAAAAGCTCAACAAGCCATCGACTTGTCCGGTGCACCCGACAAATTCCTTTCCACCGTCCAAATCGGCATCACGACTGTTGGTATCCTGACCGGTCTTTTCTCCGGTTCCAGCATCGCCGATTGGCTTTCCGTCCAGATTGCCCGTATTCCCATCGACGGCCTCGAAACCGCTGCTTACAGCATTTCGGTGACCGTCATCGTTCTGATTGTCACTTACCTGACACTCATCTTCGGCGAATTGCTACCCAAGCGCATCGCCATGAACAACCCTGAAAAAGTGGCCCGCATTGTCGCCGCTCCCATGAACTTCTTTTCCAAGATAGGCTCCCCTTTTGTCTGGCTCTTATCCGTCAGCACCAGAGGGTTCATGAAACTGTTTGGCATTCCACAGAGCAGCAGCACCAAGGTCACCGAAGATGAGATCAAGGCCATCCTGCAGGAAGGCACCGACGACGGCGAAATCCAACTGGTAGAACACGACATCGTGGAACGCGTCTTCAACCTGGGCGACAGGGATGTCAATTCCTTGATGACCCACCGCAACGACCTGGTATGGCTTGACGTAGAAGACCCCCTCGACGAAATCAGAGACATCATTGAAAAGACCGTTCACAACGTATACCCGGTAGCCAGCGAGCAATTGGATGACATTGCCGGTGTCGTCTTCCTCAAAGACTTTTTCGCCCATTTCGGTGATGAAAACTTTTGCCTCCGTGACTACCTCAAACCCGCCCAGTTCGTGCCCGAAACAATGAGCGGCTACAATGTGCTGGAACTGTTCCGCAAGAGCCAGCAATTTTACGCCCTGGTTACCGATGAATTCGGTAGCATTCAGGGCATCGTCACCCTCAACGACCTGATGGAAGCGCTGGTGGGCAACATCATGGAACCAGACGAACACGATGAACAGATTGTGGAACGAAACGACGGTACCTGGCTGGTAGACGGTCAGTATTCTTTTTACGATTTCCTGGCCTACTTCGATATGGAAGACCTCTACCAGGAACACGACTTCAACACCCTGAGTGGCCTCATTTTAGACGTACTAGAACACATCCCCACCACCGCCGAAACCCTGCGCTGGAAGAATTTCGAAATGGAAATCGTGGACATGGACGCCGCCCGCATTGACAAAGTGTTGGTACGCCGCATCGAAGAGTCTTGATTTTTCCCAAAACCTGCTGTAAAACATAGTCCTTACACGGACTTGATAGAAAAATTATCCCGTACTTTGTGAAAATAGTACAGTACAGCACAGCACAGCATGCTGTTGCTGCCAAGCTTTATCTTTTATACCTTAAACGAACCATTATGAAAAAGAAACCGCTACTCTTTTTGTGGTCTTTGTTTGCGGCGCTAACCCTCACCGCCCAGACAACCATCAACATCGGAGCCATCGACACCGCGTATACCGACTCGGTGGATTCGGAGTTGGTGTTGGATGTGGCCAAAGTCTCATCCAAGATTGCCTCCCCGCTGTTGTCCTACCCTAACCCATTCAAGGACAAAACATTCAATGAAGCCACCATCTCCTTTGATGTCAAGAATTACGGCGACATCAAGGTGTTGGGTGCCTTATTCTCCATCTATGACCCCACATTGGGTCGTATGTACCTGACCAACGGTTCTTACCTTGGCTATAACGCCAAAGGAGGTTGGATTGACGCCAACCTGGATAATTACGGTATTGACTCCAGTTTTATGGACAGCACCTGGAACACAGTCAAGCTGGTCTTTTCGACAGCCGGTTACGCCATGTATGTGAACGACACACTTGCTTTCAATCAAAGCAGCACGGCTGTCAAAATCGCTGGCACCTTGACCGATTACACTCAGATGATGAGCTTTTTCAAAAATGCAGCCTCGCTGGTCTTTGGAGCTGGCTCCTTCTGGAGTGACAACACCAAAGATGACGGCTCATTCTGGGATCCTCAGTACAGCTATCTGAAAAACATCACCTTCGATGCCAAGTGGCGTAACATCAACGATGTGGCCGACGAAGTCACCGTTGACAATGTGGCCGACCTGAAAACTGTTATCGCCGACGCTACCGCCGACCGTACCATCTATTTAAAAAACTGCGCCGACACCCTCGGCTATTACTATTTAACTGACGCCGGTATCAACTACCCGGTCAACTTCGTCAACCTGACCTTGAAACCAGCTCCCGGTGAAAAACCCGTTCTTTTCGGTACCTTCAAATCATACGGTACCCGCAAGATGAAGTTGAACACCATCAACTTCGACGGACTGACCTTCAAGGCTGCCGCTGCCTATGACAAGGAAGCCAACATGCCCTTCTTCTTCAACAATGGGGCAGACTCCATCCTGGTAGCCATGAACATCAAGAATTGCTCATTTATCGACCTAGGTAAATCCGGCGGCGCTCGCTTGCTGCAGGTAAAGACCCCGCAAGGCGCCGTCATCAAAGCCATCAACTTTGAAAACAACATCGTAGACAACTACGGTGGTATCAGTGGTCCTGGTGTACACGGACAAACACTGTTCCAATGGAACAACACCAATCCTGGTTATGAAAGTGACAACGTCACGATCAAAAACAACACCTTCCATAATTTCCACGGAAACATCTTCTTCAACTACGGTCGCCAAAACACGACAAGCAAGGATTCCACCATCAACATCACCATTGAGAACAACACGTTCTACCGTTTTGGTGGTAATGGCACATCCGACCGCAACTTCATCGAGTGGACCAACGCCATGGGTGGTGTAGCCGCCAACATTAAGGTCAACAACAACCTTTTCTACAAGAACTGGGATTACAAGAACAAGAAGTGTTTCAAACTCAACCTCTTCAACCGTAAAGACAGCATCCAGGGTACCAAAATGAAGCTGTATGTACAAAACAACTTCTTCTACGAAGACTCTGTTGCATTTACCAGTCCTTACACTCAGAACCTGCCCATCACCAACAGCACAACATTCCCCTATACGGAATACAAAGCTTTCACCATGGACAGCCTTGGCCTGACAGCTTCTCCTTTCCTGGACGAAGCCAAAGCCGACACCACACTGGATCTTTCCATTCTGAAGACCAACCCTCTCTACAAGGCAGGTCTCAATGGTGCTCCCATCGGTAACCCCTCCATGTATGTCTATCGCTCCACACCACAGACCACTAAGGTCAAAACCTTGGCTGAACTGAGATATGCCATTGAATTCCCGGCAGACGGTGACGTGATCGAACTCGAAAACTGCCAGGACGAAGGAGGCTTCTACAACCTCAGCTCTACTGGCTTTGACTATCCGACTGAATTTATGAGCCTGACTGTCAAACCGGCAGCCGGTCACAACCCCGTTGTTTTCGGTACCTTCAAATCGAAAACAGCCAAAATGAAGCTCAAGGACTACACCATCGAAGGCCTCATCTTTGACGCCACTGACAAGGCCGATGGCGAAGCATGTGCACCCATCTTCATGCTGGCCAACGACTCCGTCATGGGCACCTTGACACTGAAGAACAACCAGTTCATCAACCTGGGCAAGAGTGGCGGTGGTCGTATCGTCGATGCCAACAGTTGTGATAAGTCCGTTGTCAAGAAGTTTGTCTTCGAAAACAACCAGGTCTTCAACTTTGGTGCAGGCACAGCGTCCGGAACCCATGGTCAGACTTTCATGCAATGGCGTAACAGCGGTTCCTACGAATTCGACAACATCACGCTGCGCAACAACGTGATCCACGGTTTCCACGGCAACCAGTTCCTGAACATCAGCCGTCAGAAGACATCCAGCCTGGATTCCCTGATGAACATCACCATCGAGAACAATACGTTCTACCGTTTCGGTGGCAATGGTACCAGCGTGCGCAACTTCATCGAATTCACCAACCACATGGGTGGTGTAGGCTTGAATGTGGCCGTGAACAACAACCTCTTCTACAAGAATTGGGAATACCGCAGCGACCGTTTCAAGAACTTCCGCCTGCACCTGTTCAACGCTAAGGACAGCATACACGCTACCAAGATCAAGCTCAATGTGCTGAACAACTTCTTCTATGAAGACTCCGTGATGTTTGATAAGAACTTCACGCAAAACCTTCCGTTGACCAACACGTCAAGCTACACCTACACGGCATACAAGGCCTTCACCATGGATAGCCTCGGTTTAAAGACCTCTCCCTTCATGGATGAAGCCAAAGCCGACACCACACTGGATCTCTCCATCCTGAAGTCCCACCCGCTCTTCAAGGCCGGTGTCAACGGTGCCCCCATCGGTGCTCCTTCCATGTACGTTTATCGTCAGACTGCACAGACCACCAGGGTCAAAACCTTGGCTGAATTGCAGGCCGCCATTGAATTCCCGGCCGACGGTGATGTCATCGAACTGGAAAACTGCCAGGACGAAGGTGGCTTCTACAACCTGGGCACGACCGGATTTGTTTATCCGACCGAGTTCATGAGCCTGACCATCAAACCTGCCCCCGACCACAATCCTGTTGTCTTTGGCTCCTTCAAGTCAAAAACAAACAAAATGAAGCTCAAGGATTACACCATCGAAGGGCTCACGTTCAACGCTACGGACAAGACCGAAGCCGAAGGAACGGCTCCTATTATCATCCAAGGCAGCGACTCCATCCTGGGCCAACTGACTTTAAAGGACAACAGCTTCATCAACCTGGGCAAATCTGGCGGTGGCCGCATCCTTGATGCAAACGGCAGCGACAAATCTGTGGTTAAGGACTTTGTCTTCGAAGGCAACCTGATCTTCAATTTTGGAGCCACGACACCCGCGGGTACCCACGGTCAGACCTTCATGCAGTGGCGCAACAGTGGTGCTTATGAATTCGACAACATCACCTTGCGTAACAACACCATCCACAGTTTCCATGGCAACCAGTTCTTGAACATCGGACGTCAAAAAACGTCCAGCAAGGATTCGTTGATGAACATTACCGTTGAGAACAACACCTTCTACCGCTTTGGTGGCAATGGTACCAGCGTACGTAACTTCATCGAATTCACCAACCACATGGGTGGTGTAGCCATGAACGTAGCCGTAAACAATAACCTCTTCTACAAGAATTGGGAATACGACCACTTCAAGAACTTCCGTCTGCACCTGTTCAACGCCAAAGACAGCGTACATGCCACCAAGATTAAGGTAGATGTACTGAACAACTTCTTCTACGAAGACTCCGTAATGTTCGCCGCCGGTTTTGACCGCAACCTCCCGTTGACCAATACGTCTTCCTATACCTACAACGCGTACAAGGCCTTCACCAAAGACAGCCTCGGTATCACAACCCGCTTGTTTGTAGACGAAGCCAAGGCCGACACCACCATGGATCTGGAAATGTACACCCAGTCACCCTTGATGACGGCTGGTTTGGGCGGCAAGCCCATCGGTGACCCACGTTGGTACACCAACACCACCACGCCGCCGGCATGGACAGCCTTGAAGACTGTTAAACCCAGCAATTTGATTGCATGGAGCAACAACGGCTTCATTTACCTGAACAACGCTCAAAAACCCGTCACTGTCTTCAACGTGCTGGGTCAACGAGTCGGTGTCTTCACCGCCGAACAAGCCACTCAAGGCATCGACGTGAAGGGTAAGGGCGTCTACATCTTGCGTACCGACAACGAGACCATCCGCGTAATGGTTCGTTAAACCCGCTTAACCAACCAACAAGGGTTGCCCCATCTAGGTGGCAGCCCTTGTTTCACTTTTTAAAACCATCTTTCATGAGAAAACAGCTACTCTTTTTAACGGGCGCTTTGCTCCTGGCTGGCACAGCCTCAGCACAATTCCGCCTCCAAAGCAACGAAGTTATCGGCCAAACTTACAAGGACACGCTAGGCACGTACAGTTTCCTGGCTCATTTCAACACGACCAAGAATGTAAGCACCTACACCGAAACTACCGTCAACTTTGCCAAATGCCAAACACAAAAAGGTCTTCAGGTCAAGGTTTATCCGGACGAAACGTCGACCGCCGCAGTGGTAGCCAGTGACTTCAAATGCGACAACTACGGCAACAACGGCAATCCGACTTACGTAGCCAGCACCGACTCATTGATCAACATCATGAAGAAGCACATGGCCTTGAATGCAACAACGGCCGACTCAGCCCGTAACCAGTACTGGAAACCGGCGGCCTGCCTCTTTGACGTGGTCAAGGGTGATACCACCAACCAAGCCTTCGGTTGCTATCCCGGTCAATACAAACGCGTTGAGTATGGCTTCCAAATCAACCTGACCGGCTTTGCTCCCACCACCGACCTCTCGTTCACCATGGACACCTATGATGCCGGCAATACGGGGCTTACCGCTTCCTACGACCTGATTGTCTTCCTGGGTAGCGTCAGCGCAGCCAACGTCGTTGACACCCTTGAAAACTTCTACGTCACCGGTTCAGGTAAAAAGGTCGTTAAACTGGCCAAGGAACTGGGCATTGATTCAGCCCGTTTCAACACCAAGGTTTACATTCACATTGTAACCAAGGGCACGAACTCGCCCCAATCCAGAGACACCTATGACCCCATCGTCATTTTCGATGATTTCAGCGTGGAATGGGGCGCTCCCTCCTGGGTAGCTCCTGCTGTGACCAGCGGTATCATTTATAACCAAGGCGGTGCAGGCACCTACTCACCCTACACCATTAAGGAAAACGTCGGCTACGTCCAGGTTTACCTCAAAGACAAGGATAGGGTTGCCCCGCTGACCATCATCAACGATGTGGAATTCCCGCCCAGCAAATACCAGTTCCTTGACAGCGCAGGCGTATTCGCCAACGATGGAGCTGGCAACTACACCGTTCCGGTTACCTACACCGTGACCCGTTCTGTACTGAACTCGGAAACAGGGAACTACTCTGACAGCTATCTGACCATACCGGCACCAGCCTCCAAGGTAGACGACGACATCATGGTACTCATGACATTCAATCCGAAGGCCAGTGAGTTCACCGAACGCATCGAAGTCAACAATGGGGTGCGTTTCTGGTGGGACGTCCAGACCAAGGGGTACGTAGGACTGGATAAGACGACCTTGGCAACCATCAAGGTGTACAGCTCCAATAGCACCATCGTACTGGAAGGCGCTACACAACCCGTCACCCTCTACAACAGCCTTGGACAATCTATGGGTTCCTTCCAACCCGATCAGGCAACCAGTGGCCTTGTGGTAAAACCAGGCCTTTGGTTGGTAAAGACGCAAGAAGGCACTGTTAAGGTCATGGTACGTTGATAGTCTACTGAATCTCACCTCTCAACAATACACCAGAAGGGGTCGGCACAGCGTTGTCGACCCCATTTTTTTTCACCACCCCTTCCAACTTAACGATTAAAAAACAAGTCGGAAATTTGTATTTAGTCAAACAAAGGTGTAACTTTGTGAATTAACTGGTATCCATATGACGGAGGAACAGCAAAAGTTACTGACAACCTTAGAAACCAGAGTCAGACAACTGATGTTGCTTTGCAAGTCGCTGAGGGAAGAGAAAGAAGTCTTGGAGGGCACATTAGCCAACAAGGACAAGGCCCTCGAAGCAGCGCAGCAAAACCTCAGTGAGTTGGAAGCCCGTTATGATAACCTAAAGCTGGCTGGTCTCGTATCTTTCGGCAAAAAAGATGTGAAGGAAGCTCAGCAAACGTTGTCAAGCATTGTGCGGGAAATAGACAAATGCATTGAGCTTATAAACGAATAAGAACAATGACAGATTCTTTCACCATAAACCTCTTCCTGGCCGACAAGCACTATCCGTTGAGGATAAAACGCAGCGAAGAAGCCTTGTTCAGGGAAGCAGGCAGATTGGTAAACGATAAATTAGCTCAATACCGGAATCACTTCGACGTAAGTCAATCCGGCCTTGATCTGAAAGACCTCCTGGCCATGGTGGCCTGCCAACTGGCTATAGAAAGCCTCAAGGCAAACCAGTCAAGCGATACGACCGCTTACGAGCAACGCATCGCCGCGCTGACCAAGGAGTTGGATGCCTTTTTAAGGTAGGCCATCGTTTTTTAAGTAAGCACCGCACTGCAGGCCACAGGTTACCCCTGTGTGTTGTGGTGCGTTTTTTATAATACATAACAACAAAAACCACTATGTCAGCCATACTATCCCTCATTGGTGCGTTCTTGGGAGGCGGAGCGGTCACCTGGATTACCATCCGGTTTGTCCTCAACTCCAAATACAAGAACACCCTGAAGCAAGCTGAAGCCCAAGCCGAAGTGATTCAAAAAAACAAGATGCTGGAAGTCAAGGAGAAATTCCTTTCACTTAAAGCCGATTTGGAAAAACAGGTTAACCAGCGCAACGCCAGGATTCAAGCTGTTGAATCCAAGCTCAAACAACGGGAACTACAAATCAACCAGCGCCTCGAAGAGCTTCAACGCAAGAAAAACGAGTTGTCACAGTCCAAGGAAAACATGGATGCCCAGCTCGAAGTCATTGAGAAAAAGAAGGTGGAAATGGAGAAACTCCACCGTCAGGAAATAGACAGATTGGAAGCTTTATCCGGTATTTCTGCCGATGAAGCCAAAGACCGCCTCATCGAGTCACTCAAGGAAGAAGCCAAGACGGAAGCCTCCTCCTTCATCAACGAAATCATGGATGAAGCCAAAATGACGGCCAACAAGGAAGCCAAACGCATCGTGGTGCAGACCATCCAGCGTGTTGCCACTGAGACCGCCATTGAGAACGCCGTCACCGTCTTCCACATTGATTCCGACGAAATAAAAGGCCGTATCATCGGCCGCGAAGGTCGTAACATCAGGGCTCTGGAAGCCGCAACCGGTATCGAAATCATCGTAGACGACACGCCTGAAGCCATCGTTTTGTCGGGTTTTGACCCCGTACGCCGCGAGATCGCCCGCCTGGCCCTGCATCAGCTGGTCACCGATGGTCGCATCCACCCCGCCCGTATTGAAGAAGTGGTGGCCAAAGTTCGCAAACAAGTCGAAGAAGAAATCCTCGAAACTGGCAAACGCACCACCATCGACCTGGGTATCCATGGTCTGCATCCCGAACTTATCCGCATGGTGGGCCGTATGAAATACCGTTCATCTTATGGTCAAAACCTGCTGCAGCATGCCCGTGAAACAGCCAACCTCTGCGCCACCATGGCGTCTGAGCTGGGGCTCAATCCTAAGAAAGCTCGCCGCGCCGGTCTCTTGCACGATATAGGCAAGGTGCCCGATGACGAACCGGAATTACCGCACGCCCTGCTTGGCATGAAACTGGCGGAGAAATTCAAGGAAAAGCCTGAAATTTGCAACGCCATTGGTGCTCACCACGATGAAGTGGAAATGACCTCTCTCCTGGCTCCCATTGTTCAGGTTTGTGATGCCATCTCCGGTGCTCGTCCTGGTGCCCGTCGTGAAATCGTAGAGGCTTACATCAAACGCCTCAACGACCTTGAACAGCTGGCGCTGTCCTACCCCGGGGTTCTCAAGACTTACGCTATTCAGGCTGGTCGCGAGTTGCGTGTCATTGTTGGCGCCGATAAGATTGATGACAAGGAAACCGAACGCTTATCCACTGATATCGCTAAAAAGATTCAGGATGAAATGACGTATCCGGGTCAGGTGAAAATCACGGTTATCCGTGAAACGCGCTCTGTTAGCTACGCGAAATAAGGCTGCAAGGTCTCTTTATATGAAACCGCGGAACGTTACTGTTTCGCGGTTTTTTATTCCTTAGAAAACACCTTCTAGTTTGTTTCTTTCCTTCGAGGCCGCCCCCCCTGACGGGATCGCTCTCTTTTTTTTCTCCTTCGAGACCGCTCCCCTTACGGAGTCGGGTATTGACTCCAGTACCCGTTCCTCAGGGCTTAAAGGTATTAAAAAGGGGACAACAGCAAATCAATCCAATAAAATTATTCGCAACAATAAATCGGATTGGCTTTTGTGCCTTCTAGCTATCACACTTTCTTTAAGCGTTTGCTTTCACCATTACCCAAACTTTTCCGTACCTTTGCAGCGAAAAGAGATCTCACTTTCTCCGAACATCGTTCTTTAAATGGTATTCTCTGATCATCGCTCTTTAGAAAGCGTTCTTTTAAGAAGGAGATTTTTTTTAGTAGTAGGTAGCTACGAAGCCACAAGGCGCATTGGATGGGAGCATACTAACGTATGTGACCTGACAATGCAACGCAGCTATGAAGTAGATGCCTGCTTATAAAAATAAATATCTTGGGGATGACTGGTTTTGACAGCGGTCAGGGCAGGTCCGTAAGCATGCAGTGCATTGATTCTACGCACTTTATTCTCAGGATTAAAACCATATCTGGCGAAAACAACTACGCTCTCGCTGCTTGATCGAAGTACAGTAGATCTATGCTTAATCCCTGCCATAGTGGCGGGGACGTGACATCACCCCCAGCTCTCGTCCTGAAGCTTAAGGGATCCGGTGGTGCAGCAATATCGGGAATAGGGTAAGACACGTCCGGGGTCTTGTCCGAAACTTAACGGAATAAGGCTTGAATAGGTGGCTTCGGTCCGGTTCTAGCACGAAAATTTAAGCGAAGATAAGCATGTAGAAAGCGTATTGGTTCACCGTTTGGACGAGGGTTCGACTCCCTCCATCTCCACTTTAAACAAACGCCTCCGTCGCGAACGACGGAGGCGTTTGTTTAATCCTATGGTTCACCATCCATCAATGAAGCAGGGGGACAAATTGATGCACGGCGCTATTCGTCGCAGCGTTAAGACTTACAGTGTCTTAGGCGCTTTGATCAGCTTGACCAGCAGCACGCCGACGACCAACATTACCCCGGCAACGATGTACGATCCGTTGTACGTGCCGGTCGCGTCGGCAACCTGCCCGCCGATGATGGGGCCGATGACACCGGCAATACCCCAACCGGTAAAGATGATGCCGTAGTTGACTCCCAGGTTTTTGATACCGAAGTAGTCGGCTGTTATGGCGGGGAACAAGGAAAAGATGGAACCGTACGCCAGCCCGGCTACGGCCGTACCGGCAATCAACAGGGGAATGCTGTTGAACAGGGCAAACACGAACATATTGACAGCCTGCAATCCAAAGGCGATCAACATGGCATTGGTTCGCCCTACTTTGTCTGAAAGGAAACCTCCCGAAATACGGCCTGTCGCATTGAAAACCGCCAGGATGACCACCAGGATGAACCCAGCCTGCCAATGCGCCTGCACCAAAGCGATGCTCGCGATATGCCCGATCAGCATCAAACCCGCCGTGGCGCTCATCAGGTAGGTGAGCCACAACAGTATGAAGGGACGGGTTTTGATCATATCCTGCCACCTGTAATCAGCGGCATGCCGGGTAGCCGGCTTGTTGGGATTGACGGCAGGCACGTAACCGGCCGGCGGGTTTCTCAATATCAGGGAAAAAACGGTCATCGCACTAATCGATAAAATTCCTAAGAATAAAAACGTTTGCTGAATGCTTGAAGACGCCAGCAAAGAATTCGTCAACGGCGCTATGTAGACAGCAGACAAGCCTATACCCGAAACGACGATGCCGGAAATCAACCCTTTTTTACGAGGATCAAACCATTTGATGGCGCAAGGGGTGGCGGCCGCGTAACCAAACCCCATGCCCAACCCACTGACAACCCCGAACGTGAGCACCATGATGGTGGGGTTTTTGGCATAAGCCGAACCGATCAGGCCGGCGCCAAACAACAAGCCGCCTATCAACGCGATGATACGAGGGCCGTATTTGTCCTGAAGCCTGCCACCGAAAATGGTCACAAAAGCCAACACCGCGATACAAACGGTATACGGCAGGGAGGCCTCCGTGTTGGTCCAGCCCCAATCGGCCACCAAGGCTTTTTTTAATATACTCCAGGAATAGAGGATACCCAGTATCAGGTTAATTCCCAAGGCTGCAAACGTGACTATCCAACCGGCATGGTTACGCTGTTCCTTCATGTGATGTCGTTTTAAGGTGGTTACTGAAATCAAAAATTTCGCGTGAAGATACAAAAAAGCGACTAATTTGATTACCTTTGCCCCCGTATCGGTTCTGTTTTGCATATTCTGTAAAACGGATTAAAAGGGAATCAGGTGAAAATCCTGAACAGTCCCGCTACTGTGAGTCCGGTAATTCTTACGGCATTACTTATGCCACTGTTCTTTCTTGAAGAAGAATGGGAAGGCTGCCCGATAAGAGGACAAGTCAGGAGACCTGCCATACGTTTTTGGTTCATTCGCTTACGAGGAATAAGCAGAGAACGTACCGGTTTCCCAACCACGTACATGATCAACTTTTCTCTGGGGCGTATGAACGCGTTCAGTCCAATCGGCTTTGCCCGTTGCCGGGTAAGACCTGAGGCTGGTTTAAGTTCGCGGATCAACGTTAACCAGTGATAAAAATGAAAAGAACTCATGAGAAAATGCACGTACGTTTCATCGTATTGTGTGCTTATGTGCTGATCTCCCCTACTTTCTCCGGGTTACTGTCCTGCTACGCGGCTGGCATACCCTTTTTCAAAAACACCCTTTTGGGCGACATCTTTTATGTCGGCGTGTTGTTCGGAAGTTTTGAATGGGCGCAACGCCGGATACCCTCCTTACGCCCGCAACCGGTTGCCGGCGTGTGACAAACACGTTCGTCAAACCAGGGCGAACACCGTTCGTTGTTATACCGAGCCTCGATTATCGAGTGAAATTCAATGCGGAAACTATACCTGACTGTACTTTTAGCTGTCCTTTGCAGCCCCTCTTTCTCACAAAGCAAACTTGACAGCGTGCAACACCTCCGCGAGGTGCTGCTTGTTGAACGCCCAAGTCGTGAGATCATAGCACCCCAAACATTGGCGGGCGATGTGCTCGAAACGCTCAACAGCTTCTCCGTCGCCGACGCCATCCGCTATTTTTCCGGCGTGCAAATAAAAGATTACGGGGGCATCGGAGGTCTGAAGACCGTCGATATCCGTAGCATGGGTGCCAACCATTTGGGTGTTTTTTATGATGGCATTGAACTCGGCAACGCGCAAAACGGCACGGTCGATCTGGGCCGGTTTTCGTTGGACAACATCGAAGAAATCAGCCTTTACAATGGGCAGAAAAGCGCCATCTTTCAGGCTGCCAAAGATTTCGGTTCGGCGGGAACGGTGTATCTGTATACGCGGCGACCGCGTTTTGCCGGCGATAAAAAAAACAACCTGATGGCGACGTTCCGCACGGGTTCTTTCGATTTGGTGAATCCTTCCGTGCTTTGGGAACACAAACTCAGCGACAACGTTTCTTCGTCGTTGAATGTCGAGTATATCTACGCTTCGGGCAAGTACAGGTTTCGTTACCACAAACTATACCCCGACGGCACGGTGGCGTGGGATACAACCGCCATCCGCCAAAACGGCGACGTTCATTCCCTGCGTGTGGAAGGCGGTTTCAACGGTACTATCGGCAAAGACGGCAAGTGGCACACCAAAGCGTATTTCTACGATTCGGAGAAGGGACTTCCGGGCGCCATCGTGAACAATGTCTGGAAAAACCGGCAACGGCAATGGGACAGAAGCACGTTCGTGCAGGGGAGTTTTCAGAAGCGCTTGTTCAGGGGCTACCATCTTTTGGCAAATGTGAAGTATGGCAACGACAGGATGCGTTACCTCAATCCCGATACGACGTTGATGTATGTCGATAATACGTTTCTGCAGCAGGAAATTTATCTTTCAGCCGCCAATAAATATACCATCCTTCCAGCGTGGGACATCAGTTTTTCCGCCGATTATCAATGGAACAGCCTGGATGCCGATTTGCGCGATTTTGTCTATCCGGAAAGACGTACCGTTCTGGCGGCTTTGGCGACAGCTTTTGAGCGGGGAGGCTGGAAGGCGCAGGCAAGTTTGCTGGGGACCTTTGTCTTTGAAGAAGTAACGAGGATACGACAGGCTAATCCTGAAGACTTGTTACCTGGCGTGGAAACCGGTACGCCCGCCAATAAACGGGCATTCACGCCAGCCGTATTCGTGTCGTATAAGCCGTTTCATCCCCACGATTTGAATGTGCGGGCTTTCTACAAACAGATTTTCAGGATGCCGACCTTCAACGACCTGTATTATACCGACATTGGCAATATCGCCCTGAAACCGGAATACACCACGCAATACAACATTGGTTTTCAATACGATAAGCAGTATGATCACGGAATAGTGAATCAGTTGAATTTCAGCACCGACGCCTATTACAACGAAGTGATCGACAAAATTGTAGCCACGCCGAAGGGTGGTAGCGGCGGTGGCAGCCTGTATCGCTGGACGATGAAGAATATCGGTTACGTGGAAATTCGCGGGGTGGATGTGTCGGCACAGGCAGGCTGGAAAGGACCGTACAACCTGATACTGAATACCTGCTTGAATTACACCTGTCAACGCGCCCAGGATTTCAGCGACAAAAGCAGCGAGTTTTATGGCGGTCAGATAGATTATATTCCCTGGCACAGCGGCTCCGCGATTGTGAACGCCACCTGGAGAACGTGGCATCTGAATTACAGTTTTATCTACGTCGGTGAGCGCTATCACAATGCCGCCAACACGCGCGAAAACTACGAACAACCCTGGTACACACACGATATGTCTGTTGGTAAAGCGTGGGGAGGCGGGTTGAGGTATAAAATCACGGCGGAAATAAATAACCTGCTGGATCAGCAGTTTGATGTGATACACAATTACCCGATGCCGGGAAGAAATTATAAATTGATCGTAAAAATAAACCTGTAAGCATGGTACGGAGCAACTTTTTTTACACACTCGGAAAACTATCCGTTCGGTATGGTCTGGCAGGGCTGTTGCTTTGCTTTTGCCTGTTTTCCTGTCGCGAGGAAATGGAAATCTTTGAGCCGGAAATTATCCCGGTTTCCCTGCCCGAATACACGTCCATTCAGGGTTTTTACCTCTTGAACGAAGGCAACATGGGCAGCAACAAATCCACTTTGGACTACTACGATTACACGACCGGCGCATACCACCGCAATCTATACGGTGCGGCCAATCCAACCGTTCCAAAGGAGCTTGGCGACGTGGGTAACGATATAAAAATATATGGATCAAGACTTTATGCTGTGATAAATTGCTCCAACAAGGTGGAAGTGATGGACGCCCGTACCGCGAAACGGATAGGGCAGATCGACATTCCCAATTGCCGGTATGTCAAGTTCCACGAGGGATACGCGTACGTCACGTCCTACGCCGGACCGGTGGAACTGAACCCGAATTATGAACAGTCAGGTTATGTCGCCAAAGTCGATACCGTCACCCTGGAAGTGGTTGATACCTGCTTGGTCGGCTTTCAGCCCGACGAACTGGAAATCGTCGGTAACAAGCTATACGTGGCCAATTCGGGCGGTTACATGTTCCCGAATTATGAAAAGACCGTGTCGGTGATCGATATGCCATCGTTTACCGAAACAAAACGTATAGAGGTGGCTCGCAACCTGCACCGGCTCCGGGCCGATACGCACGGCGATTTGTGGGTGAGTTCGCGCGGCGATTATTACACGCAGCCTTCGCGCCTGTATTGGATAAATACGGCTACCGACAAGCTGGTGGATTCGCTCGATATTGCCGTTTCCAATTTCCATCTCGACGGCGATTCGCTCTACCTCTACAGTGTGGACTGGAGTTACATCACGATGAGCAACGAAATTACCTACGGCATCGTCGATGTGGCTAAAAAGCAGATTGTTACCCGGAACTTCATCACGGACGGCACGGAACGGACAATCAAGATTCCCTACGGAATCACGGTCAATCCGCTTACAAAAGACATTTACGTGACCGACGCGAAAAATTATGTGTCGCCGGGGACGCTCTATTGTTTTGACAGCGCCGGCAAGCAGAAATGGAACGTCCGTACAGGCGATATCCCGGCGCATTTTGTCTTTCTCGGAGAATTAAAGTAAGGCTAGAAATCAATCAATCAATCAATCAATCAATCATGAGAAAAATAATACTCGCTGCCGTTGTATGCCATTCACTGACCGCCGGTGTTGCGGGGGCGCAATCCCCTTATATCAGCAAGGTGTTCGATTTTCAGCCAGCGCCCGGTCAGTTTGTGAACGAACTGCCCGAATACGAAGAAGGCGACACACGCGAAGATATCATTCGCAAGGTGGAAGAAGGGCTTGTGAACAACGGGCAGGTTATGGTTTCGCTCGGTGGCTATGGCGGTTATATTGTCTTTGGGTTCGACCATTTGGTGCAGAACATCCCCGGAAAGTACGATTTCAAGATTTTGGGCAATGCTTTTTGGGCAGCCGCCAATCCGAATCCGGACGCTTTGCGCGAAGGCGGCAGTTGCGAGCCGGGCATCGTGATGG
>Ga0123334_1001745_pt1 | contig 26472 bp, 23 predicted proteins | sample BiotimSIPDNA_FD_89706 | JGI IMG/M metagenome (GOLD analysis project Ga0123334, IMG submission 89706) | Anaerobic biogas reactor microbial communites from Washington, USA - Biogas_R1 time_0 SIP DNA | ecosystem: Engineered > Bioreactor > Anaerobic > Unclassified | place: Washington, USA... | reverse complement strand
TCTTATGGCAGGATGTGGACGAGGAAACAAGGCATCTAAGGGATTTGATTCAATATCGTGACAAGATTCTCGGAATGCTCGGACAAATCAAAAATCGGATTGGATCGATCATAGAAGATGAAAGTGTTCTCCGCTGGCAATTAGAAGACAAAACTCATTGGGAGCAGCGTCTCGAGCTTGTTGACAAAGAAATCGAGGCAGCTTTGAAAGAGAGTGAAGAGCTGAAGAAAAAGCAGTCCTTATTGCTGGCGATCCCTGGCATTGGACCGGTGATAGCCAGTTATTTTATGGCCCTTATTCCGGATGTCTCAGCATTCAAAACATCAGGGCAAGTAGTCGCCTATTTTGGCCTGGATCCGATGATTCAGGAATCAGGGACTTCGCTGAAAAAGCAGTCCCGAATCAGCAAAAAAGGGAATGCAGCCTTCAGAGGGAAACTCTATCTACCGGCAATAATAGCGGTAAAGGTCAATCCGGTTATCAGGAATTTATCAGAGAGAATGACGGCATCAGGACACTTGAAGAAGGAGATTTACGTAGCTGCAATGCGAAAATTGGTGATTCTGATGTATGGAGTTTTGAAGTCAGGGAAACCATTTGACCCCAATTATGCAAATTAGTTGATTAAAATCCTTGACTTCTGACACGGTATCTACGAGGTTATCCTTTTGGTACAATTTGCTGGCAATGAATTCATTAATTGAAAAACTTAATCCTCAGCAACAAAAGGCAGTTGCTGCCCCGGCTGGTCCAACTCTCGTGTTGGCAGGTCCTGGCTCTGGCAAGACGCGAGTGTTGACCTATCGCATTGCTTACCTGATCAGCGCTATGAACGTGCCTGCCTGGAATATTTTATCCGTCACATTCACCAACAAAGCCGCCAAACAGATGGGTGAACGAGTTACCCAATTGATTGGTCCCCAATCCGAAGGCATCTGGCTGGGAACTTTCCATTCCATCTGTGGTCGTATTTTGCGGCGCGAAGCTGACTTGCTGCCGGTCAACAAAAATTTCGTCATCTTCGATGCTGATGACCAGGAATCCCTGATGAAGCAAATCATCCGGGATAACAACCTGGATGAAAAAACCAACAAACCATATTCGATATTGTCAGCTATTTCAAGTGCTAAAAACGATTTGATCTCACCGGAAAACTTCCCGATCGCCAATTTTCGGGATGAACAAACCAAGCGTCTTTACGCGATTTACCAGCAGCGGCTGGTGCAGAATAACGCCATGGATTTTGATGACATGTTGGTATATACCAACCAAATTCTGGAAAGCTATCCGGTGGTGAGAGACACCTATGGACATAAATTTGAGCATATCCTCGTAGATGAATTCCAGGACACAAATTATGCCCAATACTCGATCCTCAAACAACTTTCACAGGTTCACGGCAATTTATACGTGGTCGGCGACGAAGATCAATCGATCTACCGCTGGCGTGGTGCGGATTATCGCAATCTTCAACGATTTCGAACTGATTTCAAAGACGCAAATGTGATATTGTTGGAAGAAAATTACCGCTCAACCCAGATCATTCTGGATAGCGCCATGTCGGTTATCAACCAAAACAGTAATCGCACCCGGAAAAAACTCTTCACCCAGTCAGAAACCGGCGATAAATTGCGGCTGATTGTCTCCGAAGACGACCGCGAAGAAGCCGCGCAGGTTGTAAACGACATCCGGGAGGGGATTAGATCCGGACGCAACCCCAGTGAGTTTGCCATCATGTACCGCACCAATGCCCAGAGCCGTGTGTTGGAAGAGGCTTTCAGGCGCGAAGGCATCAGCTATCGCCTGGTGGGGGCACAGCGCTTTTATGGGCGCAAAGAAGTCCGAGATCTGATCGCCTTTATGCGCCTTGTCTACAACCCGATGGACGAAGTCAGCCTGCGGCGTGTGATCAATCTGCCCCCCCGGGGGATTGGAGACAAAACCATCCAAAGCCTGGCAGAGGCAGCTCATCAGAGCGGTATGAGCATGGGTGAAACGCTGCTGGAACTTGCCCAACCTGGCAGCCCTGCCCTGACAGATTTGGGAAGAAATGGTGAAAAATTAGCACGCTTTGCCCATCTGTTGGCTAACTGGCGGAAAACAGCCCAAGACAACAGCCTGAGTATTCTCTTCGACCGCATTATTGCTGATACAAGCTACGAAACGTATATCCGCGACAAGAGTGAGGAAGGGCAGGACCGCTGGGAAAACGTCCTCGAGCTTCGGGTTGTGGTGATGGAATATGAGACCAGCGGTTTGCAGGAATTTTTGGAAGCGATGGCGCTTGTGGCAGATCAGGATACTTTGCCGGACGAACTGGACGCACCGACCATGCTGACCCTGCACGCAGCCAAAGGGCTCGAATTTGAGCGGGTCTATATTGTCGGTCTGGATGAGATGTTGTTACCTCACAGCCGCTCGCGTGATGATGAGGAAGACCTGGCAGAAGAGCGCCGATTGCTATATGTCGGCATCACCCGTGCCCGCAAAAAACTTACCCTCACCCGCGCGCTCAGACGCCGAAGTCCCTACGGCACCTACGAAGATACGATTGCTTCCCGCTTTCTAAAGGATCTCCCGGCAAGTTTGGTTCAACAGGATATTTATGCCCAACCTCGCCGTAATTTTAAGAGCTGGGACAGTGAACCCTCACGTTGGGAGACGCCTTCCTGGATGAGAGAATCACGCGTCCCGATGGATAAACCCGCCCAAACAAGGTATAAGAGCGGGATGCAGGTAATGCATGCCACCTATGGCAGGGGTGTGGTGAAAACCAGCAAACAAGAATATGGTGACGAGACCGTTGAGGTCTATTTTGAAGGTCATGGCTTGAAAGCGCTGCTTGCTTCGATGGCAAAGCTGGAGATTTTGTAAATATCAACATTATTTAAATAATTCCGGTTTTTGCCTTGTTCTCCGTTTAACTTAACAGAGAATTACATGTTTCTAACTCACAAACACCTTGTGGGAATCGAAAGGAGGGAACATGGCATTAGGTGAGGGCAATCTCTCAGGCTCAACTGCCGAATCAGGAGCGAGTAAGAACGAAGCCTCAGCCTTGACTGATATGTTGAAAGCAGCAAAAAAAGATCGGGCTGCTTTTTATCCGATTTATATCCAGTTTGTAGACAGTGTCTACGCTTACACCTTAGCGAGGGTCGGTTCTCACCCTGACGCGGAAGATCTGACTTCTGAGGTGTTTGTCAGGGCTATTCAACATCTAAACCGCTATCGTGAAAATGGTAGTTTTCTTGCCTGGCTGTTGACCATTGCCAGAAATCTGACTTTCGATCATTATCGAAATCGCGACCAGCAATGGCTGAATCTGGAAGAGGTTGTCTTGCCCGAACAAAGCGAGGGAATCGATCCGGATATGCAGCTCTTCCTGAAGTCCCAATTAGAAATTCTCAACCAGAACGAATTGGAACTGCTGATCCTGCGTTATACCACCGGACTGACATTCAGCGAAATGGGACAGGTTGTGGGAAAAAAGGAAGACGCCGTGCGTAAAGCACACAATAAAGTGCTGGATAAGCTTCGTTCGCAAATGGAGGAATAAAATGACTGAAAACTATGAAAAACTGGAACAAATCCTTTCCTTAACCTTAAAACCAGGAAGCTTGAGCGAGTCTGGACAATATCAGATCTGGAAAATAGTCGAAGCTAAAACTGACCAGGCGCGTGTTAAAAGAAAACGCGTCTTCAAATTTGCGGCAGGGATACTGGCGGTTCTGGCATTGGTGGTTATTGCTATTGGACCCAGAGAAGTGCTGGCACAAGTACGCTCGTGGTTGATCCCCAACTATCGACCGATTGGGCAATCTGAGAACCTGGTTCTGGTTCCCATTGAGTCTGATTCCAATGACGAACATTTAAGCCTTAATTTGCTTTCGATCGTCAGTACAGAAAAGGAACTACAAATAAGCGTTGATGTAAGTGGGTTTGATCCATCAGACCTGGATTTTGATGGAGAACGCATTTCAGACCAGCCATATCTACTTCTCCCTGATGGTCAGGTTTTAAAATCCATAGGGTCAACTCATGGTTTTGGAGATAGTTCAACGGAATTCATTTATGAGATCATATTCCCTGCGTTGAAAAATAAGCTGGGCGAAGAAATCAGGCTTGTGATTCCAGACCTGCCCTTTAAATCCAATCCATTGGATGAAGCGTGGGTGGCTTCAATGATGACAGACCCCATCATAGATGAAAACAGACTCCCACCTGTCGATGAAACCAACATAAGCGATTTTGAATCTGGGGATTTGACAGCAGAAATTGTTGATATAAAAAGTCTGCCAGCCAGAGGCACGACAATTAAAGTGAAGGTAAATATACCTGAAACATTTCAACTCCTTAACTTTTTGACTTTTTGGAGTCTGCGCGACGACCAGGGCAACGGTTATCCGATTGAAGATATTTATCATTGTGGGAATGACCCACAGGATGAAGACTGCCCGACAGACGAGGTTGAATTTACGGTCCATCCGGCTTTGCCTGAAGGCAGAACATATACCTTACAGATCCCTAGGATAAATTTAGTCAACATAGATGATGATCCCAATTTCTATGAAGTGGATGGTGAAGGAAAACGTAATACTTTTTTGACGCTTGACCTGCCCGAAACATACTCCTCCGGCGATTTTATCGAAGTAGATCGTTGGTATAGCGTCGAACCATACAGTTTCCACCTCCTGGGGCTTGAAGTTTTGCAGGCAAAAGAAGACCAGGTCAGGTTTCGTTTAGTGATGCAAAGCCCCGACCCGATCACAGCAATCTCACTTTGCATAAACAGGTTTGTATCCGGTGCTGGATGCCAGGGACCTTCAAGAGACGGGATGACCCCACCCGACCCTGATGATTTAATCTACAATACAGTTAGTTTCCCGAATTTTTTGACGGGTCCTGTGGAATTTTACCTGGGTAATGTTCATATAGTACATTGGGTGGATTTGGAAGTGGAATTTGATTTGTAATTGTTTCAATAAATATTAATACCGTACGGGCGGGTCCCAATTAGGAGCGCTCGATAATCCGTAACCCAACCAGACTCGTCCTTGCCAAATCAGGATTTTAGGCAGATTGTTTTGCTTAGTTCGTAATGATGAGACGTAGGGCGGAATGAGGTGGGTGCGATATTTGGATATTGCAATGGTTTTGTTCCCACCTCACTCCGCCGTCGAACCGCCCACGGATTGATTGTCGGAGTGAGAGCGCGGCAAGTTTCTCATTTTCCAACATTCATGAGCGCTCTCATTCCGACCTACGACTCCGTTTATATCAATTTCGTACGGGCGGGTCCCAATATAGATACCGTACGGGCGGGTCCCAATTAGGAGCGCTCGATAATCCGTAACTCAGCAAGACCCGCCCAACTCAGGAACAACGGAATTGATTTGAAAACGGAATAAAAATCTGCCTCAATGAGGGCGGGTTTGACGGATTGGGCGATAGCAAAGCGCTCATATACTGAACCCGCCCTAACTCTTATCCTGGACAAAATCACAATGCTTATTACAACTGCTCCTCCTGCCTCATATACCCGCTATAATAAAATCAGGAGGCCGCAATGGAAATTATTTACACCTGGTACGGACACGCTACTCACGGCTTAAAAGTTGGTGAGCATAAACTTTTAATCGACCCATTTTTCACCGGAAACCCGGTCGCTTCAGCTGCTGCAAATGAGGTCGATGCCGATTACATCCTGATTACGCATGGTCACAATGACCACATCGGCGATACAGAATCAATTGCCAAACGCACTGGTGCGCTTTGTATCAGCAATTCTGAGATTAGTGGTTGGCTGGAAAAGAAAGGGCTGGAAACCCATGCCCAGCATATCGGCGGTGGTTTTGAACACCCCTTTGGATATCTCAAACTGACAAAAGCTATCCATGGCTCGGCTCTGCCAGATGGCAGTAATGGCGGCAACCCGGTTGGATTCCTGATTACCACTCCTGATAACAAAAAGATTTTCTTTGCAGGCGATACCGGTTTGTTTGGTGATATGGAACTGATTGGTGACGAGGGGATCGACCTGGCAATCCTTCCTATTGGTGATAATTACACAATGGGTCCGGATGATGCTCTAATAGCTGTGAAGCTCTTGCGACCCAAACAGGTTGTTCCTACCCATTACAGCACCTGGGAACTGATCGAACAAGACCCTCATGCCTGGAAAGAGCAGGTGGAAGCTGAAACCGAAAGTAAAGTGATCGTCCTTAAACCAGGTGAAAGTCTGAGCCTGTAGGAGACTGAATGTTTGCAAGACCGGACGACGAAACCAAAAAGAGGATCCCTCCCGGGCAATACCTGACCGCACGCTTCCCGGTATTGCACTACGGACCAGTTCCGAATTTTGATCTGGATACCTGGCAGTTCAGGGTCTGGGGAGAGGTGGAACAACCCCTGGTGATGAACTGGGAGGAATTTAACGCCCTGCCGCGTACACAATTGACCATGGATATCCACTGTGTGACCAAATGGAGCAAGCTGGACACAACCTGGGAAGGTGTGAGCCTGGAAACTCTCAGGGAATTGGGGCTGGTTGTGCCTACCGAGAAAGCCCGCTTTGTGATTCAGCATGCTGAGTTTGGTTATACTGCGAACTTGCCGCTGGCATGGATGGATGCTGACAACTTTTTGCTGGCAACGCATTACGAAGGAGAACCGGTCTCACTGGAACACGGCGCACCCCTGCGGGGAATTTGCGGAGCAATACCTGGCAGAGAAGACCTGAAAGATGTCTATTTCTGGAAAGGAGCCAAATGGCTGCGTGGTCTGGAGTTAAGGGCATCAGATTTACCCGGATTCTGGGAACGGGCTGGTTATCACAACGAAGGAGATGTCTGGATGGAACAACGGGTGCAAGGGCACAGATTTTAGAATTGATATTTTCCGTATACAAAAAGGCAGGCTGTGTAGTTCACTAAGCCTGCCTTTTGTTTTATCTCAATAAGAAAGTGTTTACGCGGTCTTGTTAGTACGCCACATGTAAATACCCAGCCCGACACCTGCCAGAAGGATGATGATCCCTACAATAGCGAGGACTGGGATGCGTTGAGCTGTGTCGGCAACCACTTGAGATTCTGGCTGTGTAGCCAGCTGGGCGCCAAAGTCGATTGTCGCTTCTTCGCCAGCGCGAACTTCGAGCGGATAGTTTGTCACCGTGGTAGGGTTGAAATCATCGGGGATGGCGATTGAGATGCTGTAGGTGCCAACGGGTACCTCATCAAAACAATAGGGACTGACGATTTCTGGATCACCGGAAACGGTGGTTCCTGTCCTTGAGAAGGCTCCGATCCGGTCGTTGACACTGATCTCACCACCGTATAGATAATCTTCCCCCTCCGTGCGCATACCGTTACCATCCAGATCGTGGAAAAGCACCACGCAAATCCTGGCAACACCCGGCATTGGTGTGAGAGTCGGAGTGATCAGTTCGGGGGCGGTGGTGGCTGTGGCAGTTGGCGGCAGCGGAGTTACCTCTACGCGCGCAAGGACGAGCTGTTGTCCTTCAAAGATTGAACAGGCATCGGTGAGCCCATTCAGGCGAACAATATCAGCAATCGGAACGCCCGTGCGCTCCTGGATTGTGGTACAAAACTCGCCAGCCTGAACGATATAGATGATCGTGCCCTGTTCGTTAGGGGTCGGGGTTTGATAGGGGACTTGTGCAAAAGCAAGCTGTGTTGGTTGATTAATTGCAATGCTAATCGCTGCAAAGAGTAATACGACGATAAAAAGGGAGATGGATTTGCGTATCGTTTTCATGGTTTTCTCCTGTCTGGATTATATCATTAGCAGCGACTGATGAGTTTTATACGTAAGCGAAAGATTGCTGTGCAGTTGCTGAAATGTTTAGGTAAAATAAAACCATGTTAAGGAAGTATTCCCTGTGGTTGATTTTGGTCCTGCTTGGGTTGGTGACGACCTGCCAGGCAGACCCGATAGAAACACCAACCCCTACAATAGCGCCACCAACTCCTACGATCGAACCAAGTCCAACGATCGACTGGTTCCCGCGTACCGCTACTCCCAGCCCGGTTTTGAGCCCAACATCGGTCCCCTCCCAGGCAACCAGGATAAGTGATGCTGAAGAAAGCTTGATTGTTTCAGACGATTTTAGCGATACACAATACTGGCAAACACAAAGCAGCGACACTGGGACTGTTGCCTATGAGACCAACGCTCTTTCTTTTGCCACTAACGGTGGAAAACAAACCGTCTCCAGTTTGAGCGAACACATCCTTCCTGCCCAATTCTTTCTGGAAATTAACCTCGATGCACTTATGTGCTCACCGGAAGATCAGTATGGATTGGTTTTGTGGAATAACAGTCAATCGGGCACTTTCAGGCTATGGTTCAATTGTGCTGGTCAGGTTAAGCTCGATCGCGTCCTGCCTAGTGGAACGAGTCAGCTGGTCCTTTGGCAAGCCGGGCGAAGGCTTCAACCCGGATCGCCCGCTTTCAATCGGATTGGGGTCTGGTCCAGGCAGGGTGAACTCGAGGTTTTTGTCAATGATACATCGCAGTTTATCTATCCACTCTATAGTGAGCCAACAGGCAGGCTGGGTGTGATTACACAAACCGGAGGCGACCTGCCGATGACCGTCAGGGTATCTGATCTGGAAATCAGCGAACCTTAAAAAATTCTGAGCCTAATCTCTAATATTGAGGATATAATGAAACAGATAACAGGCAATTTCCATGTCTTGATGGCAGAGGAGAGGAGATTATGGATCAAAAGCTCAAAATCATCATTCCCATGGCAGGTCTTGGCAGCCGCCTGCGTCCATTGACCTGGAGCCGACCAAAGCCGCTGGTTTCGCTTGCTGGGGCAACAGTGCTTGATCATCTGTTGGCAACCTTCAAAACCGTACCAGATATTGAAAATGCTGAATATGTTTTTATTATGTCACCCGGACAGCAGGAGTTGATCCAGGCGCACATGCAAAAGAAATATCCCAGGTATAAAGTTCATTACATTCAACAACCCGAAAAGAAGGGTCAATCTGACGCGCTTTACCATGCCCGGGATTATCTGAACGGACCAACCTTAGTCGTTTTTTCTGACACCCTGATTGAAAACGACTTTGGCAGCATTGCCAGCGGAGAAGTGGATTCGGTTGCCTGGGTCAAGGCGGTCCCTGACCCAAGGCGGTTTGGAGTCGCTGAGGTTGATTCCAGGGGGTTGGTTACCCGGTTGATCGAAAAACCCAACGACATGAACAACAACCTTGCAGTTGTCGGCTGCTATTTCTTCAATGACGCCAAGCTTCTGCTCGCAGCAATCGAAGAACAGATCGAACGCAAAATCGCCTTAAGGGGCGAATATTACCTGGTCGATGCAATCAACCTGATGCTGGGAAACGGAGCAACAATGCGCGTGGAACAAGTTAAGGTCTGGTTGGACGCCGGCACAAGCGAAGCGCTGTTGGATACCAACCGCTACCTGCTGGAACACGGTCGGGCTAACATTGAAGACCATGGGACGTACGACGACAATGTGATTATGCCCCCGGTATTTATTCATCCTGATGCCAGGGTAAACGCGTCAATCATCGGTCCGTTTGTCTCGATTGGTCCGGGCAGTTTAATCCACAACAGCACTATAAAAGATTCAATTTTGAGCCAGGGAGCACATATCACCAATGCCCAGCTTGAAGGCTCTTTGCTGGGTTATGATGTGGTTGTGAACGGCATGAAAGGAAAATTTAACCTGGGAGACAACTCCTGGGCAAATTGGTAAATCAAAACAATCAATCCTAAATAACGAAAAGGAGAGTTAATGGATAAAGTTTTGGCAGATCGAGTGGCTGGATTAAAGCCCTCAGGAATCCGTAAGTTTTTTGATATAGCAGCAACAATGAAAGATGTCATCTCACTGGGTATTGGCGAACCAGATTTTGACACACCGCAACCAATCATACAGGCAGGCATTGAAGCTCTGAAACGAGGTGAAACTCACTACACCTCCAATCACGGGCTGTTGGTCCTGCGCCAGGCGGTTAGCGACCAATTGAAAAAGCTATATGGTGTCGAATATTTTGCTCAAGATGAAATTGTGATGACTGTAGGTGTATCCGAAGCTCTTTACCTGGTTTTCACTGCAATCCTGAACCAGGGAGATGAAGTTATCATTCCCACACCCTGTTTTGTTTCCTACCAGGCTGAAGTTATCCTGGCAGGAGGCGAACCTATAGAAGTCGCCACATATGCAAAAAACAATTTCGTCCCCCTTATTGGCGATATCGAAGCAGCCATCACTCCAAGAACCCGGGCGATTTTTATCGGCAGCCCAAGCAACCCGACCGGTGCAGTTTATGATCGCCAGTTCTTAATGCAGCTGGCAGACCTGGCAGAAAAACATAATCTGATTGTTGTTTCAGACGAAATATACGATCGGTTGGTCTATGGTGTCGAGCATGTTTGCTTCTCCAGTTTGCCCAACATGTACAATCGAACAATTTTGCTGGGAGGGTTTTCAAAATCCTACGCGATGACTGGTTGGCGAATCGGTTATGTCGCCGGACCAAAAGAATATATTGACGGCATTGTTCGTATTCACCAATATTCAATCATGTCAGCACCAACGGTCTCTCAATATGCAGCCCTGTCTGCTATCTTAATTGGCGAACCTTATGTCCAGGAAATGAAGGCTGAATATGACCGAAGGCGAAAGCTCGTAGTTGAAGGCTTGAATTCGATTGGCTTACCTACAATCGAACCCAAAGGAGCCTTTTATGCCTTCCCGGATGTGCGTCCGACAGGCTTAACCGACGATGACTTTTGCGAAAGATTGTTAAAAGAAGAACATGTTGCGATAGTCCCCGGAAATAGTTTTGGCTTTTCCGGTATCGGCTATGCCCGGGTTTCCTATGCGACTGCTTACGAAAAAATCGAAATAGCAATTGAAAAGATGGACCGGTTTATAAAACGCCTGAATGGGTGATGCTTTTTGATTTTCATAGAAAACAAGATCAACGGATAGACGTAAAGGTGTTTTCCTGATAATATGATAAATAAGATCAAAATTAAACAGATGGGAGTGACTTGATGGAAATTGAAATCAAACCAATAACCCCCGACATGGCAGAGACCTTTACCAGCTACGTGGAACAAATGGATTTTCGCCATGCACCTCACTGGCAATTTTGCAATTGTCAGTATTATCATGTTAATTGTTCAACTGAGCAATGGCGTGCCCGGAGTGCATCTCAAAACCAGCAGCTTGCAAAAGAAAACCTCCGCAATGGTGTAATGCAGGGTTTACTGGCTTTTGACGGCGACAAACCAGTAGGTTGGGTGAATGCCAATGACCTGCAAAACTATGACTTATTGAAAGACGATGAGGACCTTCAGAGTTTTGAGGGCAAGACCGGGCTTATTGTTTGTTTGCTGATCCACCCAGAATATCGTCGCCAGAAGCTGGCAAGCAAACTTATTGAATCTGCGGTTAATGATTTTCGGGAAAAAGGGTTTGACCGGGTGATTGGAAAGCCATTTACCTGGAGTGCTCATCCCGAAAGGCAATATCATGGAGTACCGGCAATGTACGATGACCTTGGCTTTGTAAAAGTCGCAGAGAAAAACGGCGAATTTACTTATGTGTTGGAATTGAAATAGAATTATTCTGGTTAGGAACAACCCGGTTCGCCGGGTTCTTCCTTTAAAAGCGAGAAGGCAAAAAGCGAAATGGCATCTTGACCAAAGGCGGTTTTTGGGATAAGGTTAATTGAGAAAAACTGAGGCATGAGATGACGCTCATCAAAAATCCAAGCCTTATCAGCGACCGTATGCAAGCAGCTTTCACAAGTGCTTGTTTTGTTGTTTTTACCCATCCCAACCTAATTATTAAAGGAGAGTTTAATGTCAGGTAGTACAAATGCTTTTGAAATGGCGCAAGCTCAATTTGACAAAGTCGCCGATCAACTCGAATTAGACCAGCAGGTTCGTGATTTTCTGCGTTGGCCAATGCGAGAATTCCATTTCCGAATTCCTGTTCGCATGGATGATGGCAATGTGCGTGTTTTTCAGGCGTTTCGAATGCAGCACAACGATGTTCGCGGACCCAACAAAGGTGGTTTACGCTTTGCTGCTGGAGAGACGGCTGACACCGTGCGTGCCCTTTCAATGTGGATGACCTGGAAGACAGCTGTTGCTGATATCCCTCTCGGTGGTGGCAAGGGCGGCGTGGATGTTGACCCTTCAACCCTCTCAGATGGTGAAAAAGAACGACTGGTTCGAGGTTATGTTAAAGCAGTATGGAAGAATATCGGTCCCCGCCAGGATGTTCCGGCGCCTGATGTTGGAACGACCGCCCAGATGATGGGCTGGATGATGGACGAGTATTCTTCAATCGTTGGCAATTTCACTCCTGGTGTTATTACTGGAAAACCCCTTGGTGGTGGTGGTTCGGAAGGTCGGACAGAAGCAACCGGTTTCGGTGTGATTTATACTGTTCGCGAAGCGATGAAACACCTTAAAATCGACCCAACCACAACAACTGCTTCAATTCAGGGTTTCGGCAACGTTGCCCAATATGCAGCCATTGGTTTCAATGAATTCCTGGGCGGGAAAGTGATCAGTGTTTCCTGCTGGGACAGGGTTGACAAAAAGTCTTATACCTTCACCAAAGAAGAGGGGATCGACCCGGTCTTTTTGAAGACTATCACCGACCAATATGGATCAATCAACAAAGACATGGCACGAGAAGCCGGTTATCTGGTCGAAGATGGTGACGCCTGGCTCAGCAAAGACGTTGATGTGCTTATCCCGGCTGCCCTCGAAGGTCAGATTAACGCTGAAACCGTTCATCGAATCAGCAAACAAGTAAAGATTCTGGCTGAGGCTGCAAATGGTCCGACCACCCCGGAAGCTGACCAGGTGTTGGTGGAAAGAGGAGTCTTTATGATCCCTGACTTCCTCTGCAACGCTGGTGGCGTTACAGTGTCTTATTTTGAGGGTGTTCAGAATGACCAGAACTTCTATTGGGCTAAAGAAGAAGTCCGCACCCGTCTTGACCAAAAAATGACCAGTGCTTTTAAATCAGTTTTGGATATGTCCTTGAACAAAAATGTAAACATGCGCGATGCTGCTTACATGGTTGCGATTGACAAAGTGGTCAAAGCTATGAAATTAAGAGGCTGGGTATAAATAAAAGCTGATAGTCCTCCGGGCATCAAAAAGCGGAAGATTCACAAGCCGGCATTAATTTGCCGGCTTTTTAATTAGGTCGATGCTACAACTATTTTGATGTAGAGGGAAGGTTTGTTATCATAAAAAACATCTAAAACAATAAAAAAGGAGCAGATATGGCAAACAGAAAAGCAACAGCCATTTGGAAAGGAAATCTGAAAACAGGCGAAGGGACGATGCATTTTGCGAATTATGACGGACCCTTCAGTTTTACATCTCGTTTTGAGGAAGGGGCAGGCACCAACCCTGAAGAACTCCTGGGAGCAGCACATGCGGGCTGTTTTGCAATGGCTACCAGCGCAGGGCTCGAAAAAGCTGGCTATACCGCTGAAAAGATTGAGACTACAGCAAACATTTCTTTGAGACAGGTTGACGGAAAAGCAAAAATCGTCAGCAGCCATTTGGTTTGTAAGGCGATCGTGCCGGGTATCTCAGAAGAGGAATTTCAGGCGATCGTAGCGGCGAGTAAAGAAGGATGTCCGGTTTCAACAGCGTTGGCAGGGCTGGAAATTACCCACGAGGCTGAGCTGGTCCGATAACCGGATTAATTCCCTTTAGCCTGCCCACTATCAAATAGATGAGGTTGCTTAAACGTTTTATCTGATCGATTAACTTTCTTCTTTTTGGTTCAGATTTGAATAAAAACGCCTGAAGAGTTGAGCTTCAGGCGTTTTACTTATATCCCTGAAGTTTTGCGGTTTATTCATCGTGGATTACAATAGCGGGGTAATGTTTTCAAAACCAAAACAAAGATATCTACAGCGGGAACTGGTCACTCTCCAAAGTTTGATCCGCATATATTGCCAGGGAAAACACAATTCAGACGATATGCTCTGCCCCGATTGCCTGGCTCTCTTTGAGTATGCCAGTGAACGCATGCAGCATTGCATATTTCTGCCAGAAAAACCAGTTTGTGCGCGCTGCCCTGTTCATTGTTATCAACCTGAATGGCGGGAGCGTATTCGTGAGGTGATGCGCTATTCCGGACCGAGGTTAATTCTCAGCGATCCGGCCGCTGTGTTCAGACATCTGCTTTGCTCGCTGAAAAAAGACAGCCCCAAGGTTAAAGCCGTTCGCAACAGGCAAAAAGTTCAAGCAAACCATCCATAATCTCAAAAAATGGATTAAGATTAGATAGATTTTATATTGAGGAGAGAACCATGTATAGCATAAAAACCGAATTGAAAAATGTCTCCGGACTACACGCCCGACCAGCCTCCGAATTTGTCGCTCTTGCAAAACAATTTGAATCCAAGGTGACCATTCAACGCCTGGACGATGAAGATGCCCAGCCGGTAAACGCTAAATCGATCATAAAAATATTGGCTCAGGGTCTTGCTGTGGGAACGCCCATCGAAATCAGTGCTGAAGGTCCGGATGAGAAAGAAGCTGTTGATAAGCTTTTCGCCCTGGTCGAATCAAAATTCGGCGAAGATTAAAAGGATTACTTCCATAATTACTGCGTAAAGGAGAGCAGATGAGAATCTTAAAAGGAAACCCTGTTTCCAGAGGGATCGCCCTGGGAAAGGTGTATATATACAAGGCTTTCAAGGCTGATGTACACGAGTCTTACTTCGAAGCCGGTAAAGAAGATGAGCAATTCCAAAAGTTTCAAGATTCTGTTCTAATCGCGGAAAAAGAACTGCAGGAAATTGTGGAATCCATGTCAGAAGAATCTCCCGAAAAAGCGAAAATATTCGAAGCGCATGCAGAAATTTTGATGGACGAAGAAGTTGAAGAAGGCGTGAAGGAGATGATTTATGACAACCGCGCCATGCCGGATTATGCGGTTCATGAGGTTTTTAGCGATTTTGCAGACTTGTTGGAAAAGGCAAAAGACCCGCTGATTGCTGCCCGGGCTGCTGACCTTCGCGATGTTCGCAACCGTGTTCTGCGCATCTTAAAGGGTGAGAAAGAAAACAACCTTTCAAATTTGCGCGAGAACTGTATTGTCGTTGCGCATGACCTGCTCCCCAGCGATACCGCCACTATGGATCGCAAACGTGTTATGGGAGTTATCACCGAAGTCGGCGGAGCAACCTCACATACCGCCATCCTGACGCGAAGCTATAAGATCCCTGCTTTGCTGGGTGTTTCTGACGCTACTGAAGTTTTGAAAAACGGCGACAGCGTGATCGTCGATGCGCTTCAGGGTTTGGTTTTGGTAGAACCGGAGAAAGATACGGTAAATGAATATCAGGATAAGCTGGTTGCCTTTATTAAAGAAGAACGGGAAACCAGCGAATACGTGGACAGGATCCCCCTGGTTGCAAGTGGAGAACGTTATAGCATCGGTTTGAATATCGGCGGAACAGAGCCGGAAGATGGTTTTAAATATGTTGATTTTGTTGGCTTGTTCCGAACTGAGTTTCTGTATATGGGCAGCGATTATATGCCCACGGAACAAGAGCAATTTGACGCCTATAAAAAAGTTTTGGCGAATGCCATGGGCAACCCGGTGACCCTGCGCACACTGGATATCGGCGGAGATAAAACGCTTCGTTATATGGACATGCCCAAAGAAGACAATCCATTTTTGGGCAATCGCGCCCTGCGTTTGTGCCTGGATCACAAGGATATGTTTAAAACCCAGCTGAAAGCAGCGCTGAGAGCCTCGGTTTTTGGTCCCCTGCAGATCATGTTCCCAATGGTAGGGACGATAGATGACATTCGTGCTGCCAAGGCGGTCGTTGAAGAAGTAAAGCAGGAACTGCGTGACGTGGGGATTGCATTTGATGAAAAAATCAATATCGGGATCATGATTGAGATTCCATCTATTGCGATGATCTCTGACCTGGCAGCGAAAGAAGTCGATTTTGCCAGCGTTGGAACGAACGACCTGACCCAATATCTGCATGCCGTTGACCGTATGAATCCTGGGATTACCAGTTATTATCAAAGCATGTCGCCCGCAATGTTCCGCATGTTGGGACGCATTTTCTGTGAGTTCAACAGAGCAGGAAAGCCGATCTCTGTTTGCGGTGAGCTGGCGGGTGAACATCTTGGTGCCCTGGCAATGTTTGGGCTTGGCTTGCGAAAGTTCAGTATGAACGCAGCCAATATTGGGCGGGTAAAACGCACTTTGTCGTTATTTACTAAAGAAGAAACCGAAGAGATAGCTAAAAAGGTGCAAAACCTCGAAACTGAGGCTGAGGTTATGGACTTCCTTACCGCAGAAGTTGAAAAAAGAAATTAACTATTAAACAATAATTAAACAAAGGAGAACTATGCAAGCGAATACTCCACTCCAAGAGGAAGCATTAAATGCAATCAGATTCCTGAGCGCTGATGCGATAAAGAAGGCAAATTCAGGTCACCCCGGGCTGCCTATGGGCACTGCGGCAATGGCTTACACTCTTTTTACCAAACACATGCGCTACAATCCCGCCAATCCAAAGTGGGCAGACCGCGACCGTTTCATTCTTTCTGGTGGTCATGGATCTATGCTGCTCTATAGCCTGTTTTATCTGACCGGTTATGAAGAAATGACGATGGATCAGCTGAAAACCTTCAGACAGGTGGGCAGTCTTACCCCCGGTCACCCGGAATATAAACATACAGCTGGTGTCGAAACGACCACTGGTCCGCTTGGGCAAGGGCTGGCAACCGCGGTAGGCATCGCGATGGCTGAAGCCCATATAGCGGCAACCTATAATACACAAGATGAAAAGATTGTCGATCACTATACCTATGTGATTGCCAGTGATGGCGACCTGATGGAAGGTGTGACCTCTGAGGCTTCTTCCCTGGCAGGGCACCTTGGTTTGGGGAAACTTATCTGTCTTTACGATGATAATAACATCACGATTGATGGCAGAACAGATATTGCTTTTACAGAAGACCGTGGCAAACGTTATGAAGCTTATGGCTGGCAGGTGCTGCATGTGGAAGATGGTAACAACATCAGTGAAATCGACCACGCTATCCAGGCAGCCAAGGCTGATCCGCGCCCTTCGCTGATTATTTGCAAGACGATTATTGGTTATGGCTTCCCTACCTGGGCTGACAACCCGGCGGCACACTCGGGTATTCCCAGTGATGAAGAACTGGACGGCGCGAAGAAAGCTCTCGGATATCCGCTTGAACCGCATTTTTATGTTAGTGAAGAAGTGCTGGCTCATTATCGCGAAGCACTGACCAGGGGCAGCCAGGCAGAAACCGAATGGAAGAAGAAATTCGATGAATACCGGCAGAAGCAGCCTGATCAGGCTCGTGAGTTTGAACGTGTGATGGCTGGAGATTTGCCTGAAAACTGGCAGGATTCTGTTCCCACCTTTCCTGCCGATGCTAAGGGTTTGGCTACCCGGGCAGCATCGGGCAAGGTTTTAAACGCTCTCGCTAAAGAACTGCCTGAGTTGATTGGTGGTTCGGCAGACCTGGCAGGTTCAAATTCTGTTAAGCTTGATAACCAATCAAGCTTCCAAAAAGAAAATTATGGTGGCAGAAACATTCATTTTGGTGTGAGGGAGCACGGCATGGGGGCGATCAATAACGGGTTGACCCAACACGGCGGTTTGCGCTCTTTTGTTGCTACTTTCTTTGTATTTTCAGACTATTTGCGCCCGGCACTGCGCCTCGCAGCCCTATCTGGAATTGGCGATATTTGGGTTTTTAGCCATGACAGCATCATGGTCGGAGAAGATGGTCCTACACATCAGCCAATCGAGCATCTTAACTCGTTTCGGGCTATGCCAAATGTCGCATTGCTGCGTCCTGCTGATGCAAATGAAACAGCAGAGGCATGGAAGGTTGCTGTTGAAAGGAAAGACGCTCCAACTATCTTGGCGCTAACCCGCCAGGCAGTTCCAACGCTGGACCGGCAAAAATTTGCCAGCGCAGAGGGTCTCCGCAAGGGTGCCTATGTATTGGCAGACCTGGGAGAAGGACCAACAGACCTCGTCCTGATGGCGAGTGGCTCGGAAGTGGATCTTATCTTAAAAGCTGGTCAGGTTTTGGCAGAAGAGGGTGTAAGCGTGCGCCTGATTTCGTTCCCCAGCCTGGAACTCTTTGAGACACAAACCAAAGAATATCAGGACAGCGTCATGTTGCCTGGGGTCAACGCCAGGCTGGCAGTCGAAGCTGGTTCGAGCCTGGGCTGGCATCGCTGGGTTGGGGCAGATGGCGCCCTGATCACTTTGGATCGTTTTGGCGCCAGTGGTCCTGGCGAAGAGTTGTTTGTTGAGTTCGGTTTCACAGTTGAAAACGTCCTCGAAAAAAGCCGCAAATTACTGGCTGGGAAGATGTAGGGAGCGAGATAAACCCCCTCCTCGGAGGGGGGCAGGGGGGTGAACTGCGCAGCAAAACCATTATCCATCGTTGCGAGCGAAGCGCGGTGATCTGCCTGTAATCCCGAGTTGGTACGGGCGGGTTCAGTATGAGAGCTTTGTAATCTCAACTAATCCGCTAAACCCGCCCATGACCCTCGTCCCTTTGGGTGGTCATTGCGCAGCAATCTGCCTCGCCCCCGTCATCGCGAGCGAAGAGTGGCTTGCCCCAGAAGCGTAGTGGATGGGGCGATCTGCCTTTATTCCGTTTTCAAATCAATCCCATTGTTCCTGTGTTGGTGGGTCTTGCTGAGTTCGAGAATATTGGTGTTCGTGATTGGGACCCGCCCGTACGGTATTAATATTACATGAAAAATATTTCGATTGATAAGAAAATTTCTCAAATGACATTCCATTTGTCAACCTGAACGAAGTGAAGGATCTTAACCTACCAAAGACAAGATTCTTCGCTTTGCTCAGAATGACGGTTAAGGGCAGATTGCTTCACTCCGTTCGCAGTGATGGGTGTGAGGGGGACGTCATCGCGAGCCTCTGTTGCGAAGTGATCTCTCCGGATAATGCATCAGGCATTTGCCGTCTGTTCTATTCCCCGTACCCTTCCAAAAATAGAACACAAGTGCTATAATCAATAAAAACCCTCACCAGGCGCGGCACCTTAACAAAAAGATTTTTTGCACCCGAAATGATTTTTTGCACTATCAAAAACCACTGCAAAAAGTGTAAAAAGTGCAAAAACTCCCCATACGTCTTTACAAAAGGATTCATTTACGTCCATCTGAAGCTGCCCTTACAGGTGACGAAGTGCCAGTTTTACCATCCGAAAAGTGATCATGCGCTATCAGAAAACGGTGGTAAAAGTGGTAAAACCATGCTCCCCAACTGTCTGGGGAGCGATGCGAAAGAGGTTGCCTAATCCCTTTCACCGGTTTCGACAAATTTAACCACTTCCCCGACGCTCATATCTTTAATTCCAAGCCGTTCAACAGTTCGACCTTTCCGGTGATAATCAGTACCATGGATAAAATTAGCAAGGTTGATGATGCTGTTAATCCCGTTTACAGATACACCGTAGACACTTGCAAAAGAGGCGATCGGAACCAGGCTCATCGGAATTTCTTCGGTGATATAACGGTGGTTCAGCGTTCCGGGGGCGCGAATGCCATAATATCCGGTCTGATTGTGCATAGCTTCGTGAAGGTCATTACCAGTCGCATTGTATGCAAGTTCCAGCCATTCCAGGGCGGTTCTCGCTTTCAACCCAATCGCGGATGCAACCGTGACCCGTTCGCGGTCCAACACTTCCAAAACCTTGGCAACCGAGGGGGTAACTCCATCAACATAAAACTCAAAGTCTCCGGAAGTTGCTTCAATCCATCCGGCATTAAGCAGAGCCAGGGCAGGATGAAAGATGGCGCCCATGTTGTTCAGCCCGGTTTGCAAAACATTTTTCCCATCGATAAACTGCGGGAAAACCGGGTGAATCGCATCCAGCACCTTTGCGGTGTTTGTGGCAGGCAGAGCAGCCAACGGCACTGCTTCTTTGATACGGAAGATGCGTGCCTGGCTGGGTCCTTCTGACCGGCTTGCAAAAATGAAAGTCTCTGCTTCGGCAACAATTGGTTTTGTTGGGCAATTTTCTTGCAAAAGAGTGTGATGGAATTCGAGCGCGCCGCCTGTTCGACCCGGATGTAAAATAACAATATGATCGTCCCTTAAGAAGGGTGCTGCAGCTTTGGCAATATCGGCATGGGCGGTTGAAGGCACAACAACCATGACAATATCTGCTTCATCGAGAGCCTCTTCAATGTTGTCAGTTACTTTATGCAACTTGCCAAAACCATGTGGTTCGATCGGGTTCTCAAGATCGATACCTCCACGCAGCCTGATGATCTCTACACGATTGGCAGTGCGGTTATACAAGGTCACCTGAACTCCCAAAAGAGCCAGGTAAGCTGCCATTGCTTTACCTCCATTGCCTGCACCGATCACGGTATAACGATATGTTTTGTCCATATTAATCCTCAATTCAAAAAATCTTTTAGACGTTCTTGTTCGGAGATAAGATTTCCGAGTTCATCAATTGTCTCGCTGGCACCTTGCAAAATGCGTGTGCTGATTTTGCCTGGAGCGAAGGAGTTGTTCTTTAGCTGGGGGGCATCTAAAATGCCGAGGTTGACTGCCTTGGTCAGAGTTGGTGGGTCTGTAAGTGGATCATCAGAACCAGCCAATGAAATTGCTTTAATCGCCTGAAGCGTTATTTGAGTTTGCTCAATAAGGTTGTTTTTACGTGCCTGAACCCGGGGATCGACCGTCATATCCGCCTGACCAGCCAGGGCGTTTTCGATGCTTCGCCGGGCAGCCAGGCTGGCAGCGATAACGTCTTCAGATGTTGCAGCATGATCTGCTTCGGTGTGACCAACAATATGGATGATGTGCGGTTTCAGAGCCATTTGCAGATATATGCTTGTTGCCAGGTGGGCACGAGCAGCGTTGTCCTCCAGCGGGTAGCTTAACAATCCGGTTCGCGTCTGACGCCAAATGTGGAAATTGTCGTCTTCGAGAGTGGCGATCATCTCCAGGATAGCGAGCATTTTTGCCAGGTCCATGGCATCCGAAAGATTAGGTGGGCTGTTGAACATCAGTTGAGCTATGTAATCTTTTACCCCAAAAGCTTTGGCATTATAAGCTGCTAAGTAGGCAGAAGTTACAAAGACAACGTCGGAAGCATCGCGCATGCCCCAGTGGTGCGGCTCGTTTAATTCCACCGGAATGTTACGCGCGCCATACCACGACATCACATGCTGGTGATCGCGGATGGATTCTTCCAGCGTTAGCGGACCGCGTCCGTCCATCAGGTTAAACCAAAACAGCGGGATGGCACACCAGGCGATATTGATGGTTTCAACATACATTTCAGCAAGGCGGATGAAATCATCGGTGCCGGAATAGGTGCGCATCAGCGGGAAGTTGCCAGTGCGGGAAGCCTGGTAAAGCAAGCGATAGTCTTCAGCACTGCGAACGGGGACACCACCGGCGCCGGTGCTGCGAGGGTTTTGCCGTTCCGGGTGGAAAAAATTAGCCTGGGCATCTTGATCGATCCCAAGTGAAATTACATCCAGCGCTTTTGCTTCAGCTATTTCGGAGATACCGTTGATTGTGGCTTGAATGGTTGGTAGACCAAAATGGTGGCGTAAAAGAGGGTAAGGCTGTTTCCAGTGAATGCGTTCGATCGTACTTTGAGGATATGCCGATTCACCTGTAGAAGAGAAGTCTTCACCGCGCAGGTAGGCAAGGATGTCTTCGCGGCTTTCGCTGCCGTCGTAAACCGTCTCAAAAAAACCCTCCAAAGTTTCAACTTTACGGCAGACCGGGGGAGTACCGCCAAAACTAAAGCGGACACCCTGACTGTGCAAGTCGGCAGCAGCCTCTGCAAATTCAGCAATGAGACGTTCACCTGTTTCAGGGGTAAGGCGGTAAGACACACCAACCAGATCAGCTTTTTCGCGGCGGGCAACCTCGATAAAGGTCTCGATCGGTACAGCAGGACCGAGAAAGATGGTTCGCCAACCAGCTGATTCAGCTAGGCGAAGAAAATTACTCACCCCTGCAACATGAACACATTCCCCCAGGGCTCCGGCTACAACGGTTTTCATAATAACTCCTGTTAGGTCGTTGATGGTTGTGTTCTAAACCCGAATTACCTTGGGCAACCTGCAAGATTTGCAGGTGGACAAATTTTTCTTAAGTTTACCCGAAATGAAAAGAATCAAAAACCAAGGTTATGTAGAATCCAGCTTGATGAGAAGTGTTGACTATAATTTAGAAAAGATATGCAGGAAAGGATTGAAAAATGACAACAGCACTGATTATTGTTGATATGCAAAATGACTTTCTTCCAGGTGGAGCACTGGCAGTGGCTGGCGGAGACGAAATTATCCCGGAGATTAACCACCTATCATTAGAATATGACCTGGTGGTTGCAACGCAAGACTGGCACCCTCACAATCACGGCAGCTTTGCCTCACAGCATGAAGGTGCCAGAACATTTGAAATGGGTCAGTTAGGCGGTATGCCACAGGTTATGTGGCCCGACCATTGTGTGCAAGGCAGCCTTGGTGCAGATTTGACCAGGGAACTGGACCAGGAGCGAGTGGAAGCAATCTTTAGAAAAGGGATGAACCCGGAGATCGATAGCTACAGCGCCTTTTTTGATAACGGCAAATTGAAGGCAACAGGATTGGAAGGCTATTTGCGCGGGCGTGGGGTCACCGAGGTGCATATCTGTGGATTGGCAGCCGATTATTGCGTCTGGTATACGGCTAAGGATGCAATTGAGCTTGGTTTTGAAGCCACAATTCTGCTGGATACGGTTAGGGCGATAGACCAGGAAGGGTTTGAGAAAGTCAAGCAAGAGTTTTTGGGGTTAGGCGGGAATTTGAAGTAGTGAATATTAAGAATGCTTGTGGATCTGACCCGAAGTTGGCTTTGCGAGCATATTAATGATTACTCGTATATCACAATGCCAGGATAAAGGTACGGGCGGGTTCAGTATGTGAGCCCTTTTCCATCACTCAATCCGCTAAACCCGCCAATAGCCACGACCCAAAATCTCACATTGGGAGGGCGGACGTAGTACCAGGGCAGCCGTGTTCCGTCACTGCGTGGCAGTCTGCATTCAGTCCTTAGTCCATCCCAATAAACTGCAGATTGCCACACCGTTTTGCCGAACAGAGTCTTTCCCCAACCATCAAGGCAAAACGGCAAAACGGTTCGCAATGACATCCCCTCCCCCCCGTCACTCAAAAATGCGGGCATTGAGTACTCACGGTTGTGGCTTCTCTTAGCAATTCTCAAGATAACAAACCGCTACCACATCCAATAAACCAGATCACTGCACTCGACAAAGCCCAATTTCTTCTGCAGCTGCATGGAGCTCTTGTTACCAGTAATTACATGACCATAAGGTAATTCCCCCATCGCAAGCACTTTGGCAATTAAAGCGCGTTCAAGGCGTTCTCCCCAACCCTGGCAGCGATATTCAGGTAGGACTTCCAGCATGCCCATGGCATTTTCTTCGTGTAAACCGATGAAAGCAAAGAGTTTTCCGTTATCACGCAGCCCAAAAAGACGTTTCTCAGAGATCGCTTTTTTGATTTCATCGGGGTCAAGCCGATGATAATGATTAAGGACAAATCCAACATCATCTGGCTTGAGAGGTTCTAACTCAAGGTCAGATTTGATAGTTTGGTGGGGATAATAGAGTTGGTGACACTCTAACACATCGTTGAATTCGAAATGTGTTGATACAGCTTTCGCATTCTGACTTCCACAAAGTTGAACAAGATCAGGTTTCGTCCTCTGTTTAACCAAATTCAGCGGGTTGGAACCTGCCAGAAGGAGAAAGTCTGGGTTGGGGATCAGCAAAGCCACACCATCATCGCCCGCACCAATGACCTCCGCTCCGTGCTTTAGAGCGTAGATGAGCGGATAATTGAGGTAATAATCTTGCTTGAGGAGGTCTAAAGTCGATTTCATGGGAGTAGTTTCTGTGTTTTGATGGGTATGGATGAAAGTTGAACGCGGGTCAATCTGGAAATTTGTAGATTTCCAATTTGGGACCGGTTATGTATGGGGAGTTGCTGTTTACTAACTGACGATTTATATATTCAAGAATGGTTTTTAGCTGGTCGATGACAGTATTGGGCACTGGATCAGGTTGAAACTGCTTGATCAACACAAGGTTGCTTCTGACCTGTTCATAAAATGCATTTTCTACCAGGTAACGATCGGGTTCTGCCTGGTAACGGTCAAACATAAGCGAAGAAAGAACCACATATTCTTTATCTCCTGGTTCAAAAAAATCAAAATCATAAATATCAGTTTTGTTGTTTGGATTATGTGGTGTATAGCCTTCAGAGATGGTGTTTTCGTCACTAATGTTATTTTCTTCCATGTAATGCAATGCTTCGTTACGTGTATCAGACCAGGTGAGCATGACTGAGGTCACCGTCCCTCTAAGCACAAATGGCACAAAACCTGCCAGCAGAATAACTGACAGCATAATTCTGGCGAATTTCTGATGCTTGGTCTGCTGCCAGAGAAAAGATGTGCCGATTGCTGCCAGGAATAATGGTGTAGTCATCATGGGTAAAGACCAGCGGCTATGGTGAAGGCTTAAATAACTGAGGGCAATCCAATATCCACCGCCAAAGAACAGAAGTAAATATACAGGGTCTTTTATCATGATTACTGCTGCCAGCCCTACAACAGCAATGAGGCTGATAATCAGACCAGTATTTTGGTAGAAGTCTTTAAGATAATAGAGCAGATTGCCGCCCCAGCCAAGTCCATCTGAACCGAGTTGGGTGGGTCTGGCTTCGTTGATAATTTGATTCCAGGCAGTTTCAAAATTCATAAGTAGTGAAGGAGCAACAACAATGATAGCCAAAACGCTTATTGAAAGGCTCCATGCGATGGTTTTGAAGAAAAAGCGCCATCCCTGTTTGTTTCCCTGTTCATCTTTGCTGAAAGCTCTGATTACAATTGATGTGATTATGATCCCAAAGGAAAGGATTCCCGGATACTTCTCCAAAGTAGCGATTGAGACCATTATGCATGCCAACACCAGCCAGAGGTTTTTCTTACTCGAGAGGTAATTCAAGCAGAAGAGAAGCACAAGCATGACATAAAGAGTTAGTGGGATATCCACGGTCACATAGTGAGAGTGAAGAACAAAGGGCGGATAAAACGTGAATAATACAGCTGCCATCCAGGAAAATTTGACTTGTTTAAATTTTCGCCCGATGAACCAGGCAACAACGGGTAACAAAGCCCCCTGCACTGCGGTCATTAATCGCGACGCGAAAAAGAACAAAAAGGGATCCATCCAATAGACCGCACTATAAGGTTTGCCAAATTCCATTTGGCTCAATAGTTTCATCACAAAATGTTTGCTATAGAAGGAGGGAAAAGCTGGATAAATATAAGTGCCGGGGTCCAGCGTGTGGTTGAGGCTCATATTGATTAACGGGCTCATCAGGTAGTTCTCATCCGGGTGAGTGAAGAGAGGGAAGCCAAACTTCAAACCGATATAACGCACAATCAAAGCAATCAAGAAGATGATCAGGGCGACAAAAATGTTTCTCCAACGTCCAGACTTTTCAGGTTGATTTGGGTCGGATTGACCACCTTTATCCATGATCCTATTCTCCAGAATTATTATCTTGTTAAGAATTATTTATCGGAATCATAATATCTAAAATGTTCTTAGCTTTATATTGCTCAATCATAGGAAGGGGCCAATTTATCACTTCTTCGTATTGATCGAAAAGGAATCTATAAGCGGGACTAATTTTTTCATAAAGTTCTGGAGGGTCAAATTTAAGTCTTAACCTTAAATAAGTTCCGCCCTCAAACTCAAATTGTTCCAGTCCAAAAGTTTCTCCGTTGTCACTGTAAAGAACAAGCGAACAAACTCTGTAAACCCCATTCCCGTCGTAATCGAGCCCATACATTTTTCTGCCTGTTAATGATGGAAAACGAGCTTCAAATTCTGGCCAAGCTTTCTGTTGACTTTCAGGGTCATTAGGCACTTCTATATAAAGAAAGTTCATTTTCTCTACGGTAACCTTTTGTATTGTCCCTAATTCTGTTTTTTGTATTGTATCCATAAATATCATCCACCATTACATTGAATACATGATGTTTTAAATTGGTTATCTATCTAAGCAGTATCCATAAGTGTATTCGCTAAACCAGTAAAATCTTCTTTCATGCTATTTACGTGTGCATTTCCAAATAATGTATCTAAGTGTTCAATAATTTACGCTTTGATTGAATCATGGTCTTTGAAAAACCTTATTCGTTGTTCCGACTGACAAATGTTTGTTATCCAACCACGTTCACCAGTCTCCCCGGAACGACGATCACTTTGCGCACAGGGCGACCTTCGAGGGTTTGCTGGACGTTTTCGCTCGCCAGTGCC
>Ga0123334_1001744_pt1 | contig 26472 bp, 26 predicted proteins | sample BiotimSIPDNA_FD_89706 | JGI IMG/M metagenome (GOLD analysis project Ga0123334, IMG submission 89706) | Anaerobic biogas reactor microbial communites from Washington, USA - Biogas_R1 time_0 SIP DNA | ecosystem: Engineered > Bioreactor > Anaerobic > Unclassified | place: Washington, USA... | reverse complement strand
GGAAGGAACTCTCTGTAGACCTGCTCCCCTCCGATTATGAACACATCTTCCGGATCGTAATCCGCAAGGCACTGGAAAAGCTGGTCCTTGGAGCAGCAGATCTCACAAGCAGCAGGATAGTCCTCGTTGGTGGTGAGAACGATATTGGTGCGCTCCGGGAGAGGCTTCCCTCCGGGGAAGGATTCCAGAGTCTGACGTCCCATGGCAACGACTTTTCCAAGGGTCTTCTCTTTAAAATATTTCAAATCACCGGGCAGATGAGCAAGGAGGGAATTCCCTTTACCGATTGCCCAGTTCTGGTCTACAACCACAATGGCTTTCATTGGTTCTCCTTTTGTGACCTTAGACAGCAACTGGTATGTTTTTTATTTGGGGGTTTGTCTGATAATTCTCTACGATAACGTGCTCGGGTCTGAAGTCGTAAAAGTCCGTGATGCCGGGATCAAGCCTTACCTTTGGTGCCGGATAAGCGGGTCTTTTGAGCATGTCCTCCACCAAAGGGATGTGCCTGTCGTATATATGCGCATCTGCAATTACATGGACAAATTCTCCGGGCACAAGCCCGCTGACTTGTGCGAGCATCATTACCAAAATGGAGTATTGTACCACATTCCAGTTATTTGCGACCAGAACGTCCTGAGATCTCTGATTCAGAATTGCATTCAACCTATTTCCAGTTACATTGAATGTCATACTGTAGGCACAGGGATAAAGGGCCATTTCATGAAGATCTTCAAAATTGTAGAGATTTGTCATGATCCTTCGGCTATAAGGATTGTGACTGAGATCATATAGTACCCTGTCGACCTGATCCATTTCTCCTTCCGGATATTTGTGCTTAACGGATAGTTGGTAGCCGTAGGCCTTACCGATAGTTCCGTCCTCGTCAGCCCAGGCATCCCAGATACGGCTGCCCAGTTCCTTGATGGAGTTGGACTTCTTTTGCCAGATCCACAGCAATTCATCCGTAGCCGATTTAATAGCCGTAGGCCGTAAAGTAAGAGCTGGAAATTCCTCGCTCAAATCATACCGGTTCACCACACCGAATTTCTTGATCGTATGGGCAGGAGATCCATCTTCCCATTTAGCCCGAATCAGCTGTCCTTCTGAAGAAAATCCATTGTCTATGATATCTCTGCACATTGTAGCAAATATTTCGTCTGCACGGCTCAAGACGTCAGCCCCCTTCCGTTAAAAAATAAGATATTTGATTGCCAGCAAGGCCAGGGCTGCGAAGGTGATGGCGAGCATAGTCTTTTCACTGCGCGTCCAGGCTTTCTTTTCCCCGGCTTCCCTTTCCTTCCTGTATCTTTCATCCGCTTCTTTTGTAACCTCCCTGTTTGTCAGATAATAATCGGCAAACCAGTCACGGAACTTATTTCGAACTTGTTTTTTGGCCATTGCTTTGCTTCACACTTTCCATGCTTTCTGTAATGATCTCTTCCATCCTCACTTTATCTCCGGAGAGATATAAATACCCAATAAGTGCTTCAAATGCCGTTGCCCACTTATAAAGTACGGGGTCAGCGTTTTTAGGCTTTGTTGATATCTTCTTGTTTCTTGCCCGCTTTACCAGATTCAGCTCCTCTTCAGAAAGGCCTGGAAGGAGCTGCTTCATAGCCTGGGCCTGGGCCTCCGCTCGCACGTATTTCACTGCAGCTCTATGAAGCTTGTCCGCATCCGCCTTCATTGTCAGAACCAGGTAGTTCCGCACATAGGTTTCGAAAACCGCATCACCCAAAAATGCCAGTGCCGTAGTATTCATATAGAGTGCCAGTGTTGCTTCCATATTATCCATTTCCATTCATAGCAGGACTTATCGTGCTTTATTGTTGAAAATAGTATCATACCGAAGATATAAAAGCAAATAGTTGAAACGTGAAAGGACAAGACTTTATTGCCTTGCCCTTTTGCATTAATAAACTAAGTGTCCTGAATCTCCGGGAGTTTAGACATACCCCAACAGGCCGGGCAGCCAGAGTGAAAGGCCGGGGAAGTACGTAGTCAATATCAAAGTGGGAACCCATGCAAACGCTATAAAATACATGGTAGGTCCCAGCATCTCATTTACAGGTGTGTTACCTATCCTGGAACCCAGATACAAGAAAGGTGCCGTAGGCGGTGTCACCCCGCCAAGACCTATGTTCACTCCAACGATCGCCGCAAAATGAACGGGGTGTATGCCAATACTCATAGCCACAGGCAACAGGATGGGTGTCGTCAGAAGTATAGCACTGGTGTCGTCCATCAACATACCTATTACGATGAGGAACAGGTTCAACATCATTGTCAGCACAATAGGATTGCTGGATACGGAAGTCATGACGTCCAGGATCATCTGTGGAAGGTTTTCCATCACATAGAGCCTGGAGAGCATCATGACGGACAGGAGCATGATCATTATGACGCCTGCGGTGGTTCCAGCCTTTACCATGCCGGCCTTAAAGGTCTCTTTATTGATGCCTTTGTAAAACCATATGCCTACAGGTATGGTATAAATAACGGAAACAGCTGCCGCTTCAGTCGGCGTCATGAAACCGCCGTAGATACCACCCAGGATAATGATCGGAGCAATCATTGCAGGGATCGCACGGGAAGTCCTTGTGCGCAGTGTTTTCACATAGACATCCTTGGGCATCTTATCCGACAACTTAACATCTTTATTTTTCCTCAGCAGCCAGAAGTTAACGGAACTGAGCAATATAATAAGAATAATGCCGGGTATGACCGTGGATAAAAAGCAAGCCAGAACAGATTGACCCCCGACAAACGCATAGAGGATCTGATTGAGGCTCGGTGGGATCAAAAGCCCCAGAAGAGCCGCGCTGGAAATCAGTGCTGTCGAAACACCTCTGGGATAGCCTGCCGCTGCCATTCTCGGGAGCATGATGGCTCCGATAGCAGAAAGTGTAGCAAAACCGCTTCCGGAAATAGCACCGAACAGGCCGCAGGATACGACCATTACAGCTCCTAAGCCCCCCTTGACTCTGCCTACAAACATGTCTACAAAATTGATGAGGCTCTCACCGATCCCGCTTCTCTCCATAAGTTCCCCTGCGAGAATAAACAGAGGAATGGCGATCAGAATCAGTGAACTTACCTGAGCGTAGCCATAAGGTAGAAGGAAAGTATAATCATAACCTCCGATCCATACTAAAGAAAGAGCGGATGCAAAAAACGCGAAAGGTATAGGGACTCCTAATAAAAGTACGATAATCAGTACTGCAATTGCGATTATGACAGTCATATACTATACCTCCCCTTCTTTGTCCGACCCTGTAATGACCGTGTTTTTCTTCTTTATGTGTTTTATCACAAACCCCTTGATCTCGAAATAAAGGTATACGACGTGATAAAAACTCGCGACAACCAGTCCAAAAAGCATGGCTGATTGAGAAACAGTCATCGGGATCCTCCAGGTAGGTGTTCTTGTACCCATTATTATTGTCCATTGCACCAATTCCAGCGCCCAGATCAAAAAAACGATTCCTAATAACACCGTAAGAAGGTTTCGGATCAATGCCACGATATCCTTGAATAATCCCTCTTTCATCAATATGGCAAGAATATCTGCTGTTATGTGGCTCTTCTCGAAGCTCCCGTGGGCTGTACCAAACATATACAACCATATAGCAAATGCTACCAGAAATTCTTCATAACCTCTGAAGTCAATGCTTATTGCTCTGGTCACCGTTGCCATGAAAGTGATGGATGCCACAGCAACTCCGCAGACTATTAATCCAAACCGTAGAAATTTCTGCAGTGCCAGCCAAAACCTTGTTCCCTCTAGTGTATTCAAGGTCGTCCTCCTTAAATCATTTGCAGTATCAGAAAGGAGTATTTCACACTCCTTTCTGATACTCATCATAATGTCAATTATTCTGTTGCAATATTCTCAGATCACAGCAGCCCGACTTCTTTTCTGAATCCATCCATGAGTTCTTTCGTCAGAAGTTCCTCAATGGCCGGCCAGCTGGTCTCCCGGACAAAGTCAGCATATACTTTGATTTGCTCCGGTGTAAACTCTATAACCTCAACACCATAATCCTCTTCTAATTTCTTCATGTATTCTCTTTCGTTTTCTTCTGCCAATGTGAAGCTGTTGAAGCTTTGTTCCTCAAATACACCTATGACGATTTCCTGATCTTCGGGTGTCAGTTTGCTTAATGACTTTTCGCTCATAACATAGCTGGTGGCCTCTGCATGAATGTAGTTCACATACATGTAGTTGATCATTTCTCCCACCCAGGCATAGTTCATATTCGGGGTACCGCCTACCCAGCCATCAACGACTTTTGTCTGGATGGCTGTAGGAACTTCACCGTAAGGAATAGAAACCGGTCCGAATCCCAGGTCCTCCATGGGTTGATAGAAAGTAACCATGGATGGAGACCTGCTCTTCACATATTTGTTCGTCCCCGGGGTGAACACATCAGTGGGTTCTTTAACATAACCCTGACCGATGAAGCCTTCCAGTACGATGCCCAGGAATCTGACATTGGTCGCTGCGGTCAGTTTGCCCAGTTCCTGGCACAGGAACGAATCCGGAGCATAAAGTACCTTGACCTCATCGTAATTTAATGCGTAGTAAGGCAGATAAGGGGCTCCAAGCCTTGGGTCTATTGCTTCAGGGATGGTTATCTGTGCAAGGTCGATACTTCCTCTTACGACCTCTTCATATACAGTATTATAATCGCCGAGTTGGCCGGCGGGGAAGTACTGTACCTTTACCCTGCCTTCCGTTCTCTCTTCAACCATTGCAGCCGCATCGTTATTCAATCCGGTTGCAATATGCTCCAAAGGTGCATCGGATGCCAACCTGAGTACTATTGGGTTGTCTGCGGAATATTCGGCCGAATCTCCGCCGCCGTTGCCTCCGCCCCCTCCGCCGCAGCCGGCGAAGCTGGCCAGACCCAATGCTAGCACTATCAGTAATGCTATCCCTCTCTTTTGGTTCATTGTTTTTCCTCCTCTTTCATCTCTTGGTTGTAATATGGATAATATCCATATTACGATTCATATCCTGAATAGCTTTTCACTCTCCAGAATATTTAAGTATATTGTACAACATTATCAGTGTATTCGCAATGTTATTAATATTTGTTATTTTCTTAACTTTAATTACTTATGCGATTATTAGTCTATCAAAAAACGAAAAATTCCCCGGCTGAAACCGGGGAATTGCAAAGCTATATTAATTTGGGGATCCTATTGTCCGTCGCTGTCATTGAAGACTCGGCGAAGAAAACCCGAAGAAAAATTCTTCTTATCCTTGTCTGCTCCCTCACTGTTCGTTCTCTCATCCGGGTCCCAGTAGAGAATGGTTGCCTGAAAGCTATCCGGGGATGTGGTAACAACGGCGTATGATCCAGGTCGATTACCCCTGGGGTGCGTGAGGCTTCCCGGATTGAGCAGATACATACCTCCCAGATCCCGATATAAAGGGATGTGAGTATGGCCATACATGGCTGCTTTACACCCCAGGGAGGATGCTTTATAAAGAAGGCTTTCCGGCCCGTATTTTGCTGCCTCCATGTGGCCATGGGTCAGGTAGATCTTACCGAATTCTGTATTCAGTATTTGGTAGTCCTCATTGGAAAAGCTGCCGTCCATATTGCCTTTTACTGCAGTCACAGGAATTGCAGTGCGGCTTTCCATCAACCATCCGTCTCTCACATAATCTCCCAGGTGCAATATCCGATCAATGCCATCCAGGGTCTCCACCACCCGCATTGCTGTTTCGATATCACCATGTGTATCGCTGATCACTAAAAATCTCATAGTTATTCCCTGATGATCTGCACTCCCTGAGGAGTGTCCTTCAGGATGATCCCCCTGGCTTTCAGCAGATCCCTTATTTCATCAGCCCTTTTAAAATCCTTGTTGGCACGGGCAGTCTGCCGTTCCTGTATCAACAGTTCCAGTTCCTCGTCCACTTCGTTTTCTTTTTTCTCCTGCAGTAAGCCAAGTACTTGAGTAAGCTCATTTAACAGGGACAGGCTCTCCTCTGCAAACTCCTTCGAGCAGCCGTCCTTCACGTAGGAGTTCGTCTGTTTGATAAGCTCAAAAACAGCGCTGATCGCATCGGCAGTATTCAGGTCATCATCCATGGCAACTATGAACTTGTGCCTGTAGACCTGAAGGGTCTTAAGTCTCTCCTTTTCCTCCTCAGTCATAGCTCCTTCCCCATTTTCGATCAGATGCAGGAGGGTGCTCTTCGCGTTCTGCATCCTCAGAAGAGAATTCTTTGCCTGCTCCATCAGTTCATCACTGAAGTTGATAGGGTTGCGGTAGTGTCCTGACAAGAGGAAGAAGCGGATGACTTCCCCGTCGTAATGCTGCAGGATGTCCCGGACGGTAAAAAAGTTTCCCTTGGACTTGGACATCTTTTCATTATCTATGGTGATATAACCGTTGTGCATCCAATAGTTTGCAAACGGTTTTCCCGTTGCGGCCTCCGTTTGAGCGATTTCATTTTCATGGTGGGGGAAAGTAAGATCCTGGCCTCCTGCATGGATATCGATGGTTTCACCCAGGTACTTTGTGGACATGACGGAGCATTCTATGTGCCAGCCCGGCCTTCCCATACCCCAGGGTGAATCCCATGCAATTTCATCGTCATCCTTTCTGGCCTTCCATAAGGCAAAATCCAGAGGGTCCTTTTTCTTCTCACCCACTTCGATCCGGGCACCGCTTTCCAGATCCTCAATGTTCTGCTTTGACAGTTTTCCGTAACCGGCAAAACTTCTGGTACTGAAGTATACATCTCCCTCAGATACATAAGCGTGACCTTTTTCCACAAGACCGCTTACAAATTTAATGATGTCATCCATATTGTCGGTGACCTTCGGGTGTACCGTGGCCTTCTCCACGTTCAATGCCGCAGCATCCTTAAAATACTCATCGATGTATCTCTCACTGACTTCACCGGGCGATACTCCGTCCTCTTTCGCCTTGTTTATGATCTTGTCATCCACGTCAGTGAAATTCTGAACAAACCGCACTTTCTTTCCACGGTACTCCAGGTACTTTCTCAGAGTATCAAAGACTACGAAGGGTCTTGCGTTGCCAATGTGAAAGTAGTTGTATACCGTAGGTCCGCAGACATATATTTTTACTTCATTTTCATCAATAGGGATCAGTTCCTCTTTCTTTTTGCTCAGTGTATTATATATCTTCATTCACTTTCTCCTCTTTTTCTACCAGACTATCCAGCTGATTTTCCAGGGCTACGATCCTCCGCCGCAGGCATTCCAGCTCCACAGCAATGGGGTCGGGAAGATCCACCTGGTTAAGGTCTTCTGTTCGCTGGCTTCCTCTTTTTACGATCTTTCCGGGTATACCCACAACGGTACAGTTTTCGGGTATCTCTTTTAGTACGACAGATCCGGCTCCTATCTTAGAATGATCTCCCACTTTGAAAGGGCCTAAAACCTTAGCGCCGCTGCTTATCACAACATTGTTCCCGATGGTGGGATGCCTCTTCCCCGTTTCTTTTCCCGTACCTCCCAGAGTAACAGCCTGGTAGATGGTGACATCATCCCCGATTTCCGTTGTCTCACCGATGACCACCGCCATGCCGTGATCGATAAAGCAGCGTTTGCCTATCTTAGCTCCGGGGTGGATCTCAATCCCGGTGAGAAACCTCGTTGTCTGAGAGATCAACCGTGCAATGAGTTTCAGGTTATGATTGAACAGCCAGTGGGCAGGTCTGTGGAGTATCAGGGCCCATATGCCCGGATAACACAAAAGCACCTCAAAACCCGTTCTGGCCGCAGGGTCTCTGGCTAATACAGCTTTGATGTCTTCATTGATGTCTCTAATAAAGCTCATGATCCACCTCTTTGATCCGCCGGTATGTAAAATATGGCGAGCCTCCGCCCGCCATAAAAGTATAACTTATATTAGTAATGAAATCAAAGGTTTTCCTGTACTACAGGTAATTCATGGGATTTTGTGGCACTCCATTTTTCCTCACTTCAAAATGCAAGTGGTAGCCGGTGGCTCTGCCTGTTATGCCTACAGTAGCAATTTGTTGGCCCTTCTTAACCACATCTCCCACGGATACAATCATTTTATCGCAGTGTGCATACCAGGTTTCGACCCCGTTACCATGGGACAGCTTGACGATGTTTCCATAGCTTCCCTGGTATTTTGCAGCAGTTACCACTCCGTCATCCACTGCATATATAGGAGTCCCTTTTGGATTCCTTAAATCCACTCCTGTGTGTCTGCCGCCGCCTCGGGATCCATAGGCCGAGGATACTTCGAGGTTACCCATGGGGCTGACGAACGAACCACTCCCCACGAGAGTAGCCAGTGACTTGGTTCCTTTAAGGTTGACCTGTGTGGATGGTTCACTGATCACAGCAGATGCGATCTCTGTGGTTGAAACGACCACTCCGTTTTCCTTGACGATCTCTTTGGTGACCTGGCGCTGACCGTATACACCTGCTGTCTTAACCTTGATTTCTCCCTTATAAAGAGTGTTGGTTTCTTCGTAGGCGATATCGTAATCGATCCTCTCTGTAGTGGCAACGCGCTCCGTCAGAGAAACATGGACAAAGGGTTTCAGCTCATACAGGTTCAACGTGGATCCAATCTTCAACCGGTCCGGATCCTTATCCGGATTGGAGGCAATCAGTTCTTCAACCGTCATACCGTTCTTTACAGCTATATCCCAGAAATTATCTCCGCTGACAACAGTGTGGACCTTAGGTTCCTTCGTGCCGGTAAGAATCATGGTGGCTGCATCTTCCACAGACATAAGCTCCGGATCAACAGCTTCAACTTCTACAATCTCTACACTTTCGTTATATGCAACACTGATAATTTCTGACCCTTCGGTTCTGTAATGATCAACGACATTATCCAGAACAGCCTGTGCCTCCTCCTCCGTGGCCAACAGGGCAACCGAAGTACCGTCAATTTCTATCGAGTAATAGATTTCTGCGACTTCCACCGGTTCTTCTTCCTGGGGCGGTGCACTCAGCAAAGCGTTTTCCGGTTCTTCGCCTCCGGATAAAGCAAAAGCTCCGCAAATCACAACCACCGCCAGGGCTGATGCACCTATGCCGATCATGGTTTTTTTGCTGAGCTTACTTAATTTATCAATCCGAAAATCTGTTACTATCTCTCTGGTTTTATTTGTTATCGCCTTCACTGCCGCAACAATCTTGTCCGTAAACATACTATACATTTGTTAAGCTACCTCTTTAAAGCTGTGCCATTCAAGCCCTTATTGGCTTTTCGGGGTTATTAGCTTCCTCATTAGTGTCTCTGAAATGACGCTATCCATAATCTATGGTAGTACTAAATTATGAAGCCTCTTATAAAAGTATACGACAATATTACAATAGTGTTACAGCAAAGTCAATGCAAAAAACGTGATTCGGTTATTCCGTTTCAGAAATGAAAACTCTTTTCATCACCTGTGGCTCCTGCGGTTTATCCCTCATGTCGCGTTTCACACAGACAATTTTGTCAGCGACTTCGATCCCTTCGATCACTTTCCCGAAGCCTGCATACTGTCCATCCAGATGTGGTGCATCCGCAACCATGATGAAAAACTGCGAGCCTGCTGAATTGGGATTCATAGCTCTTGCCATGGACAGAACGCCTCTGGTATGCAGGAGAGGATTGGCGCAGCCGTTTGCAGAGAACTCGCCCTTGATCGTATGTCCCGGTCCGCCGGTGCCCGTTCCTTCCGGGCAGCCCCCCTGGATCATAAATCCGGGGATGACTCTATGGAAGATCAGTCCGTCATAAAAGCCTTTTTCCGCCAGCTCGATGAAGTTTGCAACCGTGATCGGTGCCAGGTCCGGATAGAGTTCCGCTTTCATCACATCTCCGTTTTCCATTTCTATGGTTACTATTTTCTTCATGGCGATCTCCTTCACTCTGTTATTCATAGTATATGCCTATTATACGTTAAACTGTTCCCTGATTCTATAGACGGAATGCATTCTTGGCATTCCTTTCCTGTATCGCATTAGGATGTCCCAAATCTCATCTTTTATATATGGGGGATATAGATGAGGAATCGCTTCCACTTCGGCCTGCCCCATGAAGCGGATCTCTTTTAAGACCTGCCCATCCTCGCCAAGCTCGGGATCCCACCCCAGCCTGCACTCCCCGTCCAAGGTGCTAGCCATAAAGTAATTGACGAACCTCTGTCCCCGGCTCTCAGAAACCTCTTCAACATGCCAGATCAGCTCTTCTACGCGGATCGACAAGCCCGTTTCCTCCAGAACTTCCCGCCTTGCCGCCTCCATAGCGTTCTCTCCCTCTTCGATAGCGCCTCCCGGAAGCATCCAGATATCTCTGCCCTCATGGTGCTGGCAGACCAGAAGTAACCTACCCTGTTCATCGCTTATGACGACTCTGACTCCTCCGTACCACATACTAGTCTCCTTATCGGATCACCAATGCTCCTGCCACGCCCGCAACGACAGTAAGGAGAATAGGATCCCCATTGAACTTTCCGGCAACAAACAGAACAACCAGAAAAAAAACTACCGGCAGCAAATTAAGCTGCATTCCGGTCAATATAGAGCCTTGTGCAAGAAATACGACCGCAGAGAGAAGCAATCCTACTGTTGCAGGCCTTATTCCGGAAAGTACAGCTTTCATAGCATCGCTTTCTCTGAATTTTACCAGGAACAGACTCACAATGAAGACGAGCAACACCGATGGCAAAACTACTCCTATAGTAGCCGCTGTAGCTCCGGGAATTCCTGCGTACTGATAACCCACATAGGTAGCTGCATTGATGGCTACGGGGCCCGGCGTTACCTGAGAAAGAGCAACGAGCCTGGAAAACTCTTCTGCTGTCATGCCTGTCAGTTCGTTAGCCCCCTGGTAGATGAGCGGAAGCATGGCGTAGCCGCCGCCGAAGCTGAAAAGCCCGATTCTAAAGAATAATAAAAGGAGTCGGATCAGAATCATCGATTCTCCACCTCCTTGCGCTTACCGTACTGATACTGAAAGTACCCGATCAGCCCCCCGGCTAAGATGGCGTAGATCGCATTGGCAGAAAGCAGCACGATAGCAACGAAAGAAATCACGGCGATCACCCAAGCAGTTTTGGTTTTCAGAATACCCCTGCCAAGCTGAACCGTTGTCACCAGGATAAGGGCTACCGATGCAGCCTTGATTCCTTCAAATGCGCCTTTTATATATACATTGTCTTCCACTGTCCCCAGGAACAATAAAATAATCAGTATCGATAAATAGGCCGGGAACACCAAGCCAAAACAGGCAGCCACGGCCCCGGGGATCCCCTTAATCTTCTTGCCTATAAATATAGCTACATTGACAGCAAAAGCACCGGGAAGGGATTGGCTGACAGCGATGCAGTCCGTGATCCCCTCTTCATCCGTCCAACCCCGCTTCGTCACCGTTTCCCTCCGAATAGCCGGAATCATAGCATAACCACCGCCAAAGGTCAGAGTGCCTATTTTTAAGAATGTGATAAACAACTGCCAAAGTTCTTTCATTTTATTCCCCGGTCTTTATATATAAGGTCTCACTAGCTCCAATACGGCAGTTGTAGCTTCACTTGCCGTTTTATCCGTACTCTTCTCATCTCCGCGCATTTTGTACTCTACGATCCCGTCTGCGGCTTTCTTTCCCACAGTAATGCGAATAGGTATACCGATGAGATCTGCATCTTTGAACTTCACACCGGGTCGCTCGTCCCTGTCATCAAGCAGAACCTCTACTCCTTCTTTCCGCAATTCTTCGTAAACCTTCTCCGCCAGCTGCATCTGTACTACATCGGCAGCGTTCACTATTGTGATAATGGCATGATAGGGCGCAACAGAAAGCGGCCAGATGATTCCATCCTTGTCGTGATGCTGCTCCACTATTGCGGCTAAGGTCCGGCTGATACCGATACCGTAACAACCCATAACGATGACTTTTTCCTGCATATTTTCGTCCTTATAATATGCATGCATCGCCTCGCTGTATTTGGTCCCCAATTTAAAGACCTGACCCACCTCGATACCTCTTGTGATCTTGATATGACCCTGGCACTGAGGGCATGGATAGCCTTCTTTCGTGAGCTTGAGATCTGTGACGATATCCCCTGTATAATCTCTTCCGTAGTTTACATTGAGCATATGGTGATCTTCTTTGCACGCTCCGGCGCAGAGATTTTTAGCCCCGGTGAGCTCGCTGTCTACGACAATCTTACAGTTACGAAGACCCACAGGACCGGTAAAGCCTCCTACAGCCCCCGTCTCTGCACCCATAGCCGCTTCATCGGCGAACTCGATGGCATGCTCCGGGATGTTAAGAGCATTGATCAGCTTTGTCATGTTCAATTCTCTGTCTCCTCTGATAAAGACGGCTACATAACGGTATTCCTGTTGAAAGACTTCGAAAAGCAGTGCTTTAATGGTCTGCTTGTGATCAAGTCCAAGAAAGGCAGCTACATCCGCAATGGTTTTGGTCCCGGGTGTGTGAACCAATTCCAGGGGCAGCATCTCCGCACTGTCAGGTGCATCGTCTACACACGCTGCCTTCTCTGTGGTGGCCGCCATACTGCACTGCTCGCAGTATGCGATCTCGCTTTCTCCATGCTCGGAGAGCGCACAGAATTCGTGTGAATCACTTCCTCCGATTGCCCCGGTATCCGCTTCTACGGCACGGAAAGTGAGCCCGCATCTTTCAAACACCTTTTCATAGGCATCGTACATCTCGTTATAGCTTTTATCCAGGCCTTCCCAATCTCTATCAAAAGAGTAGGCGTCCTTCATTATGAATTCACGGCTGCGCATGAGCCCGAATCTGGGTCTCTTTTCATCTCTGTATTTTGTTTGTATCTGGTAGAGATTCAGGGGGAGCTGACGATAAGAATCCACCTCGCTGCGAACAATGTCTGTAAAGATTTCTTCATGGGTTGGCCCAAGACAGAAGTCCCGGTCGTTTCTGTCCTTTAGACGCCACATTTCCGGTCCGTAAGCATACCATCTTCCGGATTCCTGCCAGAGTTCCGCAGGCTGAATGGCGGACATGAGTATTTCCTGCCCTCCCTTGGCATCCATCTCCTGGCGGACAATGGCCTCGATCTTCTGAAGCACCCGCCTGCCAAGTGGCATAAAACCGTAGACACCGGATACGAGCTTCCGTATCATTCCGGCTCTGAGCAGCCATATATGACTGGGTATTTCCGCTTCTGCAGGTACTTCTCTCAGGGTTTTCAAGTACATGTTGGTCATTCTCATATGTGTGGTTCCTCCTGTATCAATGGCGCCGATGCCCTTCTGTAAACCGTAGCAGATGCCATAGCAGCAATTCCTTCTTCTCTGCCGCAAAAGCCCAGTCCTTCCGTTGTCGTGCCTTTTATATTTATTCTTGTATTTTCGATTTTTAATGCATTCGCAATGTTGGCTTTCATTTCTTTTATGTAAGGGGCGATCTTCGGTCGCTGGGCGATCACAGTTCCATCGACATTCCCGATCTCATATCCAGCCGCACTCACCGCTTCCCTCACCGCCTCCAGCAAAGCCAGGCTGGAAATATCTTTGTATGAGGGATCGTTATCGGGGAAGTGTGCTCCTATATCACCCAGACCACAGGCCCCAAGCAGGGCATCCATGATAGCATGGGTCAGTACGTCGGCATCGGAATGGCCCTTAAGACCGAATTCCCATGGAATGAGGACCCCTCCCAATATGAGATCCCGGTTTTTGACAAACGCGTGGACGTCATAGCCAGTTCCGGTTCTGAAACAGGCCGGTGACGATGTCGGTTCAGATCCAACCGCAGCGACGTTAGTTTCATCCGTAATTTCCCGAGTTATCCCCCGGGCAAATTTCAGGTCCTCCTGCGTGGTTATTTTGATGTTGGTATAGTCACCCGAAACGAGCGACACCGGTGTCCCCTGTCGCCTGACCAGCCCTGCATCATCGGTTCCCATATGATCATCAGTCCGGGCCTTCCTGTGTGCGTGAAGAAGCTCGGAAAAAAGAAAACCCTGCGGAGTCTGTATCGAATAAAGAAACTCCCTGTCTAAACTCTCTTTTACCCAGAGGTCTTCCTCCCTGGATTCCACCCTGGAAATGGTATCCTTTACCGGTACTCCAAGGGTTGCGGCCCCGGACTTTGCAGCAGCTTCCACTAGGCGGTTAATGGCTTCAGCGGAAATAAAGGGTCTGGCGCCATCATGAACCAGCACCAGATCCGGTCGCAATAGCCCTTTTTGTGCTTGGCGCTCCTTCTGATCAAGGCTGTTAAGCACCTTTAACCCGTTGTAGACGGAAGCCTGCCTATGCTCTCCTCCTGCTATAATTGCCCGGATCTTTTGGAGCATCCTTTTTTCTATGAATTCCTGATAACAGAATAGCATGTCCTCTTTTTTCACGACAAGAAAAATATCATCGATAAAGGGGTGATTTCCAAAGGCTTTCAGTGCCTTTTCCAAAACCATCTCCCCTCCGATGGAAACGTACTGTTTTGAAATACCGCCGCCCATTCTTGTACCGGAACCGGCGGCGGCAACTATTACAGCTATTCTCTTGCCTTGGTACATCCTTATTTCCCCTTTTTGGGTTTAGCGAATATCATCCGCCCGGCAGCAGTCTGCAAAACGCTGGTCACGAGCACAGTTATGTTTTGTCCGATGTATTTCTTTCCATCTTCGACGACGATCATGGTTCCGTCATCCAGATAGGCGACCGCCTGGTTGTTTTCCTTACCTTCTTTAACCAGGAAAAGATCCATTTCTTCACCGGGTAATACCACCGGTTTCAGCATATTAGCCAGCTCATTGATGTTGAGTACTTCAACACCCTTTATCAGAGCTACCTTGTTCAGATTAAAATCGTTGGTCACCACTTTTCCCCCTAAAGTCTGTGCCAGCTTCAGGAGTTTCACGTCCACTTCGGGAATCTCCTCGAGAGACTTATCCCCATCGGTGTTATAGATCTCAATACCATAATCCTTTTGGATCCGGTTCAGAATATCGAGTCCCCGTCTTCCCCGGTTGCGTTTCAGGTTGTCAGATGAATCCGCGATATGCCTGAGTTCAACCAAAACAAATTCAGGAATCACAATAGTCCCCTCGAGAAATCCGGTTTTCATAATATCGGCGATCCTGCCATCAATGATAACGCTGGTGTCCAGGATCTTCGGGGTGGCATCACTGCCTTTCCCTTTAGCCTTCGTACCCGGTACTCCCCGACGAGATACAGATACAGTTGCCAGGATGTCTCTTCCTCTTCTTGTTGCTACAAATACGCCGATATAGCCCAAAAGAAGATAGGTCAAAACAGACAGCACAGTTCCGACAAAGGGCAGTTCAATGCCCATGTAGAGCTGGCTGATCAGATACGCCACAAAAAGACCAACGACCAAACCGAACGTACCGGGCACAATATCAGCCGATGGTACCTTCTGGAGGTCTGTTTCGATATCCTTCGCTACTTTTTGGCCGTGCTTTCCGATAGTAGGTGCTATAGTAAAGAAAATAATTGCGGATATTACAGCACAAGCAATGCTGAATACGGTCTTTTGATTCTCACTCAGAACTAGCACATCTCCCAGGTTGGTCACGATCATCAGTCCGTGAAATAAAAAAGACACACCGTAGCCCAGAAGCCCGCCGCACAGCGCGATGATACCTCTTATTAACTTTTTTATCATTCATTACTCACCCCCTTTCGCTGCTTTAACATTACTATTCAATATTTATTCTATTGAGGTCTCAATAATCCGGTCGGCTTCCTCATAAGTCATTTTACCTACCAGTATCAGCTCACTGATAAGGATCTGCTTTGCGTTTGTAAGCATCTTCTTTTCCCCTGTGGAGAGTTTCTTTGTTCGATCTGTCCGGATCAGGTTGCGAACGACCTCTGCTACTTTGCATATATCTCCGGTTTTGAGCAGTTCCATATTCTCCCGATATCTGCGATTCCAGTTGGAGGACATTTCCGTAGACTCTGACGATAGCAACTCCAGAACCTCCGGGAGGCGGGAGCTGGGGATAATAGGTCTGACCCCGATGTCATCCGAGCAGTCAATGGGGATCATGATCTTCATGTCGCCACAGGGCACACGAAGAATATAATACTCCCTCGTCTGTCCGAGTATTTTCTTCTCCTCGATCTCCTCGATAATGCCTGCCCCATGCATTGGATATACTATTTTATCACCGACAATGAACATCAGAGAACCTCCTTCACATACAACCAGTATATCGAATCCAGTCGTTCATGTCAAGGACGTAATTTGATAGTGTATCATATGCAATTTGTCATGTCAACAATTAAATAAACAAATAATCACGTGTTTATAATTGACGTGTTAGCCGCCTATCCTATCTGATTCATTTGCTTATGAGAGGTCCTGGGAATGTGAAGGAATCTAAATTTTGAGCAAAATATGGAGTTGTGTGTGCCTCAAAAGCTGTAAAACGTTTTTTTGCTCATTTGGAGGTGCGGACATTGACTTGTTATTGAAATGGAAAAGTGATATCCTATAGCAAATGTATGCGAACCACAGTTGTGGATTTCTTATCAGTATAGGAGGTCATTTATATGAAAGCGTTAGTCGGAGCAGTTTTGATCGGGCAATCCGGAGGACCCACCTCTGTTATCAACGCCAGTGCTCTGGGTTGCATAGAGACAGCCTTAGCTTCCACCAATGTGACAAAAGTATATGGAGCCGCCCACGGTATCAAAGGCGTTTTGAATGATAACATTTACGACCTCACTTTGGAAGATCGTGAGGAGTTATCGCTCATGCGCTATACACCCTCTTCCGTACTTGGCAGCTGCCGGTATAAGCTGGCTGATTTTCTGGCGGATGATACAGATTATAAGCGGATATTAGACGTATTTGCGAAATATAATATCCGTTATTTCTTCTATAACGGTGGAAATGATTCCATGGATACCTGCAGCAAAATCAGCAGTTATCTTGCTCAGCACGACTACGAATGCCGGGTCATGGGCATCCCCAAAACTATTGATAACGACCTGGCTTATACAGACCATTGTCCGGGATACGGCAGTGCTGCCAAATATGTGGCAACAACCCTCATGGAGGTAGGCCGTGACGCCAAGGTATACGATACCGGCTCCATTACCGTAGTGGAGATCATGGGAAGAAACGCAGGCTGGCTTACTGCAGCCTCAGCTCTTTCAAGGGTAAGAGATAAAGATCTTGGTCCGGACCTCATTTATCTTCCCGAAGTACCCTTTGATATGGCGGATTTTATGTCAGATATCACCCGGGTCTACAACGAGCAGGGAGACGTCCTGGTCGCCGTATCGGAAGGGGTCAAGGATAAGAACGGCAGCTTTATTTCCTCCTACTTCTCCGACAGCACGAAAGAAAAAGATGCCTTCGGGCACTCAAAGATGGGAGGTCTTGCCGCCAACCTGGCAGAGTTCGCCAACTCCAAATTGAAAGCGAAAGTCAGAGGTATCGAACTGAGTCTTCTCCAGCGTTGTGCTTCTCATCTGGCATCCGAAACGGATATAGAGGAAGCGTATCTGGCAGGGAAGGCCGCCTTCGAAGCTGCAGAATCGGGGGTTACCGATAAGATGGTCACCTTCGTCCGGGATCCCGGAAGCGCGTATCGTTGCAGAACCGGCCTGGTCGACCTGATCGAGGTTGCCAATGCAGAGAAGAAGGTCCCAAGAGAATGGATCAATGAAGCCGGCAACGGCATACTGCAACCCTTTATTGATTATGCGCTCCCCTTGATCCAGGGAGAACCTGACCGGCCTCTCGAAAACGGCCTCCCCAGGTTTACCCACTTAAAGCGCATACAGGCGACCGTATAAGTATATATGAAATAGAATAAAGTTAAATATTCAGATTGGAAAGGGTACCGACGAGGATTGCTCACCGGCGAGTACAAGCAAATGCCAACCGGGCAGGACGGACAGTCTCGATGGTATGGCATGCAGCGCGTGCTTATCGAGCGGGGGAGTAACCTCTCGGTACCTTTGTCATTATTGTATTATAACGATTATAACGCTTTAATAGCTTCGGCCAGGCTCTTAACTCCTATCAGTTTCGCCCCCTCCGACAGGCCGGTAATGCGAACCGCGTTTTTCTCAGGAAGTATGATCCGTTCAAATCCCATACGATCTGCTTCTTTTGCGATTTTATCCGCATTCAGAACAGACCTCAGATCGCCCGTCAGACCTATCTCGCCGATGGCAAGGGTCTTTCCCGTGCATGGTACGCGTTTAGTAGTGGAATAGATTGCCAGTGCCACGGCCAGATCTGTCGACGTTCCTTCCGGCCGCAGGCCGCCGACGATGTTCACGTATACATCCTGATTGATCAAAGAGAGACCTGCTTTCCGGTCAAGCACTGCCAATATCATATTCAGACGGGAGTTCTCCACTCCCAGGGCCGTTCTGCGAGCAAACCCGATATTCGTGGGAGACGTAAGCGCTTGTATTTCCAACAATAGGGGCCTGGTCCCTTCGTAGACAGCAGTTGCAATAGAACCCTCGACTCCATCTTCCATACCCTCTAAAAAGCTGCCGGAAAGGTTTTCAATTTCCATAAGCCCCTTTTCCGCCATCTCAAATGCCCCGACCTCACTGGTTGTGCCAAAGCGGTTTTTATAAGCCCGGAGAATGCGGATCTCTTGATTTCTTTCACCGGTAAAATTCAGCACGCAGTCCACAAGATGCTCTATAATTTTGGGCCCCGCCAGGTCACCGCTTTTCGTTACATGAGCAACAATAAAAACAGGTATATTTCTCACCTTGCCGATGCGCATCAACTCATTGGCACAGGCCCTGACCTGGGATACACTACCCGGAGCCGATTCCAGCTCTGCAGAGTACATAGTCTGGATCGAATCGATCACTACAAAGCAGGGCGCAAGCTCATCCGTTATACTGAGGATGTTTTCCATATTTGTTTCCGCCAGCAGATACAGATTGTCCAGCTTCCCTCTGCACACCCGGTCGGCACGCATTTTTATCTGCTCCTCCGATTCTTCACCGGAGACATATAGAACCGGTTGGCCTGCTTCTGCTATCCTGGATGCGGCCTGGATGATAAGCGTGGATTTTCCGATGCCCGGTTCACCGGAAATAAGTGTGAGAGAACCTTTCACCAGTCCTCCTCCCAGCACACGATTCAGCTCGCTTATTCCCGTATCTATCCTGCTCTTTGCACCAGACTTGACTTCTGATAACTTAACCGCTTTCGATCCCTTATCATGTTTGGACCGGCGCCGCTTGTCTTCTCCCGGGGCAGGTAATACCTTTTCCTCTATCATGGAATTCCATGCACCGCAAATGCACTGTCCCATCCACTTAGGACTCTCGTTGCCGCACTCCTGACATACAAAAACTGTCGCAGCCTTTTTGCTCATATTGACCTCTTTCCTGTATCTGCCGGAACAGCCTCCATCCAAAGGGCTATCCCCTGCGGTTGGGTTTTTGCTGTAGAAAAACTCCACTATACTTTCGCACAGTGGAGTTCTTTTATAACGGGATGAGACTATTGTTCTTCGCTCTTGGTTTCGGCAATGATCTTTTCCGCTAAATGAGCAGGAACCTCTTCATAACGCTCGAATTTCATGGTGAAGCTTCCCCTTGCCTGGGTCATGGCACGAAGAGTGATCGCATACTTGAACATCTCCGCCTCCGGAACCTCCGCAACGACTTTCTGACCACCGCCATGCAGGGGCTCCATCCCCAGGATCTTGCCTCTTCTCTTGTTCATATCACCCATGATATCGCCCATATATTCATCAGGTACCGTAACCTCCACGTGCATTACCGGCTCCAGCAGAATGGGTTTTGCCTCCACAATGCCCTTCTTAAAGGCAAGGCTGGCAGCAATTTTAAATGCCATTTCGTTGGAGTCCACATCGTGGTAGGATCCATCATAAAGTACTGCTTTAATGTTTACAACCGGGAATCCTGCCAGAGGACCTTTTTCCATACTCTCTCTCAAGCCCTTTTCAACAGCAGGAACGTAGTTTTTCGGTACAGATCCACCGAAGAGCTCTTCTGAAAACTCGAAGGTTTCCTGGCTGGGTGAGAAGCGGATGTGCACATCGCCGTACTGGCCTGCACCACCGGATTGCTTTTTATGTTTACCTTGAACATCGGAGCTGCCTTTGATGGTCTCTCTGTAAGCAATCTTCTGATCCACCAGATCCACCTCGACTCCGTACTTTTCCTTCAGCTTGGCAGTGATAATTCCGATCTGAATGTCGCCCTGACCGCCTATAAGAGTTTGATGCGTCTCCGCATTTCTCTGCAATGTAAAGGAAGGATCTTCTTCGAGGAGCTTCAGTATTCCCGAGTTGATCTTGTCCTCATCACCTTTTACCTTTGCTTCGACAGCCATAAATAGCGAAGGTTCGGGGAAGGCTACCGGCGGGAACTCGATAAAGTTGGCCTTATCGCACAGGGTATCACCGGTCTGGGTAAATTGCAGCTTTGTCGCGGCAACAATATCTCCGGCCTCTACTGTGGAAGCCTCTCCTTGTGTCTTTCCTCTCAGGTAGAAGATAGTACCCATCTTTTCAGGTTTCTCTGCCCTAGCATTGTAGAGCTCGGTACCTTGAGTGATTTTACCGCTTATTACCTTGATCAGAGAGATCTTTCCTACGAATGGATCCGCGAGAGTCTTAAAGACAAAGGCAGCAGCAGGAGCATTGACATCGCATTTTCTCGTTACAGCCTCACCTTTTGCGTCAACACCGGGATATCCGGGATGATCGCCTGGGGCCGGAGCATATTTCAGGATCGCATTAAGGAATTCTTTCACACCTTTGCCATCCAAAGAGCAGCAGGTCAGTACAGGTGTGATGGATCTGGATGCGATGCCCTTCATCAGACCCTGATTGAATTCTTCGTCAGTGAATTCCTCTCCGCCAAAGTACTTCTCGAGAAGTTCTTCATCACTTTCGGCAACCGCTTCTGTAAGAGCTTCCTTCACATCACCTTCAATAGGTTCAGTCAACAGAACTACAGAGGTTCCAAACTTATTTTTCAGGTCTTCTATAACTTTATCTACATCCACATTTTCCTTGTCGATCTTATTGATCAGGAAGAAGGTTGGAATATTGTATTCCTTGCAGGAGTTCCATGCTTTTTCTGTTCCGACCTGGACCCCGGCAAAAGCATCAACAAGAATTGCAGCGGCTTCACAGGCTCTTAAGGCAGAGTTCACATCTCCCACAAAATCAAAATAGCCCGGTGTATCAACAAAATTGATCTTCGTTTTGTTATACTCCACCGGCACGATGGATGCGTTGATGGAATAACCTTTTTCTATCTCCATTTTATCGTAGTCCGATACTGTATTCCCGTCTTCTACTCTCCCGAGTCTTGTAATCACACCGGTAGCCAGAAGTGCGGCCTCCAAAAATGTAGTTTTGCCGCTTCCTCCATGCCCAACAAGTGCAACATTTCTGATTGCATTACTTGTGTAGCCTTTCATCTAAAGCACCCTCCTGTTAATAATATTAAAATGGAATCCCGAAGGATTTTACCATAGCATTAAAATTATATCATCCCAAAGGATAAATGGCAAAGAAAATTATTCTTCCTGCTGTTCTTCTGCATATTCCGGGCCCTTGAATATAGGGAGCCGTGCCGCTACCATCGTAAAAACTCCTGCAAACAAAAGTCGCCCCACTGAGATGACCAGCATGCTTGCACCTGCAGTACCCCAAATTGCAGTTGTCTCAATGATACCATGACAGGTAAAGAAGAACACGGCAATCAGTATAAAATCCTTTTTCGGCAGAGGGCTTCTCTTGTTCATCTCGATGAGGGTCCCGGTTCCGTAGGTGACTCCCATTACAGTAGCTACAAGCAGAGGCAGGATAGCTGGAGGAGACAGGCCCAGCACTTTTGTCACGGGTGCGAGCTTTTTCGCAAGCTTCTCCATAACATGATATACATGAAAGAATTCTATGAGGATCATCAAGGGTATGAGCACCTTCAGTACGTTGAGGACGGTAGAGATGCTGCCTGTGAAAATCTCATTCAGGATTACTGACCAGGAGGCTGTCATAGGAAAACACCTCCCAGCCGCGAAATAATCAGACCCACTATAATAGCTGCAAACACCCTGTACAGAACAAATTTGCCGGCGGGCAGACCGATTTGTCTGCTCAGGGCATACTCAACCGGCAATGAATGACATACGAGTCCCATCATAGCGATCGTTGTGATCTCTGCCCCTGTAAATCCAAACTGGGAGGAGGCAGCAATGGCACCATATTCATCCGTAAATAACCCGGTAATAAGCGGAACCACCGCTTCACCCGGCAGACGAAAAATCTTCATGGCCGGCTGAAATATTCCCTCCAGAAATGTCATGACAGGAGAATACTTAACTAATACCACCAGAGCATAAACAGGCAAAACCACCTTCATCAGCATGAGGGTGGTTTTAATCGCTTTGATAAAACCGGTTTTTATTGTTTGAACGGCAAGATCCATTGAGTTCCTCCAAAATTCCAATCGGATATATCCTAAAACTCAGCCGACTTTGGTGTTCTTGGGAAGGGCAGTACATCGCGAATATTGGAAACTCCCGTAATATACATGATGATCCGCTCAAAACCCAGTCCGTAGCCTGCATGCTTGACGCCGCCATACTTTCTCAGATCCATGTACCAGCTGTATTCCTCTTCCGCGAGCCCCGCTTCTCTGATACGATCAAGGAGTATGTCATAGCGCTCTTCTCTCTGACTCCCTCCGACGATCTCGCCTACGCCAGGGACTAATAGATCCATGGCAGCGACCGTCTTTTCGTCATCGTTCAAACGCATGTAGAAAGCCTTGATCTCCTTGGGATAATCGGTGACGAATACAGGTTTCTTGAATATCTTCTCTGTGATGTATCGCTCATGCTCCGTCTGCAGATCAATCCCCCACTCCACAGGGTATTGGAAGCTTTCTCCCGATTTTTTCAGCAAGTCGATAGCCTCCGTATAAGTGATTCGCTGAAAATCAGATTCCACAAGGTTCCCGAGCCGGTCCAGAAGACCTTTATCCACAAATTCATTGAAGAAGGCCATTTCCTGTGGGGCTTTTTCCATGACGAATCTCACGATGTATTTGATCATTTCTTCTGCCAGATCCATATTATCTGACAGGTCTGCAAATGCCACTTCCGGTTCGATCATCCAGAACTCGGAAGCATGTCTTGAAGTGTTGGAATTCTCAGCACGGAAAGTAGGCCCAAACGTGTATACCCTGCGGAAAGCCAGAGCAAAGGCTTCTGCTTCCAGTTGTCCGCTGACCGTCAGGTTCGTCGCTTTGCCGAAGAAGTCCTGACTGTCGTCTACCTTTCCATCTTCAGTACGGGGAGGCGAATCCAGGTTCAAAGTCGTCACCCGGAACATTTCACCGGCGCCCTCAGCGTCGCTTCCCGTGATGATCGGCGCATGCACATATACGAAATTCTGCTCCTGAAAGAACCTGTGAATGGCATAGGCCACTAAGGATCTTACTCTGAAGACAGCGGAGAAAGTATTGCTCCTGGGACGAAGATGTGCAATCTCTCTGAGGAATTCCAGGCTGTGGCGTTTCTTCTGCAATGGATAGTCCGGCGCAGAACCTGCCTCCACAACGACCTCAGCCGCTTTGATCTCAAATGGTTGCTTTGACTCCGGAGTCATTACAAGAGTGCCTCTCACCGTCAGACCGGATGCTATGGAAACCCTGGAGATCTCACTGAAGTTATGGATGTATTGCTCTTCGTATACTACCTGAATGGATTTGAAGCAGCTACCGTCGTTGAGTTCAATAAAACCAAACTTATTGGAGTTACGATTGGTTCGTACCCAGCCACTGATCTGTACTTCTTTATCCGAAAAAACTTCAGGGGTTTCAAATATCTCTTTTACTATTATATCCTTCATTGTTGTACCTTCTTATTAAATTGGCTTCATAGTTGGAAACAGGATGATGTCTCGTATGGACGGTGCATCCGTGATCAGCATGATCAACCTGTCAATGCCGATCCCAAGACCGCCCGTGGGTGGCAGCCCTACCTCCAGGGCATTTACAAAATCTTCATCCATGGGATGTGCCTCATCATCCGATCCGTCATCCAGCTGAGCCTGCTGCTCCTTGAACCGGTTGTACTGATCAATGGGATCATTGAGTTCGGAGAATGCATTGGCGATCTCCCATCCGTTGATATAAGCCTCGAATCTCCTCGTGATCCGCGGATCCTGCGGATCACGCTTTGAAAGGGGAGAAACTTCAACGGGATGTCCTGTGACAAAAATCGGTCCATCCAGGTATCCCGGTGCATCTTCGCAATAGGTCTCGAACATCTCTGCAATGATCTTGCCCCGCGGAAGGCCTTTGACTTCTGACTTGTCCATGCCATATGCGATGGCGGCTTTCTGTGCTTCTTCATCGGTGTCGATCTTTGAGAAATCCACACCCGTGATCTCCGCAATTGCTTCCGCCATATCCACTCTTTTCCATGGCGGCGTTAGATCAAATGTTTTGCCCTGATAATGGATGATCATCGAGCCATTGGCCTTTTGTGCAGCCTGAGATACCACCTGTTCGGTGACATCCATCACACTTTCCATGTTGCCGTAAGCCATATAGCATTCCATAGATGTGAATTCAGGGTTGTGGTTTTTATCCATTCCTTCGTTACGGAACATCTTGCCCATTTCATATACTCTGTCCAGACCGCCTACGATCAGCCTCTTCAAATAAAGTTCATTGGAGATGCGTAGCTTCATGTCCAGGTTCAGAGTATTGTGATGGGTCTCAAAGGGTCTGGCATTGGCGCCGCCCGCAATGGTCGTGAGGATGGGCGTATCCACTTCAAGAAAGCCGTACTGTTCCTCCAGGACGCGCTTGACTTCATGGATGATTTCGGAGCGCTTTCTGAACATAGCCGCCACTTCGGGATTGACGATGAGGTCAACGTATCTCTGGCGATAGCGCATATCCATGTCTTTCAGACCGTGCCATTTGTCGGGAAGGGGCTGAAGAGCTTTTGACAGCAGCACAAGATTGTGGCACTTGACCGATATTTCTCCGTGCCTCGTGCGGAATACCTCTCCTTCCACTCCAACGATATCACCTATATCATAGGTGAGGAAGATCTCATATTCTTCCGGCGTGATTGCATCCTGCCTTACATAGACCTGGATCCGACCCTGCTTGTCCTGAATATCAATAAAGGAAGCTTTGCCCATCTGCCTCTTGGCCATGATCCTTCCTGCAATGGAGACTCCCTTCCCTTCCATGGAATCGAACTGATCTTTGATATCACCGCTGTGATGTGTTACGTTCCAGGTCTCCACCAGAAATGGATTTCTCCCCATTTCCTGGAGCCTGGCCAACTTCTCCCGGCGTATCCTTCTCTGCTCGGTAAGGTCCAACTCCTCTTCCAAATCTATCAGATCTGTATTAATGTTTCTTTCTTCACTCATACCACTACCTCCAGAGGCTTTTATCCGTCTCTATGCTGGGTGTCACTCTCTGGCAACCTTGTATATATCGAGAACTTCGTAGCGAACGATACCATCCGGAACATTCACTTCAGCGATCTCTCCTACCTTTTTTCCCAACAACTGCTTTCCGACTTCCGATTCATTAGAAATTTTACCTTCAAAAGGATCCGCTTCAGTGGAGCCGACTATTGTAAAGTCAATGATATCGCCGGCAGGTAGCTCTTTGATCTTTACGTTGAGCCCAACATTGACCTGATCGTCTGAAATCTGGCTGTGATCGAGAATCTTAGCATTTCGAATCATATGCTCCAGCTTCATGATGCGCTCTTCCAGTTCCGCCTGCTCATTTTTTGCAGCGTCGTACTCGGAATTCTCGGAAATGTCACCGTAAGAAATCGCTTCTTTGATTCTTTCTGCGACCTCTTTCCGTTTAACAGTAACCAAATCATCATACTCCGCAACGATATTATCATATCCTTCTTGCGTCAATAGAATAACTTCGGACATAGAAATTTTCCTCCACTTCGGCGAAGGAGGCAAACAAGTTGCCCCTTCTGATTGTTTTAATATTATATTTATGCTGCAAATTAATATACCTATTGCCTGCCTATATGCCGGTTATTGTACATCAGCGTCAATAAAAAGTCAAGGTTAACGTGGTAAAATACGGAAGGGGAAAGGCTGTTTTAAATCGTTGTATCCATTCTTGTGTACAATTCATTCAGAACGTCATGCAAATCTTTCACTGTTCCGGCGCGGTTAACCATACGGCGCAATTCTGCAGCTCCCGGTGTTCCTTTCAGATACCACCCAATGTGCTTTCTCATTTCCTGGACAGCCCTGCTCTCACTCTTTTCCTTGATCAGCAGATCGATGTGCCTTAGAATAGTTTCTACTTTTTCATCTACTGTTATGGTAGGAGGCAAAGGACAACCGTTATATATACTCAGTGCGTCCCTGAAGATCCAGGGATTTCCCAGAGCTCCCCTGGCTATCATTACGAAATCACAACCGGTTTCATCAAGCAT
>Ga0123334_1001739_pt1 | contig 26498 bp, 30 predicted proteins | sample BiotimSIPDNA_FD_89706 | JGI IMG/M metagenome (GOLD analysis project Ga0123334, IMG submission 89706) | Anaerobic biogas reactor microbial communites from Washington, USA - Biogas_R1 time_0 SIP DNA | ecosystem: Engineered > Bioreactor > Anaerobic > Unclassified | place: Washington, USA... | reverse complement strand
GTTCAAGGCATGCTGGACTGGGAACGCCGCTACGCGCTGATGCGCACGCACACGGCGCTGCACATCCTCTGCGGCGTCGTCTGGCGCGATTACGGCGCAAAAGTGACCGGCGGCAACATGCAACCCTTGCAGGGCCGGCTGGACTTCGAGTTCGAGAACTTGCAGCGCGAGCTGGTGGACGAGATCGAGACCAAGATCAACGCCGAGGTTGCTGCAGCACATCCTGTGCGCGTCGATTTCCTCCCGCGCGCCGAGGCAGACCTGCATCCCGACCTCATCCGCACCAAAATCAATCTGCTGCCTTCGGGCATCACCGTCGTGCGCATCGTCGAAATCGTCGGACTGGATGTCCAGGCCGATGGCGGCACCCACGTGGCGAACACACAGGAAGTCGGCCCCATCCGCATCAGCGACTACAAGAGCAAAGGTCGTATCAACAAACGGCTTGAGCTGACGCTGGAAGCGTAATATTCCACGCAAAAGCCCCGCAGATGTCCTGCGGGGCTTTTGACTGCCATAGCCATATGATACGCTTGCGTCGAATCACAATCCGACGCTCTTCACAGACGCGGATTGTGATCCGCGAAAAGCAAGGTGTGGGGTTTTTTATATGCCGGCACGTTGTGCCGCGACCGTCTGCACTTCCTTGAGCAACATGTGTGCGTGCGTGTCGATGTCCTCAAGTTCGGCGAGCCACGCCTCTTTCCGTGCTGCATCCTGGATACTGGCGGCATTGACCCGCACATTGAGCGCCGCGCTCTGGATGCTTGCCATCGCCATCCACGCGGCGGTGGCGGCGTCAGAAGCCGCGTTGACATTGCCCTTGCTGGCGACGAGCAGCGCGAGTTCCAACGCCTCGAGCGCGGCCCGCGCCGTCGCCAGCGGGACTTCGGCGGCATGCGTCATCGCTTCTTGAATCGCTGCGTTGCGGGTAACTTGTTCTTCCTCGGTGGATTTCGGCAGCTTGTAGGCCGCCATCACTGCTTTGAACGCGGCGCTGTCCTCATCCATCGCCGTGGTCAGCGCGGCCCGGAGCTTCTCCGCCCGCGCCACGGCCTCGGTTGCTTCGTCTTGCACGTCGGCGTAACGGCGTTTGCCCACCGTCAGTCGCCCGACCATCGCCACGAGCGCCGCCGACAGCGCACCCGCCAGGGCTGCGACTGCGCCGCCACCGGGCGCGGCAGAGTTCGCCGCCACCGCGTCCAAAAAGCCGATCGGCGCGCCTTCGTCGAGCGCCGCGAGCTTGTTTTCCAGGATTTGCCCCGGTTCGAAGAGATCGAGCTGCAAGTGCCACTGCGCCGCATCGACCAACGCCTGTTGCGGAATCAGCCCGACCAGCTCTGTGTGGGTGACTGAAACGCCGTAGCGCGCCGCCTCGCTGCGTATCGTTTCCACCACCCGATGGATCGGCGTCTGCGGGAAGTTGGTCAGGTTCATCGACACCTGCGCCTGCCCGGCGACGAGCAGCCCGATCGCCTTGACGTAGCGGTAGCCGCCGTTGGAGTGGCGCAGCGCCCGCGCGATCTTCTGCGCGATGCTGACGTTATCCGTGTTGAGGTAAGCGTTGAAGGCCACCAGGAAAGGCCGCGCGCCGATGATCGTCGCCCCGGCCTTGCCCACGGTCTTTGGACCAAAGTCCGGATCGCGGGTGGGATTTTTGCCGATCTCGGCCTTCAGCGTCTCGTATTCGCCGCGCCGCACGTCCTCGAGATTGACGCGTTCCGGGCGCAGTGCTGCCTGCTCGTAGAGGTACACCGGGATGCCCAGTTCTTCGCCCACGCGGCGGCCCAAGTCGCGGGCCAGCGCCACACAATCCGCCATCGTCACGCCGCTAATGGGGACAAACGGCACCACGTCCGTCGCGCCCAGCCGGGGATGTTCGCCGCGATGCACGTCCAGATCGATCAACGCCGCCGCGGTTTTGATCCCCTGGAACGCGGCCTCTTGCACCGCGCCGGGCGGCCCTACCAGCGTCACTACCGAGCGATTGTGGTCCACGTCCGATTCGAAGTCCAGCACGCGCGCTTCGGGCACGGCGCGCATCGCCTCCACGATTGCCGCGATCACATCAGTGCGGCGGCCCTCGCTAAAGTTAGGGACACATTCGACCAGGGTCTTCATGGCTTACCACACGTGGGGGATGGGCTGTTTGGGTTTTTCATCTGTGTCCGCACCTGTGTTCGTGTCAGTGTCGCCGACCATTTTGGCTTCCAGGTCGATGATCTGGCCTGTGGGCGGCACCCAAGTGCTGGATGACGGTCGCTGGGCCACTGCTTTATCTTCGGATGGCGGCGCGGCGGTCATTTCGAGTTGGTCTTCTCCTTGGTGTTCGGAGACTAGAGCCGGCGGGCACACATCGACGAAGAGCCGCATGCCGATCAGCAAAATCGCCAGGTCATCTAGCTGGCCCAGTCCCAACGCCACGTCGGGGATAAGATCCACGGGCGAAAGTAGATACAGGGCGGTCAGAATTGGCACCAGCTTGGTGACAAACGGCACGCGGCCATCCCATAGCAGTTCCCAGGCCAGGCGGAAATGGCCAAAAAATTCTCTCAGCCACCTCATCAGCGCGCCCACGTCGCTGGGGCGCTCCGGATATTGCATTTTATCGTCGGACATCATGCCTCCTTTGTCAACGGACCTAACGGATGAAACGGACTAAGAACTGTCACTCCTCAATCTCGCGAATCCGTTTAGAAAATTGTAAGCCTCCAGTATCATCTATCAGCGTTTCGCCTTCGAGTGAATCTGGCTGAAAGCTGACGACTGAATGCTGAAAGTTACTATGGAATTAAAAGCATTATAGTCATAGCGGCATAAGCTGCAAATGCTGCCGCGCAAATTGAGTTATAATATTACGATAAAGATATCGAAGAGGTTGCTATGCCATTTCTGATCGACGGACACAACGTGATCGCTGCCCTGCCGGACATCAACCTGGAAGACCCGGACGACGAGGCCAAACTCGTCGTCAAGCTGCGCGCCTGGAGTGGGCGCGGGCGACGCAAGGCCATCGTCGTTTTCGACGGTGGGATTCCAGGCGGGCCGTCGCGGGTGCTTTCCTCGCCGGAAGTGCGCGTCGTCTTTGCGGCGCGACATCACAGCACGGCGGATCGCATTATCAAAGAGCGGCTGGGTGCATTGCCCGATGCGCCCAACTGGACGGTGGTTTCGTCGGATCGTGAGGTGCTGGACAACGCGCGCATGACCGGCGCGAAGACGTTGTCGGCGCAGGAGTTCGTGGAACGGCTGAACCAAACGCTGGACGTGGAAAAGGAAAAGCCGGAAGGTGTACCGGCGGCGGAAGTTGAAGTGTGGTTGGAGGTTTTCGAGGCCCAGGTTGCGTCAGAATCGCCCGCTGTGTTGGAATCGCCTTCCGCGTCAGAGGTGGTCACAACGCCAGAGACTGCATCTGTACCGGAGTCACCGCCGCCCACCGTGCATACCGTCTCCAAGAAACAAGCGCAGCGGGCAAAACAGCGAGCATTGGAACAAGCCACGCCACAGATGCCACCATCACGCACCACGCGCTCCATCGCCGAACAAATGGGGGAGTCCCTGCCTGCGCCGCCCAAACGGGAAAAGCCTGCCGGGTATGGGGAGAAGCCCGACGAGGCTTCCCCCGAAGAGGTAGAATCCTGGCTGGAAGTCTTCCGCGACGCGCCCGAGAGCAAAACTCCGCCACCCAAACCCAGACCGCCCGCGCCGCCGCGCCAGCCCAAGCCGTTGGTCGTGAAAAAACATGGGGTGCTTTCTGACGAAGAAGTCGAAAGCTGGTTGGCAGTTTTTGGCGATGTCGTTGAAACGCCTGCGTCTGCGCCTGCTTCCGAAAAGCCAGGGAAGCATCCGCCCGCGCAGGATCAATCCAAACCGTCGCAAGCCCGTCTGGTCAAACGTAAGCGCCAGCTCATTCCGACGAAGGATGAGGAACCAAGCGGACTATCGAAAGAAGACGAGGAACTGTGGCTACGTCTGTACGGCCACGGTGATCGCTAAATGTATCCGATTTTTCCGTCAGCAGATCAAGCAGATGGAGCAGATTTTGGCGAATGGTAATTGAAAAATCTGCTCCATCTGCTGACAAAACTTGCACCCTATTCCACGAGCTCCAGTAAATCCGCTGTAGACGGCAGCACCAGATGCGCTCCGGCCCGCCATAGCTCAGCCTCTTCGCCGAAGCCGCACAGCACGCCGACCGTCCACGCGCCTGCGCGCCGTCCCGAAAGCACGTCCATCGTCGTATCGCCGACCATCACGCAGACATCGGGTGAAAGCCCTAACTGCTTTGCCGTGTATAACACCGGTTCGGGATGCGGCTTGAGGCGTTTCGTCGTCGTATTGGACACGATGAGTTTGAAGAAATTGGCGAGGTCGTGCTGGCGCAGGAATTCCGCGGCATCCTCGTCGGAACGCGTCGAAACTACTGCGAGCGTCGCGCGTTCGGCCAGATGCGCTAACAGCGGCTTTACCCCTTCAATGAGGCGAAACGTGGGATTGGTGCGCGCGTGCAACATCCGCTGTACGCCAAAGAGCACGGCATCCAGCCCCACCATATCCACCGCCGTTATCGCGTAGTTCATCGGTGTCTCCCCGGCCATAACCATGCGCCGGGCCAGCCGCTGTGCGCGCGTGTTGCCGAGGAAGCGCAATCGCTGCGCCAGCCGCTCCACCGTCTGATCGTCGGTGTCCATCAGCGTGCCATCCAAATCGAAGAACCACCCCTGAATTTTGTCGAATGGAATTGGTGTTGTTGGCTTCATCTACGATTCACCCTCTCCTGGATATAGCGATTGCAGCAGCGACTCCGCCACCGCCCGGTTGATTTTGCGGAACTGCCCTTCGGTCTCCATCGTCACGATCCCCATGTCGGTCAGTTGTTCCACCAACCGCGCCGAACGCGTGTAGCCGATGCGCAGACGGCGTTGTAGCAAAGAGACCGACGCCCGGTTTTCGTTCAGGAAAATCTCTACGGCTGTGGGCAGCAGTTGATCCTCGAATTGCCCGCCAAGCTGTGACTCTTCCTCGAAGTCAGGGAAAAGCGCCGGTTGGCTCGTCTGGATTTCGTCGGCGTGCGCGGCGACCATCGGCTTGGGGAAGTCCACTTGCTGCGGTTTTTGCCCTGGCTCCACGGCGGTGCGCCAGAAGTGGATCAGACGATCCAGCTCGTGGTCGGAGACGAAGGCCCCTTGCAGCCGCAGCGGCTGGCTGACCTCCGGCGGCATAAACAGCATGTCGCCGCGCCCCAGGAGCCGCTCTGCGCCCGGCATATCCAAAATCACGCGCGAGTCCACCGACGAGGCCACGGCGAAGGCGACCCGGGAGGGGAAGTTGGCCTTGATCAGCCCCGTCACCACGTCTACGCTGGGACGCTGCGTAGCAATGATGAGGTGGATGCCTGTGGCGCGCGCCATCTGCGCCAGACGGCACAACACGCGCTCGGTCTCCTCCGGCGATTGCATCATCAGATCGGCCAATTCATCGACCAACACGGTGATGTAGGGGATGGGAGTCTCTTCCGTCGATTTGCTCACCCGCTGGTTGAAGTCCTCGATGTTGCGCGCGCCGACCTGCGCGAAGCGGCGATAGCGGCTGTCCATCTCGCGCATCACCCACTTCAGCGCGGGGACGACCCGTTCCACATCCACGATCACCGGCGACAACAGGTGTGGGATGCCGTTGTACTGTGTCAGTTCAACCCGTTTGGGATCGACCATTAACATCCGCAGTGTGTCCGGTGTGTTTTGTAGCAGCAGCGCCGCGATAATCGAGTTCACGCACACCGACTTGCCTGCGCCCGTCGCGCCGGCGATGAGCATGTGCGGCATCGCGCGCAAATCCGCCGCCACCGCCTGCCCGGAGACATCCTGCCCCAGGCCCAGACGCAGCCGTCCCTTGAGCTTGCCGAAGGCCTCTGCTTCCATAATGTCGCGCAGGGAAACCACAGCCGGCTCCTCGTTGGGCACTTCGATGCCTACCAGCCCTTTGCCGGGGATCGGTGCCTGGATGCGGATGCTGCGCGCGGAAAGCGCCAGCGCCAGGTCGTCGGCCAGACTGGCGATTTTGCTGACCTTGACTTTGGTCGTGCGACCGGTCCGCGCGGTGATGAAGAGCGGTTCCGTGCCAAACTGCGTGACCACCGGTCCCTGGTTGATTTCGCGCACGCGTACGGGCGCGCCCAAGCTTTCCAGTGTCTTCTCGATGCTGCGAACCTGCTTGCGGATCAGATCTTCGCTGTAATACTGCTCGCTGCCCTCTTCCAGCACATCGCCAACGCTTGGCAAGCGCCAGGATTGCGTCCCGACGGCCATAGAGACATGATCGAACTCTATGCCGCCGTTGCCGTTGCCATTCGAGGGCCGGGAAGCGACGTTGATGCGCAATTCGTCCTCTTGTTTTTTGCGGCCACGCGTGGCTTTGGGCGGCGCTGCATCATCGCTGCCCCCGAGAATCTTTGGCCCCACGGGTGGACCAGTGGGCTTCATTGTGGCAGATGGCAGCGGCAGTTGCGTAATGTCCATGAGCGGTGCGGCGTTGCGCTTTTCCTTGCGCTCGGTCAATAGGCGGACTGCGTCGGCGGGCGAGATGCCGGCGATGAATGTCACGATGATGAGCCAGACCAGGATGAGGAGGATCGCGGTGCCGGCTTTACCGAGCGCCTTGACGCTCATATCCAGCATCAACGCGCCGATCAATCCACCGCCGGCCCCTGTCTCTCCCAGGCGGTAAAGGCCGATTTGCGGCCACACAAAACTGGCGATGAGGTGCAGCGTCATCAGGGCGACAAAGAATCCAATGATTACACCTACGATCTGTTCGGGATCGATTTTGGGGAGACGGTCCTCGAAGCGGCGTAGAATAAGCCACAATCCCATCCCGCCGAAGAACACCGGCACGACGTACATCCCCCACCCAAACGTCCCTGCAAGAAGGGAAATCCACCATTTCGTCAGCGAGCCTTGCTGCGCCGAGATAAAACTCAGGATCGTGAGCAGGGCCAGGAAGAACAAGATCCAGCCCACAATATCCAACTTTTGATCGTTGGTCAGGCGACTCCACAGCGTTTCTTGTGGTTTCTTGCGTGAGGAGGTGCGACGGCCGCCCGATGATGAACGCCCGCGTGATGTGGAGCGACCGCTCGAACGTGAAGAACTGCTTCTTTTAGTCATAATTTCTGTATCTCATTATCGTTTTGGCCCTAGTGCGGCCTCGATGGCTTCGCCCACCGAACGCACCGGGATCAGGGTCAATCCGTCGGGCGGACGCAACTGCTTGCGCTGCATGCTCCGCGGGATGAGGATTTTGGTGAAGCCCAGGCGCGCAACCTCGTTCATCCGTGACTCCAACTGGCTCACCGAACGCACTTCGCCGGAGAGTCCTACTTCACCGACGACCGCCACATCCGCCGGAACAGGCTGGTCGCGCAAGCTCGAAGCCAGCGCCACCGCTACAGCCAGGTCGGCAGCCGGCTCCTCGATTTGCAGCCCGCCTACGACGTTGGCGAAGATGTCCTGCTCATCCAACCGCAGTCCCACCCGGCGGGTGAGCACAGCGACAGTGAGCAGCAGCCGGTTGAAGTCCAGGCCATTGACGGTGCGGCGCGGATTGCCAAAACTGGTGTGGCTCGCCAAAGCCTGAATCTCGACCAGGAGCGGGCGCGTCCCTTCCATAGTGACGGCGATGGTCGACCCCGGCACGTTCACCATGCGCTCGGCGAGGAACGCTTCCGAGGGATTGGCGACCTCGACGAGGCCCTGCTCCTGCATCTCGAACACGCCCACCTCGGAGGTTGCGCCGAAGCGGTTCTTCACGCCGCGCAACAGCCGGTAGGTGTGGAAGGGATCGCCTTCTAGATACAGCACTGTATCAACGATGTGTTCCAAGACCTTTGGCCCGGCAATCGAACCCTGTTTGGTGACGTGCCCTACCAGGAAAACCGGCACGCCGCTTTCCTTCGCCCAGCGTTGGAAGCTGACTGCGCACTCGCGTACCTGGCTCACGCTGCCTGCTGCCGACGTCATATCCTCGTTGTGCACGGTCTGGATGGAATCGACGACCAACGCCTGCAGCGTGGGCTGCATCGCGCTGGCCTGGGCGAGGATGGCGCTGGCCTCAGTTTCCGAAAGCAAGTACAGCGGATCGCCCTCGATGCTTAAGCGCTTGGCGCGCATCTTGATCTGCCGTGGCGATTCCTCGCCGGAGACGTACAGCACGGGACGTTCGGTCGAGCCGAGCGCCGCAGCGACTTGCAGCAGTAGCGTTGATTTGCCGATGCCCGGTTCGCCGCCGATCAGCACGACGGAGCCGGGCACTAATCCCCCGCCGAGGACACGGGAAAACTCCTGCATCGCCACCGGAATCCGCTCCGCATCGCCGATGCCCACCTGGCTCAACGGCTGCGGGCGCTGCGCGAGGCGTGCTGAGGGTGGGGCTGTCCCACCGCCGCCGTCCGTCTCCAGCAGAACTTCGACCAGCGATTCCCACGCGCCACAGTTGGGACACTTACCCATGTGTCGCGCGTAGCTCCAGTTGCATTGCTGGCAGACCCAGCGACTTTCCCGTTTTGCCATTGTGTTGTCCTCCCCCCTTATTATACTAGAACATACATTCTATAACAAGGGGAAAATTAGCCGTCAGCATTCAGCGATCAGTCGTCAGCGTTAGTGTTGCGCACAATCTTGTTTTGTACACCGAAAGGATCAAAAGACAAATCATCGACTTTCGATTATACTATAGATGGTGGGAATTGGTGATTAGTAACCGGGGATTGGGGATCAGGGATTTTTGATCCCCCATTACCAATCCCTGTTATGAGGAGAATGTGATGAGTGATGCGATTCCCCGCTTGTTGGCCGACGCAATGCTCGGCAAGCTGGCCCGCTGGCTGCGCATCCTGGGGTACGACACGCTGTATATGCAGGATGACGACGTCAGCATTGCGCAGCGCGCCCGTGCGGAGGGGCGTGTCGTGCTCACGCGCGACCATGGCCTGGCGCAGCGGCGCGGACTGCGCACGCTCCTCGTCAACGCGCAAGATCTGGATACGCAACTCGCGGAGGTGATTGCCGCGCTGGGCCGGCCCGTCGGTGCTGCGCCGCGCTGTATGCTCTGCAATGGCATGCTGCGGCGCATTCCCGTCGAAGTCGCGCGCTCTTTCGTTCCTGCATATGTCGCACAGACGCAAATGCTGTTTCACCGCTGCGCCGAATGTGGTAAAATCTACTGGCAAGGTACACACTGGCAGGGCATTGAGAACCAGATAGGGGTGGGGCTAAAAAGGTCTCGCGATTCCCATGATTAACCGGATGTCAGGCACGAATATTGGGAGATATCCAATAGGTTATGAGAGTGCACGATTTAGATCCAGAAAAACGCAGCATTGCGCAATTTAACACTTGGTCACAAGATTACGATCAAAAACGATTTTGGCCGTTTTATTTCTCGAATAAAGCTGTTTTACAGACGATCAATCCCCAGAGCGGCTCCTCTGTCCTTGATGTGGGGTTTCGTTTGACTATGTAACATGTGCAACGTCTTTTCATCATTACGCAAGACCAGATAACGCTTTGAGAGAAATGTTTCGAGTACTAAAACCAGATGGGAAACTGGTTATCCTCGATCCTTTCACAAATGGACCTTTAAGAAAAGCGCTATGTGCAATACTCGATATTTTATACGATGAAAATGGGACGAACCTGTTTACCCAGGAGCAGATGTATCAAATGTTTGACATGGCAGGGTTTAGCCATATTGTGCAAAAAACATACTGGGGCTATAAATTGCTGACCGTTGGTGTGAAAACGTGCGAAATTCACCCAACACTCGAAAGGTAAAACACCTTTTTTGCGTGAGACCCGCTGAAATGTAGGGTCGCTGAGACTTTTGTAGTCCTTGCGACGAGGTTTGACAAATTCACCGACCTGGCTATAATGACCCGACAGCCGAACCTTCAGGGGTCGGCTCATGTTTTGTATTAGGGCCTATGATCATAGGCTTAGGGATAAGGGAGGAAAACGTGTACGCAGTGATCAAATCGGGAGGACACCAGTACAAGGCCAGCGTCGGAGGCGACCTCATTGTCGAGCGGCTTCCGTATGCGGTGGGCGCACAGGTGGAACTGGATCAGGTTTATTTGTTGGATGATGGCGAGCAGGTGCTGGTGGGGCAGCCGACGGTTGAGGGCGCAGTCGTGCGCGCCACCGTCATTGACGAATTCCGCGGCCCCAAAATTCGCATCTTCAAGTATCGCCCCAAGGAGCGGTATCGCCGTCGCCAGGGTCATCGCCAGACCTACATGCGTCTGCGCGTTGACGATATTGTGAAGGGAGCTTAGTACAATGGCACGCAAAAAAGCAACTGGAACGAACGGTCGCGACAGTCGCGCCAAGTGGCGCGGTGTCAAGAAATACGGCGGCGAAGCCGTCATCACCGGCAATATCATCGTCCGCCAGGTGGGGATGCACATCAAGCCCGGCATCAACGTGGGTATGGGCAAAGACTACACGCTCTTCGCGATGAGCGATGGGCACGTCAAGTACGATGTTGTTCACGGACGCAAGCGGGTGAACGTTGTCGTTGCTGAGGGAGGTATGGCAGCATGAAACCACAGATTCATCCTACCTGGTATCCTGAGGCAAAGGCCATCTGCGCTTGCGGCGAGGTGTGGACGATCGGCGCGACAGTGCCGGAGTTGCGCACCGACGTGTGCGCAAAGTGCCACCCGTATTTCACCGGCGAACAGCGCATCGTAGACACAGAAGGTCAGGTCGATCGCTTTATGCGCCGCCTGCAAGCCCGCGAAGAGGCGCTCCAGCAGCTTGAGCAGCGCAAGTCTGCACGTGTTTCCCCGGAACTGGCCATCAGCACGCTCGAGTTGGGACGGCGGATGGAAAAAGTGCTGACCGATGCTGGCTTAGAGAAAGTCGGTGACCTGCTCGCCATTATGGAAGAGAAGGGCGACGACGGACTGACTGACATCAAGGGATTGGGCCTCAAGGGGTTGGCCGATCTGAAAAAAGGTTTGCGCGCACGCGGGTATATCCTCCCAGGCGATGAAGCCTCCGGGGAAATGGCAACCGCCGCATAGTTATACAGACGAGGCAGGGACATTCCCTGCCTCGTTTCATTATCTGTTTTCCACGAGTTTTCTTCTCCATACGTTTTGTTTTCCCGGCAGATTCGGTTTTTGGGAAGGGTAGGTAAATAAATCCATAAGCAGGAGCTTCGCATGAATCAAGACTGTCGCGGTGGATCGATTGAAGTCATCTGTGGAAGCATGTTCAGCGGTAAAACCGAGGAACTCATTCGCCGCTTGCGTCGGGCGCAAATTGCGCGTCAGAAAATTCAGGTCTTCAAACCGGCCATTGATCTGCGCTATACCGACAAGGCCATCGCTTCGCATAACGGCCTGCAGGAAAATGCAATTCCCGTCAACGATAGTGCGGAGTTACTGGTTCATCTGGATGCGACTGCCGATGTCATTGCCATTGACGAGGTACAGTTCTTCGACATGGCCATCGTCGATGTGTGTAATATTTTGGCAAACCAGGGCAAACGGGTGATCTGCGCCGGACTGGATATGGATTTCCGTGGGGTGCCGTTTGGCCCGATCCCGCAACTGCTGGCCATCGCCGAGCATGTGGAGAAGTTGCAGGCCATTTGTGTCGTCTGTGGGGCGGCGGCCAGCCGCACGCAGCGGCTTATCGCCGGACAGCCGGCCTACATTGACGATCCTGTCGTCCTGGTCGGCGCCGCCGAAGTCTACGAAGCGCGTTGCCGCGCCCATCACCAGACGCCTCAACGCCCGCAAAGTCAGGAGTAATAACAATGGACATCGTCTTACCCAATTCTATAGAGCGCATTCTGTTGGATGAAGCCACGATCCAGCAGCGCGTCCAGCAAATGGCCGATATCATCAGCACCGACTATGCCGGACTGCGCAATGAGGAATTTCTGCTCGTCGGCGTGCTGAAAGGCTCGTTCATGTTTATGGCTGACCTTGCGCGGCGGCTCACTGTGCCGCATCGCGTCGACTTCATCGCGCTTTCCAGTTATGAGGACAGTGCCGAGACCACCGGTGCGGTGCGGATGATTATGGATACGCGTGCCGACGTGGCCCGGCGGCATATCCTGATTGTGGAAGACATTGTGGATACCGGTTACACGTTGAAGTACCTGTATCGCATCTTCGGCGCACGGCAGCCGGCCTCGCTGCGTACCGCTGTCCTCCTGAGCAAACCTGAACGCCGCGAGGTCGAAGTGGATGTCGATTATTTGGGGTTCCAGATCCCTGACGTGTGGGTAGTGGGGTACGGCCTGGATTACGCAGACCGTTTCCGCACTCTGCCCTACATTGCGATGCTCAAACCAAGCGTGTACGAATCGTAGCGGTCAGCCGTCAGCGGTCAGCTTGCAGCTAAGAAGCTGAAGGCTGAAAGCTGATTGCTGAGAGCTATCCCCAGGAGGTCACAATGTCATTACTTGACGATGTCGAAAAAGTATTGATTTCCGAAGCTCAGATCCAGGAGCGGGTTGTTACATTAGCCGCCGAGATGAACGCGCTTTACACTGACGATGATTTGCCCATCATCATCTGTATCCTCAAAGGTGCATTTTTGTTCCTCGCCGACTTTACCCGCCACCTCTCCTTCCGCCACGAACTCGACTTTATGGAAATCTCCAGCTATGGGCGCGGAACGACTAGCTCCGGTACCGTGCGAATCCTGTTGGACCTCGCCTCTGACGTTCAGGGCCGCAATGTCGTTATCGTCGAGGACATTGTGGATACCGGCAACACGCTCACTTACATCTTGCGGAACTTTGCTGCGCGCCGGCCTGCCAGCATCCGTGTGGCGACGTTGCTCAGTAAACCAAGCCGCCGCCAGATCGAGGTGCCGTTGGACTTTGTCGGCTTTGAAGTGCCGGATGAGTTCGTTATCGGCTACGGACTCGACTTTGCTGAACAGTATCGCAACCTGCCTTTCATCGGTGTGCTCAAGCCCGAAGTATATCGGCACCTTCTCTGAAAAGTTTTCGCTCGCTGAAAAATCGGCTATAATACCCCTCAGTTGAGGGGAATATGGATAACAAAAGGTCAAGTGTCAGTAATCTGTTAGTGTGGGGAGGAGCGGGCTTGCTCCTTGTGGGGATCGTGCTAGGTGTTCTAGGCCTGGCACCGCGCATTGATGCGTTGTTCCACGCGCCGGGCGTGGAACCGGTAGTTACAGTGGTGGTGACGCCTACCCCAGAGATCATCGTTCCGCTGTTGCCCTTCCAGGCAGAGTCGTCGTCCAGAGATGTCGTTGTGCCTGAGGTTGCACTTCCATCAGAGGCAACGCCTCTCCCGACGATAACCTACGTCCCCTACACACATCCTGAGGATATCGATCCCGTCGTTACATACACCCTGGCGGAAGAGGGCGTCGTTCCCGTGCGCCTCTTTATCCCGGATATCGACCTGGAGGCGCCGATTGTGCCCATTGGCTGGAAATACATCCAGATTGGGGATGCGACACAGCCAATATGGGACGTTCCCAACCAGCGTGTGGCTGGGTGGCACGAGTCTTCGGCGAAGATCGGCGTGCCGGGCAATACGGTGCTAAACGGGCACAACACGTCGAACGGTGAAGTCTTCCGCTATTTGTACAAACTCGACGTTGGTGCAACCATTCTCGTTGAGGCGGAGGACGATGCGACTTACACGTACACCATCACGGAGAAACTTCTTCTGCCCGAAGCAGGGCAGCCTGTCGAGGTACGCGTTCAGAATGCAGAATACGTCCTGCCCACTGCTGATGAGCGTCTGACTCTGGTGACGTGCCATCCTTACGGCAGCCTGACATATCGACTGTTGATTATTGCTCGTCCCGTCGCGCTGCCCGTAACTCCATCCGCGCCCATCGAAGGAGACTAATATGAACCTGTCCTTTATTCATCATGTTCGACGTAACCACGCTCTGGAACACGCCACGCTCAACCTGCTCGGCAAGCAATATCCAGGCGCGCAGGCTATGGGGATATCCGGCCCATTGGGATTCACAATTTTTACGTCGCTGACGGCAGAAGAGGTCGTCCCGGCGGCGATGGAGGCGTTGAAAAAGCTCAAGGCCGGTGAAGGTGCACTGCGTGTGCATCGCAATTGCGGTACGAACACAGTGGTCACGGCGACGTTGACCACGCTGGCGACGCTGTTAGGCATCCAAGGGACAAAGCCCTCCCCTCGCAAGTTTCTGGAACGATTGCCCCATCTCATTCTGCTGAATGTACTGGCTTTGTTGGTGGCTCCTACGCTGGCGGAGTGGGTCCAGGGGACGCTGACCACCGATTCCGACCTGGCAAATGTAGAAATCGCCTCGGTGTTCACCGACTATTGCCGCGGGTTGCAGCGCATTCGCGTTCACACTCGCCAGGGTTGAGATGCTGTACTTGCTCTATGGCGAGAACGATCTCCAGCGCGAGGAGGCCCTGGCTGAAATTATTCAACAGGCAGGGTTGCCGCCGGATCTCCGTGACCTCAACACGGAGATGCTGGAAGGCGCTGTGACGGCGGCTACTCTGCGCCAGGCGTGCAGCACTATACCTTTTCTTGGCGACAGGCGTATTGTGATTGCGCGTGAGTTGTTGTCGCAGACCAAGGGACCGATGGCGAAAGAGATCGGCGAGATCGCTGCGTATTTGCCCGACCTCCCACCTTCCACCATTTTGATCTTCTGTGAGAGCAAAGCGCTTGCCGCGAAAAATCCTGTTCTGTCGCAAGCTAAAAAGCTGAATGCCGACATCCAGGCATTTGCCGCTCCTGGTGCGAAGGATCTCTCCCGCTGGATCGTCGAGCGGACGAAAGTGCACCAGGGGACCATTGATTTCAACGCTGCCGCTCTGTTAGCACAGAACATCGGGCCGAATCTGCGCATGTTGGATCAAGAGATCCGCAAGCTGATGTTGTATCGTGGGGATAACAAACCTATCACCGTCGAGGATGTGCAGGTGATGGCACCGTACATCCAAAGCGCCGATGTGATTTTTTCCCTGGTGGACGCCATCGGCCAGCGCGATCCCCGCAGTGCGGCGACCTATTTGCACCGGTTGTTGGAAGTGGGGGAGCATCCGTTGGGGATTTTTGGAATGATCGTGCGGCAGTTCCGGCTGCTCATTCAGGTGCGTTGGTTGGGTGACCGTCACATGAGCGAGCCGGATATCGCTGCGCGGCTGAAACTGCATCCTTTCGTCACCGGAAAAATCCGCACACAGGCGCAACGTTTCACGCCAGAGCAGTTGCGCACGGCCTATCAATTACTCGTGGATAGCGATCTCGCCATCAAGCGGGGATTGCTGGAATCCGAAACTGCCCTTGATTTGCTGATCGCACAACTGACGAGTTTGTAGTCGCCGAAGTTACCACGCGGACATTTGCGCCTATACTCCCGGTTGCTCAATCTTCTCCTGCCCAATCCAGAAGTGGTGGCGCAAAACGCGCGCAGACGAACGCAGCAAAATCCCGTTCACCTTGCGATCGCCATCAGGTAACAGGGTTGGATGAACGTAGCAGACGTTGGGTGTGTCGCCAAACCGGGCGCGATACCGCTTGGCTGCCTGGGCCAGCGTTCCTGCCAAATCCGATGAACCGCCATCGTGCCACAACAATCCCACGTCCATCCTTCTCCTCCAATCTTTCCTCTGGCCCTAGCTCTCTATTCCACCCGTCGCGCCAGATACCAGATGTTCAATGACAAATCCTGGCACAGGTCGAAGACACCCTCCGGGCAGCGCACGCGGAAGAAATGCCAGGTTCCCTTGCGCTTCATTTCCGTCCACGCGCGGACGACCGCGTGCACCCGGTACTGCTGCCCGCGCCACATAAACCGTTGTGGAAAGTAGTTGTGTTTCCGCGCGATGAGCCGGATCGGTTCACGACGCGCTACGAGATTGAACAACATCAGTCACCTCCTAAAGTCCGCAAATCTGTGCGGAATGCCATGTTCCAGATGCGCCGTGCCTTCACGTCGATTACCTTGCCGATCGGCGCGATGTAGCGCGTCACGATCTTCTGCGCGTTTCCCGGTGTACTGAGCCGTTTCCAGGGTGTGGATGTCCAGCCTGTGTTGTCTTTGCGCCACCCCAGGTGAAATTCGCCGTTGGCTTTCTGATGGAAGACCTTCAACGTCGGCCCAAGTAAGTCTGTGCCGATCAAATCCGTGCCAAACTCCGGCTCGATGCCGTAGGGCAGATACTTCGTCACGATCATCTCGCCTTCGCCAGGCCATTCGAAACTGTCGAAGACCCGCACTTGCACTTCATCGCCCTCGAAGATGCCTTCGTATTCCATGCTGCTGCCAATCACGCCGAGACGATAAACTTCCCCCGGTGTCAGCGCGTCAATGTACGTCAGCACGACGTCGCCTGTGCCGGCAATGACCTGACCAGCGAAGGGTGCTTCCAGTTGCATTGTCGGTTCAAAGTCCAACCCTGATAGCACCTTGTTGAGGCGTTCGCGGTTGTCTTTGTGGATTATAGCCTGCACCCGTTCGGCCATATCGCTCAGCGCCAACTGGAAATCTTCATCTGGGCTGGGCTGCTCGCTGAGTACCTGGAGCAGCAACACCAGACCGTTCTCGTGCTCGGTGTTATACTGGCCATGTAGGTAGTGGATGCTCTGCACGACGCGCCGCTCGCGGCTGCGCGCATAGGGTAGGTTCGCCTGCCACTCACACAGGCGTGGATCGCTAAACAACGCGCGCAACGCACTATCGCTCACAAACGCATTGCACTGTGTCAGCATTATCTTCAAACGCTCGTATAGATTTCTGAAGTGCGCGCCCATCGTGCCCTCGCTTATCGTTTTACTCTTCATCGCCAACAATCGTGAATGTCCGCGCCTGTTGTTGTGCGCCAGTCCACGGCCAGAGGTAGCCCCCGTCGCTGAGGGCGGGTTGTTGCATGCCGTAATTTGGCAATCCTTGCGGCGTCACGATGACGACTGGCGGTGTCCCCATTGGTATCCGGGATGTCTGCTGCTGCTGCATCTCGCGCCGCCAGATGACCACCCCTAGCAGGAGCGTTGGCAGCATCGCGGCCACGCCACACGACAGCCCGATCAACAGCGCCAGCGAATCTTGACTGAGCCGTTGTGTGACCACCACGACCAGGGCCACCGTGAAGACGATGCTGATCAAGGCCACAAAGCGCCCCAACCGCTTGCCCAAAGGTTCTCGTGTTTCCATGTTACGATACACTCCTATGTGCCAATACCGGCAGCTGCACCGCATGGGGCGTGGCAGTGCCGCTTAGCATTGTCATTTGTTGCTTGAGTTCTTTTTCATCGATATAGGCCACCTGAAAGCGGATGGGATTTTCCCCTCCACTGACCGCGAGGAAGTCCCCGCGCCCGTTGAGAAGGTGGGCGTTCGTCCCGGCTCTGCCTGAAGCGACCCGCGCGTCGTCGGCTGATACTACTCTCCCCACAAGTCTTAGAGGGAAATTTGCCCGCATCACACTGCTGAGGATAGCGGACGAGGGATGCTGCGTCGCCGCGATGACGTGAACACCGGCCTGTCTGCCGCGTTGGACCAGTCGCGTCAAGGCGTCGGTGAACGGCGCTTCGCCCTGCATCACCAAATCGGCTAGCTCGTCAATGAGAATGACAATGCGCGGAATGGACATGCCTTGTGCTCCGTCATTCTGTGAAACGATAGCGTCCCGGTTTGACGGGGGCGCTTCGCCGCGCCGGTCGCGGGACTCCATCACGCGTACCACCGAACGTAGCGCCTCTAGTGCCTCCGGGACATCGACAATCGGCTTGCGTGTGAGGTGTGGGATACCGGTGAATACCGGGAATGCGCGGCCCTTTGGATCGATGCACAGCATTTGCAGCAGGCTCGGCGTGTGCGTGAGTGCTAGTGACGCTGCGATTGTCCGCAGCAGCGCCGACTTGCCCGACCCCGTGGTGCCGGAGACGAGAATGTGCGCTACTTCTGGCGCGGAAAGGCGCGCGAGCAACGGCGCGCCTTCGTCGGTGAGACCCAACATCGCTGTCGAAAGTGGCATAGGCATTGCCTCTTGCAGCAGGTTAAGCAACGTCACCGGGCGTGGATTGGGGTTGGAGAATTCCAGAATCACGCCTTCCTTGCCCCGGTCGACGCTGAGGGTGGGGACCTGCATCGCCAGCGCTAGATCATCGGCCAGCCGCTTGATCGACGCGAAGCGGGTATTGGGCGCGGGATTCAAGAAGAAGCGGATCAGCCGTGGGCCGACCGTGCCGCCCGTAACCCGTCCCGGCGTGCGATGTGCGGCCAGCACGGCTTCCACCCGGTCGGCCTGGTATTCCAAATAAGGACGAAGTGAACGCGACATAATCTTCTCCCCGGAAGAGCTAAGAACAAATGTTCTAATATCAAAGCGAAAAAAGAACACGCCGAAGCGTGATATGGCATTATAGAACGCGTGTTCTATAACTCGATTATACAGCCGCTCTTGGCCTTTGTCAAGAGTTTTTTCAGCAAATTGGCAAAAACCTCTTGACAACTTCAGAGAATGGATGTATACTTTTGTTAAGTTTGTCGTGCAAACTTATTGTTATTTAAAACTAGTCGGTAAACTCTTGGGGGAAACGCAATGAATGAAACGTCAAACAAAAATAGCACTCGCAAACAACGCTCTGATACTTACCGCGATCTGCTGATCGGCATAGCAATCTGTCTGTCGTGGTTCGCCCTGGCGCTGGTCAGCGACATTCCCGGCTTGTTCCTCAAAGTGGATACTGCAAGCGAATTGGGACAAAGCATAACTCACGGCGCAAAATTGGTAGGCGGATTGCTGATCGTCTTTGGTCTACTGCCGGTTCTCTTGCGCGGATACTATCCGACATACAGAACGTATCTTCGCGCAACCGGCGTCCTGTTTCCCATAGAGAGACGTCACAGAATTGTCTTGATCGCGTTTCTCCTAGTCGCAGGCTTCCTTTTGATCGCCGACCTTGCCCAAAATGGACTGGCGGGACTCGAAGCGCATCATGCAACATTCGGCATTCCGACACTCGCGCTGGCGGCTTTTGCCAGTCTCCAGGCTGCACTTGTAGAAGAATTGATATTTCGCGGGGTTGCCTGTGGTGTTCTGCGGAGACGCTTGCCCGTGTGGGTGGCAGTCTTGCTCCCGGCGCTGCTGTTTGGCTTTGCGCATACCTGGTGGGGCGTGGGACGCGTGGGCACTACGGCATTCATGGGGGTTTTGTTCGCTCTTCTCCGTTGGCGAACGAACAACGTGTGGGGCCCGATTGCGATGCACTTTCTGATCAACTTTGGGTTCCCGATACCGGCCTGGGTAGGCTGGTTGGTAGCCGTGGCGTTGAGCGCAGGCTTGGAAACGGCAAAACGAGTTCGGAAAAACGATGATAAGGCAAGCGACCACGCGGTCGCAGTTGGCTGAGCTTGATTCTGTTATCCTAAACAATCATGGAGGGAACAATGGAAGATTTAAATCGTATACGCACCGTAGCAGCACATTATCGCAGTTTGCAAGGGCTGAGGGTGTTGCCGTGGTTCTTGTGGCTTTTGTTGATAAGCGCAGTGAACCCAATCATAGGTTTACCGCAAGGACGGCTGGATTATCAATGTCTGCTCGTTATCCCCGGCATCGCTGTGCCGTGGGTGCTATCCAAATGGATCGGTGACTATTACGACCGTACTTTTGGCCGGGTAGAGGGATTGCCGCCGCGTAATCGTCCGGTTGAAATGCTGACCACTATTTTGTTCATGGTCATCGCGTATATCGGCTTTGTAATTGACACCGCCGAGTGGTTGCCCATAAGCGTGGTAGGTCTCATCATGGCGGCAGGATTTGCGGTCGGATGGTGGAAGGCAGGTCGATTCCCAGTTCATATGCTCGTGTTGGCCGTAGTGCTCGTGGCACTTTCCGTGTTGCCGTTGGCCGGCATTCCGGCTGCGCATCATTGGACTGACCTTTTCGGCGGCTTTGTCATCTCGATCGTGTTGGGGATTATTACAAGTATCGGCAGTGTGCTCAACCATATTGTGTTGGTGCGTAATCTCAAAGCGTTGTCGCAGGTGGGATCATGACTGACGCCTTTGAAGCTCTGGCCGGTCTCGACAAAGTCGTTCACGAGCCTGCCCGCCTGGCCCTGCTGACCGCGCTTTCCGCGTGCCGCAGCGCCGATTTTGTGTCCTTGCAACGTCTGACGGGGCTGACGAAGGGCAATCTTTCCACGCATCTCTCCAAGCTGGAAGAAGCCGGGTTGGTGGAGATCGAGAAACAGTTCGTCGGCAAGAAGCCCAACACGCTCGTGCGGCTCACGCCGGAAGGGCGCACAGCGATCGAGCAACACTGGCAGGCTTTGGAACGTCTCCACCGGGATGCGCAGCGGTGGCAGTCAGTAGATGGTGGACAGTAGACGGTAGACGGGGTTAGGCGGGCAGCCAGCGGAGGGCGGTGGGGTCGATCCAGCCATGGATGGTTTCACCGGGGGCGGGGGGCGTTTGGCCGGGGGCGATGTCGAGGCGCAGCGTTCCTCCGTTCACAGCCAGCGTGAGGCGGAAGTAGCTGCCGTGGAACGTTCGCTGCGTCACCTGCGCGGTGAAGGCGTTCGCGGTCCCCGCTTCGAGATGGATACCCCACGGGTGGATGAGCAGTTGGCCTTCCGCACCGGGTTGCGGCAACGCCACATTGTCCGCCATATCCAACACCCCAAACGCCGCTTTCACTTGCTGCGGATGGCGCACCCGCGCCGGGAACAGGTTCTCCAATCCCAGAAAGCGCGCCACCCATGTATTGTGTGGACGGTCATAGAGCGCCTCCGGGCGACCAGTCTGCACGACGCGGCCTTCGTTGAGCAGGATGACGCGGTCGGAGAGGGCGAATGCCTCCTCCTGGTCGTGCGTCACGGTGATGGCGGTGACGCCGACGCGCCGCAGGATGACGGGCAGGTCTTCGAGCAGCCGCTCGCGCAGGTTGCGATCGAGCGCACCGAGCGGCTCGTCGAGCAGCAGCAGGCGGGGCTGCGGGGCGAGGCTGCGCGCCAGGGCCACCCGTTGGCGTTCGCCGCCGGAGAGCACGTTGACGTCGCGGTTGGCGAAGTCCTCCAGACCGGTCAGCGCCAGCATCTCGGCGACCCGCGCGGCGATGGCGGCTCGCGATTGCCGCCGCATCCGCAGGCCGAACGCGATGTTCTGCGCCACCGTGCGGTGCGGAAACAGCGCGTAATCCTGGAACATCAGCACGACGCCGCGCCGGTGGGCGGGCAGTGTCGTCACGTCCGCCCCTTCGATGGACACGCGCCCGCGTTCCGGCGTTTCCAGCCCGGTGATGATGCGCAGCAGCGTCGTCTTCCCGCTGCCCGACGGCCCAAGCAGGCAGGCAATCTCCCCACGCTCCACTTCAAACGTCGCCCCACACAACAGCGGCGCGTCCTCGTAAGTCTTGTGAATGTCGGTCAGTTCAAGAAAGGCCATAGTTCCTCGTCGCTGGTTACTGGTTGCTGGATACTCGATTCTCCATTCGCTGATTCTTCCATTCGCTGATTCACCATTCGCTCCCCGGCGGACGCAAGCTCTCGATGGCGACGAAGCCGGTGACGCAGACGGCCATAAGGAGGGTGGACATCGCCAGGGCTTGCCCGTAGTTGAGGGCGCCGGCCTGGGAGAGGAAGCGGTAGATGGCGATGGGAATGGTGGGCAGTTCCGGGCGGGCGATCATCGAGGTGGCACCGAATTCGCCCATGGAGACGGTGAAGGCGAAGACGCCACCGACGGCGAGTGCGCGCCAGACGATGGGCAGGTCCACTTCCGCAAAGACGCGGGCCGGCGGGGCGCCGAGTGTGGCGGCAGCCTCGCGCAGCGATGGGCGGATGGATTGCAGGGCGGGCATGACGTTGCGCACGACGAACGGCAGTGCGACGAGGGTATGCCCGAAGACGATGAGCGCGGGCGTGCCGCGCAGGGCCAGTGGCGGGCGGGCCATGGCGAGCAGGTAGCCCAGGCCCAGCGTGACGGCGGAGGTGCCGAGCGGCAGCATAAACAGCGCGTCCAGTATCCACCCTTGTTTGCGGCGGTAAAGGGCCGTCGCGGTGAGCATACCGAGTAATAAGGCCAGGGTCATCGTCCCCAAAGCAAATTTGACGGAATTACCCACGGCGGCGACCGGCGGGACGTAGAAGATGGAGCCGCGCGGGTTTTCGAAGAGGGCGGTGTAGTAGCGCAGGCCGGCGTCGAAGGAGCGGGCGGCGAGCGTCACGAGTGGCAGTCCCAGGAGCGCCGCGCCGAGAACGACGTTGGCGAGAACGAAGGCGATTTCGCTGGCGGTGCGTGGCTTGCGCTGCGTGACCCAACGCGGGCGCAAGTCGAGTGGGCGTGCCAGCCGGCCTTGCAGCCGGGTGTAGACGACGGTCAATCCGAGGGTGCAGAGGATTTGGACGAATGACAGTCCGGCGGCGAGCGGAAAGTTGCCCATGTCGATGGCCTGACGGTAGATGGCGACTTCGAGTGTGGCGAAGCGTGGTCCGCCGAGGATGAGGATCACACCGAAGCTGGTGAAGCAGAAGATGAAGACGAGCAAGCTGGCAGCGCCGAGCGCGGGTAGGAGCAGGGGGAGCGTCACTTCGACGAACGCGCGCCATGGAGATGCGCCGAGCGTGCGCGCGGCCTGTTCGAGGTGCGGGTCGAGGTTGGCCCAGAAGCTGCCGACGATGCGTAAGACGAGAGTGTAGTTGTAGAAAACGTGCGCCAGCAGGATCGCGCCCAGGGTGTAGCGCAGGTCGAGCGGCGGGTGGGCGAGGTTTAGGGCGTTCATCAGGACGGTATTGAGCGGCGATTTTGGCCCTAAAACCGCCGTAAACGCTGTGGCGACGACGACGGTGGGCAGCACGAAGGGCACGGTCGTCAGCGCGTTGAGCAGGCGCTTGCCGGGGAAGTCGTAGCGGGCGACAACGTAGGCCCCCGGCAGACCAAGCAACAGCGTCAGCAAGGTTGAGAGCAATGCCTGTCCTAACGTGAAGCCGAGCGTGCGCAAAGTCGTGGAGCCGAACAGCCGTCTTAGCAGCGCATCCAACGCCGGCCCGCCGTCCCACGTCAGGCTCACGCGGAAAATCGCGCCCAGTGGGTAGAAGTAGAAGAGGACGAGGAAGAGGAGAGGGAGGACGAGGAGCAAATGGCGAGTAGTGAGTAGCGAATGGCGAACGACCTTTCGTGATTCGTGATCGGTGTTATCAGGCACTTTGCACTCTCCTCTCTCCCCCGTCTACTGTCTACTGTCTACCGTCTACCTGAGCACCGCGTCTCCCCACGCCTCAATCCACTGCTCACGGTTGGCTTCGATGGCAGCGGCGGGGACTTCGGCGGGCTGCGCAGCTTCGAGGGCAAATTCGACGAAGACTTGCGGCAGCGTGACGTTGGGGTTGGCGGGGAAGACCCACATTTGCAGCGGGATGTCCGCCTGGAAGTCGGCGCTGAGCAGAAATTCGATGAAGGCCTCGGCGAGGTCGCGGTTTTCCGTGCCTTTGAGAATGCCAGCGAATTCGATCTGGCGGAAGCAGGTTCCCGGCGCGGTGACGGCCCCGGTCGGCGGCTCGGTCAATGCACCTTCGCTGAAGTAGACTTCGGCGGCGGGGCTGGTGGCGTAGCTGACGACGAGCGGGCGAACGCCCTCGCTATACGCGCCGCCGCTGAACTCGTTGTAGTAGGCGGTGTCCCAGCCGTCTACGACGAGGACGTCGTTGGCGCGCAAATCGGCCCAGAAGTCCAGATAGCTGTACTCAGCGTCGCTGTCCTCACCAAACACGCCGATGGTGGCGATGAGGAAGGCCAGGCCGGGCGACGACGACGCGGGATTCTCCACGACGAGCAGGCCCTTGTATTCGGGCTTCGTCAGGTCCACCAGGCTTTGCGGGACGGGCAGCGCGTGCTCATCGAAGTAGGCTTTGTCGTAGTTGAGGCACACGTCGCCGAAGTCGGTGGGGACGACGCGATAGTCCGGGTCGAGGTGCAGCGCCACAGGAATGGCGGTGAGATTCTGCGCCTTGTACGGCTTGAAGATATCGGCGTTCAGCGCGCGGCTGAGGAAGGTGTTGTCGATGCCGTAGAGCACGTCGGCCTGGGGATTGTCGTGCGAGAGGATGGCCTGGTTGAGCATTTTGCCGGTGTCGCCGGCTTTGAGGAACTGCACCGTGGCGTTGTTTTCCGCTTCGAAGCGCGCGATGACGTCTTCGCTGACGCTAAAACTGTCGTACACCATAACCCGCAGCACGCGGGGCGCTTCCGGGCCGGCCTCCGGCGTCGGTTTTGCGCAGCCGGCCAGCAGCGCGAGCATGACGATAACAAACACAATACGTGATTTCATATTGACCTCCTCAAGGAATCAACCACGAATCTTCACTAATTACAAATGATCAGGTGGTGGGCTTGCCGACCACGAATTTCAAACGAATAAACGAATGAGCGCTCCGACTAACGCAAGTTTTTTATTTAGCCAGGACCTAAATTCGTTTATTCGTTGCCCCATTCGTGGTCGGCCAATGTGCCTGAATCGTTACCACTAATTTTGATGCATCGTAAAAATTCGTGGCTAAAGATCACCGGCCCTGATGCAAACACCATAGAAGGCCGGTTTGCAGGGAGACGGTTGCCGTTTCGCCGTCGAACACGTTGCTGACGCCGCGCGTGAGACCGAAGTGCAGCGTTTCGTCGCGCAGCGGGTAGGCCAGGCCCTCGGTGGTGACGCCGATCGCGTCGCTGCCGAGCGGGAGTAGCGAGAGCGTGTCGCCGGGCCGCCCGTGGAACGTCGACGTCTCGCCGCCGCGCAGGCAACGCACCGTCCAGTCGCCGTCGGCGAGGATGACCTCGCGCCCTGCCAGCGCGGGCAACGCAAGCAGCAGCAGGTTGGCGAGCGCCTGATCCGGGCGTCCGCCGAGCGCGCCCAAGACGATGATCTCCGTCACGTCCGGTTGCGCCGCCGCCCACGTCAGCGCCAGTTCCAGGTCGGTCTCGTCCTTGGCGGGCGGGTGCGCGTGCAGCATCGTTCCGGCGGCTTCGAGGCGCGCGCGTTGCTTCGCCGCAAGTGAATCCAGGTCGCCGATGACGTGAGTGGGCATAAGGCCGGCGTCCAGCACGTGCTGCGTTCCGCCGTCCGCCGCGACGACGCAATCGCCGGGCTGCACCCACCGCGCGGCTTCGGCGGCAGGCTCCTCGATGATGCCGTTGGCAAAAATTACGATACGCATAGTCTTTATAGTCCTGTAGTCCTTAGTCCGGTAGTCGGAGCGGCAACTTGCCGTGCCATTTCTATTAGCGGAGCGTTTTATTGGAACGGTTACGCTTTTCAAAACAAACCGCTAATCTCGTCAATTTACACGAATCTTTTATGAATTGGCGAAAATTCGCGTGATTCGCGGTTGAAGAATCCGTTCAAATCCGTTGAGAAATGAAACATCCCTGCCGGCCCGGAGGCTTGTGCAGGGATGTTGTCATCGGGTGTGCCTCCCTCCGCTGGTATGATCCAGATCAGGTTCTAGGGTCGGTATCTGATGGATACCCTCTCAGCCTGCATCTCAGGCTCCCCTGGCCGGTCTATCGTTTCAAGGTGCTACAGTTTCATTATACCAGCTTTTCCGATTTTTTTTGATGCTCATTTCCTGATTTGCCCTGTTCGTTGCGAATATCGAAAATGCAAGTACACTTGTCGCTATGCTATTATTGTGGGGTCTATGACCGGACGTGAGAAAGGTATGAGAAAGGTAAAGACTGTCTCGATATGCAAGCTAATAAGTCCTCGCTAAAGCACTTGTTTTCCCAAGCCTACATCCTCGGTGGCTCACCTTGTAGCGGTAAGAGCACTATCGCTGAGAAATTGTGCGCTCAATACAAATTCGAATATTACAAAGTCGACGATCATGACAGCGCGCACATCGCTCGCTGTCGTCCGGACCGTCATCCCGTGATGTTCAATTATTCCAAGATGGGCTGGAATGCTATATGGATGCGTCCAGTTGCGTTGCAGGTTAAAGAAGAATTCGCGTATTACCGGGAACGCTTTGAGATGATTGTCCAAGATTTGGCAGGCTATAAGGCCGGGAGCACGCTTCTTCTGGAAGGAGCGGCCTATTATCCAGACTTAATCTGGCCGCATGCAGGAAGTTCTCCGCGGGTCGTTTATATGGTACCGACGAAAGCGTTTCAAGTCCGACATTATCAACAACGACCGTGGATTCACCATATCTTGAGTGAATGTGAAGACCCGGAGCAGGCATTCGGGAACTGGATGGCGAGGGATGCACTTTTTGGACAAGAGGTTCTTAACCAGGCCAAGACTTATAACTATCGGACGATCTTGGTAGATGGGGCGCGGACTATTGATGAGCAGTATGAACAAGTTATAGAGTATTTAGGCAATACCGCATAAGTTGCTACGAACTATCAATCGGTGGCAGCGTTTTCCATCGCTGCGCGAGTTGATTGAGTTGCGCCTGGGAGCGTTTCGGGGAACGCGTGTGCAATCTAAAACGCGCG
>Ga0123334_1001736_pt1 | contig 26512 bp, 19 predicted proteins | sample BiotimSIPDNA_FD_89706 | JGI IMG/M metagenome (GOLD analysis project Ga0123334, IMG submission 89706) | Anaerobic biogas reactor microbial communites from Washington, USA - Biogas_R1 time_0 SIP DNA | ecosystem: Engineered > Bioreactor > Anaerobic > Unclassified | place: Washington, USA... | reverse complement strand
TGGTTGCCAGCGGGCATACTACTACAACCACTACGGCTCCTGGGGCGGCTGGGAAATCAACGCCCCCGAACGAATCCGCCAAACCTACATCCTCAAGAACATCGTGTCAATGCCGATCTGGGTGGGGTCGATCATCCACGATCTCATCCAAAAATCACTCGATTCCTTCGCCAACACAGGATCTTTCCCCACGGCGGAGCAACTCAAGGAAGACGCGCTCAATACGATGAGGACAGGATGGACACAATCCGTCAAAAAGGAATGGATCCAGGCACCGAAGAAAACCAACCTCTTCGAACTGTACTACGGAAACGGAAGAAACCTGCCGAGGGAAATGACGGACAAGATCAAGGAACGCGTCCTCGAATGCATTGACAACTTCGCGCATTCGCAAATTCTCAAGGAGATCCTGGCTACGCCATTCCTGAACTGGAAGCCGATCGACAAGCTCTCCTTCTTCATGATCAACGACCTGAAAGTCTGGTGCGCAATCGATTTCGCATACACAGATCAAAATGGGATCCTCCATATCATCGACTGGAAGACCGGCTCCGAACGCAAGGAAACACTCCGCTTCCAATTGGCATGCTATGCAATCTACGCCATGGAAAAGTGGCACGCCAAGCTAGAAAGCATCGAACCCCACGGAGTCATCCTCAACGATGGCGCAAGAGTCAGCAACTACACCCTGAGTCCAAACCTGATCATCTCAGCAAAAGACCAAATCCTTACCTCCGCCCAAGCGATGAAAGCCAAACTCAAGGACCAGGAAAACAACATGGCGGAAGAAGACGATTTCCCGTGCAATCCCGATGAATTCCAATGCGCCTATTGCAACTTCAAGGAAATCTGCCCCGCACTAAACCCATAAGTCTTTTGCAGCAGCATGCCACTGACGCAAAAATTCATCCTGAACTTCACTGAATCGCAGCAGGAAGAAGGGGCGAAACTCCTCCCTTCGACCGCGCGAATCTTTGGCGGACAAGACAGAATACAAGTCGAAATCAAGGACGGAAATGATATTCTTACCACGACCGTCACGTTGGTTGACAAGAAAATCACGACATCCTGCGACTGCGGAAACGCGCAGCCCTGCCACCACGTTTGGACAGCATTGTTGGTCGCCAATCAATGCGAAGACCTGACGCTGGCACTCAAGCGAAATGTCCCGCGACAATTCGCAACCCAAAACCAACAACAAGACCAGGATGATGACCTGACATACCAACCGGTAAAATCCGGCAGGCTTAGCTACGAAGAACGGGAAATTACATCCGACGCCCCAAGGACTTTTCAAGCCAAGCCCGTATTCGTACCTAAAACTGATTTGGCGAACCAATCGCCCTCATGCCAAATCCTCCTGGTCATACCGATCGATTACCGCCCGGAACCCAATACGATCCGATTTGACGTCTATTGGAGACCGCGACCAAAAGCAGGTGAAACACCGGCGCCCGCAAAGCCTTACTATGTCGATAAGGATACGGTCATCGACAATGCGACCGTCCTCTCGATGCAAAGCCTCGCGATCCCCAGCGACGGATTGCCGCCAAACGCATACCTGCTGACACTGGATATCGCAATCCAGATCCTGGACAACCTTGGTCCTGACGTCCTGATCAGGTGGCGGGACAAAAATGAAATTCCCCCTAGACTCCACAAGCTGGAGTACGACAAGTCGCTTCCCCTTGACCTTGATTGGACGTTTGAGCCTATTGAGCTTGGTTTCCTCCCCTCATTGAGGTTCGGCTCCATTCCACAAGCACAAATTAAAACGTTCTTTCCACCGAAGCTAATCCTGACAGATTCTTCGCTTAAGCTCGTCAACTGTCACAATGCGGATGATTTCGCGCTCAACCAACTCGCCTCGCCGCAAAAGATTCTTACACTGGACCAGGCACGCCAATTTGTCAGAAAGCTGACCTTGAGGACATCCGTCAAGCTGGAAGGAATCCCCGATAAAATCAAGCCGGAATTCCTCACGCCAGGTCCAAAGGGCAAGCTCTATGTCCGTACCGCAGTCTATAAATTCAGGGGGCAGGAACAATTACATGCGATACTCTCTTTCGACTACGGCGGAACCACAATCGAGGAATTCGACCAGCGAAACGCATTGCCCCACGGCAAAGGAAACGAAATCATCCTAAGAAATGCAATCGCCGAAGAAAACCTGAAACTTAAGCTCCAATCGCTGGGATTCAGATTCAACGACAAGCCCCACAACGAGGAACTGGGCTGGAAACTCCTGCCAGCAAAGCTTGACGAAGCAGTCAGAACCCTCGTGATGGAGGATTGGTACATTACCGCCGAAGGCAAAACCTACAGGAAACCCAAGACCAAGCAACCAACAGTCAAATCAGGACTCGATTGGTTTGACCTGGAGGCAAACGTCAACTTCGACGACCTGTCCGTACCGCTCCCCACCATCCTCAAGGCGCAAGCACAGGGAGACAAGGCAGTCAGGCTCGACGACGGCACATACGGTCTGCTCCCGCTGGACTGGCTGCAAAACTTCACCCCGCTGACCGAGCTCGGCGAACAGGCCGGTGACGCAATCCGCTTCAAGCAAGAGCAAGCCGTGCTCGTCAACCAACTGCTGGACAACCAAGTCGTGCAATTCGACCAACTCTTCAAGCAATCAGTACAATACTACCAGGATATCCCGCAGAATCCCTTGGATCCGCCATCGACCTTCAAGGCAACGCTCAGGCCATACCAAAGAGAAGGACTCGGTTGGTTGGTCGCCATGTCAAAACGACGCCTCGGAGCCTGCCTGGCAGATGACATGGGACTGGGAAAAACTATCCAGATCCTGGCGTTTATCGACACTAGGGTCCAAAACGGCTCACAGGCGCCAGCTCTCGTCGTCGTGCCAAAATCCTTGCTTTTCAACTGGGAAAACGAGGCACGCAAGTTCGCCCCGCACCTCAAAGTCGCCATCTATGCAGGCTCAGATCGATCTCAGCTCCTCAGGCACATCAACCGCTTCAACATCGTCCTGACGACATACGGAACGGTTCGCAACGACTCAATACAGCTCGCAAAGATCCATTTCGATTCCTGCATCCTCGATGAATCCCAAACGATTAAAAACGCCAATGCCGCAGCTGCGGAAGCCGTTAAAATCATAAAAGCTGACATGAAAATCGCAATGACGGGAACCCCAATCGAAAATAGCTTGTCTGAATTGGCATCACAACTCGATTTCCTTAACCCTGGACTATTCGGAAAGCTCCTCGCATCAGCAAAGCCAAACCAAAACGGGCAACTCAACGAGAGAACGACGACCCGACTCAAAAACGCAGTCAGGCCATTTATTCTCAGGCGAACCAAGAAGCAAGTAGCATCGGACCTGCCGGAAAAAACCGAAGATATCATCTTTTGCGAACTGGAACCGGAGCAGAGAAACGAATACGATCAACTCAAGAAATACTATCAAAAACAGCTTTTGGACAAGGAAGACGACAAGGTCGCAGGACAATCGACGATGGATACCTTGGTCGCACTCCTAAGATTGAGGCAGGCAGCCTGCCACCCGGCGCTCATTGACCACAACAGGGCAACAGACAACTCTGCAAAACTAGATCTGATCCTCGAAAACATCTTGCAACTATCACAGCAAAACCACAAAATCCTGGTCTTTTCCCAATTCACAGCATTCCTTAAACTCGTTGCCAACAGGCTCGACAACCTCAAACTTACCTACAACTATCTGGATGGACAAACGATTGACAGACAACAACAGGTCGAGGATTTCCAAAACAATCCGGATTCAGTCGCCTTCCTGATCTCCCTCAAGGCGGGAGGCGTCGGACTCAACCTGACTGCGGCAGACTACATCTTCCTGCTCGACCCCTGGTGGAATCCAGCTACAGAAGCGCAAGCGATTGACAGAGCCTACAGAATCGGACAGAAAAACCACGTCTTCGCATACAAAATCATCGCCAAAGACACGATCGAGGAAAAAGTCCTCAAAATGCAGCAAAACAAAAAACAACTCGCAGACGCCATACTCGACGCCGACAATGCAGGCGCCCCGCCAAAACTCACCAGAGAAGATTTGCTTTTCTTGCTTGCCGACTAATGATATTGACAATTGGGAGAAAAACATCATGAAAAAAACAACGTTCCTGCTTGCAAGCCTCTGCCTGACCACATTCGCGCAACGTATCATCCCGCCACCTCCAAGACCGATTCCGCTCCCGCCGCCAGTCATCAAGCTTCCTCCCGAAGTCAAGGCAAGCCCAATTGAAATCTCAGACGTGGACATCGTCGCCAAAATCAATGGAATCCATTGCGAAACCACAATGGAAATGACCTTTTACAACCCGAACAACCGCGTCCTCGAGGGAGAACTCGTCTTCCCATTGCCAACAGACGCCACGGTCGCGGGATACGCACTGGACATCAACGGAAAAATGATTGACGGGGTAATCGTTGACAAGCAGAAGGCACGGGTTGTCTTCGAGGAAATCACCCGTGCGGGCATCGACCCCGGCTTGGTCGAGCACAGCGCAGGCAACCTGTTCAAGACGAGAATCTATCCACTGATGGCCAGGGCAAGCAGGCGGATCAGGGTCACCTACGTCTCAACGATTGCAGTCCAAGACAATATCAGCACCTATGTCCAGCCACTGAGATTCAACAATGCACTCAAAACCTTCTCCCTCAGAATCGAAGTGGCCGCCGCACAAAAAGTTCCCGAAGTCAAGTCGGGACCGCTCAACAACTTCAGCTTCACAACCTGGAACTCAATCTACCTCGCCGAAACAAAACTCCAGGACATCAAGCTGTCGGAAGACCTCTACGTCGCAATCCCAACAGTGCCCCATGGCAGGATCGCAGTCGAAAACAACGATGATGACATGGCTACATTCGCGATTGACGTCGATGATGTCAATGACCTTCTCAAGAACGCCGCCGCCAAACCCGATCCCGTCAAAACCATCCTTTGGGACGCCTCCGATTCACGGGGAAAATCCGAGCATGATAAAGAGATCGAGCTGATCAAAAAGTTCATCCCGAAAGACTCTCCCTGCACGTTGATCGTCTTCCGGCACAAGGCAATGCCGCCGAAGGACTTCGACAACGTAGACAAGCTCGTTAAGGAAATCGAAAACCTCTACTATGACGGAGCTTCCAACTTGGCTGACGCAATCAGCCAGATCAAGCCAGAATCACAAAACGTCCTGCTCTTCTCTGACGGACTGGCGAACTTCGGACCGTCAATCGATTCCCTCGAACTCAAGAAGTATCGCATTTCCGCCGCCTTCCAGGACAGGGACCAAGATGCCGCAACGCTGAGAAAAATCACCCGAGCAGCGGGCGGAAAACTGCTGGACCTCAGGAAAACAAGCGTCGAGCAAGCCTACAACGAACTCCAGCTCCCGGCGATTGATGTCCAGGAAGTCCTGCTCAACGGCAAAAACATCACCTCGCAATGCCAGGTCAAAATCGAAAACGGAACCCTTGCATTGGCAGGCATGATCAACAAGGGAAAGCACACGATCAACCTCAAAATCGCATGCCTAAATGCGACGAAATCATTCGAGTTCACCTTCGATACCGCTGATGCGCCACAAGCAAAACTCCTCAAAACCCATTACGGGCAATTGCTTATCGCCAATCTCCTGGCGGACAATGCCCCCGAAGCAACAGTCGCGGAAACAGGACGGAAATTCGGCCTTGTCACACCATCAACCTCCCTGATGGTGCTCGATTCCCTACAACAATATATCCAATACAGAATCCGACCGCCCGAAACACTCCCAGAATGGAGAGCGCAATACGACAGAGCGGAGCAAGACTTCAAGAAACAACCCGAACCCGGGACACTCCAGCCTAATGACCCAAAATACGTCTTGGAAATCTGGAACAATCTCGTCCAATGGCACAAGAAAAAGGACTTCGCTAGCCAAGGCGTAAAAAAAGCAGTTCAGCCAGCACCAACACGTGCTCGACAGCGACTCAATGCACCTGCCATCCTAGGGGCAGTAATGGCCGATGGTGCCGCTGTTGCAGATGGTGCAGTCGCCATGGAAGCCGCACCCGCAAGAGCCAGAGCGATGGAAAAATCAGAAATAAGCGCAGACACCGCCACTGCGACAGTAGCCATCAAGCCCTGGTCTTCAGAAGCGCCATACCTCAAAGACCTGGAAAAAAATCGCAAGGATCCATTCCCGACCTATCTGAAACTCAAGGAAACCTACGGGGAACAATCAGGATTCTATATGGATTGCTCAGATTTCTTCGCCAATCAACTCAACGACAAAAACACGGCTATCGCAATCCTGTCGAATCTTGCGGAAATCCAGTACGACAACAAGCAGCTCCTGAGAATCCTCGGATACAAGCTCAGGTTCCTAGATGACCTCGAAAATGCGGAAATCGCATTCAGGGCAGTGCTCAAAATCGCACCGGAAGAACCGCAAACATACAGAGATCTGGCTGCCGTACTGGACCAACAGGAAAAATTCCAGGAGGCGGCAGATGCACTGCTCATCGTCGTCAACAACAAATTCGACAGGCGTTTCCAGGAAATCGAAAACATCGCGCTCACTGAACTCAATAGAATCGTAGCACGGGCAAAACGGAAAAATATCACGATTACAGGCCTGAAGGATGAATTGACGCACTTGATTGACACCGACATCAGGGTCGTCATCAACTGGGATACAGACATGACGGACATGGATCTCTGGGTCACAGACCCATTCGGCGAAAGATGCTTCTACGGACACCGATTCACAAGTACGGGCGGACGTAACTCGCCCGACTTTACACAAGGATACGGACCGGAAGACTTCATGATCAGAAATGCAAAAAAGGGAACCTACTTGGTGCAAACCGACTACTATGGCTCACGTTCACAGAAGGTCATCGGACCAGTAACCCTCTACGCCGAAGTCTTCACCAACTACGGCAGGCCGGATGAAACCAGGCAAACGTTGGCTTTCAGGCTTGGCGGAGCCAAGGAAGTCGTCGAAGTCGCCAAAATCAACCACACTGGAATCAACAAGCCCTACACCTATCCCCAACCATTCCAATACCAAGTCAAAAAAGGCGACACATGGGAGTCAATCTCCACGGATCACTACGGTGACAACGCCTATGTCCAAGCGATCAAGGAACTCAATCCCGCACAAAAGGACAAGGACAAGCCTGCAGTAGGCACAATCCTGACCCTCCCGGCAACCAAGTAAGACGCATACTTAATCAGGCGTGGCGGACTTTCATAGTCTGCCACGCCTTGCTTGTTAAATCGAAACTTTCCGTGGGCGCCCGCGCTGCGGTTTCCCAGGACCGCTGGCAATCAGATCCTGCAACGTATCCATCGCCAATTGCTCCAATCCTTCAAGCAACTCAGCCGCAACCTTGGGATGGCCAGAGCAAAGCAAGTACGCATTCGCCATTCGGTTCAAGGAAACATAGAAATCCGATGACACCGCCTCGGCAACAGAAGGTTCCGGCACATGGAACATCGTCTTCAGCGTCTCGTCAAGCTCGCCATTGATGAACGCATTGATCAATTCGAAATGGCGACTGCTGCATCGAAGAGTCGTACCCAACTCCCACTTCCGATAGGTTGACCAATCGACATTGAAGTACTGGCTGATCTGCTGGTAAGGCAACCCTAGTTTCACTCGGCGCTCACGCATCCTCTTGCGAATTTCATCAGTAAATACACCCTTGAACTCAATCCGGCCTTCTTTCTCTTCTTTGTTTGATGTCATGGACTCCTTGCTCCTTTCTTAATCTGATTATCTCTGTCTCATCATATAAGACAAACAAAAGCTAATCTCATAAATCATGTTTGCAAGTCATTGATTTTCATTATCATACAGAATCATAGACTATCATTAAAAGCATAGCATTCACAATGATTACAGGAATCATTATGAATGATGAATGATGAATGATGAATTGTGAATGTGAACCCGTCCGACCCGTCCGACCCACTTCCACACCCACAAAACCCAAGCCAACGTCCCATAGTCTCAGTCCCATGTCCCAGTCCCATAAGTTTCATTTGTCTCATTCGTCTCATATGTCCCAGTCCCAATCATACAAGGCAAGTTGATTTTTCCGCTTGCAGGACGATAGTATTAGTTTCCTTTTTCATTGTCATCCAATCCACCAAGCCAGATTTCCCGTGCATTCCAACGACAAAGAATCCATCTTGTCTCCCGAGACCTTGATCCGCATCAAGGATCTTGCCTTGATGTCCCGTCTCGCCGTGGAAGGCTACTTGACCGGACGACACAAATCCTTGAGCAAGGGGTATGGAGGCGAATTCCTCCAATACCGAAGCTATACTCCAGGCGACGACCCCAAGTACTTGGATTGGAAGCTCTTCGCCAGGCAAGACACCTACCAGATGAAGGTATTCCAAGAAGAAACCCAAATGAAAACGGCGATCTTACTGGATGCCTCCGCATCGATGGACTACAAGGGAACCCAGGCGCCATGCACAAAATTCCGCTACGGACAATGCATCGCCGCATGCCTCGCATACCTGGCTCTCAAGCAAGGCGACCAAGTCGCCATTATCACCTACGCCGATTCCGTCCTCTCAATGGCGTCCTCGACCCAGGCAAACCAATCGCTGTCGTCGATGCTGGCGCAACTGGAGCAAATCAAGCCAAACGGAACCGCAGACCACGAAAAAGCATGGAACTACGCACAAAACTTCCTAAAGGGAAGAGGAATGGCAATCCTTATATCGGATTTCCACGAATGCGAAAACTCACTCCCAAAGCTCCTCAGGACAATCAGATTCGGACAAAGGGACACGATCGTCATGCAAACACTGGACCAAGACGAAATCAAACTACCATTCCTAAACTCACTTAAATTCATCGATAGCGAAACAAATGCGGAAATTCCTACGGAACCGACGCTGATCGCGGAATTCTTTCAGGAAAAAGTGCGGGATTTCATCGATGCCATCAAGAGTGAATGCCTAACCAACCAAACCGACTACCTGCTGGCAAATACTTCAGACAATCTGGCCGGTGCGCTCAATGCATTCCTAAACAGAAGACAGCCGGCAGGATAACACAATGCTTTCATTCCAAAATCCATCCGCACTTTGGCTCCTGACGACACTCGCCGTGCCAGTCATACTCCACCTGCTGCATCGGCAAAAACTTCAAACGATAGTCTTTCCGACAACGCGTTTCCTCAGACTCGCCCAAATCCCGAGAGACGGACGCCAAAAACTCAACAACATCCTACTCCTAATCCTAAGAATGGCGACGATGACCGCAGTTATCCTGCTGATCGCCAAACCAATCTACACAAAACGCATAAAGCTACTTGATGAGGACGACAAGACCGCCGTCATCGTCCTCGATACTTCAGCCTCAATGGCAACGCAAGACTACCTGGTACAGGCAAAAAACAATGCAAAAGACACTGCAAAATCACTTAAGAACTGGAAACTCGCCGCCGTCATCGCTGACAATGCCGGCAACCTTTTCACAACCCCGTCAACAAACCACGATGAGGCACTCAAACTGATCAATGACGCGAAGTATTCATACCTACACGGAAAACACAGGAAACCAATCGAAAAGGCACTCGCGCTGCTTGGTAACGCCTCAACCAAATCATTGATCCTCATCTCCGACTTCCAATACGGAGACTGGGCAGAAAAGCTCGAAATCGTTCCTGATAACGTCAAGCTCGAACTCAAGCCAACTACGCCCAAGCAACCCAGAAACAACGTCGCCATAACCCAAGTCGATTCACGCGAACTCGGAAACCAAAAGATCCAATCGATTGTAACGCTCAGGAACTTTACCCCGACCACGCAATCCAGGACGGTCACCGTCACGACACCGGGAAACACGCCACAGCAAGCAAAAGTCACGCTGAATCCGCACGCTCTAGCCCGAACAGCCTTCGTCTTTGACAAGCACTCGAATGACGGAGAAGCCAAAGCGACCATCGATCAAGACGACTACCCGATCGACGACCAAATTCATTTCTGGACGATTGGATTCCCGCCGCTCAAGGCGCTGATTGTCGCTGAAAACGAAAACGACGAACAACTAATCTACCTGGAAAAGGCCTTCAACGCAACGGCAGAACAAGCACAAGCAGCTTTCGATACAAAAATCGCATCTGTCGATACGCTTGACGACGACATAATCCAAACACAAAACATCATAGCCATACTCTCCTGTGCGACGGAACTCGACAACACAACTTGGCCGAAACTCAAAGCATTCCTGGAAAATGGAGGATTGCTGATCGTCACACCGGGCGACTCACCTGCCACCGACCTCGTAACACTGAAAAACGCAGGCTGGGACATCGCACAGGCCAACGCCATAGCCAAGCCAATCGCCAAAAACGCATCCCTTGGAATCGCGCCGCTTGACCAGAATTCCCCACTGGCGCAAATCTTCAAAGATCATGAAAAACATGACCTCTTCACATTCCCAATCAGAAAACACGCGCGACTGAAAAACCACACAAATACAACTACCCTGCTCAAATCACTCGACAACCTCCCTCTGGCAATCCAATACAAGCACAAGCAATGGAATATTGTTTTCTTCGCTTTCGCTTTTGACAGGTCATGGAGCGACTTCCCGCTCACCAATTCCTTCCTCCCGCTCATCAGGGAACTCGTCGCGGCGCTCGTGCCACAAAACCAAGGGAAAAAACGATTTCCATGCGGACAAGTCATCCAAGACAAAAACGGAAATCTAATCGACACCACAAAACCATCATTGGCAAAACTTGATGACCTATACATCGAAATCACACCGGACTACACGGAATCATCAATTGACACGATCAACCTCGATGATGCGCGCAAGCTACTCATCGCCGGCGATCAATCCGTCGCCAGCATCGACGACGATCCGGCGCAACCCAAGCAATTCCACAAGCTCTGCGCCTTCTTGGCAATCGCATTTTTCGCTGCAGAACTCATCGTGTCGGCCTACTCGGACAAAGCCCGAAGACGACAGAAAATCACAAAAACGACCTAGAAGACAGATATGGCCAAGAGACAAGACAAAGCACCGCAACTGAACGAACTAGATCCAGAACGACAACGATTGGCAAACAATCCATGGATGAACTCGTTTGTCAATTATCTCAAAAACGAGAAGCAGGCCTCGGAGCACACCATCAAAAACTACGTGATGGATGCAGCTCAATTCATACGTTTATCACCAGACGCGGACGATGATTGGACCAAGGTAACCCACGCGACGGCAAGGCGCTTCGCGATGGAATTGGCATCCGCAGGACTTGCACGCTCAAGCGTCAACAGAAAGCTCTCCAGCCTGAGGGCGTTTTTCAGGTTCCTCATGCGCGAAGGACACATCCAGGGAAATCCATTCAGCCAAATCCAGAGCGCACATGGCTCGCGAAAACTACCGATGTTCCTGGATATCGATCAAGTCTCAAAACTCCTGGACGCACCTAACGCTTACTGGAGCAAAGTCGCCAGCGCAAGAAAAAGCGAAACGGATGGACGCCAGGAATGCGAGTATATCGCTGCCAGGGACACCGCAATCCTTGAAGTGATCTACTCAGGAGGCTTGCGAATCTCGGAAGCAATCAACTTGAACTACCAAGATATCGACTTCATAGCCGCCACATTCAAGGTACGAGGAAAAGGACGCAAGGAACGCCTATGCATGCTCGGGAAACCAGCGATCGCAGCGCTCAGAACCTACCTCCAAAAGCGAGAAGCGCTAGGCTTGGCGCAACGTCGCCAAAGCGGACCGCTCTTCCTCAACCAAAGAGGCGAAAAAGTCACCGTCAGAACCATAGAACGATGGTTCAAGACATACGTCAACGAAGCGGGTCTCACAGCGGATTGCACGCCCCACAAGCTCAGGCATTCCTTCGCAACCCACATGCTCGCAGCAGGAGCAGACCTAAGGCTTGTACAGGAAATGCTCGGACACGCATCGCTGGCAACAACTCAAATCTACACCCATGTCGATGTGGCAAGACTCATCGAAGTCTACGCAAAGGCGCACCCCAAGGCATAGTCAAGCCCCTCGCCTACGCCCGCGAAACCTTGTGTCAAAAAACTACCGCGGTTTCTTTCCCATGAACCTGACCAATGCATCCAGCAAAGTCGCTGGATGCGGGGGGCAGCCGGGGATATACAAATCCGGCTTCAGGACTTCTTCGAGTCCGCCGCATGTCTGGTCGCTGTCGGCATACAGTCCACCCGAGATCGCGCAAGTTCCGCAGGCAATCACGAACGAGGGTTTCGGCACTGCCTCGTAAGTCTTCTTTAGCGCCAGCAGCATATTCTTGGTCACGGAACCTGTGACGAGGACGGCGTCAGCATGGCGTGGGGACGCCACGACTTCAATGTTGAAGCGTGCCAAGTCCCAGGCAAGCGTGTTCAGCGCGTTGAAGTCAAGTTCGCAAGCAGCACAGCCGCCTGCAGATACATGGCGCAACTTCAGCGACCTGCCCACAAGCTTCGAGATTGCCTTGTCAGGTTGGATATCGTACGAGCAACCACTTTTCGCAGTCCGGACAAGCCCCTCCCTGGTAAACGTACCCAGGTCATGCTGCGATGTAAACGAAATCCGCTTCTCGGCACAGCAGCTCTGGCATTTTCCGCAGAACAGGCAACGCCCCATATCCAATCGCAAGCCATCGGCATCGTGGCTAATCGCATTAGTTGGACATACGTCCATGCATGCCGAACAAGTCTCGGGACATGCGCCCTCGGACAACTCGGGAAGACCCAAAAAGCGATCGGGCATCACAGGATCCTTGTGCGGAAACTTACCCGTCTGATGTCCCTGCTTCAATCTGGCAATAAAAGACTTGATCATCCTCTCGTAACCTCACAGATCATGCCCGCAACAGGACAAGTTGAAACTCTTGTTGCATAACGGAAAATGCGAAACCTGCTCGTCGCGCATCGACATCGCCAGGCCAAACCAATTGTGGAAGGATGGATCGACTATCTTGTACTTCATAAAGCGACCTTCCCCATCCGTCAATGCAACATGGCACACCTCGCCACGCCATGACTCAACCAAAGATACGCCAATCGTATCAGAAGGCAAACTGATGTCACGCGTGGCGGAAACGCAAGGAGAAACTTCTGGCAGGGACGACAAGAGCAGGTAAAGGCTTGACAGGGATTGGCGGATCTCATCGTAACGAATCCGGGCCCGGGCCAATACGTCGCCGCCGTTCAATACGACTTCTTCAACAGGGTGCTCGCCATAAACCCCGTAGGACAAATGCGTCCTGACATCGCAACTCAACCCGCTGGCGCGAGCAGCCATCCCCACCAGACCGATTTCGCGGGCAGTTTCCTTCGAAACCGCACCCAGATTCTTGAATCGATCCAGCACCGATTGTTCGGCAAACATCAAGTCCAAGGCATTTTCCAAATCTGGCACCACCTTATCTAGCCTGGCAATCAGTTCCTGCGCGCGCGCTTTCCCAACATCGTACCCTACGCCTCCAGGAACAATCAAGCCTCGCCCGAATCGGTTTCCGCACAGGCACGCAGTCATGTCCAGGAAATCGTCGCGGATACGACCACAGTAGGATCGGGTCGGCAAATACGCCACATTCCCCGCCAGCGCACCAAGATCTCCCGCATGGTTTGCGATTCGTTCAAATTCCCAAGCGATTCCACGAATCATTTGTGCGTACTTTGAAGGCTGCATCCCACTCATCGCCTCGACCAATTGGCAATATGCGCCCGCATGCGAGGTGGAGGAATCGCCGGCGATTGTCTCGACAATCGGCAGCGTCTTCTTCGTCGGCCCGCCAACCAGCATCGATTCAATGCCCCGATGCTGATAGCCCAAGGAAATCTCCAGCAAATGGACATACTCGCCAACGCATTGGAAACGGAAGTGACCAGACTCGTTGAGGCCAGCGTAAACCGGTCCAACCGAAACCTCGTGGGCGCCTTCGCCGCCAAGTGCAAAATAGTCCGTCACACCAGGATCGGGCGACTCATCAGCATTGAATCGAATCGGCTTCAGCCAGGGATGACCGGCAGGCTCAATCCCCGTTGACTCGCGCAATTCACGCTCGAACAAGTGGAATGCAGCGCACTCAGCCGTCAAGCTTTTGTAGGACTTCCCTACCTCGCAACCCAACAAATGCAACTTCGAAGACGAATCGTCACGCAAAACGCAAATCAGCAAATTCCGACCACCCAACTCAACGCCGAAAAACGACGATACGCACCAGCCTTCCTCATTCACATTGATGATTACGCGACGCCTAAGCTCGTCCAAAGGCACGACCGGCAAGTTCCCCAACGCAGCAACTCCCGGATTCGACAAGGTCAAAAAGTTAGCTTCCATCGGCTTACAACTCCCCTCGGCTCATCAACAATATAAACAGGATGCCGCCACATATAGCCAGAATCGTCGCCAGCACAGGAATCCCGCACAAACGTTCAGTCGTACGGGCATGCTCCGTGCTCACATCAACCTCGCCTGCAGGTCCCATGCACATCTTAAGGCCAATCCGCATCATTCCTGCAAACACGCCAAACAGCAGAATCAAGACCGCGATGCCGAGCCACAAACTGGAACTACGTACCAAAATATATTCTGTCACAAACGTTAACAACGGAGATGGCGGCGCTCCGTTAAGCAGCAACAAAGCTACAATCCATAGCACAGAATGCCTCGGCAGACGATCAAACATCCCCCCAAACCTTGAAACACTTCGGGTTCTGTACACAAACACAATGTTGCCCGCAACCAAAAACAACGTCATGATCATAAGGGCATAACCAAACATATGCATAAAACTTGCATCATGTTGGCCAAGCCCCCATAAAATCGCGATAAAGCCCATGTGCCCGACGCTCGCATACGCAAGCATTCGCTTGAAGTCAACCTGACCTACGATGAAGAACAATGCCGTCAACAGGGACAGCAAACCCAAGGCAATCAACAACTTGTCACAAAATGGGCGAATGCTCTGCGGCGCAATTTGCCAAAAACGGATGATTCCCAGGAACGAGCAATTCAGCAACGCGCCAGACAGCAACGCGGACACCACGCCGGGCGCCTCAGCAAGCGTATCGGGAAGCCAGGTATGGAACGGAGCCAGCCCCATCTTCGTTCCATAACCTACCAAAATGAAGATGAAAGCTGCTAAGAACCATCCGGGCTCCAAGCCTTCAGAACACAACAGCAACTCCGCAAAACCCAAGCCATCGCACCCAGTCCCGCGAGCCGACATGGCGACCAGCAACGTCCCAAACATAGCAAGACCAACCCCAACGGAACAAATAAGCAAGTATTTCCACATCGCCTCCAAGGACGCCTTCGAGCGACGGAAAAGGATCAAAGGAGCGCTCACCAAGGTCGTAGCCTCAATCGCTAGCCACATCAATGCCAAATTCCGTGACAGCACAATCAAGCTCATCGTCCCCAAAAACAACTCCATGCAAGGCAGGAACACGTGCGCTGGCAACAACTCCTCTCCGTGCTCGCGAGCATAGCGCTCCTCCTCCGGAAGCCACATCGCCGTGTGAAACGAAACAAAGAAAAACAAAATAGACGTCACCGCCAAAACCCAAACACCGATGTCGTCCACACCAAGCCAGGTACTTCCTTCGCAACGCACACCGGGACGCAAGACCAGGCACAACGTCGCCGCAGAATGAAACAATGCCGTGAACAACAGCAACGCGGTCAGCACCCAGCGACGGCGACGAAGCAAATACGACGCCAAGCCGGCAAGGGTCGGAACAAGAACTACAAGCCAGGGAACCATCACGCCACCTCCTCGTCTTTCTCCACTCCCTTGCCGTTGCGATCCCAGTCAACAAGAAGATTCAAGCGGTAGATGTCAGTGTGCGAAAACTCACGGCTGATCTGACATACGGCAAAACCCATCATGAAAACCAGCGCGAATATGACAAGCAATACCCCAAGCTCGATAATCCAACTGTACTGCAACGACATGCCGATGCCAAAAATCGATATCCCATTCTCAAAGGCCAAAAATCCCAAGGCCTGAATCAAGGCCTTGCGACGGGATATGACCAAAAACAGGCCAAGCAACATCGTCGATATCGATACAGGAACCGAAAAAGAACTCGCATCGGACAACGGAACAATCCCAGAACTGATCGCAAAGGAGAAGCCAATCACCAGCAACGCGACAGCCATCGATGCCGAATACCCGACCAAAGGCTTAAACTCGCACTCGACATTCGTCATGCGCATCGCACGATACAGAAGCAAGGGCAGTGTAATCCCTTTCACGCAGACACTGACGATGACAAGCGCCAAAAGGCCAAAGCCAGGAAAACCGGAACTCCAATCCCATTGCGCCAACGGCAACAATCCCACCAAAATCCCCTGGAACGCAACAAGACGAATGCAATGGATCACGCGACTGGAATTCGCCATCAGCAAACTCAAGCCCAATAAAACTACCAACAGAACCTCTGATAAACCATCCATCCTTATCGCCCTCCGAAAAACAGCAGAAATACCAGCGAAATCAACGTCAAGCCAAAGCCAGCCAACAGCACCTGGGGAATCTTCTTGAAACGGTAACGCGCCATCACAGATTCAATAACGCCTATCGACAGCGCCGTCGCAAAAATTGACGATGAGTACGCCAGCCACCCCTGGAATCCATCCAGCAAGTCGGCGGGCAGCAACACCATCACAAACAGCGATCCAAACACCCACATCTTCAACGACGCAGCGTACCGAATCGCAGCCAAATCGGAGCCGGAGTAGTCCAACACCATCGCTTCATCGATCATCGCCAGCTCCAACTGCGTGTCGGGATCGCCAAAGGGTCCCCTGCAGCACTCGGACAACATCACGATGTACAATCCCAATGACGTCAACAGCAACAACACGCCGTAACGCCCCCAAGACGCTACGCCGGCGCTGTTCAGCAACCCACTCAAGTCCATTCGACCAGTCAGGCAAATCAAAAACACAACTGCGCCAAGCAAGACCAATTCAGACAATGCCGAAAAGTGAACCTTGCGACTCGACCCCATCCCCTCGAAGCTGGTTCCCGCATCCAAAGCGCCCAGCACCATCAACAAACGACTTAGCAGCAACAGGTACAAAAACAAAATCACATCGCCGGTAAAACGCAACGGGGAATCGCACATCCCAAGTGGCATGAACAACAAGGCGACAACCACGCAGACCAGGCTGAACCATGGAGACAAACCGACAAGGCCACAAGACGTCAAGCTGTAAACACGACCCTTCTTCAACAACTTGAACAAGTCGTAGTACAGCTGGAATAGGCTCGGGCCGCTACGTCCAGCAAAAAACGCCTTGACGCGGTTGACCAGGCCTGGCAACAACGGGCACAGCACCAGCGCGCTCAGCAACGAGACAAGCCACCAATCCATATTTAGAGCACCCCCTCGAGCACGAAGCCCCAGAAAAGAAGGCAGAACAAAGACACCACCATAATCAGCAAGTACACATGCAAGTACCCGCACTGCAAACGATGCACCTTCCTAGATACCCAGCCCACAAGCCGGAACAAGGGTCCCCAGAATCCGCGTATGCCACCATCTTCCATACGAATCTCGCACGACCCGCGAGTTGGAAACAACCCCTCCACGCGTACCAATTGGCGAATGGGACGCAAAATCGCCGAAAAATAATCCACCAGGGGCTGGACAAAGGCGGTGCCCGTATATTGCATCCGGCTTGTCGGCTTCGCAAACCCGCAATCCCAGGCTCCCTTCCGGTCAATCAACTTCCTGCCAGGCAGCAACCTGCACACAAACATTAAAACCGCTACCACAACCAATGTCAAGAATGAAAAAACAACTATGCCTAGCAACAATGGAAACACCTCTTGCCAAAGTACTTCAGCTACGGTCAAGCCGCCTTCCTCGACATATCCGCCCAAGCACAGCACATGCTCAATCACACCGCCAAAGCATCCTACCAACCATGGACTCGACAACAACAGCGCGAAAGACAAAATACTCAAAGCGCCCAGCGCATAGCGCATTGTCTTGCAAGTATCGCGCACCTGATCAATGCCAGGCAGGCGACTCTCGCCCAAAAACACGCCGCCTATCGCCTTGGCATGCATGGCGCTCGCCAAACCACCGGCCAAAGCCAAGGCCAGTACAGAGGCAACACTCAGCAAAAGCACAACTCCAGTACCGCTCAACATCCCATGAAACGCTGACATATACAGCAAAAACACCCCAGTGAAGCCGTTGAATGGAGGCAACCCGCTCAGCGAAATCGAAGAACACGAGAAGAAACGACCCGTCCAGGGCATCTTCTTAAGCAAACCGCCCAAACGGTCAATGCGCAACTCGCCAGCAGCACGCCATATCGAACCGGTCCCCATAAACAAGCAACCCTTCAAGCAACTGTGGTTCATCATGTGCAACAAAGCGCCAGACATCCCAAACACGGCCATCATGATGTTGTCAGAAGATGAACCCAAGAACCCCAAGCCGACCCCAAGGGCAACAATCCCCATGTTCCCCATGCTCGAATAGGCCAGCAAACGCTTCAAGTTGCCCTGCCCCAGCGCAAACATCACGCCAAACAACATCCCTACCAAACCCAAAATCGTAAAGGTCGTGCCAGCAAAAAACTCGTTGCCAGACATCGAAACATGCCTGAACAATCCGTAGAACCCCAAATTCAGCATCGAACCTGACATCACCGCCAGCGCGGGAGCGGGCGCAGCAGGCTGGGCCTCAGTCAGCCAGACATGCAATAATGGGAAGCCAATCTTCAAGCCAAATCCAACTAACCCTACTATCAAGAACAACATCTCGGAATTATGCGTATCGCCAAACACGAACATCAACTGCAGCACCAAGCCGCTGGCATGGCAGGCAAGCAAGTATATCCAAGCCAAATGACCGCTTCCCTTCTCGCGGTAATTGAACATCACCAAAAAAGCGCAAAGCAAACCCATCAATTCCCAGCTCAACAAAAACTCAATGGGACGAACCGCCAAGGTCACCCATATCATGCACGCAAGCATCAAATTGTAAAAAAACCAATAGACTCCCTGGCGACCCTCGCAATGGTCACGAAAATAACCAACAGAATGGATTCCGCCGACCAAGCCCAAAACCAATATGGGCAATTGGAACAGCAAAGAAAGCATGTCATGCCTGAACTGCAACTCGCCACGAGTCAAACTCCATCCCGCATGGCTCCATAATCCACCAAGCAAGCACAAGGAACAGCCTACAATGCAACCAAATACGCCAATCTGCCAAGAGCTGCTGTCGCGACGAGTCAGCGCAAGAGAGCATAAGCCGCTCAATACCAATACGATCAAGCCTATGTTCATTATACTCATGGCAAATATCACCCCTTGTCTTTGCTTGATAAAATTTCTCGGAAAACAGACACAAGTGATATTAATATAACTCATTTGGCATGATTTTTCAAGTATTGGTACGCCACATGACCAGATTCAGCCACAAGCGCTCTTTTAGAGTTGTAGCCCCCACCCCCAACGGGCGTGACATAACAATCCCATTGGGGCTGATCCCAACGCAACGTCCCGGAGTCACATGGGACGAACCTCAGAACCCCAAGGTCTGCAAAACCCAATGCAACGTCTCAGAGTCCCAGTCCCATGTCACAGTCCTATGGGTCTCATTTGTCCCATAGGTCACATTTGTCCCAGTCCCAGTCCCATAAAACCATAGCCCATGCGTATTTAATCCGCATGGGCCATGGACACTGGGCTACCTAAGTTTTTTAGTGTGCAAGAATCAGGGAAGCAATTTCCTCCTGAGCTTCAATCTCCACTTTGGATCCTTTGGGAAGTCATTGAAATTGCGGACAGGCTTGAAGATCGGATCGTTCCTGTCCACTCCCAGGGTCTGGAGCAATTGATAGTCCTGAAGCGATTCGCTGAACACTTCCCATCTGATGGAATCCAAAGGTTTCCCGTCCTTGCCCGGATAGACCTGGCTTGTATCGCCATATGCCCAATTGGGCCAGCGCAAGCCGTCTTGTTCCGCGAACACATCGACGAAATTCCTGGTCTGCGACTCGAACCAGTAGTTGAATCCCCAATGCAGGAATCCCTTGAACGGCCAGCGATAGAACAGGATTCCGTGCATCCAGATCTTGGGCAGCGGCGTATCCATCAGGCGGTTCAGGTAACGTCCTCGGGGACCGCAGCAATAGTAGCACCAGCTCTCAATGCCTTCATTGGCAAAGGAGACCGCCGTCGAAATGCTGGGGATCGGCATATCCGTCAAGGATTCACGCCCGTACGCGATATCCGTCAATGCGTCCATCGTCTTCATCCAAGGCGCGATTTCCTTCAGCATCGCCCTCGCCGCCTTGTAGTTCGCCTTGTGCTCCTCGCCGTGCGGTTCGTCGGAAACATGGAAGAACGAGGTATCCAACGCCTTTTCCTCGATGAGGACTTCCTTCAACTCCTTGAAGAACTGGGTCAGGAAGCCGCGGTATTCGTCTGAGGTGGCTGGGGTTTCAGGCGGGAAAAGCAAGTCTTCCTTTTCCTGGTCGCCAACATAGATCCGAATGGCGTATTTCACGCCCCATTGCGTAAAGGGATGGACCCATTCGAAGTGCGTGATGCCGCAGCGACGAGCCATTTCAAGCCAGCGGCGGACATTCGTCCAGTCAAACTCATATCCTTTTCCCTTGCGCTTGACGCCCAGCAGCTGGGTCGGCAGCTTCACACCGTCCAACGGCGGCGTGAATGCAGGCACGTACAAGGTATCCAGGCCATGGTCCACGTAGTTCTTGACGTATTCCTCGCAAATCGTCCAGAACTCCTCGGAAAATGCCTTCACCTTATAGCGTGCGACCAGGCTGTCCGCATAGAACCAATGGGTAATATTGAAGTTCTTTCGTGGCTTCAGCTTCAAATTGTGCAAGATCGCCTTGAAGGTCAGCTTCACGGGCTTGTCACGTTCAGGAATCACCTTGATCGCAATCGGATAGGTTCCGGCTTTCGCGCCTTTTCCAGCCTTGACGCTCACCCAAAAGCCATGGGTTTCGCCCTGGGGCAGTAAAACCATGTCCTCGTTGAACAGGGGATCGGGCACGTAGCCGGGAAGTCCGTCGCCCAAATCCGCCTCTTCCGGCATCCCCTCGGCTCCAGTATTCGCATGACGGACGGGAACGTACCCGATGCGGCGAACCCGGATGTCCCATCCATCAGGTCCCGACGCCTCAACCCGCACCTTCTGGGGACCAAGGTCCTGACGAACCAATACCTGGAAACTCATCCGTTCGTTCAAGGCATAATCCAAACTCAAGGTCTTCCTGACTTCACTGGAACTCTTTGGGAAAAACCGCTTGAACGGATCGGACAACCAACTCGTCAACGCCATTGCCTGCCTCCTGATTACCTGTCTTGATTCTTGTTCATTCGTCGCGCCCGACCATCAGGCGCTTCTTCAAAGCTCAACGAGAAACTCCTTCGACTATCAACGATACGCCATCGGGCAATACCGCGACTCGTCCATCCTCTCCAACCAGCGAAAACGCGGTGCGCATCGCCTCCTCGGCAGTCGCGACATGCATCAAGCCCATCGCCTCCAGCATCCCGCCGTCGCACTTCGGACCAACCATGATCACGCGATTCCTCGACAATATCCTCGCCAGGATCTGGGCTTCCCACTGGTCGGCTTCTGTCTCCGCTTGTGGAACCGCTCCCAATCTCCTGTACAATTCCTGATGCGACTTGCATTCGGAAAGCAGCTTGAAGAACGACTCCCCGCCGTGCCCCTGCTCGCATTCTGCAGACATGACAATCACGCCGCCATCCCGCACGCACGCTTCCGCAGCCGTCATTCCCTTCACCGCCTGATAGACATTCTGGTCCAGCGGATATCCGCCGTTGCTGGTAATGACGATGTCGCTTATCGGCACCTGGACCTGGCACAGCTTTTTAAGGTATTCGCATCCACGGGCATGGGTCTCGAAGGGCTCGCCGGCAAAGGCGCCCATCACCCGCTTCGAGGAATTGATGACCACATTGACCACAAACGCCAGCTTCGCCGCGCCTGCCGCCCATACCATATCCTTGTGAATCGGATTCCCCTCCAGCACCCCAGTCCTGGAGCTGGCCGAACGAATGAACTCGCCGCAATGATTCGCCAAAACCGTGCGATATCCCGCTATCCCAGGCAAAACGCTCTTGCGACCACCTGAAAAACCCGCGAAAAAGTGAGGTTCGATAAAACCTTCCGAAACCAAGAGATCCGCCTCGACAGCCAATTTGTTGATCCAAAGCTCGCCCCCGGACGGCAATATCCCCAAGTACGCCATGCTGCCCTCGTCACGGGCATCGTGAACGACAATCTTCTCGCGGGAAACGATCTCCTCGCCGAACTTCTCGATCAATTCCCCACGAGTCGTCCCACGATGCATCCCGGTCGCAATCAAGATCGTTATCTCGGCTTCTGGATTCCCGCGCCGAATCTCCTCGAGCATCGCAGGAACGATCTGCTTGCTCGGCACTGGACGAGTATGGTCGCTGGCGATCAGCACGATTTTTCGCGCCTTAGCCGCCAGTTCGCTCAACCCAACGCCACCAATCGGGGACGCCAATGCCGAACGGACAACAGCCTCCCCATCCCCAGGAACCGCAATCCGGTTGATCGAAGACTCGAAAACACCAACCAAATTCCGCCTGGGAATCGAAAACTCAAGCTCGCCGCGACCATGCAATACCTTTACCAGAACCATCTGACTACCCTCGACATTCTATTGATCGCGACTAAACAACTCCTCGCCAATCAGCGCCGTGAAAAACGACCCCGTGAACAAAAGCGGACCGTCATAAGGCAAATCATCACGGCTGGAAATGCTTTCCCGTACCTCGATCACATCCAAGCCCGCAACACGCATCTCCTCCGCCAATGCAGCCAGATCCGATCCCTTCCCGGTATGGGGATTCGTCAATACGAACCTGGCATTCAAGCCGCGCAACGCTTCGACGATCCGGTGGGCGTCCTTGCCCTTGACAATCCCAAGAACAACCGTAAACCGAACGCCGGAATACAAAAGGTTCAACGCCTCGACCAGGCGACGCATCGAATCGCCATTGTGCGCAGCATCAAGCACAACCAATGGATCGTCGCATATGCGCTCGCAACGGGCACGCAACTGGGGATACCTGAATGAACCAACGTCCGGAACCAAGCCAAGATGGTTCACAATCGACAAGGACGTGCAGAAATTCTCCCGCAAATATGGAGCTGTGCCATAAGGCAAGTACGGATAGGTCATCTCGGAATTCACCGGCCAAAGCACAGGACAGCCCAACTCGCGCGCACGGGCCAAGATCACATCCTCGGCTTCGCTGAAACTCTGGCGCGAAACGACTATCGGCACAGACGGCTTCAGGATACCAGCCTTCTCGGACGCAATCAACTCAATCGTATTGCCCAGCAGCGCAACGTGGTCGAAGCTGATCGGCGTAATCGCAGTCATCACAGGAGTCACGTAGTTCGTAGCATCCAAACGGCCACCAATACCAGTCTCGAATACGACGTATTCGACGCCCGAATCGGCAAACAAACGCAACCCCAAGACGGTGAACAGCTCGAACAGCGACGGCTTCAAGCCTGCAGAATCAACAGCGGATACAAGGCGACGGCCGCTAGACAGCAACGTCTCGTAGTCAACAAGCGCGTTGTCCAGCTGAAACCGCTCGCGAACCGTCGCCAGGTGCGGACTCGTAAACAAGCCGACACGCTTCCCGCAGCTTGACAGCAACGAAGACAGGAAATGGCACGTGGTCCCCTTCCCCTTCGTCCCGGCAACGTGGATGATCTTCAACCCACGTTCGGGATGACCGGCGACTTCAGCCAAGGGAATCATCCGGTCAAGAGTGTAGTTCGACATGTCGTGCTGCTTTCCCGCATCACGCTCCAAGTCGCAGTACCGCTTGAAGACATCGAAAAATTCCTGTTCCAATGCAGGATTCAAGTCACGCATCGCCGGTACGCTCCAATCACTTCTTCTCTTCCGAGCAGCAGCCCTTGAGCTTCGCCAATTCAGCCTCCAACGATGCAACCCTCGCTTCCAGGTCCTGGACATGCTTCCAGTAAGGCATCAGCGATTCGCCGCGGGTCTTCAAAACCTCTTCGATACGCTCGGTCAACGCATCGCTGGAACGCTTGCCCTCCTCAACCAAAACCTTCAGCAATTGAGCACCCTCGTCCTGAGTAACCTGCTTGTCGCTAACTGCCTTGCTCACAAAATCCTCAGCAGCCTTGACCGACAAACTGGCAGCCCCGACGCCCATCAAAAAAGCCTTCTCAACCAAGCCAAACATGTAAAACCTCCTGATCAATTTCATGAACTCGTTTTCATTGACTTGAAAACACAACAAAGCCACTCCTTTATATTAACTTATCTAACCCAAAAGACAAGAATTCCAACTCGCAACAACCACGATTTTATCTGATTTTGCATCCCAAGTTCTCAATCTCAACTATTAATCCTAAAAAGAAGCAGTTGACGCATGACGCCAATGATGTCCATGGCTTTTTTAGGAGAACCACGAATGAACGCGAATGGACGCAATTGATTTTGAATATCGTTGCCCTTGAGATCGTTGGCGAACGGAATGAATTCCACAACCATTTGAAAATCAATGCATAAGTCCTTCCAAACCAATGCATTAAATCAAGCTCGGAGAGCTGGCATCATGAGCACCCCCCAGATGAAGCGAAGCGGAATCTGGGGCAAGTCCCCCCCGAAATCAAAGCCTTGGAAAGGCGACACATGAACCGGCGCCAACGCTGCGAATCCAAAATAAAGGCGGGGCTAATAGTCCAAGATGACCTTGTAGTCACGTTTGTTCTTTTCCCACCACATTAGGCAGTCCACGTCATTTTTAACTTCATTATCTGAAAGGTATCCAAACATCGGAAGCAGTGTTTTATCGCCTTCTTCTATCTTCTCAAGCAGATTGGGAAGGATGATGATTCCCATGTCCTGGAGTAATTCGAACCTATGGGCTATTGTCTTTGCATTTCCCTCTTTTCTCGCTTCCGAATATGCCTGGTATTTCTTTGCAAAAACTTCGGGAGTGCGTTTTCTCCCTTGGTTCCACCATAATTCATATTCAGAAACAAACTCTTCTTCTTTATCTTGTTTTCTTAATGATATTAGAGACGAATATTTGATATCATAATCCGTCAGAAGAATTTTATCCTCGTCTTTCAGAAGCATTCTTTCAAATCTAACCTTTAGAATTGATGAAAATATATCAATATATTGAAAATACTCTTCTTGATTTCTTTTTTCTTTGATGTGATTTATTAGGAATGGTATCAGCTTTGCTGATCTGGCAACAAGGGCATTGTATGATTTAGTGGCATAATTTGACCCTCGCGATGATTTTGGTAATGAAGATTCCCATTCTTTTAAGGCAATTGCCCTTTCCTTTTGCCAAAGCTGGAATAAATACTCGTAATCTTTCTCATCATCTTTGCATTTTACGGGCATCCCCTTGTCCATCCAGTCTTTTATATCATAGACAATCTTTTCCTTGAGAGTCGGCCCCCAAATGGCGACTTCTTTCTGGATTCCTTTATTTATTTGAGAATACACCATGAGCCCCATGTCATCATGGAAAGTGCAGTCAAAGCCGCTTCCTTGTGGTGAATTGTCCAGCACATTGGCAAGTCTGACATTCCCTCCTGGTATTGGAATTGTAACTGAATAAACGAGAGTGTCGTAGCGGGAGCTTTTAATTGCTGCATTGTAAATTTTCCTCCCGCTATGGTAACTGAATTTGTACTCCAGGGCCGCCTCATGAAAATTGACGTTGCCCATTCCGTGCGTCTTCGTGAACTTGTAGTTCATAGTGACCTTGTGCTTCCCGTCATGCAAAAGCCTGAAAGGCGATTCCCCCATGTACACTTTCAAGAGGCAATCCTTTGACAGCCTCTCGTAATCATCGTCGTCGAAATGGATTTGTTCGATTTTGTCCCTGATTGTTTGCCTGTATTCTGTGACTTTCCCCTTGCTGTCAACATGCCTGATCATTACAATCAGACCAGTGTCATAGTAGAGCCTGAAAGTATTCTTGTCCGGGATGTCGTATGTTATCTCCTCTATGCGTTCGCAGTGCAATGGCTCTTCGTTGTCGGGAGCCATGCGCGAGATGGTAAATATTACCTGAATTGGTCTTGAAAAACTCAGATAACTTTCTCCTTTAACGCCATCGTCAAGGTTTTCCCGCATGTGCTGCAGTATGGGATCCAGTATGATGGGGGTTGCGAAGTCAAATGTCAGCGCATCTTCTCCATGAGCAACAGACAAAAGCATTATTATGCAAAGCAAGGCACTAATTTTCATTTGAAAAGTTCCTCCTTTGGACATGAATCCGTGAAGCAGCGCCCCAAAAAATTGATTTGCAGAATCTTACGATATCCTCACAAAGTAGTATTCCACTCGCAAACAAGGTTGTCAATAATGGAATTTATGCATAGTCCTGAAGAAAATCAACCCGAATGGCGTTTTTCCCTTGCAAAAATACT
>Ga0123334_1001734_pt1 | contig 26556 bp, 18 predicted proteins | sample BiotimSIPDNA_FD_89706 | JGI IMG/M metagenome (GOLD analysis project Ga0123334, IMG submission 89706) | Anaerobic biogas reactor microbial communites from Washington, USA - Biogas_R1 time_0 SIP DNA | ecosystem: Engineered > Bioreactor > Anaerobic > Unclassified | place: Washington, USA... | reverse complement strand
TCACTTCAATGGGAATGCTGTACAATGTCCGCCATTTTTTTGATTTCACCCAATGAAAAACTAATTTTTTTAGAGAATATCAGCGCCAAAGATGATGCTGCGAGGAGATGTTTTCCAAAAAGGACAACGGACGGGGCACCGTTATTTTTGACTCTTCAATTATTAAAAAGTCGCTTTTTCAAACAATAAAGACATTCAAAACAATGCCTATGTCAAGTAATTTTTCAAAAAGGACAACGGACGGGGCAGCGTATTCGGTATGAAATCCAAAAGCCCTTACACCACCATACCATTCACGGCCATTCATACCCATAAGGCCTGCTTCATAACCTGTGGAATCCATGTCCTCTTTTGCAATTCTATAGTAAGCGATTGTTTGCATAGGTTTAATATAATCTTTTTAACGTTCTTTTAATTTTTTCAGTTCTTTTTCATAAGACTCACGAGTGCTTATTAAAGCTTTATAACCATCATCTATTTTTACGGATCTAACATAAACCGTATCTACTTTGCCTTCTTCCTGTGTAATTTCAATAGGGCAAACGCCTTCGGCAAAGATTTTAACGTTATTCAGCTGGCTTTCGCTTTTTTTCATGAAATTGCAGTCAAGGCTTATCTCTTGAGGATTACCGTTACGGTAATTTAAGATTTCGCATATTGAATCTTTACATTTTCCGATAGAGAAAAAATCTTTTACAAGAACAGATCTTTTTTTAGAATCTTCAGATTCGATAAATATATTTTTTCGAAAATCTTCTATTACTATTCTCTGTAGATCAAGATTGTAGACCTTTTTTTTCGAAATGTTTAGATTGTAGAGGTATAAAACTTTTGGGGTTACCATAACCCAAATTGGACAAATCCCTTTATCAGTAATTTTCAGAGTTGATTTTTCATAATCGATACTTACGAAATCGCACATTGGATTAACAATTTTCTCATTTATTTTTACTTCGAGAAGAATGCTATAATACATGCCACTAAAATATTTTGAGTCGATATCCTTTTCTTCACTGCAGTAACTTTTTCTTTCTTTCAAACTAGGCATGGCCTTAACTACCATAGGGTCATTTATCGTTTTACAGTAATTTTTTTCATTCTTGCAAAAGACTTGTAATCCTGATTTATAACCATAGCTAATCAAATATTGATTGTTCTTTGCATTTATATCAAAGAGAAAATTCCATGGTTCTTTTTTCACGTCATTTACACATTTCCCACCTTTTAAAGTACCATGTAAACAGTATGAACAACCTTTATCATCTTGCCAAAAATTTTCACTAGAAGCAGCGCATGTTCCTTCAATCAAAAAAAAAGAGCTAATATAGAAAACATTTGATTATACTTAGGGACGAAATACTTTCCAATATCCATTATTAACCTCCGTTTTAATCCATTTTACGCCCATAAGTTCCTTAATGGTAGATTTAAGAATTGATGTTGGCGCAATAACCGTTACACCCATTAATGTAGCAACACTTTGTGCAAAATTTATACTTCCGTTTTTTGTTTTTCCTCCTGTACTACAGGAATAAAGTCTAATCGTTTTTTCTCCTTTATAGCCATACTTTCCCTCTTTTAACCTTTTTACAAATTCTTCGGCACTCATGTCTACAAAATCTCCAACACCTGAAGGAGAACCATGGATATAAATCGTATATACATCTGGATCTTCATCTTTTAAATATTTAGCATGCATCATAAGATCAATATCATTCTGTGTATAAAAACCATCTGCTTTTAAGGTTAGAGAATTGCGCTTATATAGATCAAATCCTAAAAGACTAAAGCTGGATTTATCTTCACTTCCATCATACTTCCACGCCTCAAACCTATAACCCCCACCATAATTCCAGCCTCCGTTTTCAGCCCAGCTAGCATAGAGACTTGCACCATCTTTTCCGACATTCGCACCTGCATACAGTCCTCGGCCCTCCATGCCGAAGAGACCTTGTTCGTAGCCATTCAAAGTCTGGAAGTTCTTTGGGCGTGCCCCGGCTGAGTCACATCTCACAAAATCATCCCGCCGGGTCGGCGAGCTACGGGCTACCCTCCAGTCGGTGCTACGCACTGGCGCTAACGCGCCACCCTCCGCATGCCTCACGCAAAGCGTCAAAGACAAAATTCCATCATCCAAACGTTGCAAAAGACATGCTGAACGTATTTCACTCATCTGAACAATGCATCTCCTATATGTGTTGTAGCTGATTTATAATTTTGCATTGTTTATAACAAATTATCAGGAGTCATTAGTCACCTTTTTTCATTTTGGGTAGCGGACGGAGCAATTGTCTCTCAGAAGCCTTTAACGCTTTATATTTGGGGCTTTCCAAGGGAAGCCGTTTCGGATTTATTTTTAAAGGTTTATAATCGTTCAAATTATCTAAATCCGTCCGCATAGTAATGGACAACACAGGAGCATTTTTTGCAAAAAAGAATTCATAGCCAGCCCCAGTTCTCTTTTGCGGTACATTTAAATTCAACGAGTCTCCCATATAAGAAAAACGATATTGAGTCCCAGCATCTTGGACAAAATCAAACTGATGATCGAGCAACTGGATAAAAATTTGGAAAGCTCCACCGCGATAATCCTCAAAAATATTTTCAAAACCTATTGAACACTCAAAAGAAAGTTGGCCAGAACTATCGATAAAAATTCGTTCCCCATATATATTTTTCCCCTCACCTCCAACATACCGGGCGCAAAATTGATCTTCATTAATAGAATTAACAACTTCATCTTCCGAGATGATCCGTCCACCACTCCATACGTGACTACCCTTAATTTGCAAAATTCCCCATTCCCAATAGGCATCCATTTGCAAAATTTCAGTTTTTAGCTTTGTTTGCTGCCAATAATAACCACTATTCAAAGCACACGCATTCAGCACAAAAGTAATCAAGGCAATCAGCTTTGTTTTCATCGGCACTCTGGAAAAAGAAAATTAGAGTTCATGTGATCAAGGACTTCAAACATTTTTAAATAAACAAAAAAGGATTTAGGGAGTTCATTGTATTTTTTATTAATCTTCTTAAAATAAAAATAGCGACGAACGGCATCTTTCTGAGAAAAGCCCAAAATAACATCATCAAAGGCTAAATAATCTTGTTGTTTTCTACCGTCTTTAAATGAATTCTCAGGGACAAGATAAAACTGCTTGTCCAATCTTAAAAAATCTACCTCAGATGAATTTAAAGTTGTTTTTGTTATACATCGATTTTTATCCCTATAAGATTTGAGACTTTGATTTCTGCGGGCCATATAACGCGATGGATTCAGCCAAGGGAAATCATCTATAGCAGGCAATTGATAAACCGTGAGCAAAGCATCGCGTCCTTGATTATTAAAAAAAAACAAACGTTGCGTTCCCATTTTTTCAAAAAACAAGAAAAAACCATTTTTTTCAAAGGACAGCAGAGAATCACCAAAGAACGAAGAAAATATATTTATCCGAAAGTTGTACACAGAAGACGGCTTATTAACAGCATAAGCGCAATATTGACCTTCTAGATTCCCATTTTCAGAACCGCCAAAGCACAAGGAAACAGCGAGCAACAAAAACACAGCAAATATTTTACTCATAAAGCAGGACACCTACTTTTATCCGCAGCTAGGTAATTTTCCGGTTTGAACCATTCAGCCTGAAATTTCTCTGGATACTTTACCAAATTTCGCCAATTGCATTTATTTCCATCCTCACTCATTATATCTTTAATCAGATTATTTATTTTTTTATATGGTTCAAAGAATTCGTAATTCTGAAACTCAGGGTCAACACAGGATGGATTGTCAAACGATATGCTTTGTATTTTGCCGTCTCTTAATTTACGAACGATATTGACGTTATAATTTTCTCGCTTAGCACAATCTCCTACATAATCAGGAAGATTCATATCCATAAAGTTGGAAAAATCATTAAATATCCATTTCGAAGGAACCGCTATCTTTTTTCGACATGTTTTTAAGAAATAATCTTTATTATTCAGTATATGTTTGTTAATACAATTTGATAATCCGGCATACCATGAATCCTGAGGATAATCAGGCATAAAATAAATTTCAACAACTGAATCGTCCTCCGCAATATAAGCAATGGCTTTTACCTCATCAAATATTTCTGATTCTATGTATATGCCGGGGTCAAAACGTTCTAAAAAATCAATAGCACCGAATTCATGATGATAATAAAATTTATCCATGTTAGTTTTTTCGTTATACACTAAAAAAAATATGCTTTTCTCAGCAAAAGAAGTTATGGCAAAAAATGCAGCAACGCAGATGATTCGTCTAATCACTAACATTATAAACACTCCGCGACATATAATAACCGATGAAATCTATCGCCAAATGAGAAAAAATATTGTTCCCATAGTTATAACTTGAAAATGTACTTGATTTTCCTTCTGGAAACGTTATTTGATTATACTTAAATTCAATATGTGGATAATCATTAGATTTTGTTAAAACGACGGCCTTATCGTATGTTCCAGATAAATCGTATGGGAAAGATAAAGTTTTGATATTTACAATACGCTGCAACTCGTTGAACATCTTATTATTTAACTCTATTCCATTTTTTTGAATAAACGCAGCCAGAGCCTCATTTTTTGTTTCTTTAGCATATTTCAGTAACGCTTCTGTCTGAGCATTTTTCATGCCCTGTTTACTCACATCATAATTCCCGCCAAGGTTAAACCGGCCATATTTTCCAAGAGTAGGAATCCACATTTCATAGCCGACATTCTTTTGTTTCCCATTCGCCGACACATCTCCAAAATTATCACCAATTCCCGCATATATCGATTCCTGTCCTCCATAATTCCAGCCGCCATTTTCTGCCCAACTTGCATAAAGGCTTACACCAGCATTGAGATTTCCACCTGCATACAAACCTCGGCCTTCCATGCCCATAAGACCAGTTTCATATCCACCATTCAATTTTGCAACTGAAGAATTATCACTTGTTTGAGCCTGAGCAAAAGCACCTGCGTAAGCAGTGGCTCCAAGATAATTTCCATAAGGATCCCAGTATAAGCTACCTCCTGCTTCAACGCCTGCACATACTCCGGCCTCTCCTTTCTTTACACCAACACAAACATGTCCTCCTGTTGACAGAGAATGCCCACTATAAGTGTTGTAGCTATATCCCATCTCAGCACCCAAACTTACAATCCACCACTGATAGGAACCTCCTACAGATGCTTCATACGTCTTCGAACCATTCTGATTCCAAGTATAGGACATAATTGGCGAAGATAATGAGAAGTTCCAACCACGCTTAGAATCCCAACCAATAGAGGCAAAGCCTAAATCAAGGGCAAACAAACCTGTTGGATCCACAAAATTTATTGGATCTCCACCGTAAGTATATGGATTTGCAAATTGACCAGCAGGATCAGGGCTCATCCACATTCCAAAGAAAGGATCAAAGTAGCGAGCACCAAAATAGTACTTGCCATGTTGACCATCGTATTCTTTACCTTGCCATCGACGGTCATCTGCCACACCATACTCTTCTAATTCTTCTACTCGTCCAAATGGACGATAATCATAGGCACTCTTTATACCAGAAGCACTTGCATAGGCTCGAACGTTTCCTTGGGCATCAACCATAGGGTAAATAGCTTCTTCAGCTAATCCTTTACGGAACCCTCCTCCAACTAAGTCCAAGTGAGTCAATTTAAAATCACCAGCTAGGTTTTCTTTACTATAAATACCGATTCCAGGAATCGTTACATTACTTCCTTTATAACCTCCTCTAGTATATGTACGTTCCCATATTCGAGTGCCTGATTCATCATAAGCCATATTCACATTACCATACTCTTCATCATAAATATGTTCATTATCAATTATCTCTACGGAAATATCAGATGGGATTTCAAGCTGTTTCGAATACAACATCACTTTTTCTGGAAGACCTAATGAATTAAGCTTGTATGCTGTTTTATTGTATCCATCCATCCATACTTTACCCGTAGCATCAAATTGAAGAGCTTTGTTGATAACATTTCCATTGGCATAAATACTAGAAGGCCTATACCCACCATTTACATAGTTGTATGTCAACATGGTATCTTTTTCAAATTTGCTTAGCAATCGTCCAAATATGTCATAGTCATATGTAGCATTACCAATACCAGTATTATTTGTTGTAAACTCGGCAAGACGTCCCAAATCATCATATTTAAAGGACTCATTGAAAGTTCTTCTATTTTGATTTTGCATCAACCAGGAATGAGTAATCTCCGAAACCCTGTTAATCAAAGGAGCACTATACTTTAAATTTTCTTTATAAACAGATTTTCCGTCTCTATTAGTATATTCAATGTTTGTTGTTCGGCCATAAATATCATGTTCTGTATTTTTTGAAAAGACTGTATTAGAACCGTCCTTGTATATTGTTTCTTCTACAGTACCCGCATTATTTCTTTTATATTCCGCAAGAAGTCTGCTACTTTTATTATCATCAAGCAACTCACTTACTGATTCTAAACGACTGAATTTGTCATATTCATAGGATTTTCCACTTACAAAGTTCCAAGAGCTATTTGTATAATTCCAATCACGAACTATACTATACTGTAAATTTCCAGCTGTATTGTATTCATATTCATTTTCGACAACTGGCGCATTCGTCTCTACCAAATTAACAATCCAGTTCTTTTTTACTCGACCTAAATTATCATAACTAGAAAATTTTATTGTATTAACATCACCACTTTGATTGTAAGAAATAAGAGCTCCAGCTTCATGAGGTAAAATACCGTCAATATTTTCTACAATGGACTCTATTAACTTTTGATCTAATTTACTATCGTACTTCATTATTGTAGCAACATCAGGCTTATCATAGATGGTTTCTGTTACAGGATATATATAATCCCTTAATATAGGGACATCAGGACTTGAAAAAGAACACCCACCACATTCACCACGTACTTCACCTGTAAGAACTAAGCGATCTTCACTATCATACTCTAGAATAGAAAAATAATTATCGCCATTGCCCTTACTCATCTGCTTAGCATCACGAGTAAATCTTATTCTATTTTTTGAATCATATTTGACTTCAGTGCGTCCTCGATCAGGTTTTATTGATTGAGTAAGTCGGCCAACGTCATCATATTTATATGTTGACTCAAAACCAGAATGACCTTCAATATAAGAAGACTTTAGTTGAGTTGTCTTTTCATCATATTCGTTACGTGTAATCAATACTTCGTCATCATGTGTCATCCAAGATGCCATAGGATTTCCAGCGACATCGGAAATACTTTGAGTAAAAATACCGTCAAAAGAAAGATTAATTGTTAAGACATAAGGATAATCGAATTCAGGATCATCTTCAGAATCATTTTCACCGTTTTCTTCCAAAAGTTCTTTAAAATCACTTTCAGTGATTGTTTTCAAACGTTCTTTATAAAGATTTTCAATTACATTTCCATTTGCATTCAATTTTTCATCTAAAACTTCTTGCAGCTGAGTCTTCGAGAAAAATTCCTTTGAACTACTTGTTTTAAGGGGTAATCTCCAAGTTTGTGCAAAATTTTCTCCTAAGTCAAAACTTGCTTCACCCATTCCAGCTTGTTTTGCAATCAAAGCGGAATTAATACCGTAAAAGCGCTCTGTTTGTGTGTATGGATGATTATAAGAATCGATTCTCTCTTTAGAAGACTTTGTATCTCCATTAAAGTATGCTCTTGATTTGTCTACACACTTTTCACAGAACATGTCTTCATATTCATAAGCAGCCTTATTAGAGACATAAGGCAATGGCGCATATTTTGTATTTCCAGCTTCATCAAGATACAAAGCAGATACCTTAAACATGTTTTCAGAAATAGGTATCTGAGTTTGAACAACTCTACCAAAACCATCTTTTACAGAATATGTTTCTAATACCTTTGACTTATCGAATGGATCCAGAAATACTTCATTTTTAACAAAAGAAGGAATAACTTTTTGAAGGATGCGTTCCTTTTCTGAACATTCTTCATAAATGACTTTTATTGTCATATTGCATGGGACTATACTTGTTTTTACAATTGCAATTTTTTGAAATTCATCATAATCAACAGTAATGCCACTAAGCGTTATTTCTGGATTTGTTGCATTAAAAGCTTCCTTATCATTTACAAATACTTGTTTAATAATATATCCAGGGGAAGAGTGAACGACAGCTTCAAGTGAAGAATTTTGAATTATAGAAAGTGGAGCTTTATTGCCATTAACAGTCATATAACCAACATCACCTTCATATTTCACATCAAATGTTTTTGGTGGAAAAAATTGAATGGAACGAGGTTGACGAGGTCTAAAAGCAGCATAACGAAGACGAATGTGTCTATTTGAGGCTTCACCAATAGTTTGTATTTTTATGGCAGGAGCAATAACTGTATCGGGATTAACATTTCCCCCATATTCATTCCACGACGTACTATATGTTGCAGGGGAAATATGGGTTGTATTATAATTGTCTCTAGGATTAACTGTAACACAGTTATTACATTCATTTTCTGCATGTTCGAAAGAAAATAATGGATCATCTTTAAATAATGGGTAATTTGCGTCATGAGTTCTGCGAACAAAATTAGGTGCTTCTTGAAAATACCAAAAAGCCACTGGAACAGCAGAACTTGCGTCTTTACCATCCCCATAAGTTACAGAATATGTACTTACAATAAGACGATCAAAACTGGCAACAACAGGGTTTTCACGAGCAAAATCATACGCTAACAATCCCCCTGCATAATCTGCATCTCCAAATTCAATATCGATTTCATTATCAATAATTTTAAACTGAGCATCCCCAACAATAAACTCTTTGGCAATCCATCCCTCTCTTAATTTTCCATTATTAAATATTTCTATAGGGCTTGATGAATAAACAGTACTTTTTAATTCGTCATTTAATACAATACGCTCTCCACCTGTATACACATAAGGGAGTCCAATATGATAACGTTCCATCATTGGATAAAACATGTTATTTTCAAGCCTATGACTATTTAAACGAGTTAAGTTCCAATATTGGACTTGTATTTCACCGTCAGTATAAAAAGATACTTGACAAATCATAGGATCATTAAGTCCATCAACATAAAAAGGCCCGATTTCCAATACAGTGAAGATATCATTATGTTCCTCAAATTTTCTCCAAGAAATAGAAATGTTATTATCGCCCACTTTGGGTACAATTTTTTTATCTATTGGAAGTACATAAGGATACAATCCATCTTTTCCATATTCAGGAAGAACAGATTGATTATGTTCACCTAAAAAAATACGATTGTCTCCAATTATTGTGACACCGTCATAGGTTTGGCCGCCATAGTTAATTTTGTGTTCAAACTCAATATAAAGTCTCTTATTGTCACTAGGCATAACCTCCGTTTTAAAAGGCTTTGTTATAACATTAGCTTGAATATTAGCATAACCAGGAAGTCCAAAATTATAGGATTTTCCTGGTATTGGCCCTCTTTTAGCCCCTTCTAGTTGAACTATAGGTTCAGCAGCAATAGCGGAAGACAACCATATCAAAACAGTAAAGAAAAATGTTAAAATAGATTTATACAACATGACAGCCCCTCCCTACTCAATAACACATTCTGGTTGAACATCTAAAGACTTTGCAAATAAATAACCCCGTACATAACATCCAGAAGAAAGACGCATGTCTGCATTAGGAGCGACAATTACAGCATTTATTTGCACCATTGTTTCTACAGATACATTTTGTCCAACATAAACGAAGAGATCTCCTTTCTTGTCATTTTGTTGAAGCTTATTTTCATTTCCAAGTCTAAGATTTTCTGCAATCCATATTCGTGTACCTGGAGCAAAAATCATATTAACCTTTGAATCCGTATAGAAAGACTTAAAGTAATAATCTCCAGCTTCAAAATACACTGTTGTTTCACTTCTTGCCATAAAGTCCTTATATGAACCAGCAGACATATTTATAGACTGTTGCGGTTCTACAATAATTTCAGAAGAGCCATAATTAACACTATATGTAGGTAATGGAGGTACATTCAAAACATTTAGCTTTGTTGCAGATTTATATGTTGCACCATCTTGTATTTCAAAAACATTAACATAATACACATTATTAACGTTTGCTCTATTTCTGAGAAGAATAGAATTACCCGAATATATATTGTTTGTTGTAGATGTTGTAACGCCAATATTTACGTATGCACCAGCAAAAACATCTCCAGCAACAGATACTCTATCAGCAATATTAATATTTCCTGTAGCATAAATCATTGCCGATGTAATTCCACGAATTTCCTTAGGAACATTTTCTGAGATATCTGGATTAGGTATATCATCACCTTCTCCATCGTCTTCGTCATCACCAATTGGATTAACATACCAAGGTAGCTCTTCTGGATCAAATGACGGATCAATTTTTGCTGGATTTATTAAAATGACATTAACAACTTCGCCTTCTTCATTGATAAACTTGGCATCAGCTGGAAGTTTATCAATAGGAATTTCAATTGTCCCTGGAACAACATGCTCTACACCGTCAAAAACAAAAATCCAACCACTTTCAAAATGAATATCAAAAGTAATAACATTAATAGATGGGTCAATTACAGTCGGTACAATATTAATTTCTAGAGTATTTGCATCTATTATCTTTGTTATTCCAACAGCCATTGAGCTAACAATTCCGTAGAAAGGATTTGGCCTCTTTTTCCTATTCAATTTAAGATTATAAGAAAGAATGCTTTCATCTTTTCCTACAATTCTAACCTCGATATTATTAACTCCTTCAGCTATAGGAACACTTACAAAATCTGAGTAATTGTTATAAGCTTTAATAAGCCCATTTTTATTGTAAAGTTGAATTTCCTTCAAATCTGTAGGAGTTCTAGGTGTCGCCTTAAAACTAAACTCATTTGCTTCAACAACATTCGCTTTATAATTCAAAATATACTGCCTAAATGCACAAGACGCATTAAAATTCAGATCATTTGTTTCGAAAGCCGATAAAGTTAGATCGAGTGCATTGTTTTGATTGTAATGCATTCCAACAATTTTATTTTTTTGAGATGGTTTGGATGAGTGGAAGATAATAAATGGATTTCCTTTTTCATTTACACCTAAATCAGCACTTTCTTGATACTTTTGTGGATATGCAAAAGCAGGATTTCCAACAGAAAGCCATCTGTTATTTCTATAAGAAATTACAGATAGCATATTGTTATTTTCAGAGTTTCTAAACATAATATAAGGAACGGATTCACTTGTACCTGGAACATTTTTACGAACTTCAAAGTCAAAATCGTCGTTCTCATTAAGATATGCCACAATTTCCTGTTCTTTTTGAACACTCTTGGAATGATAAGCTGTTTTTATTGAGTTATCTTTCAAAGTATTCCATTTCAAGTATCGATTATAGAATTGACCATTTACAGTTGCATTAGTTAATATCTCGCCCTTGAATACAGTTAACACCTTATAGGATTTAACTCCTGATTTTTCTTCATCATTTTCCTCTTCATCGTCACTGAGATTCATTTCATAGATAACTGCCAAGTATAGATTAGTACCATCAGAAGCAAGTTTAATGCGATCCACATTTTCAATGGCATCAAAAATATTATCCGTCCAAGAAAGAACGTCACCATAATAAATAGGCTCATTATTTTTTTGACTTACGCCAGACCATATTTGTTTACCGCTTGAATTTTCCGAAGCTTCATAAAGCTGCTTAATATAGACAAAAGGAACGGAATATGAAGAAGCAACATCATCATTTTCTTCCAAAGCATCATTTTTCAACATTTTTGAATTAGCAAGATAGGCAACAAAAAGCTTATTATTTGGACCAACAACGATATCAGAAGCAAAAACTTCTCCATCTTCAACGACACCAGTTTTGTATGATGTTATATTTCCAAGAGAAACATTTACAGACTTTGTTTGTATGTCCGCAGTAGTGTTGTAGCTATCAAATACAGGCGTCGAACCTAAATCATCAAAATCACTTTTTGAATTATTCCACACCCTTGTACACAAAGAATTATCACTTACAAGATTAAACTTTCCATTATTTCCAACTTCATCACTGACATACAGATTCCTGTTATAGAGAAGAACTAGGTTATTAGAAGCATTTTCTAAGAGTTTCACATCACTTACACGTAATTTTTTCTTTGAATCATTGTATTGATTCCAGGTAGTCCCTGATTTATAGAACATCCTTGGATACTCTAAATACATTTCATAAGGTTCTATTTCTGGGACATAAGTCAAATAGGATTGATATTTTCCAACTGCTGGGAAAAATTCAGATACTTCATTTGTAAACAAAGCCGTGTTAGGTACATTCCAATTGTTTCCAGTATAATCGGCACTATGCAAAAGCCTGTACTTATCCTTATATACAATTTTCGAGGAATCTAGATTGCTTTGATATTTTGGTGCTTTCCCATAAGCAAAACCAGTAATATCGCCATATTCGACCCAATCATTTTCTTTCTTTTTTATATTAAACTTATAGACTTTACTATCATACGGAAAAACATCTATTTCTAAAATCCATGACTTAGCCTCAGCAAAAGAAATAACGGGATACGACAATTTACCACAACAAGAGGATTCCCATTTTCCAGAACTTCCAGTTGCATACAAACGATATCGAACATTATCGGATGGATCTAATGTTTCAAAATCAACAGAAACACTAACATCAGACAAGGAGTATGTTGCTTCATAATTATTTCCTGTTGGGATAACATTGAATTTACCATTTAGCTTCAAATTTTTTAACAAATCAGAGCCATTAGGGTATTCAGAACAATTTCCATCCACAATCGTTGTTCTTGAGGCAAGATAAACATTCCTTTCAGCGGTTTCGGAATAAGTTTCTATTTCTCTTCCTAAACGATCAAATTTCACGTAAGATCCAATTCCTCGATTATCCACAGTGGTCTGAATTTTATCCCATTCATCATTCCAAAAAGAAGCTGTAGAAGTAGCCTTTACAGGTAAAACACGTATATCTTGTAAATGAATAGAAGAAGTAGAATTTGTTTCTAAAGAGACCGTTGCTGTTCCACCCGTTAAGTCAAAAAACCATTCAATATTATGCCATTTTCCAACATCTTTTAAATCTTTTGGTTTTGTATTCCAAGTATATTGTTGTCCATTGATAGAGACCGTAAGTTTTTCATCATTTATTGTATACTGAACCCATGCGGAAAAACGGTATTTTTCATTACGTGCTTTTAAAATATTACCACTTAAAACCTTAGAAGAATTTAATTTCAAAACTTTTTTAGAAAAACGCCCATAGTTGGACAAATCACTTCCAGCCTCTAAATCTATTGCATAACCAGCCAACTCTTCAATCTCACAGTTGTTCCAATTAACAATATTGCAACTTTCCCCGGAAAGCATCAATCCTTCATCGATGCCACAGTTAGCAGTATTTCCATACATTTTTCCATTATTTTTATTTTCTAAGAATGAAGCAACCTTTATCTTTCGTGGTCCTTCCTCTGTTTCAACAACCTGATTATTCACATATTTTGTATTATGAGATTGTTGTTCCCATTCAACAAAACTTGTATTAGCAAAGGCAATATAACTGATATAAGAATCGACCATTGCCTGAGAATTTTTCTTTTTAGGCGTATATTTCCATGACGATGTTGTCACATAGTTATTATTAACTAACTCCATTCCATTCGCTGTACCAGATACAACCATTCCTTCACTACAGTTAGGCATGCAAGAATAACTTCCAGCCAATACATTGATGCGATTCTGATTATTTAACTGATCGACAATTGGCTTAGCTGAATCGAAGTAAAACATATAATCGTTAACATATCTGTATACTTCCTCAGTTGTTCGATTTCCTATTTTCTTTTCAACTTTTTGAATCAAACCATTCTTAGGAGAATAACTATTCTTTGTAACGGTTTTTAGACCCCTTGATATTTGAACTATTTGGGATGGTTTATCAACATAAACAGGATATAAATCAGCATCCTTTCTATCTCTAATATATTTCGTTCGAGATTCAGAAATGATGCCTGAACCCTCTTTTCCAATTTGAACTTCCCTGCAAACATTTCCAACGGCAACATTTTCATCCACTCCGTTATTTGGAGGTAAACAGAGATATCGTTCTACAATACCTGCACCATTAGGTAATTCGACCTTCATTACATCCATCATCGGAGAATTTGAGATTGGATCATAATCTATGTAATTATCTTTATTCCCACTAGATAGAAAAGAATACTTATAAGATAACACTTGATCCGTTACAGGCTCTAAAATTCTTTTTTCTCTTACCAAATATGCACCAAACGTTTTAGAAAAAGAATTATTCACTTTATGGAAAATTTTAGTTTTATTCTCAGAAGAAGCAGCAAACATATCGCCTCCAAGAGAATAAATGTCTTCCATTTCGTATCCATTTAACTCTTTCTCTAGATTCTCTTTTACCCAAGAAGTTCCATCCCAAATCCATACATAATGGCTTTTTCTATGTTCTAAGAACCAATCATTCCCAACTATAAAGCTTCTTTGATCTGAATTACCTAATTCATCTTCGAGAGATAAGCCCTCCCAAGAGCCATTCTTTTTATGAAATAGCTTTGCTCGAGATTCTTTATGCATTGTCGTATACCATTTTCTTTGGTATGCTCTTCCTGTTACAATAAAATCATTACCGCCTACTCCTGCCCAATAATATTTTTTGTTCATACTCCATGACTTTAGAAGTTTTTCAAAAAGAGCTTCTGGATTCCAAGAACTGCCGTCAAACTCAAAAATTCTAATAAATCTATTATCACTATAACGCACTACATAATAATCATCACCAGAAGCAAGAACATTAGCTGGATCAGTATTACTAAACGAGTATCTAAGTTGACGTACATAATCATTTCCATTCCAATTAAATAATTGAACTCGAGAATAATTATAAAAACTTGTTCCTTCGCCAGCATCTAGTAATGTTGAACCATTAAATATAATACTATTTTCTGAATCAAATCCATTCCCAAAATCACTTCCTTCTTTAGGAATTCCGTTAACTATATCATACACTTTATAACCTAGGCAATTGCCTGTACAAAAAAAACCTCCATCTTGATATACAACAAGAATTTGGTTTTTATTAGGATAGACTAGAAAACCACTTCCATCATTATCTTCAATGTCATCTAATATAAAATAATTAGTTGACACTCCGCCCCACTTACTCCACACTAAAGAAATTTTTAAAAACCCATCATTAATACCTGCACCTTTTTTATCATCTAAAGTATACTTTAAAACGTAATCAGGCCCTGCAACTAATCTCTCAGTTTTTGGATCAGTAATATCTAAAGGGCTATCAAAATGAGTAGTGTATTGAGTTGGCTCACATACCGTTTGCCATTCTTTTCCATTCCATTGATAAACGTAAGAAGTAGTTTCTTTTTCTCCTTCTTTCAAAGCCAAAAACCAGCCAGCATCACCAAAAGAAACACTATTAATATTTTTTGCCGCTTTGCCAGGAGCTAAAACCCACTTTCCTAGTTGACGAGTATATATCATCAATTCGCTGTCACTATTTTCCCCAACTAAATAATTCGTACCATCCTCAAGCAAACCTCGGCCAAAAATTTTTTTTAGAGGTAACTCCTCTACATGGCCACTTCCCATGGATTCATACCAATAAGTATACTCTACCCATCCACAATTTTTACCTTTAATACTATGTAAAGCACCTAATGGATATGCTGTACTTTTATCTTCTATTGTTTTAGATTGTTCAACATCCGTATAATAGGAATAGTTTTCGTAATCAATTTCTTTTTGGTCTTTATTAAAAAAACGAATCGATGATAGCAAACGCTTTACATACGGCGTTCCTTTTTGTAAAGGAGAATAGCACAAAGTAACCTTTCCAATAAAATTGTCTACATCTACTTTTTTTTGAGGTCCATATATATCAATTTGAGTCAAGTATTTGCGAACAATTTTTTCTTTAAACATATCAGAACCTTCTTCAGGTTCGAATTCATCGCCTTTATTATCAATATATTCTCCTTCAAAATCTCCAGTTCCTTTATCTTCATATGAAAATTTTATATGGCTACCATCAGAGGCGTAAACACCCGTCAAGTAATTTTCCTTTGTATATTTCGAATGAGACCTCCATTTCTGTGGAGCACCACCATCAGTTTCTTTAAATCGGCCTTCTAAACCCTCCATGATCTGAAGATAATCGTATACAAGAGTATTTCCATCAAGATCTTCTTCTTTTGAAAGATTCCATGCAACAGGGTAATATGAAGAAGCGCCTCCAAGAGTGGATTCCATATAACCGTTTGCTGTTTTTTTCTTTTCTCCGTCCATATAAGACAACCAAATAAGATCATATTCCGTAGCTTTATGAATAGGATTAAAAAGAGTATTAGCTTCGTTAATGTCACCGTATGTATGAATAATACCTTCAGTGTCTGTAATTTTCCAGCCTTTAACATATTTCCATATTGTATTATCAATAGAAGCGTCTGTAGACTCCCCTACAATTCGTTCAATTTTCCAATATGGGTTACCTTCTATAACCCAATTTTCAGTTGTAGAAGTTGAAAGAGCCTTAATTCCAAGATTTTTTCGCCACTGAATTTGGTCAAAAATTTTATAACGATTTCCTTCAGCTGTAATGAGATAATAGATATCATCGTCAAGAAAAGCATTTTCCTTACAATCGCAGACAATTTGAGAACGGCCTAAAGACCAACCAAGACCAACGATACCAGATGAAATTTCTTCATTCTTTGTTTTAACATCTTTAAAAACGTTACCTGAATAATTGAGGATAAACCTAGTCCCAATTTGCCCCACAGAAATAGATGCAAGATCTTTTTGCAGTGCTATTGTACCCGTCATTGGGTTAATACCACCTTCTGGACTCATGTATTTGCTAAAAGCACCTACATTATTACTTGCATTTGCAGAAATTAATCCAATCAAAAAAAATAAAATCGTTATTAAGCGTCTTTTCATAAAATCCCCAACCTTTAATAAGAGATGCCAAATTATAACTTTTTTTTATTAAAAAAAAAGAATGTTTAAAAAATATTACTATTATTTGTAATAAATAATAGGAGCATTTGATATGAATAGTAAAATCATTCTTTGTTTATTTTTGGCTGCTTTATATGCCTGCGATAGTGATAATTCAACAAAACCTGTTTCAGAACAGCAAGATGATTCTTTATCAAGTTCTGTAGAAAATAACCTTCCTCTTAGTTCTTCGGAAGTTGGTAGTTATTCTTCACCAGATAATGATATCGCATCTTCTTCATCGTTTCTCTCATCGTCTTCCGAAATCGAAATTTTATCTAGTTCTAGTAGTAAAGTTTACAACAATTACGACCCTATCACTGGAATTCTTACCGATGAACGCGACGGAGAAACCTACAAGACGGCAAAAATTGGGAATCAGATCTGGATGGGTGAAAACTTAAGATACCTGAGGGATGATACTGTTAGCTGTTACCATTGGGATGACGAAATTAGCGACTCAATTGCAAAGAAATATGGCCGGCATTATTCTTGGATAATAGCCACACAACTCCCTTGTGATAAAACAAATGTTTTTGCTTTTTCAGGAGAAAACCCTATTATAAAAGAACCTCACCAAGGTGTATGCCCTGACGGCTGGCATGTTCCGTCACATAGGGAATGGCAAGAATTATTCAATACAGCACCTCTTCAATCCCTTTTATCCACAGAATGGACCGCTCATTCATTTGGGTATAACGGAACAGATGATTACGGCTTTTCACTTCAATTAGGCCGCGATGAAGTAGAAGATTACCAAGAATTTATTCTTCTTGATGAATATCAAGCTAATCAAAGCTACTCACTTGCTGTATACCATAGCGAAAACGGCGTTAATATGGAAAAAGGCCCAAAGTATATAACAGATGCTTATTTGCGTTGTCTAAAAGATTAGTATTTATACAAATTATATCTTGGAAACCTTATTCATTGATTTTTGGTCGATAGTCCAAACATCTGTTTGTGCATTAAAAATTTTTTTACATTAATACGAAAGTACTAAAGCCCTCGGCATAGATGACAATCCAGCCGCCTGCTTTATGGGCGCAACGGCTTGCCTTATAAGGAAATAGGTTCATTAACGAATCTGAATTTTCACTATTAAAAGTCCATGTTCCTTTTGGATCACAGCGTATAGGGTACTCTTTTAATAATTTTTCGGCCTTACTTTTTTTTACAGTCTCTTCAAAAAAATCTAATGAACGAGCCCGATAATCATTGTGTAAAATAAATCCATTCGTAAATAGTCTTAATGCAAATACAGAGAAAATACTCATCAATGCGATGGTGACTAGTAATTCAATGAGTGTAAATCCTTTGTTTCTTTTTTTCATGGGTAAATACAGTATGTTAAAGTTCTTGTGCTGTCTTGGTTATTTCTTACGGAATACGCCTTAACGCAAATTTCTTCATTATCCTGTTCTGTTTTTAATATGGTTTGCCAAACAACGCCCAAACTATCTGTATATATATATATAGTATCTTTTGGTTCTTTCATTAAAAGGAGTGTCCTTTTACTAAATTCTCGGCCCGTATTTTGGATATGAGTTTTTTGAGACATTGGATTTCGATGTAAAAAACCTAATATCAAGACTCCTGTGGTTCCAAGAATCACAAATCCAACAAGCAACTCTATAAGTGTAGCGCCTTTTTTATTTGTATTCATAAGTTAGCTCTCCACGCATTCGAAAAGCATCTGGAACGAGTATTGTAATAGAGGTATCGGATATTATTTTTCCGTTTTTTAAAAAACCTCGCCAAAAAGTACCTGATTCTTCAAATCCTAAATAAGAGGCAACGACACCTCCCCTAACTTCTCCTTGAATCTCAATATTTCCATTGACAATAACAAGGCCTCGTAATTTTACAGCTTCTTTGATTGAAACGCTTTGTCCTGGTAAAGAAGAATCCCAATGGTCTCCTAAATATAATACAAGAGCTTCTCCTTCAAATCGAATCATATTGATATGTCCAACATACTCAACAGGGCCTTTTTTTTGGCCGAGTAATGTATAAACAGTCTTTTCAATTTGTTTTTTTTCCAAATTGATGGTGATTGTGTCTCTCGCTAGTACTTCGCCAGAAATTAGGGCTTCTTCTTCTAATTGGATTGTATTTGCTGTAAGTAATGCTTTTTTTAAGTTGCTACGGCCACGTACAATTATTTTTTCTGCAAATAATCGACAGCTTATACAATTTGCATCTCCCTGTATAACGATACTTTTACAATAGTAGTCTCCGCTCAATACATCCTTAGCATCAAACAAGCACTTATTTTTTGGGATGTTTCTTTTTGCATTTATAAAATTTCTCGTATTTTCTGGGTAAAAGGCGATGGAATCCCATAAAGGATTGTTCTCCCCTATGGTATCCCCTTTAAAAGTCGCTAAAGAAGTCGCAGGCATTTTATAATGGGTGCTTTTTTCTACTCGTGGATGATGCATAGCGACGTTTCCATCAATGGACGCTTTTCCAGCTAGGGCTATTGATGCGCTTGGATCTAATAAAGTGAATGCTTGCTTATTTTTTAATAAATACCCGATTCTAAAAACTAGGGAGTCTTCTGGCTTATTAGATTTTACTTTTGCTATGCCAAAGGAGCCCTCTTGTTCTACTGCCACAGAAAAAACAACAGCGGAATCCGATGAAGCATGCTTCAATTCTGAAGTGCGCCAAGGTTCTTTTGATTGTTTTATTTTTTTGCTAGTATACTCTATGCCGCTTAATATTGAAAATTCTGCCTGTGTTTTTTGATACCGACGCCATTCTTCATTCTTTTCTGTTAATACCATTTGATAAAAAGAATTAGCTAAAAAACCGAGGATTAATAAAATACCCAACACTAAAGGAATCACTATTCCCTTTTTATTTTCTGATTTCAAATAAAACACCAGCATATTCTATGGTGACCGATTCGCTTGTAATGCTTTTAATTTTTACAGACCAGATTTCTTGATCTACTCGAACAACAGAAGTTGATCCTTTATATCGTAATATGGCGACTGGACGATCTCCAGGTAAAATGGCGTCTAAGGTAATTGCTGGTTTTGCAACGATAGGTTTTTCTGGTTTTGTATTTTCAACAACAGCAACTGTTGGCTTTGTATTTTTTATTGTCGGTCGATATATCGAAGGTATCGAAAAAGGATTTTTTAATTCTTTGGGTGGTGCTTTTTGTTTTTTACTTAAACGAGTGATATCTTCTATAGACATGGTTGCCACCGTATTTTCAATTAACGGTTTAGAGCTTGGCAGTTTTTCTGTCATTCGAAAAATAAAAACGCCCCAAAAGACTAAACCAAACATTAATAATAAAGCAATCCATCGATTCATGGTAATGGCTCCCGCACAAATACTGATAATTCAACTGATGCTTTGGCTCGTCCAGTGTCTTCTCGCTCCATACGAATAGTGGATACCTTTATGCATAAATCACTATTTTCTACATCTGTTAAAAAGCGATGGATTTTTGGAAACTCTCCTAAAGCCTGAAATACAACAGGGTATTCTGTGCTATGTGTTTTTGACTCTGGTTCTTGAGTCGAAAGATCTAATAAAACAAGTTGGTGTTGCTGCGATAAATCTAAAAGTAATTTCAATATATCGGAAGCCGATTTATTCGTCCCTAAAAAAGCATCCATTTGTTTTAAGGTGACTCGATATTCTTCAAGTAAAGAATCCGTCACTACGTGATTTTCACCTACTTGATGAAGAACCTTCATTTCATTTACGGTTTCAAAAAAGCGAACTCCCACTGAATTTGCTAAAGGCAGCAAGGCTTTAATAAAAAAGAAGACAAATACAATGACAACGGCTATAGAAGAGAGGATATACCGATAACGCGAAATCATAAAGCCTCCTCTGCAACAAGGTCAAAACGAACGACGGCCTTTTTCTTCCAACTTGTTTTTTCAGTAGTCTTTAAGCGTACTCGAGTGAATATAGAAGATTTTTCGAGCCTAGAAAGATAGAGGGAAACCTCCTCTTCTTGAGAAGCATAGCCTTGTATAGAAATTCGGTTCCCTTGTATTTCTATCTGAGAAAGCCACATGTTGTCTGGTAAAGTTGAAACTAGTTCTGTTAAAGAAGAAGAATGACGTGTTCTTTGCATTAATAAAGACTCTAGTTGTATTCTATCTTTTTCAAGTTTCTGAGTAATCAAAGCCATTTCTTTTCTAGCTTCTATTTTCTTTTCTAATTCTAATTTATCTTTTTGAGTATAAAAACTATAGACATTCATTAATAGCCAAAGAATAACTACTAGAGCTAATGACGCTAAAGAAAATAAGCCGAAACTCTTTAGTATCTTACGAAACCAATCGATTTCACGTAAACGCCCCATAGAAGACTTCTCCATTTTTTGCATCCAAGCATCTTCTGCAAGTCGTTTTAAAATGTCCTCTTGTAAAGAAATGGAGTTTACTTTTTTATTAATCTTTGCAGAAACCGTTGTAGCATCTAGTATCTCATTTTCTATTAAAGAAATCGAATAATCATTAGATAGTGGGTAACGATTGGTATAAAATTGATTTAAAAATACATCCAACCGATTTGCATCTTCTAAAAAACGATGACAAGATAAAAAGGCTCCATTATTAAAAACCCATATTTCAAAAAATGTTTTTGTCACCCGAATAAAAATCTGTCCATTTTCTTTTTTATCTAAAGGAAAATAGCTCGCATATAAAAAAGCCGCTGGAACAACACTTATAGGAATAAATCCTTGTTGTTTTATTTCATTCATCAAATCATCATATCGTCTTTTTCCACATATCGCTACCGCATTTTCACTCAAGCTTTCTATTACTTGTAATTCAGAAACAGAAATCCCTGGTAAAAAATTGGCTTCATTTGGGCTAGATTGAATTTGATGATACTCTTCTAGAGATAAAAAACGATAAGGTATTGAATCTTCAGCCACCAAAACGCCATCTAAAGAAGACCCATGTAAAATAAGGTATTGGAAACATTCTTCTAAGGTGCCTTCAAAGTAATCCAGCTTTTCTATTGACTTCCCGTTCTTCAGCCATCGAATTAATCGAGTTCCAGAAGTAGAAATTTCTATGGTCCACCAAAAATTGCCTAAACACAGGTTTAAATAATTCATTTCTTTATTTCACTATTTTTCTCAATCTCTTTTTCAATATCAACACTTCCCTCACTACCATAATAAATAGAAGGCGTGACAAAAATGAGCAATTGACTTCGACTCACAACATGTTCTACATTACGGAACAACCAACCAATTATTGGAATAGAACCTAAAAAAGGAACTTGTTTGAAAACATCCGTTTCGGACTCTTTAACCATGCCGCCTAATACAATGGTTTCTCCATTTCTTAAGCGAACAGATGATTTTACGTAGCGTTTATTTAATGTAGGCATTTCTGAAGAGTTAAATGATTTTTCGGGTTCAGAAAAATCAGGTACTATTTCACAAGTAATCTCCCCTTCGCCAGTAACATACGGTGTAACTGTGATATTGGAATTGGCTTCTACTTTTTCAAATCGTTGTGTTGTTTTAGCGGTGAGCGCATCTCCCTGATTGTAATCCACTTCTGTCGTTAACATATAATATTGAGTTTGCCCAATAGTGAGAACAGCCGTTTCTCCATTAAGAGTGGCTATTTGCGATCTCGCTTTTACATTTAATATTTTTTCTTGTTCTAAAGCATGAACCTTGGCTATAAAATTTTTAGGTAAAGAAATAACATCTCCTAAACCGATTTTACTTAAACCACTTTGGAGTTGATCTCGATTAAAAACAGATTCCACAGCAGGGAAAATGGTTTCGGAACTCTGCACCTTTGATGCATCCCCTAATAATAAGTCCAACCCATAGCTACGCCCTTTTTCCATATCGATATCAACAACCAATACTTCAATCAAAATTTGAGGTACAGGTAAATCTATTTTTTCAACATATTGAGAAATGGCATCTAAAACATCATACGTTCCTGTTGCAATCAAAGCATTTTGTGAGCGAACCACTTGAATTTGAATCGATTTAGTAAGGGTCGAAGGCAATAATTTGATTACATCTTCTGCACGTAAATGCTTTAAGCGAATTAGCAAAGAATTGTCTGCTGTTTGCATTTCATGTGGGCCAATAAAATAAACACCATTTCGTTCCCAAAAAGTATAAGAGGTTCCCTTAAATAAGAATTTTAAAACATCCCGGATGGAAACACTATCCATTCTTGCAGTCGCTTGCCCTTCTAATTTTCCATAAACAACCGTATTCATTTTAGCTTGAGCAAAAATTTCTCCTATTAATAGAGCTAAAGGAGCATCTAATGCTTCGACCATCATTAAAGAATCTTTATATAACTTGACTCTAAATTTTCCACCTTTGTTGCCACCCGCATTATCGCCTTTGGCACCACCAAAATCCCACGAAGGCCTTGCTAATGTGAATAAGCCCTTTTCTTCTCTTAATTCTAAACCTTGCCCATCGGCAATAAGCTTCATGGCTTGATCAAAAGGCAATGACTTTAAGAAAACATTGACTTCTGCATTTATTCCTGGTTCAATAATGACATTTTGATTTGTTTTTTCAATAATACTACGCACTAATTTTTCTAAAGGTGCTTTTTCAACATCCACACTTAAAAGATTTTTTTCCCAAATAATTTCAAAACGTAATTCTTTAGGTTTAGGAGGTGGTGGTGGAGCCTTTGGAAGTGGTTTACGTACGGAAATGACACCATGATCTACAGAATAGATATAACCATTTCGAGATAATAAAATCTGTAAAGCATCTTTTAATTTTTGCTTATTAAAATTAACGGTGACAGGTCCTTTTACTTCTGGATCTAGAAATAAATTCAAATCATATTGTACTGCTAAACCTTGAAGAAGATCTCTAATTTCAGTGTCTTTTACATTCAAACTAGAAATCATCAATGAATCAGAAATCGGTAAATCCTGAAGAACATCTTCAGCATAAACTGCAATTGCTGTACAGAAAATAAATAAGGTTATTTTTATCTTATTCACGAACATTTTTTAATCTCCCATGGCCTCAGCAAGAACTTCTGCTTCAGTGGTCCAACCTTTTAAAATTTTATCATGACCATCTTCTGCTAATGTGGTCATTCCTTCTGTTTTTGCAATTTCTTTGATTTCTCTTAAAGAGCACCCAGAATGAATTTTTTCTCGTATTTGCTCTGTCATTGGCATCATTTCATATATCCCTAAACGCCCTCTAAAGCCAGTTCCCCCGCAAAACAAACACTTTTTTTGTTCTGCTGGATTCCCTTTACAATGGCTACAAATACGCCTTACAAGACGTTGAGCCATAATCATATTTAGTGATGAGGCGACTAAAAATGGTTCTATTCCCATATCAATTAATCGAACAATCGCCGAAGGAGCATCATTTGTGTGTAATGTGGAAAAGACTAAATGCCCTGTTAATGAAGCTCGAATAGCTAATTCAGCTGTTTCTGAATCTCGTATTTCTCCAACCATAATGACATCTGGATCTTGCCTTAATAACGTTCTTAATGCAGAGGCAAAAGTAAGATCAATTTTGGGATTTACTGCCGTTTGAATAATGCCTGGGATTTTATATTCAATAGGTTCTTCTATTGTTGAAATATTAATTTCTGAAGAACGAATCATTTGTAATAAAGTATAAAGAGTCGTAGTTTTTCCAGATCCCGTGGGCCCAGTAATCAATATCATTCCATAAGGTTTTTTTATTTCTTTCTCTGCCAATTGAATATGCTTAGGCAACATTCCTAATGCCGATAAATCATGTATTACGCTACCCTTATCTAACAATCGCAATACTATTTTTTGACCATAGTCTGTAGGTAAAGCTGAAACACGAATATCCACTTCTCGACTGCCGTCATTAAAATGGATTCGCCCATCTTGAGGTCGCCGACGCTCTGCAATATCCATTCGAGACATGATTTTAATCCTAGAAATAACTTCTGCAATTAGCCGAACAGATAGTTTTCTTACGATGACTAAAACACCATCTTTTCTAAAACGGACTAATAGTTCTCGTTCTCCAGGTTCAAAATGAATATCCGAAATTCCGCCATGCATGGCTTCAGAAATAATCTCGTCAACTAATCGAACAACTGGGGATTGCTGCGAAGTTGTATTAATAAATCCTTTAGCATTTGTTGAAGTCATTGTATGGCAATAGGCATCAATCCATTCTAAAATCCGTTCCGATGTGGATTGAAATGGTTGAATCCAACACCCTGTAATGGCCTGCAAATCAGCCATTAAATCAAAATCATCAGAATCAGAAAAGGCAACTGAAAGAACATGATCTTCTTCATTTAAGCTAAAAGGAAAAAGAAAATAACGTTGCATTATTTCTAAAGGGATTAGCCTTAAGCAAGCGGAACTTGGAGCCGATTCTAACTCTAATAACATTATTCAGATACCGAAGGTTTTAATACTACTTTTAGTGCACAAAGTACTTCTGAAGCATCTGATGTATCTAAAACGGTATGAACCGTATCTGTGGATACATAACCCGCAGCCGTGATTGCAAATAAATTCTGATTAGAGGGTAAAGAATCTAAAAAGGCCCTTCCAGTAGAACTAGTTTTCGCACTTTTTTCAAAATTACTTCCAGAACGGACAGAAACCGTTGCCCCTTCTATTGGTTCTGCATCAACGGAACTCATTACATTCACTGTATAGGAGTATATTTTTTTTTCTACAGAAGATGATCCTACAGGGAGCAATGCAATATTCAATGTTCTTAAAACGACATCTAATGAAGTGTCTGTTACACTGACAACGTCTACTGTATCTGAAGGCTCATAATCTTCCATCGTAATGATAAACTGATTGACATAACTTTCTATCGAAGGAAAAGTCACTCTGCCATTTTCGTTCGTAGATAAAGAAGTTGTAATTAGCTTTTCATCTGTCATTTCAACAGAGGCGTTATTAAGAGCCTCCCCTGTATTCCCATCTCGCACTAATACAGTATACCTTACGGGAATACGCTCCGATGAGGCTTCTTGAAGACATCCCATCAAAAAAAAGCTTACAAGGAGAAAAACAATCCCACTTAAATGAATATAACGACTCATCGAATAGCTCCATAACTCAACTAAATGCAAAAGATAGCAAGAAATAAAACAATCATAATCTCATCAGAGAAAAAAGCTCTTTGAAAACAAAGAGTATCGTTATTTTTGAAAAAACACTTTATTAATAACTATATAGATGGACTATATCCCCCCTAAACTTTCTTAAATCTTCTAAAAGCTAACGCAGAAAATAGTATAAAAGCAAGGATCGAAATGGTAAAAGAAATGATAGGGATGCTTAATCCGCTTAGATATTCTTTGGCGCCCCATTGTACGAGTATAAAGAGCGGGAAAATAATGATGATAGAACTTTGTGTTGCCGAGCGTACTGTTTTTGCTCGAAGAGAAATTAATAGTGAAAAGCCATTGACTAAAAGGCAAGCAGAAATA
>Ga0123334_1001733_pt1 | contig 26587 bp, 26 predicted proteins | sample BiotimSIPDNA_FD_89706 | JGI IMG/M metagenome (GOLD analysis project Ga0123334, IMG submission 89706) | Anaerobic biogas reactor microbial communites from Washington, USA - Biogas_R1 time_0 SIP DNA | ecosystem: Engineered > Bioreactor > Anaerobic > Unclassified | place: Washington, USA... | reverse complement strand
GTTTCAAATGTTTCTTCTTTTCTTTTTGGCATTTTAAAACCTCCAAACTGTGTCGTTATTCTACATCAGCTTGGAGGTTTACACAATCTTTGAAACGGTCTCACATGATTTTAGAACGGAATATCTTCCTCGGACAGTTCTCCGTTAAGAGCTGCACAAAGTTTTTCTGCTTCTTCAATAGTAAGAGTGATTCCCTTACCGCATTTTTCTCCGTCTGGACTCCAGCCTCTCAGGTCATATTTCGGATCAGCTCCGTTCCAGGAAATCAAATTCAGTTCCTTTGTCCAGCCCTTTTCCGATTCCGATAAAACATCAATCTTCTTTACAATCTTCATTGAAATATCATTAGACATGTCACTTTTTCCTTTCTTTAATCTACTTACATATACCCATGAAAAACTGTGCTTTTTAGGTGCGCTTTTCGTCAAAAATCGCCCCGTAGCTCGCCTTTTTCATAGGCTTATGACCTATTTGATATAATTACCTTTCACGACTTTCTCTGCGTCGTTTTTTCTCATCTTCTGCCATCTGCTTAAGAACCTCTGGCGGTATCCTCTTAATCTGCTTTTCCAGCTTCTCCTGAGTGTGTTTAAGCTCCCAGACATTCGCCTTAAGCTTTTCGATTTCTTTCGCCTGATCCCAGATTTCATCTGTCTTTGATGAAACATTTTTCTTCAGGGATTCAATCTGCTTTTCAAGAGAATCAATATGCTTATCTGTAATTTTCATCTGGTTGCTCATCTGTGCCATCTCAGGTGCATATCTTCCCAGCAAGGCAACGGCAGCTTCTTTCTTCTGAGAGTTGTTAATAAGACCAATATCATCAATCGCCTTTACTATCTCCTCATAATGCTCATGAAGTTCTGCTGCCTGTTTGTAGAGATATGTCGGCAGATGTTTTCTGTGAGTGATGCTCTTTGGTATTCCTCTTGAAAGATCGGGATACTTCTCAGCCATATGCTCATAGAAATCCGTCTGGAACTTCTTAAGACCCGCTGGCCCGCCAATAACTTCCTTGGAAGAAAGTCTGTTGTCCTCGGTGAGAGGAACAAAGCAGATGTGCATATGCGGATTAGCTTCATCAAGATGGACAACCGCAGATACTATGTTCTCAATTCTGTAATGCTCCCTGAAGTACTCAAAGGCATGACGGAAAAACTCTGCCTGTTCTTCATCGCTCTTTGCGTTGATCCAATCCGGAGTTGCTGCCACAAGACAGTCTTGCATGACAATGCTGTCCTTTCTCATCTTCGCTCCAGCTTCTTCAATCTTCCCGAGAACTATCGGTCTGTACATTCCATCAGGCTCAACCAGATGGAAGTTGAGATGAGAGCGTGTCAGGTCAATGTCTGGATTGCTCTTGTACTTTTCCTTTAGTCGCTCATGATGATTGCAGATTGCTGTCACTTCACCGAGCCGTCGCTTCTCCATTCTTGCAATAGCATAATTAGCCATCTAATCACTCCTTTCATAAAAAGAAGAATGAACAACGCAACACCACATAGTGTTATATAGTGCTGCAGCTCATTCTCTGCATTGTTGTAACTCATCGCTTATTGCTCAGAGGGTATATAGCTGGTCTCTGCTGGTCTTTATACACAGCTTTCCCTCGGCAGATTCTCTGCTTCATTTTTTCGAAGCATTTTGCGGTCTTAAAACTGCTCCGAAAAGATAGGAGTAATTCTTGCTCTAAGCCCGAGAACAAGAATTATCCTATCTCGAGGAAAAGCAGTGTAACCCACTACACCTATGAATAGGTTGTGGGCCAGCCGTTCCCTCTGGACTCCCTTTGGAAGAAGCAACACCGCAAAGCGAACAGGGGATACCCCTGTCACTCTGTGTAATGTTGCGTTCTTCCCGCTAAGACATCGGAAGCTTCCAGAACCAATGCGTTCCGCACTTTTCTGAAAGCACACCAAGGTCTGCCTTAGCGTTCTCAGCAGTTCGTCTGCCGATACCAAGCTCACGCATTTTATCCATGACTTCCTGCTGACTCTTCGCTCCATCGCTCAGAAAAGTAAGCAAACATTCTCTGGCTCTGTCGCCTTTACTGTTTGCTTTATTACCAGCTGAGCAAGAAAATGAACCCAGAAGCTCATCTGCCGAGAGTTCAATCACATTAAGAAATTCCACTCTGCCATCACATATTTCATACTGAATTGAAGCTCCTTTCTCGGCAAGATTGCACTTCTGTACCGCCATGATTCTGCTGTCAGGCTCGTTACAATATGTGCCGATTACAAGGCAGCTTCTCGCTGCACCGACTACATCAATAGAACCAACTGAGCGATAAAGTGCTTTTGTGCCTTGCATCTTATTGATGTGTCCGATAACAAGAACGGCACACTTTGTTTCCTTGGCTATGCGGATAAGCTGATTGAATTTTGCCCTGACTTCATTGGCCTGATTCATTGATACATCACTTCCGATATATGAAACCAATGGATCAAATATGACCAGCCTTGCATTACATATTCTGATTGCTTCACCGATTTTATCAACATCATCGAATGTCAAAGGCTCGTTGCTTTCGTCAATAAAAAAGATACGGTCTATATCTCCACCAGCTTTTATGAAGCGTGGAATGACCGTATCATCAAGATCATCTTCAGTATTCTGATATATGACATTCATCGGTTCAAGCTCATCATCTGAGTTAAAAAGCTTACCGCCTCTGGTAATCTGAGCTGCAAGATTGAGAGCAAAAGTGCTTTTGCCTTCGCCTGGATCCCCCTGAAGAAGAGTCAGCTTGCCAAAAGGAATATACGGATACCAGAGCCATTCAATCTCTCTGGGAGTGATTTCATTTCCCCTGATAATTCCGATATTAAGTTCGTCTGCCACGATTTCTCACCTCCTTTCTGGGCATTAAAAATACCGGGAAGAATATTTTCCTCCCGGTAATGTAAGTGCATTTTACTAGTTTGTAGTCTCATTTAATTTTCTTGCTCAGCTTCTGCTTTGACCATGCACCGTAGTACTTAACCTTGGACACTGTCTTGTAGGCACGAACCTTTACATAGTATCTCTTGCCTTTTTTAAGCTTCTTGATTACCTTACTCTGCTTAGTGGTTGTTGTATACTTCCACTTGCTTGTACCTTTCTGTTTATAGGCAATCTGGTAAGTTGATCCGCCTGTTGAAGATACCTTTGTTCCCATCTTGACAGTGAGCTTTTTCTTGCCCGGTGTTGCCTTGGATATTGCTGCTTTCTTAGGAAGAATCTTAAATGTCTTGGTAACAGTTCCGTTTACTGCGCCCTTTCCCTTGATTGTTACCGTTGCTTTTCCTACAGCCTTATTATTTTTATAGGAGACTGTATAATCGGTTCCGTTTTTCAGACCCTTCACTGTCACGCTCGGCTTAAAAGCAGAACCTGTATAGATCTTTGATGAATAGCTCAGGCTCACCTTGTAATCTTTCAGCGACAATGACGGAAGGATTCTAAACTGCTTTGTTATGCTTCCGGTGAATTGACCCATTCCCGTCAGAGTAGCCGTTGCTGTTCCTGCAGCATTGTTGTTTTCATAGCTGACAGTATAATCCTCTCCCGGAGAAAGGCCGCCGAGTCCTTCAAATGCAGGAGTAAAGCCGCCTGCCTTCATTTCAAAGGTATCATCTTCTAAGTCAACATCCCAGAGTGAAACATCCTTAAGCGCAACCAGAACCTTTCCCAAAGCAGTCAGATCTTTCACCACATACTTTTCAGCCAGCTCAGTGTCTGCGAACGTAATAGATCCGTGACGATCTGTAGCAGGTGTTATAAGTGCATCAACAGGCTTCCAGCTGCTGTCATCAGCTATGGTGATATCATTATCGAATGAAGAATACCAACTGCTGGTATTGGCGGACATATCAATATAAAGGCTCGCACCGTTTTTCAGTATTGTGTTGCCGTATATGCCTGTCATGACCTGTGTCTCATTTTCAATCTGTTTTAAATCGATATTTACTTTTACATGGTCAATTACAAAGTCTCCTCTGAGGTTGTGGCTGAACAGACCTCTCGGACTATCAGATGAAGTGTTTTCACAGTATATATTCATTACGGCACCATCTGTTCCTGTAAGGAACACATCGCCTCCGCACGAATAGATTCCCGCATATTTTCTTACCGGACTTGCATATTCGCAAGCGATATCATTCTCGCCCTTGAGTTTGATTCTAAGCGGCACATCTGTATATCTGTTTATAATGTAGCCTCCGTCATATCCGTTCAGAACAAGGGTCTTAGCAGCCGCATCATATGTGACCTTGCCGTTAAACTGAGAATAGTCCGTAGCGCTGTTGCATTCTATGCCGTCCACTACAGCATTCACTTCAGCCGTCCCTGTTGCCGGGAATGTAACTTTGAATACCTTGCTGCCTGCATCGTTGGTAACAGTTGTTCCCTTCGCTCCCGTTACAGTATAGGAATCAGCCGGGATCCCTGAGAACCGCTTGTCTACTCCATCCTTTAATTTCAGAGTTACCGTCGCCGTATAGGCGGTATTCTCACGGGCCTCGCCGGGATCTGCATAATTTCCGTTGATAGACCATTCAACAGCTCCCGTGCAGTCTGCATTCTCAATTGTCTTCTGCAGCGGCTTTCCTGCAACAGGCTGATTCATTTCAAATGCTGTGTTAATAATCTCCAGTGAGGTATCTCCCGTCTCAGGGAAGCCTGCTGTGATAATGCCATCTGCATAGCTTAATGAGGTCTCTCCCTCTATCCCATCAGCAAAGTCTGCAGCGCTGTATGTTCCCAGGCAGTAACCAGCCTCTGGAACCAGATGAATATTCGCCGTATATTCCGTAAACGGAGCAAACCGGTCGTCGTCTGGTGTCCATTTTATATAGTAAATACATTGGGCGCTCGTGCCCCAGTCTATCCTCCTGGAATCTGTTTCAGGCTTTGACAGTGATACAGACGGCACTTCTGTCTCTGTCAGAGTAGAGGTATTTCCCAGCACTGCGCAAGCCCTCTCATTCTCACTTCCGTATACTGCATAATCCGATACTGACCTGCCGTTTTCATAAGTAAACTTTGAAGTATCGCCCCACACTATTCCGTCTCCCAAACTGAGGAAATAATAGTTTCCTGTTCCGGATATGTATGCGGAATTAGCCCCCAGGCAATCATCGTTGGTAGTAAGTGAAACTATACCCGATGTATTAAAATGCGGGTCTGCATAGATATCATATACGCGGTCAATCGCTTCTGAACTTGAATGCATATCAATATTCAGATTTGCGTTGTTGTTGACACTCACCTTGCCTCCGTAAATGCCGTTGGCAAAGCTTCCGACTGTATCGACATCAATATTTACAGTTCCGCCATCAATATTGATTTCATCGCTGATATATGTGTAACCTGATGTCATTATTGCTCTCGCACTGACCCATCTTTCTTCATTATTTATATTTATGTCCAGCGTGCCCGTCGAAGAGGACATGATTCGTATGCCCTCATGTTCTGTAAATATGCCGCAAATCTTGTCGCTTTCAAGGTATCCTGTCAGTGTATTGCCGCCGAGAAGTTTTATACGAAGCTCCTTGCCTGTTTCTCTTGAAGCGATTCTCTTTCCTGTAAACCCATTCAGGACAATCGCTTTTTCGGCATTATCCCAGGTAATGCCGGAAGGCAGCGAGGCCGTCTCACCTTTGTTATTCTGTCCTGAAACATTGCCTGAATCATCCACAGTAAAAGTCAGATACTCGTTGTCAGCTGTATTGACGATAAATGTTGTTGCCGGTTCTGACGCTGCCGCATATGACAAGCTCCCCGTCATAGGAACCATAGTCAGCACCATAGTCAGCGATAAAACAATACTGAGTATTTTTCTTTTCATTTCCAATCTCTCCTTTTCTGATAGATTTTTAATAATGCAATCGGCTCTATGATTAGCCCGCTGTATTGTTTCTTAAGCTTTCTGCGTTGAAAATATGCACCCTGTTGTACACAATATATTTTATCACAAAATGCAGAGTTTTTTCGTGTTTTTTGAGGCAAAATGAAGGTAATGTATCAGCATCCTTGTTTCGGATGCTTTCATTTACGCTCCGGCAGTTTCAAGTAATGCCGGTATTACTGACATATTCTCAGGCCCGACAGTATCAATTTCATCCTTGTATTCCTGAAGCTTCCTTTCCCATTCAGCCTGATGTTTTGCATCAAGAATTATATTTTCCTCAGCAAGCACTTTCTTTCTGCGGGCCAGTTCACGCTCTTTTGAACGCCGGTATCTGTCTCTCCAGTATTCGTCAATCTTTTCCTGTTCATAGTCCGGTTCAGGCTCCGGAAAGTCAATCATGCCGATGAAGTTCAGGTAAACTTCCACTGTCTGAACCCGTCTGCCATCTACTTTTTCAGCTCTGTGTACTATTACTTTTTCCACAAATTCATTTATCATTCTTGTAGTTTGGGGGTCCTTTGGTGCGCCATGAGGGATTCGAACCCCCGACCTTCGCATTCGTAGTGCGCGACTCTATCCAGCTGAGCTAATGGCGCAGAATTGCTAAAAGCACCGTTATTGATTATACAGCAATGTATGGTTTATTGTCAAAGGAAAAAATCATCAATAATGGCGATAAAACCGGCAGAGGGCCGGAATAGACAAAGATATTTGTTTTGAAAACCAAAAAAAATAGAAATAAATTGTTGACAACACATCAATAATAATATAGTATATCTCATGATAAAAGAATATCAAAGACTATGACGGAGACAGTAGGGTCTTTTGAAAGAACAAAGCGAACCGGGGATGGTGAAAGCCCGGCATCCGGTAAAAAGGCACACGAAGATCACTTCTGAGTTGCAGAACTGAAGTAAGTAAGTTCTGACGGCTTCCCCCGTTACAGGGAACACGTATGATAGTATGTTGTATTTGGTGGTTAGCGAACAGCGGGAGCGGTCGTCCTTATACAAGGCGGCGGCTTTTTGATTTAGACCGACAGGACGGCAGAAAAATGCCGGGAGGAAAAAATGGTTCAGGAAAGAATGAAACAGATACTGGAAAACGAGGCGGTGGAGATCCGCTGGCACGGCCGTGGGGGACAGGGTGCAAAAACCGCCTGTCTTCTTCTGGCGGAAGTGGCCTTTAATTCCGGAAAGCATGTTCAGGGATTCCCCGAATACGGACCGGAAAGAATGGGAGCACCAATAACGGCATATAACCGTATAACAAAAGAACACTGTAAGGTCCATTCCAATATATACCACCCGGATTATGTGGTGGTGGTTGATGAAACTCTTCTTCATTCTGTGGATGTGGCAAGAGGAATAAAAGACGGAGGGGCCCTTATAATAAATACAGGAAAAGACAGGGAAGAAATCAGACCGCTGCTAAACGGATATGAGGGCAGCATATATACTCTGGATGCAGAGCGTATATCCATGGAGACCATGGGAAAGAACTTCCCAAACACACCCATGCTGGCGGCGGCAGTAAAGGTAAGTAATCTTATAGAAGAAGAACGCTTCGTAAAGGACATGGAAGAATCTTTCAGGCATAAATTTTCTCATAAACCCCATCTGATAGAAGGGAACATGGCGGCTCTTAAGATGTCGCTGAAAGAGGTACAGTAAATTGAACAAAACAGTGAAAAAAAGCGCAGCGGAAATAAACGAAAGAATAACCTGGCAGGAAATAACAACGGGGGCTGAGATCTGTGAAGGCGGCACCTCAAAACTGGTGAACACAGGAGACTGGAGAGTGAAGGTGCCTGTATTTATCGGGGAAAAATGTAAACACTGCATGCTTTGTGTACCTTTTTGTCCTGACAGTTCTATACCGGTCAAAGACGGCAGGAGGCTTGACTTCGATCTGCTGCATTGTAAAGGCTGCGGTGTATGTGTCAAGGTTTGTCCCTTCGGGGCTATAGACTTTGTTAAGGAGGAAAGAAAATGAGCATAAGAGAAAGGATGTCCGGAAACGAAGCGGTGGCTCATGCGATGAAACAGATAGAGCCGGACGTGATGGGGGCATTCCCCATTACACCTTCAACAGAGATACCCCAGTATTTCTCCGACTATATAGCAAACGGAAAAGTGGATACAGAGTTCGTTGCCGTTGAATCCGAACACAGTGCCATGTCGGTATGTATGGGAGCTTCGGCTGCGGGCGCCAGGGCAGTCACCGCAACATCTTCTGCAGGACTTGCATATATGTGGGAGCTTCTTTATGTGGTGGCTTCATCAAGACTGCCGGTCACCATGGCAGTGGTGAACAGAGCGCTGACAGGACCTATCAATATAAACAATGATCATTCCGATTCCATGGGAGCCAGAGATTCGGGATGGATACAGATATATGCCGAAACCAATCAGGAAGTATATGATAATTTTATACAGGGAGTTGTCATAGCAGAAAAAAGCAGGCTGCCTGTCATGATATGTCAGGACGGATTCATAACCAGCCACGGGGTCTCCAACATAGAACTGATAGAAGACGAAAAAGTAAAAGAGTTTGCGGGAAGTTACCGGCCGGAGAATTATCTGCTGAAGAAAGAAAATCCTCTGGCAGTGGGACCTTACGGGGTGTCACCTTACTATATGGAAGTCAAGAGACAGCAGGCACAGGCCATGAAGGACTCCATGCCTGTGATAAAAAAAGTTGCGGAAGCGTTCCGGGAAATGACCGGGAGAGATCATGGATTTTTTGAAGAATACATGATGGACGATGCTGATGTGGCACTGGTCATAATTGGTTCAAGCGCGGGGACAGCAAAGGAAGCAGTGGATAGATTAAGGGCCGAGAACAAAAAAGTCGGAATGATAAAACTTAGAGTATTCAGACCTTTCCCCAGGATACCCCTGGCAAGGGCCATGTGTAAGGTAAAAGCCGTGGCCATCATGGATAAGGCGGAAAGCTTTTCAAACAGTGGCGGACCGCTTTTCAACGAAGCGAGAAATTCCCTTTACGATCTTTCAGGAAAACCCTATGCGGTCAATTATATTTACGGACTTGGCGGCCGCGATATAACAGTGGAAGATTTTTATGATATTTTTCAGGATCTTTATGTTATACATTACACGGATGACCCGGGAGATATTTACAGGTATGTGGGAGTAAGGGACAGAAGATTCCCGGACGCAGTGGATTTCGGAAGAGAGAGTGAAAATGACATCGTATAGTTTAAAAAAAGAAATTGAAAAAAAAGAAAGACTGGCAGGAGGTCACAGACTTTGTGCCGGATGCGGTGCCGGGGTCACGGTCCGTGGAGTTTTAAGAGCATTGGAACCCGACCACAAAGCCGTGATAACAAATGCCACCAGCTGCCTGGAAGTTTCCACATTCATATACCCATATACTGCATACGAAGATAGCTATATACATAGCGCTTTTGAGAATGCGGCGGCGGTCACAGGGGGAGTGGAAACTGCCTACAGGGTCTTAAAAAGAAAAGGAAAGATCGATGATACTTTCAAATTCATAGCCTTCGGCGGAGATGGAGGCACATATGATATAGGCCTTCAGTCCCTTTCGGGAGCCATGGAAAGAGGACATGACATGGTTTATGTCTGCTACGACAATGAAGCATACATGAACACAGGGATACAGAGATCCTCTGCAACACCCAGATTTGCCGATGCCACCACTACACCGGTGGGCGAATTTTCTCCGGGGAAAATTCAGAACAAAAAAAATCTGACGGAAATAATCGCCGCTCATAATATACCTTATCTGGCTCAGACTATCCCCCTTGGAGATTTTAGGGATCTGCATACAAAAGCACATAAAGCCATCTACAAAGAAGGGCCGGCTTTTCTGAACATACTGTCTCCCTGTCCAAGAGGCTGGAGATATGAGGCCGAAGATCTGTCGGAGATATGCAAACTGGCAGTCGACACCTGTGTATGGCCCCTTTATGAGGTGGAAGACGGGATATGGAAGCTTACCTACAGACCCGCAAAAAAACTGCCCGTTGAAGAATTTCTTTGCAAGCAGGGCAGGTTTTCGCATATGTTCAAAAAAGAAAACAGGTGGATGATAGAAGATACACAGGCTTATATAGACAGGCAATGGGAAAAACTGCTAAAACTTACTCAAGAAGGCTAAGTCTTGTGATGCCGGACTTTAGATACCGGACTTGTCCAGCCCATTTATGATCTCCGTGAAATTCTTTTGGCTGTGATCCCACAGAAAAAATGCTTCACAGGAACATGACATGGGCATTTTTATGGTCAGAATTGTTTGATTTTGGGCCTTCTTTACTATACAATAAGAGTATTATTGAAGAAATGGGAAGAAAAAAATGGAACACATTATCTGGAACAAAAAAATTGAATGCGCCGGCAGAGATGAGATAAAAGAGATGCAGCTGGCACGGCTCAAGGAAACTGTAGAAAGATGTTATGAAAGAGTACCTTTTTACAGGAAGAAATTCGATGAAACGGGACTTGAACCTAAACACATAAGAACACTGGAGGATGTTAAACTTCTGCCCTTTACAACGGCGGATGACCTAAAGAACAATTATCCCTTCGGACTTTTTGCTGTTGATAAAAAAGATATTGTAAGGGTCCACGGATCTTCGGGGACTACGGGAAAGCCCAAGATAGAAGGATACACAAGAAACGATCTAGAAAACTGGACTGAGATACTGGCCAGAGTAATATCTGCTGCAGGAGTTACATCCAAGGACATAACCCAGATATCTTTCGGATACGGCCTTTTTACCGGTGGTTTCGGGCTCCATTACGGTATGGAGAGAGTAGGAGCCATGGTGGTGCCGCTTTCAAGCGGAAATACAGAAAGACAGCTTATGATAATGCAGGATTTCGGCGTTACAGTACTGGTATCCACACCCTCTTATGCGCTTTATATGGCGGATGAAATAGAAAAAAGAGGCATAGACAAAAGTAAAATAAAACTTCGCCTGGCTCTTTTCGGGGGAGAAGGGCATACGGAAGAGATGCGGACAAAAATCGAAAAACAGCTGATGATAAAAGCCACGGAAAACTACGGTCTGTCCGAGCTGGGAGGCCCGGGATATTCGGGAGAATGTTATCTGCAGAAGGGAATGCATATTGCAGAAGACCATTATTTTTCTGAGATAATAGATCCGAACAAACTCAATACTCTTGATATTGGAGAAAAAGGTGAACTGGTAATAACGTCCCTTACAAGGGAAGCCTTCCCCATGCTGAGATACAGGACAAGAGACATCACATGGCTTGACGATACTCCTTGCTCCTGCGGCAGGACTTCCATGAAAATGGCAAAAGTACAGGGTCGTTCCGATGACATGCTTATCATAAGGGGAGTGAACGTATATCCTTCCCAGATAGAATCCGTAATAATGTCCACAAAAGAGATACAGCCCTTCTATGAGATAGTGGTCTACAATGAGGGTTATATGGACAGGATAGAAGTAAGAGTGGAATTCTCGGATGCATCACTGCTTGACAATTTCAAAAAACTTGAAGAGCTTAGAGGAAGGATCGCTCATGATCTGAAAGCAGTACTGAACATAGAGGCAAAAGTAACTCTGGTATCTGCGGGAACACTGCCCAGATTCGAGGGAAAAGGAAAAAGAGTAATAGACAAGAGGAACAGATAACCATGGAAAAAAAGATAATGCTGGGCAATGAAGCCTTCGCCAGGGGAGCAGCAGAAGCCGGGGCAAAAGTGATTTCATCATATCCCGGTACACCTTCAACAGAAATAACAGAAAATGCAGCAAAATACGACAGTATGCATGTAGAATGGGCACCCAACGAGAAAGTCGGTGCTGAAGTCGTTATCGGCGCAGGTATAGCCGGGGCAAGGGCGATGACATGTATGAAGCACGTGGGACTTAATGTGGCAGCGGATCCTCTTTTCACAGCAGCCTATACGGGAGTCAATGCAGGAATAGTTTTTGTTGTTGCAGACGATAACGGATGCTATTCAAGTCAGAATGAGCAGGATTCCAGATTTTATGCCAGGAGTGCAGGGGTGCCCATGCTGGAGCCGGCAGATTCAAAGGAGTGTCTGGAATATGTGAAACTGGCTTTTGAACTGAGTGAAAAATACGATACTGTTATGATGATAAGATCAAACACCAGGATATCTCATTCAAGAGGCGTGGTGGAACTTGGGGAGATACAGATCCCGGAACTTAAAAAATATGAAAAAAACACAGGCAAATATGTGGCCATGCCTGCGGCGGCCAGAAAACTTCACATCGCCCAGGAAAAAAGAATGAAGAAATTTGCCGAAGACAGCAGCAGATTCCAAATAAACAGGATAGAAGAGGGCAGCAAAGAAATGGGGATAATAACCTCCGGAATATGCTATCAGTATGCAAAAGAAGCCGTGCCTGAAGCATCATTCCTGAAACTGGGATCGGTCAATCCGCTGCCGAAGGAGCTGATAAAGGAATTCGCTGAGAAAGTCAAAAAAACTTTTGTTATAGAAGAGGGACAGCCTTTTATTGAAGAGCAGATAAAGGCCATGGGAATAAATGTATGCGGCAAGGATCTTTTCACCGTGCAGGGGGAATACTCTGTAAACATGATAAAGGAAGTCTTTAGGAAGCCTCTTGCCGATCATGAGAAGGCAGGAGAGGCCCCTGTAAGACCGCCGCTTTTCTGTGCGGGATGCCCCCACAGAGCATTGTTTTATCTTCTCGGCAAAATGAAAAAGACAGTTACAGGTGATATCGGATGCTATACGCTGGGTTCACTCCCACCTACATCTTCCATGGATACATGTCTTTGCATGGGAGCTTCCATAGGGATGGCCCACGGATTTGAAAAGGCCAGAGGCGAAGAGTTCGGGAAGGATGTAGTAGCTGTAATAGGCGATTCCACATTTTTTCATTCGGGTATAACCGGACTTATCAACATGGTTTACAACAAGTCAAAGAGCACTGTACTTATACTTGATAACAGAACAACGGGAATGACGGGACATCAGGACAACCCCGCCACCGGCAAAGACATAAAAGGCAATGATTCCCCGGAGATATCCATAGAGGAACTTTGCAGAGCATGCGGAGTACAGCATATAAAAGAGGTGGATCCCTTTGACCTTAAAGAGATGGAAGCGGCCATAAACGAAGGATGCGAAAGAGATGCTCTTTCTGTGATAATTTCAAAGAGACCCTGTGCACTGATAGTAAAACAGCCGGGGACTCCTTATATGATAACAGAGGAATGTAAGAAATGCGGTATATGCATGGGTATCGGATGCCAGGCCATCGAAAAAAAAGGTGAAGATATAGTGATCATACCCGAAAGATGTGTTGGGTGCGATCTTTGCAGCAGGGTATGTCCCTTCGGAGCCATAGTAAAGGAGGACAGATAAGGATGAAAAGCAAAGAAATAAAAGACCTCGATATCCTTATCGTAGGCGTTGGGGGTCAGGGAACCCTATTAGCCAGCGTGATCCTGGGTAATATGGCCCTTGAAAGCGGGTATGATGTGAAGCTTTCTGAGGTCCACGGAATGGCTCAGAGAGGCGGTAGCGTGGTGACCCATGTAAGGATAAGCAGCCGGCCGGTAAAGGCACCTGTAATAGATAAGGGAGGGGCCGATATGATACTGGCCTTTGAATTGCTGGAAGGCTTCAGATGGGTACCTTTCTTGAAAAAAGAAGGATATATGTTCGTAAATGACAGCCGCATTAACCCAATGCCGGTAATAATGGGGGCATTATCATATCCGGAGAGCATAAAAGAATTTTTCGAAGAAAAAAATGACAAAGTGACTTTGATCGATGCTCTTGGGATCGCCCAAGCCTGCGGCAGCGAAAAAGCAGTAAACACAGTTCTTTTGGGGGCTATGTCCTCGATACTTCCTTTCCCGGAAGAAAAGTGGATAGAACAAATAGAAAAAAATGTAAAGCCTGCCTTTGTTGAGCTCAACAAAAAAGCCTTCAGAGCGGGACGGGAGGGAAACAAATGATATGGAACAAAACAGCGGAATGCGCTGAAAGAAAAGAACTGGAAAAAATACAGCTCACAAAATTAAAACGGACGGTGGAGCGGGTCTATAAGAATGTTGAGACCTATAGAGACAAGATGCAGCAAAAGGGCATTGCCCCGGGAGATATAACTTCTCTTGAGGACCTTAAGAAACTGCCCTTTACCACGAAGGATGATCTTCGGGAAAACTATCCCTATGGCATGTTCGCTTCACCCCTTTCTGAGATAGTAAGGATACATGCATCATCGGGAACCACAGGTAAACCCACCGTTGTGGGGTACACCAGAAGAGACCTGGAAAACTGGGCCGAGTGCATAGCCAGATGTTTTGCAATGGCAGGAGGAGATAAATCTTCCGTTGTTCAGGTGGCTTATGGATACGGTCTTTTTACAGGCGGTCTGGGGGCCCACGGAGGAGCGGAATATATGGGAGCTTCTGTTATACCCATGAGCAGCGGGAACACACAGAAACAGATATTGCTGATGAAGGATTTCAAGAGCACCATCCTTTGCTGTACTCCTTCATACGCACTGACCATCTCAGAAGCCCTCAAAAAAGCCGGGACCACCACCGATGAGCTGGCCCTTGAATCGGGCATTTTCGGAGCGGAACCATGGACGGCGGGAATGAAAAAAGAAATAGAAAAGGGTCTTGGGATAAAGGCTTATGATATATACGGATTGTCGGAAATAATGGGACCGGGAGTGGCATGCAGCTGCAGCGAGGATAATGGCATGCACATAATGGAAGACATGTTCATTGCCGAAACAATAGATCCAAAAACGGAAGAGGTCCTGCCTTATGGAGAAAAAGGTGAAATAGTATTCACCACAATAGGCAAAGAAGGGATCCCTCTCATAAGATACAGAACAAGAGATATATGTTCTCTTATGCCTGAAAAATGCGGATGCGGAAGGACCACTTTGAGAATGAGCCGCGTTATGGGACGTTCGGATGACATGCTCATAATAAGAGGAGTCAATGTATTCCCGTCCCAGATAGAAAGCGTCATAAGCGGATTTGCGGAACTCACCTTGAATTACAAGATCCTGGTCGGCAGAAAAGACAACAAAGATACATTTGAAGTCCATGTGGAACTGGCCGAAGGCCTTGCTATAGATGACATAAAGTTTGTTGAGGAATTGAGAAAGAGAGTAGATCATGATCTTCGTGCTGTATTGGGCATAGGTTGTACACTTAGATTTCTTAGTGAAGGGACACTGCCAAGAAGCGAAGGCAAAGCGGTCAGAGTTGAAGATACGAGAAATCTTTCTGAAAGAGTATAGTTTTAGCAGAGGAGGAGAATATGTTTATTAAACAAGTTTCGGTTTTTCTTGAAAATGAAACGGGAAGGCTGTCCGACTATACCAAAATACTGACGGACAACCATATCGACATGAAAGCTGTATGTATTGCTGACACAGTTGATTTCGGCATACTGAGGTGTATAGTTGATGATCCGGAAAAGGCAGTCAACGTACTTAACGAAAACGGCTTTACAGCCAGCATAACCACCGTACTGGCTGTAAGTTTTGAAAATGTGCCCGGAGCACTGCACTCTGTCCTTGAAAAACTGGCCGATGAAGATATAGGCGTAGATTATATCTATTCCATGATAAGATCCGAAACCGGCAAGGCTGCACTGATATTCAAAGTCGGAGATCCGGAAAAGGCGGGGGAAGTCCTAAAAGAAAATAACATCTCACTCTTATGTATGAAGGATATTTAGACAATGGACGGGCAAAAGAAAATGGAAGCCTACATGGAAAAAACCATGAAGGAAAACAATGTAGTACAAAAAGATATACTTAACGGCATGATGCGTTCGGAGAATGTCAGTTGTTCTTATGAAGAAAAGACCATTACTCTGGGGTTTCCCATGCAACCCTGGCAGGCTAACAGGGTGGGCTTCATGCACGGAGGGGCCATATGTACGGCATTTGATATAACCATGGCGGCTTTGGCAAGATTTTATGCACGGGAGAATTTCGCACCGACGGTGAGCCTTGATCTCAAATACATAAGACCGGTCAAAATGGGGGATACTGTTTTGGTGACTGCCAAGGCTCTTTCTTCAGGAAAAAGAATAACACAGATAGCGTGTGAGGCAAAAAGTAAAAACACCGGCAAGACAGTTGCCACCGGAGCCTCCATATATCTTAATATCGATACCACAAGGGAATGATTTGAAAGATATCATTTGCCGTTTCTGATGGGGGTACGGCCTTATCTATCCCGCTCATCAATCAGAAACGATCGCTGTAATTCAAAAGACGTTTTAAATAGCCCCCTCTTTGACTGCTGCCGGAGGGGCTTTTTTTGTTATCGCAGTATACCACAGAGGCTCTGAACCGGTCGGCAGAGGTGTGGATGATGGCGTAAGAGCCGCGGCTGCCGTCCCGGGGCACTGAAATGCTTCCCGGATTCAAAAGATATATGCCGTTTTTTTCTTCATATAAAGGACGGTGAGTATGACCGAAGAGCACAGCTTTGCATCCTTGGGAAATACAGCGGGAAGTAATATTTTCAAATCCGTCTTTGACATTCTCCAGATGGCCGTGGGTTATCAGTATCTTTCCGTATTCCGTATCTATTATTTTTGAGGAACTCTCTAGAGTCATTGAACCGTCCATATTCCCCTCCACAAAAACGGTGTCAACGCCCAGTCTTGACTCCAGATCAAGGGCGTCTCTTTTATAGTCCCCCAGATGGACCATCAGATCCACATCTGTCAGGTTTTTATATACTTCAACGGCTTTTTTGATACGGCCGTGGGTATCGCTTATAACGAATATTTTCATATTTTTTTTGTCCTTATATTTCGTCTATTATGGAAATACCTTCAAGCTCGCTGAGTTCATCTATGACATCCATATTACTTTTGCTTTTTGGTATCTTGACCGATAAAACAAAAGCTATGCCATTGGGAGTCATGGGATTTTGCTGATTGAGACCGGTTTCTGTAACGGTCAGATCCATGGACTTGATACTGTGCATAAAGCTTCTGAAGGAATCCAGAGAATCCACTTCTATGTAAAGATTGACTATCCCCGAATGTTCATAAAAATAATTTTCTATCTTCGGCAGAAGGGCCAGACTTATGAAAATAAGAATTGCTCCTATAATTGCACCCTCATAAAAACCTATGCCTATGGACAGACCCAGACATGCGGAAGCCCAAAGCCCGGCAGCTGTAGTAAGACCCTTTATTCTTTGCCTGCCGGTTATCAGTATGGTGCCCACTCCGAGAAAACCCACGCCGGTTATGACCTGTGCCCCCAGCCGGGCAGGGTCGCTGACATTTTCAAAAACATCGACTATGTACTGGTTGGTGAGCATGGCGATGGCAGCTCCCATACATACCAGTATATGTGTCCTGAATCCTGCCGGATGTCTGTTGGCACCTCTTTCCAGACCTATGATGCCGCCTGCTATCAAAGCCATCACAAGGCGAAGGCTTATGGAAAAAATATTAAGATCGTAAAAATAATCCGGAAGATCAAACATATATCACTCACCTCCGCTGATATTATATCATAATTGCGGCTTCAAATCATTTTTAGTATAATCATAAACATGGAATATAAGAAAATCAAAAAGGGAAGATTCAAAGAGCGGCTCAATCGTTTCCTGGCAACGGCGGAAATCGATGGAAAGCTTGAGTATATACACGTGAGAAACACGGGAAGGCTGAAGGAACTCCTGTTGCCCGGTGTCGAGATATGGATGGAAGACTGCGGAAACAGAGAAGGCCGTAAAACCGGATATTCTCTTGTTTCGGTAAAAAAAGGACACACTTTTGTCAACATAGACTCACAGATACCCAACGCGCTGGTGTTTGAAGGACTTTTATCAGAAAAAATAAAACTGCCGGGCATGGAGATTCCTCTTAAGATCATAAAAAAAGAGAAAAAGCTGGGTAGATCCAGAATAGATATTTATGCGGAAGATGAGAAGGGACAAAAAGCCTTTGCTGAAGTAAAGGGAGTCACCCTTGATAAAAGCGGCATCGCCATGTTCCCGGATGCACCTACGGAAAGAGGCAAAAAACATGTTCTGGAACTGGCGGAGGCCGTATCCGGAGGTTATCTGGCCTATATCATATTCATAATACAGATGAAGGGCATCGAAAAGTTCATGCCAAATGATGATATGCATGCATCCTTTGGAAAAAGCCTCAGAGAGGCAGAGAAAAGAGGCGTAAAAATAATGGCGTATGACTGCCTGATCTCTGCGGGAACCATAGATCTGTCAGAACCGGTAAAGATTGTTCTTTAGATGAAAGATAAAGCCGGAAAATTATCAAAAACAAAATCAGACATAAAAAGCTATTGCAGTAAAATGACCAAAAGTGCCCAGTATTATAAACACATGAAATATCTCATGGAAGCCGAAATCCTTTATAAGATTCGGCTTTTTAAGTGCATACATCAAAGCCCCTGCCGTATAAAGCACTCCTCCTATGATCAGCCACAAAGCACACCCCCTGGAGACGCTGTAGATAAAGGGGATCTTTGCCACCAGAGCCCAGCCCATAAGCACGTAAAGAAAAGTATAAAGCCAGCGGGGTGCATTGAGCCACACCTGCTTCATGATGATGCCGGCTGCGGTGACGCCCCATATTACCATCAGGAAAACAGTTGATGTGGGTTTTGGTATTATATTGACCAGTATGGGGGTATATGTTCCGGCAATAAGAACGAATATCATAGAATGGTCAAGCTTACGCAGTTTCAGGATCCGTGCTTCCGGGCCTTTTACATAGTGATAAAGGGCGCTGCAACTGTATAGAGCCACCATTGAGATACCGAAAATAAGAAAGGGCAAAACCCTTTCTGTTTTGGAAATGATCAGATAAACTGTGCCCACCGAAGCCAGCAGAGCTCCGAAAAAGTGTGTGAGAAAACTCCATTTGTCCCTGGGGTCATTCAACATATCATGCCTCCTCCAGTTGTTTTTTTACTTCGGCAAAAGAAGTGGAGCCTTTGGATCTTTTGTTGTTTATGCAGGCTTCAACGCTGATTTTTTCATATATGTCATTCTCGAACAAAGGAGAGAATTTTTTTAGTTCCGAAAGAGAAAGATCCTCTATAGCACATTCCTTTTCAATACAGTGGAGCACCAGACGGCCGATGATCTCATGGCAGGCCCTGAAAGGAAGCCCCTTTGAAACCAGATAATCCGCCGCATCCGTGGCATTCATATATCCGTGTTTGGCCGCAGAGGCCATGCTTTCTTTTTTTACGGTAATGGTCCTTAACATTGCCGTAAACACTGACAGGGAATTTTTGAGGGTATCTGAACCGTCAAACACCGGTTCCTTATCCTCCTGCATATCCTTGTTGTAAGCCAGAGGAAGCCCCTTCATTACTGTCAGCAGGCTGACAAGATCGCCGTAGACCCGACCGGTCTTGCCCCTTATCAGTTCCGCCATATCCGGATTTTTTTTCTGGGGCATGATGCTGCTGCCGGTGGCATAGGCGTCATCGAGCTCGATAAAACTGAATTCCTTTGAATTCCAGATTATTATTTCTTCGCAGAATCTTGAAAGATGCATCATGCATAAGGAACAGCAATTGAGAAATTCCAAAGCAAAATCCCTGTCACTTACGGAATCCATGGCATTGGATGTGACAGAAGAAAACCCCAGCTCTCCTGACAGAAAATCCCTGTCCGTATCATAGGAAGTTCCCGCCAGAGCACCTGAACCCAAAGGCAGGGAATCGGTGCGTTTTTTGCAGTCGAAAAACCTTGATCTGTCTCTTTTGAACATTTGATGATAAGCCAGAAGATGATATCCGAAAGTCACGGGCTGAGCCCGCTGCAGATGGGTATAACCGGGCATTACTGTTTCTGAATGCTCTTCTGCCAGAACTTTGATGGTGTCCTGGAGTTCATCAAGCAGAAGGTCTATTTCGGAACATGATTTTTTTACATACATTTTAAAATCGCAGGCGATCTGGTCGTTTCTGCTTCTGGCAGTATGCAGTTTTTTGCCGGTATCACCTATGCGTTCTGTCAGCAGAGATTCTATATTCATATGTATATCTTCCTGCTCAACAGAAAAGGCGATACTGCCGTTTCTTATTTCTTCTCTGATATCAAGAAGTGCCGAAACGATTTTTCCGGCATCTTCTTCCGTGATTATATTTTGTTTGGCCAGCATCTTTGCATGGGCTATGCTGCCTGCGATATCTTCTTCATAAAGCCTTTGATCAAATCCAATAGAGGCATTGAATTCATCACTCGACGAACTCGCCTGCTTTGTAAACCTTCCTTTCCAAAGCTTCATTTGGTTTTACTCCTTCTTTGTTCTGTTTCTGGATTGCTCTTATTTTCAGCGGCAGTGAGAAGAGGTTTATGAATCCCGTAGCATCGCTTTGGGTATATACTTCATCCTTGCTGAAAGTGGCGAACTCTTCCATGTAAAGTGAGTTGGGAGACTGGGATGCCACAGGTACGGCACTTCCTTTGTAAAGTTTGATCTTGACCTTTCCCGTGACCAGCTCCTGGGTGTTATCAACGAAAGCTGAAATAGCTTCCCTTAAAGGAGTATACCATAAACCGTCATAAACAAGTTGTGCAAATTTTTCAGAGACTATATTTTTGTACTGCAGGGTATCCCTGTCAAGAATGAGTTTTTCAAGAGCTCTGTGGGCTATATAAAGGACTGTACCGCCGGGAGTTTCGTATACGCCCCTTGACTTCATTCCCACAAGACGGTTTTCGATTATATCCACGGTGCCCACACCGTTCTCGCTGGCAAGCCTGTTCAGCAAGGTCAGTATCCCCAGAGGGCTGAATTCTTTATTGTTGACACATACGGGCATGCCTTTTTCAAAACCGATCTCCACATAAGTAGGCTGATCGGGAGCCTTTTCGGGGGGGACGGAAAGCACATGGATACTGTCCAGATGTTCGTTCCAGGGGTTTTCCAGATTCCCGCCTTCATGGCTTATGTGCCATATGTTTTCATCTCTGCTGTATATTTTTTCTATGCTTTGATCTATGGGGATATCATGGCCCCTGGCATATTCCACAAGATCTTCTCTGGAAGAGAACTGCCAGCGGTCATCTCTCCAGGGGGCAATGATCTTTATGGCCGGGTCAAGGGCTTTGATGGTGGTTTCAAAACGCACCTGATCATTTCCTTTTCCCGTGCAGCCGTGACATATATAATAGGCACCCTCTGCCTGGGCTGTCTCCACCAGTTTTTGTGCCATAAGAGGTCTTGCCATGGAAGTTCCAAGCATATATTCATCTTCATATATGGCCCCTGCCTTAAGGGTGGGCCAGATATAGTCTGTAATGAATTCCTCCCGGATATCCAGGATCAGTGCTTTGTCTGCCCCCGTAAGCACAGCTTTCTTTTCGATGGCGTCAAAATCTTCTTTTTGACCCGCATTGCAGCATACGGCGATAACTTCACAATTATAATTTTCCTTTAGCCAGGGAATTATTACAGAGGTGTCGAGACCGCCGGAGTAGGCAAGGACCACTTTTTCTTTCATAACCATTTTATTCCTCCGATACGTAATTATGTATAAATACTTATTTGCATTATTAATTATACATAGTTTGGCGGCTTTTGCAAGGGATAATAACAAAAAAGTAAAGACTTTCAATGAGTTTTATTGTAAAATATAGTAGAGATAGTGTTTTTTTTATAAAAAGGCGAAACAATGAAGATACGTTTTGAAAGCAAATATATAAAAACAGGTGTTACAGCGGTTTTATCTGCCATAGTTATAATACTGTTTTTCTTTGCCATACTTAGAATGGATGGCATTATAAAGGCTCTGGGGATAATGACGGAAATACTGACACCGTTCATATACGGGCTTGTTATGGCCTATCTGCTTTGCCCCGCCTACAATCTTGCTGTAAGGCAATGTTCAAAAGTCAAATGGCCCAGGATAAGGGGGAAGGACAGGACAATCACCATATCCAAGGGTATAGCTTCCGTTTTTACTGTGCTTATAATCCTGGGCATAGTTTTCGGATTCCTTTGGATGATAATACCCCAGCTGATAGAAAGTATTGTGAATATAGCAAAGACTCTTCCTTCATCGATTGAAAGGCTTCTTGAATGGATACAGGTCAAGTTTGATCAGATACCCCAGATAACAGGACCCATGGAGCAGTGGCTGGGGGATGTGACGACCAGATTTACAGCATGGGTGGAAGAAATACTGATCCCGGAATATGAATCTGTTCTTACGGGCATATCAGACGGTCTTTTCGGAGTATTGAATGTAATAAAGAATTTCTTTATTGGCATAGTCATATGTGTTTTCTTCATTAACAGAAAAGAGGTCTTCGCAGCCCAGTCCAAAAAACTGGTACTGGCAGTGTTAAAAGAAGAAAGCGCAGACATGTTCCTTAAAGGGTCTGCTTTCACAAATAAAACTTTCAGCGGGTTCATAACCGGCAAGATAATAGATTCGGCAATAATAGGTGTGATATGCTTCATATTCATGAGCATATTCGGGTGGCCCTATTCAGCCCTGATAAGCATAATAATCGGAGTGACCAACATAATCCCGTTTTTCGGACCTTTTATAGGAGCCATACCTTCGGCACTGCTGTTGCTGATGGAAGATCCCAAGATATGTTTGTATTTCGTTATATTTATACTTATCCTGCAGCAGGTGGACGGAAACATAATAGGTCCCAAAATACTGGGAGACAGTACGGGCCTTCCCAGCTTCTGGGTACTTTTCGCCATCCTGGTGGGGGGCGGATTGTTCGGATTTGTGGGAATGGTAGTCGGTATACCGATATTCGCAGTAATATATGCATACATATGCTTCGCTGTCAACAAGAGACTTGAAAAGAAGGGAATGTCAACGGATCTCAGGGACTATAAATATCTTTATAAATACAAAAACTATAAGCCGGGAGAGGAGTATTCCGATGACTGACCTAAAAAAAGAGCTGGCAAAGGGAATAAATGAAAAAAACATAATAAAAGATGCCGACATGAGAGAACATACCTCCTTTAAAGCAGGAGGACATGCAAGTCTTCTGGTGATCCCATCCGACAAAAACGAACTTAAATTTGCCGTAAAAACCCTTTATGCATCACAGATGCCCTATATGATAATGGGAAACGGCTCCAACATATTGGTAAGGGACGGCGGATACAAAGGAGCCCTGATAAAATTGGGAGAAGCCTTCGCTTTTATAAGTGCGGATAAAGATATAATACATGCAGGATGCGGAGCTCTTATGTCACAGGTGGCAAATGAAGCCCTCAAAAAAGGACTTGGAGGATTCGAGTTTGCCGGCGGCATACCGGGAAGTATCGGCGGGGCAGTATTCATGAATGCCGGAGCCTATGGCGGAGAAATGAAAGACATCATAAAAAGTGTAAATGTAATTTCAAGGGACGGAGAAAGAGAATATGAGCTGGTGCCCGAAAAACTCCAATTGGAATACAGGCACAGCATATTCTGTGATACCTGTGACATAATCGAAAGTGTAAAAATAAAGCTTCATGAAGAAAGCAAAGATAAAATAAAGAGCATGATGAAAGAACTTACTGAGCGGAGAAACAACAAACAGCCCCTCAGTCTGCCCAGTGCAGGAAGTTTTTTCAAAAGGCCCAAAGGCTATTATGCAGGCAGACTCATTGAAGACGCAGGGCTAAAGGGTCTTACGGTGGGAGGGGCACAAGTCTCTCAGCTGCATGCCGGATTTATAGTTAATAAAGGCGGTGCAACAGCCGGAGATATCATAGAACTCATGCATATGGTACAGGCGACAGTTATGGATAAATACAGTGTAATGCTGGAACCGGAAGTGCGAATAATAGGAGAAGAAGCATGAAATACAGGATGCTTTTCGATTATCACACCCACACGACTTTTTCTCACGGTTTCACAAAAAACAAGCCCCACGGAAAAGGCACCATAGAGGAAAATATAAAGGTCGCAGTCAAAAAGGGTCTTGCTGCGGTGGCCATCAGTGATCACGGCCCGGGGCATGTCACATACGGCATAAGACCGGGCGATCTTGTTCTTATAAGGAATGAGATAGAAAGACTCAAACCTCTTTATCCCGGTATTAAGATATATCTAAGTGTGGAGGCCAACATAAATTCAAAGGACAACAACCTGGATATCCCCCCCTTGGATTTTGACAGATTCGATTTTGTAATGGCCGGATACCACTTCGCAGCAAGACACTGCTATGGTATATCAAATTACATGATGGATCGGGGGTTTCTGGCCACAGAAAAAAGAAAAAAAACAGCGGTAATAAGAAACACCGATATGATCGTAAAATGCCTTTATAAAAATGATATAAAGATGCTTACCCACCCGGGAGATAAAGCGCTTGTAGACATGGCAGAGGTGGCGAAGGCATGCAGTGACACGAATACCCTTATGGAAATAAGCACATACCATGATCATCTTACTGTAGATGAAATAAAAATCGCAGCCAAAACGGACGTAAGATTCGCCATAAGCAGCGATGCCCACAGACCGCAATTCATTGGAAGCTTCAGCGGAGGCCTGAAAAGAGCAATGGAAGCCGGCATTGATATCAAAAGAATAGTAAATATAGAAGAAATTCGGGGAGAATAGCCAAATGGAAGTGGTAATAATAACAGGTTTATCCGGAGCAGGGAAATCTCAGGCAGTAAACTGCCTTGAAGATCTGGGCTATTACTGCATAGACAACATGCCGCCGGCACTCATCAAAAACTTTATTAGCCTTGCCCTTACAGAAAAAAGTGACATAGAAAAGGCCGCATTTGTGGTGGATATAAGAGGGGGCGAATTTTTTGATGAACTGAACGGAGCTATAGAGGATCTCCAAAAGAGCTCCCTAAAATACAAAGTCATATTCCTGGGAGCGTCAGACGAAGTCCTAATAAGAAGGTTCAACGAGACCAGAAGAGTGCATCCCATGACCGGCAGAGCCATAACCCAGGAGACCATAGAAAGAGAAAGAAAAGCACTTGAAGGCATAAGATACAGGGCAGATTATGTAATTGACACATCCAACATGAAGGCAACGGATCTGAAAAACGAAATACATGATATATTCACTTCATCAGGAGAACAGGATACTTTTGTAATAAACATACTATCCTTTGGATACAAAAAGGGCATACCCTTAACAGCGGACATGGTTTTTGATATGAGGTTCATACCGAATCCATATTATTTCCGCAGCATGAAAAAACTCACGGGCAAAAGCAAAAAAGTAAGAGAATTCGTTATGAAACATAAACAGACGCAGGATTTCATAAAAAGCCTGAAAGATATGGCAGACATGATTATACCTCTTTTCGAAGAGCAGGGGAAATATCATCTTAACATAGCTTTCGGATGTACGGGAGGACAGCACAGATCCGTGGTAATGGCAAATGAATTTGCCCGTATATTCAAGGAGCAGGGCAGGAGAGTAACTCTGGAACACCGGGATGCAAAAAAATAAAATGTCTTTTTCAAGTGATACAAAAAATGAACTGGCACGGATAGTGCCTGAAAAAAAATGCTGCATGCTGGCGGAAATAGCAGGATTCATAAGAGTGGCCGGCAGTATAAAACTGGCCGGAAGAGGCCGGTTCACCATAGTCTTAAGCACCGAAAACCCTGCCATTGCCAGACATTATAAAAAGCTCATCAAAGATTATTTCAGCGTTGATGTTTCCCTTGAGATCGGCAGAGGCACAATGCTCAAAAAAGGCAAATATTATCTGATGAGCCTGGGCCCGGAAGAACTCAGCGAGCAGATACTGAGGGAAACGGGCATACTGATGATAAGAGAAGGCATGAACTATATAAGTGACGGGATATATCAGGGTCTTATAAAAACAAAATGCTGCAGAAAGGCTTACCTCAGAGGACTTTTTCTTGGAGCAGGCACTATGAGTAATCCCGAAAAAGCTTATCAGTTTGAGATAGTATGCAAAGCAGAAGCATTGGCTTCCGATGTTAAACGGCTAATGAACAGTTTTGTGGATATACATGCCAGGATTTTTCGCCGCAAAAAAGAATATGTGGTTTACACAAAAGCCGCACAGGAGGTAACAGACATACTGGCAATAATGGGAGCCCATTCCCAATATTTTGTTTTTGAGGATATCAAACTGAAAAAAGAACTCAGGAACAGGACAAACAGAATAAACAACTGCGATCAGGCAAACATAGACAAAGCAGTTGCAGCATCAGAAAGACAAATTGAAAGCGTAAAAAAAATCGATGATGTTTCGGGCCTTTCATCCATGCCCGGAAAACTAAAAGAAATAGCTTTGCTGCGTCTTGAAAATCCCGATGCCACCATGACGGAACTGGGAGAAATGATGGATCCCCCTCTGAAAAAATCCGGTGTGGCAGCAAGAATGAAAAGGATAGAGGAACTGGCAAAGAAAGGAAAATGATATGGAAGAAAAAAGAATAGCATTGCTGATAGATTCGGATAATGTTTCGGCAAAGTACCTGGATTTTATACTGGACAAGGTCAATGAAGAAGGTATCACTACATACAAAAGGATATACGGAGACTGGACCAGAACAGAGTCAAAGAAATGGAAGGATACCCTTCTGGGGAACTCCCTTACACCAATACAACAGTTCGGAAATACCGTAGGCAAGAACTCTACGGATGCGGCCATGATCATAGATGCCATGGACATACTTTATACGGGCAAGGTGGACGGATTCTGCATAGTATCCAG
>Ga0123334_1001732_pt1 | contig 26591 bp, 20 predicted proteins | sample BiotimSIPDNA_FD_89706 | JGI IMG/M metagenome (GOLD analysis project Ga0123334, IMG submission 89706) | Anaerobic biogas reactor microbial communites from Washington, USA - Biogas_R1 time_0 SIP DNA | ecosystem: Engineered > Bioreactor > Anaerobic > Unclassified | place: Washington, USA... | reverse complement strand
GGAGCCCTGACAGGGCGAGACATAAACCTGGGCGAATGAACCTGTGCTACTGTTTTCCCGGACAAATTTCCATCCGATTTTTCACACTTCCGTACTCAAAAACAATGTGGCATGCCCCGTAAATACCAAACCGAACAAATCGGACCTCCGTGTTGGTTTTGCGGAAATTAGCCCCAACGGGCGAGACATAGGCATGAACGATGCGGCCTATTCTGTTTTCCCGGATAAATTTCCTTCCGATTTTTTCACACTTCCGTACTCAAAAACCATGTGACATGCCCCATAAATACCAAACCGCACAAACGCATTTTCCATAATTCAGCATTCAGCATTCAGCATTCAGCATTCAGCATTCAGCATTCAGCATTCAGCATTCAGCATTTTTTCTATCAGAAAAATTGATATAATCCAAACCAGCGTTATTTTCTATCCATGCTCAGGTTGCTTCACACACGCATCTGAGGTGGATCATTGGCGTGGATCAGAAGATCAACGCCTAGCTCAGAAGGGCTTGCTGTGGCGTGCCACGCCACTGAATCAATGTTACTGGTATTTGATCGAAAACTTGAATTGTTGCCAGGAAGGCACAAGGTTTCCAGAAGGAATTGCGTGCCTTTTTTTGTGCCACAATTTTCAGGAGTCAACCAAATGAAACGAAAGATTTTTCTCTGGATTCTAGCCTTCTCCTGCCTTGCCATCGCGCAGGAAAACAAGCCAGTTGTTGAAGAGGAAGGCAAGCCGATTGAATTGGAGCCGATGGTCGTCACGGGAACGCCAACGCCCAGGAACATCTCCGGCGTGACCGCAACCGTGTCGGTCATACCAAGGGAAGAGATCGAGGGATCGGACGCCGTCTATGTTGGAGACCTCCTCAAGTACCATCCCGCAGTTCATATCAGCGACGAAGGCACCTTCGGACGTCAAGGCATCAGCATCCGAGGCCTGGGAAGCAACTGCAGGCGAATACAGCTGCTGATCGACGGACGCCCGGAAAAAATGTCCCTCTTCGGCTGCATCGTCACACAAACAGTCCCGCTGACCAACATCGACAGAATCGAGCTGGCGCGAGGACCAGAATCCGTCCTCTACGGCTCGGACTCGCTGGGCGGAACGATCAATGTCATCACCCGTAGAAGAACTGAACCGGGATTCGAAACCTCAATCATCGGTTCCTATGGGTCAAACGGAACTTGGCATTCGCAACTGTCGCACGGAGGCAAATCCGGAGCCTTTGACTACTACATCACGGCAGACCACAAGCAAACCGAGGGACATCGCCCAAACTCGGAATATAAATCGGATTTCGGTTCAATCCGGCTCGGCTACCAGATCGACCCGGTATGGAGAGCCGAATTCAGATCCCAATTCTTCGAGGACGATGCCGAAAACCCAGGTCCTACCTGGAGACCGGCTCAAAATGCAGATGAAATGATGTACAGAAGATGGTCATGGGATGCATCGCTCTCCGCAAAGGTCGACCTGACAGACTTCGTCATATCCTGCTACCAAAACTACGGGAAGCACGACTTCAACATGCCGACGTTCAATGACTACTGGCTCTCGAAAGACTACACCTTCGGAGTCTTGACGAAACTGACACAGGTCGTCTATGAAAGCGATGCCGTCTCGGACGCAATAACCATTGGATATGAATACCAAAGGCAATGGGCAAAGCCCCTGGACGATTACACGGACCGAATCGTCGCAATGAGACAATTCTACGACTTCGGACCCTACACGACAAACATGCATGAGGCTTTCGCATACAACGAGCTCACCATCGGCCCCGTCGTTGCGACCGCAGGTTTGAGAGCGCACTGGGACGACTGGAAAGAGCACCTCGAGTGGATACCCCAGGCAGGATTGCTCTGGCATGCAACCGAATCGACAACCTTCAAGGCCAAGGTCTCGAAGGGCTTCAGGCTCCCCAGGTTCAGCGAACTGTATCTCTTCCCGGCGCACAACGAAAGGCTCGAACCCGAAAAGCTCTGGAACTTCGAGGCGGGAGTATCGCAAACGTTGTTTGACAAGCGCTTGCAGCTGTCGGCAACAGGGTTCTACTCAAGGATGAGAAACCAGGTCAGGACCTTGAACAATCCAAACCCACCGCCAATGAGGCTCAATGTCAACACCGAATCCTTCTTCATCCGAGGAATCGAACTTGAAGCGCGAGCCAATCCTTGGGATCCACTGACCCTCGCCATCGCATACTCGCTGATCGATGTCGAAGACCCACGTGGAACAGGACACATCAACAGAGAAGATACCCCGCAACACATGGTCGCGGCAATGGCACAACTCAAAGTCAATAAACTCACCTTTACATGCGAAGCTAAATTCGTCGAAGGACTCTATGCATCAAACCAAACTGATGGCGGCATCGGACTGCTCAACGACTACTTCGTCTCAAATCTCGGACTTTCATACCAAGTCGCCAAAAACCTCAGGGTCTTTGGCGGAGTCGACAATCTTTTCAATACAACCTACGAAGAGTACCGTGGCTATCCCGCTCCGGGACGCACGTTCCACGTAGGAATGCACGTAACATTCTAAAACACCCGAAGGCACCCATGAAGCATTTGACCATCCTCAGCATTGCATTAAGTCTCTTGAGTTTCGGCTACGGAATCCAGTACGTCGGCGATCGCACCGAAGTATGGGACCAGGGAAAACGCCTGGATTTCAACTGGTGCCTCCGCGAACAGCTCAAGCTGCACCCGTCGATGCAGCCTCAGGACCTGGTCAAACTATGCTTCCAGGGCGCCTTCGGAGCAGAACACGCCATCCCCGACGAAAACCGGGCAAAACAATTCCTGGAAGACGAATTCAAACAGGTCGAACCTGCCCAAACACCATTGTTCGAAATCATTTCGCCTGACGTCTGCAGAGTCAATATCGCAGAATGGAAGCGACAAGGCATCCCCTCGACTTGGCTGCTGAGGCTCTTCATTGCCTCGACAAAGGTTGTACCCGACGGCAAGCAGGTCTTCGAGAACTTGATCGCAACCGCCACCGAAATGGTTCGCCAAAACCAAGCGCCTTTCACCCTAAAGGCCTGGGAAGACTACCTGGCCGAGTATCGCAAAGGCGGAATCAAAGCCGTTCATCACTCGCAAGGCTATCGGGACGCCGAAAAACCAGCCTACCGAATCGTCAGCACCAGATTCATTCCACTTTTTAAAATCCTCGAAAAAGCTGCAACACTCAACGACGGCTCAGTAAGGGTCGTCGCTTTTGACGGACGATGCGCCTCAGGCAAAACCACCTTGGCGAAAATGCTCCAAAACATCCTCGACGCAGAACTGATACAAATGGACGACTTCTTCCTGCCGCCAGATGTAAGGACTCCAGAAAGGCAGGCGGAACCAGGAGGAAACGTCCACTACGAGCGATTCGAAGCAGAAGTCCTCAAATACATCAAGCAACCCGTTCCCTTTGAATACAGGATATTCGACTGCAAAATCCAGGACTACAAAGGAAAACGCGAAATCGGCACCAAGCCCTGGCGAATCGTCGAAGGCGCCTACAGCTTCCATCCGCGCTTCGGCGACTACGCAGACATCCGGGTCTTCTCGAACATCAACCCACGTGAACAAATGCGGCGAATCCTCAACCGAAACGGAGAACAGCAGGCGCAAGTCTACAGGACACGATGGATCCCCATGGAGGAAAAGTACATCCGCACATGCAACGTACTCCAGCGGTCACATATCGTCATCGGAGACGAACTAGAATAAATGCTCCCTGCTTATTTTCTTCAAAGCACAAAAGTTAGCTGAAAGTTAGACGAACACTTTTTGCGCACCCAAAAGTAAAGCCTCGCAACCCATTGATTGCGAGGCTTTTAAGTTTGGCAACCCGGGCGCGGCTCGAACGCGCTACCTACTGCTTAGAAGGCAGTTGCTCTATCCGGGTGAGCTACCGGGTCGCTTTGAAACAGCGGATTATAATATCGCTCAAGAAGCCGAAAAATCAACTTGACCAAGTTTTTTTCGTGAAAAGCATTGAAAGAAAGGCATTGGCCAAGTTGAATTTTTACCGTTTCTTATCTATAGTTAAAACTTAACCATCTTGGTTGTAACCCAAATCTAGGAGGAACGATATATGTTGTCACCCAAAAGCCGAAGGCTTGTCTTAATCTGCCTGCTGGTAATAGGCATGTGCCACGCCCAAGACATCAAGAGCGAAAACGAAAAAGGCAATGCTGAAGCGTCTGCTGTCGCAGCTCCCAAGTCCATCCGGACAAGGACGCTGGAGGAACTGGACGCGAAAAACAGAAGAGACAGGGAGTTGAGCGACATTGCGACCATGCTGAAAACCATCCCTGCCCTGCAGAACATGGAGCAAAGGATCATCGAATACCTGAGGATCCAGAAGCGTTTCGGGAAGCTTATGGACGATATCAAGGACGCCTCCTCGCGCCAGGCGGATATCGCGGAAGACATCAGGACCTCGCTGCTTGACACCAAGCTGACTCCCCAGGAGGAAGCGAGATTGCACGAATGCCGCCAAAACCTGAAATCCTTCGCGGAGCAGCAGCAGCTGATGGTCCAGCAGATCAGGCTCGCCTCACGCAATGTCCAAAACTCCATCGGCGCCCTTCCACCGCCACCATCGTACATGAGTCGCGCTGGAATCAAGATGAACCTTGTCGGCACCATGCCGAATGCGTTCTACGTTTCGGCGGCGTGCATCTCGAAGGACTTGTTCATCGCCGCCTCGGAATCCCTGAAGCTCCAGCAGGAACCGAACCTCCCAGAAGCAGACGCGCCGTATGCCGTGGCAAACGTAAACTACTATCAGGCATCCACCTTCTGCAGTTGGCTGTCCACGTATGAACAAGCCGTCTATACCATCCCCGGGAAAAAGGTTTTCGAGTCCTTGGCGCAATTCAACATCGTTCCCAACGAAGCGGTTTGGTCCTCCAGCGAGTGGCAGACGGACGAGGTCGGGCAGATTCGTGCCATCGAGCGCTTCGGGGTGATCATGCAACAGGTCTGGGATCCGAAGCAACGCCTATCCTCCGAGCAATTCATTGGCGAGTTGCCAATTGCACACTACGAATCCCTGGGGTTCCTTGTGATAACACCTGCGATGACCGGCATCGCACGAAGATGGCAGCTCCTGTCGCAGCAGGTCGCCAACGAGCCTTGATGACTTCCAAGCACAACTTTATTGGAGACAAGACATATGACTTCAAAAGCATACAGAAGATTGTACCCTCTGGTCGTCGCGATCATTGCACTGGTTGTTTCGACGTCTATCGCAGACAGCAAGCTGAAGCGCCGGGGCAGGTATGTGCGCACGGATGTCGAGAAGACGGTTGACAAGGATTCGTTCAGCGTCGAATTGTCCTGCTCAACCACGGGTTCCCTTCCCGTCTTGACGTTCAAGGGGCAGACGATCCGCACGATTCACGAGGTCAAGATGTACGAGACAATCATCGAAACACCTCACTCCGCGGCTGAGGCAGGACCTGTTTTCCGCGAGAAGAACGAAATCAAGGTGATCCCCGGCGAGTTCATAGCCGGCGAACAAAGCGAAAGGGTAGAAATCATCGACGGCAACCCCTTGCCAAATGAAACCTTTTCCATAAACGGAGTCTTTACCGTTAAGACCGACAATGAGGGCAAGTGCCTGGACAAGAAACAAATAATCCTCGAGTTCATGGACGACTTGTCAGTCAACTCCTGCACCTTGACGTTCAAGCACGACAAGCTCGGAGAAAAGGAATTTGTCTTGACACGGGAGCTGCTGAAGAGATCCAACCAGCCACGAACCGTCAAGCCGACGCCGGACACCATACCGACCGTTGACATCCTGGAGGCTTTCGGGCTTGATTTCACACAGCTGCGCAGCATCGGAAGAGAAGGACTCGAGCTGAAAATCGACTTGCCGGAAGGCGCGCAGCCCAATACAATCATCACGGCGACCGTAACGGCGACCAACAAGGGGAACAGAACCATCGGAACGTTGATGGTCAGGACATTCTCCCGCGAAGGCTGGCTTGACGGAAAGATGTTCTACTTCGGCAACCTGGAGCCAGGGAAGACCATGACCTTCTCAAGGCAATTCCTTGTCCCGGATAAAGCCGCCGCCGAGGCTAGCCATGTGGCATTCGCCGTATGGAACCTACTGGGAAGACAACAGGATCAACTCCAGGCTTTCCGCCTAAAAAGGCGATGATTTCCTAAGAAAACAACCACCAACCAGGGACATTGCACAATGAAGAACAACAAGTACCAGGCAGGCGTCATCGGATTGCGAATGGGAAACGCCCATTGCATCGGCTACAGAAGCAACCCATACTGCGAACTCGCGGCAATCTGCGACCCCGATGAAGATATCCTCAAGGCCAGAAAAGCAGAGTACAATCCAAGAATCGCCACGACCAACTACGTCGATATCATCAATGATCCGGAAATCGACATCGTTTCCGTCGCGTCGCCGGATTTCTTCCATGCCGAGCAATGCATCGCGGCGCTCAAGGCAAACAAGCACGTCATGTGCGAAAAGCCCCTGACACTCGACCTGGAAGAGGCAAAGCAAATCGTCGAGGCAACCAAAACCTCAAAGGGAAAGTTCATGATCGGGCAGGTTTGCCGCTACGCCCCAGGCTTCATCCTGGCCAAGCGCCTGATTGACGATGGAGCCATCGGAGAACTCTACTTCGCCGAAAGCGAGTACGCGCACAACTACGACCGAGCAAAAGGAGTCGGAAATTGGCGCATCGACCCACGCCGCGAGCCGTTCATCGGCGGCGGCTGCCACGCAGTTGACCTGCTCAGGTGGATCGTCGGCGAAACCAGGCAAGTCTCCGCATTCGCAAACCACAAGTGCCTCAAGGACTGGCCGGTCAACGACTGCACAGTTGCAATCTACAAGTTCGACCGCGACATCATCGGAAAGGTGATGGTCTCGATTGGATGCATCAGGCCCTACACGATGAGATCATGCTTCTATGGAACGGAAGGGACGATCATTTGCGACAATACCAGCCCAGACATCAAGATCTGCTCCAAGAAATTCATGTCGGGCAAACTGGATTTCGCAACGTTGCCCGTGAACATCGCCAACCACAACGTATCCGCCGAAATCAACGATTTCCTGGATTGCATCGTCAATGACAAGCCTGTGGCGACCTCGGTCTACGAAGGCGCACGCACGGTAGCGGCGGCATTGGCGGCGGCGAAGTCAGCTTCCCTTGGCGGCCAGCCCATAGACATCGAAGTCATCTGATCCCATCCGATTGAACCATGAAGAGCCATCCCGCCACACCGTATGCATTTTTGTTGCCTGCACTGGCGGTGTATGGTCTCTTTGTGCTGGTTCCGATCGCAGGCTCCTTGCGGATGAGCCTGTTCTCCTGGGGCGACACACCGACTCCTGTCTTCGTAGGACTTCGCAACTACGCACAGCTTTTGGGCGACCATGTCTTCTGGAGGGCATTGTACAACAACATCCTCCTGCTGGTGGCCTCGTTGCTCCTGCAACTCCCCTTGGCTGCGGCAGTGGCAATGTTGCTGAGCTACAAAACCCTCTGCAAGCCACTGTTCAGGATGTCGTTCTTCGCGCCAATGGTGATGCCGACAGTTGCCATCGCCATCCTTTGGCAGTACATCTACCTGCCGGAAGGCGGCCTGGCCAGCACACTTGTTTCGAAGCTCCTGGGCAAGCCCTTCGCCTATGCCTGGCTTGCCCAGCCATCCTCTTCCCCATGGTTGCCCAGCCCGTCGATGTTCTGGATCTTCGTGACCATTTGCTGGCAATTCACGGGCTTCCACATGGTCCTTTTCATGGCGGGCATCGCAGCGATCCCCGAGGAACTCTACGAAGCCGCCAGGCTGGACGGGGCTTCAGAGTTCCAGATCTGCAGGCATATCGTCATCCCCGGGCTCAAGCCAACCATCGCCGTCTCTGCAACACTCTCCATCATCGGATCGCTCAAGTACTTCGACCTTATCTACCTGATGGCGGCAGGCTTGCCCGAAGCCGACCGCGAAGTGATGGCGACCTACATCTACAGGCTCGCCTTCGACCAGGGCCAAGGCCGCTTCGGATACGGTTCAGCGGCGGCCATCATGCTCTTGCTCGTCGCCATCGCGGTCGTCGTTCCTATCCAATGGTCGAAACGCAAAAGACAATGAACCTAAAAAAAAGCAGTTGACACCTTAAGATTGTAGTGCCTTTACAAGGCACGGTCTTCGGGTGGTTTTCCCGCCCCCAGGCTAAAAGCCTGGGGTTAAGCATCGTTAAGCGCTTGCAGCGCAATGCATTATGCAAATCCTCCTGGTAAATCCGAACTATCGTCCGTGTCTGACCCATATCCCGCCCGCGTGGATTGCGGATGGTCAGTCCGCGCCAAAGACTTTGCGCCGTAGGCGCCTGACCATGCTTAACCCCGGGCTTCAGCCCGGGGATAGGATGGCCCCCATGTCGGGCGCCTTGTAAAGGCGCTACGGAAGACTGGCGCATTTCAACTCACCAGCACGGCGAACGGAATAAAACTTATAACCACTTGAAAATCAATCAATTAGGAACAAAACCAAGTTTAAACTACTTTTTTTAGGATGAAGTATCTCAGGCATCTCATCTTGTTTTTCGGGCTTCTCTGCAGTGCATATCCACTGGCGTGGATGTGCGTTACCGCATTTCGACTGGAAGCCGACGCTCAGGCGTCTCCCTTTGCCTTTCCGAAGCGCTGGGTTATCCGCAACATCTCGAAGGTCTTTGCCAGCGGCGGCTTCGAGGATCCATGGCTCAACGCCCTTCTCATTTTGGTCGCCCTTTGCCTGGCTGGCCTTGCCGTGCTGGTCTTGCTTCACATTGTCCAAGGACGATTCCAGGTTTCGACTTGCCTATCGGTCATAATCCTGATATCCGCCATAGTCTTCTCCAAGTGCCATCCATCCTTTCAGGAAGCCCTATCCGGCAAGGGCTTTGCCAATGCCTACGTGAACAGCCTGCTTGTTTGCATCGGAAGCGTGGCATTGACGGTGGCGTTGTCGTCCCTGGCCGCCTTTGCCTTTGCATTGTGCGAATTTCGCGGCAGGAACACATTGTTCGTGATCATCCTCGCAGGGATGATGCTTCCCGTTCACGTCACTTTGATTCCGTTGAACTTATTGCTGGGACCTGGCTTTTTGGGCTTGAAGGAATCCTTATGGGCCCTTGTAGGTCCCTACGTCGGCTTCGCGTTGCCGGTCTCGATCCTCATTCTCAGGAGCGCGTTCCAAGCAGTTCCCACCGAATTGCTGGACGCCGCCCGGATTGACGGCTGCTCCACCTGGCAAGTCTTCGCCCATGTCGCGCTCCCGCTGGCAAGGCCGTCAATCGCAACCATAGTCATTTTCAATTTCCTGACGATGTGGAACGAATTCGCATTCGCATTGACCCTTCTCGGTCCCGATAATTCGACACTCCCCATCGCGCTCAACGACTTCAAGGGCGAACGGGGAATGTACATCGCCGAAACCTGCGCCGCGCTTGCCATCGTCGTCGTCCCCCTGATGATTGTTTACGGAATTGCGCAAAAACATATCATCAGGGGACTTACAGCCGGAGCAGTCAAAGGCTGACGGCATCACTCGTGGCGCAACGCCTCGATGGGATCCAAGGCGGCTGCGCGCATCGCGGGATAGATACCGAAAACGATGCCTACCGTGACGCTGATCCCCAAGGACAGGACAAGGCTGGACATGCGAACAATCGTCGGCATGCCGACGATCTTCTCAATCACCCAGGGGATCAACAGCCCAAGACCAATCCCAAACAAGCCGCCGGTGAAGGACAAAACGACAGTCTCGATAAGGAACTGGGCGATGATTTGGCGTTGCTTTGCCCCGATCGCACGGCGAATCCCAATCTCACGGGTACGCTCGGTGACGCTGGCAAGCATGATGTTCATGATTCCAATGCCGCCGACGAGAAGACTGATTCCCGCAATCGCTCCAAGCACGATGTTGAACGTACGCTTTGTGGCCTCCGCCTGACGCAACAGCGTCAATGGGACATTGATGCTGTAGTCCTTCTTCTTGTGGAACGTGGCAAGCATGCGCTCGATGGCGCCTGCAGTAGCCTCCACATTCTCTTCGCTATCAACCTCCAGAATCAGTTGGTGCAACTCCACGAGTTCGCGCACCCGCGATCCTGACTTGTTCTGCGTAAAGTAATCGCCGATGTGTTCACGTGCAGCCGTGAGAGGGATGTAGGCGTCAGTCATCTGGTCTGGCGTCTGCATGGCACCTTCGGTGGCGCTCTCGCTTTGCACGATCCCCACGACCTCGTAGTAGTTCGATCCCAGCCTGAGCGTTTCGCCAATGACGCCTTCTGACGCCAACAGCCGCCTCGCTCCATGTTCAGTCAGCACGGCAACGCTGCTTTTCTCGTCAATGTCAAGTTTCGTCAATACGCGACCGGCGATGAGTGGACGCTGGACCAAACCAAACCAATGTTCATTGGTTCCGACGACGCGCATCTCCAGGCTCCGATTCTTCAACCGACCTTCCTTTTGGATGATCTTGACGGGTACGATCCGCTTGACGGTGGGAATCGTCCCTTGCAGGCGTTGTTCGTCCTGATAAAGCAATCCGTAGATGCTGATGAACGAACGAACATTGGAGGCGCCCTGCTCCTCGGCGGGCTTTTGTGCCGTCACGATGATGTTGCGGCTGCCCAGCTTGCGAATCTGCTCCAACGCGACCTCGCTGGCGCCTTCGCCGACGGCAAGCATCGCAATCACGCTGCCAACTCCGAAAACCAAGCCCAGCATCGTCAAAAACGAACGCAGCTTGTGCAAAAGCAAGTTCTTTACACCCAACTGGATGTCGCGGAATAATCTGCCTGGCGTGATCATTGCTCAGCCCTCCACCTTTTGGATTTTGCCATCCATCATGTAAAGCCGCTTTGACGCATGCGCAGCAATATGGGGTTCGTGAGTCACCATAATGATGGTTTTCCCTTCGTGATTCAATTTCACAAGTAGTTCGATGATTTCCAAGCTGTTGACGGAATCCAGGTTGCCAGTCGGCTCGTCGGCAAGCAGGAATACAGGATCGTTGGACAATGCCCTGGCAATGGCGACACGCTGCTGCTGACCGCCCGACAACTCCGTGGGCCTGTGCCTCAAGCGCTTTTCCAGCCCAACCAATGCAGCCAATTCCTGGGCTCGACTTGTCCTTTCTGATGCCGACCAGCCGAGGTAGTACAAGGGCAATGCGATGTTTTCCTCGACGGTCAACTGCGGAATCAAGTTAAAGCTTTGGAAGATGAATCCCAAGTACTTGAGGCGGATATCGCTTAAATCATCGTCATCGAGCTTGCTGACATCTCGTCCATCCAGATAGTACTTTCCGGCCGTTGGCCGATCCAGGCATCCAAGGAGGTTGAGCATGGTGCTTTTTCCGGATCCGCTAGGTCCCATAATGGCCCAGAAGCTGCCTTTTTCAAAAGTCGCCGAAACGCCATCCAGCGCCCTGACCTCGTTGTTTCCCATCTTGTAGATTTTCTGCAGGTTTTCGAAACGAACTGCATAGTCCGCCCCGCCTGATTGTTCTCGCCTATCCGTCATTGTCGCTCCTAATTCCGTTTCGTGCTCAATTACCGGCTGGTTGTTGTGGCGGCCTTTGCGGACCACCAGGCGCTCCACCCTCGCCTTGAGGACGTTGCGGACGCATGCCGCGAGGACGACCTTGACCTTCCGGACGAACCCCGCCCTGGGGCATCCCGCCGCCTTGTCCAGGAGGCATCCCGCCCTGGCCTTCCGGACGACGCATCCCGCCTTCGGGCGCTCCGCCTTGTCCGGGCGGCATTCCACCGCCTTGCCTCCAATTGCCCTGCGGACGACGACGCGGCATGCCTCCAGGTCCGCCGCCATTGGCCTCGCCCTGTGGACGATCGGGAATATTCACATCGAGGATTTCATCGGTCAGCCTTACCGAAACCGCCGAGTCCAAAGGAGGCGTCATCTGCACTTCCTCGCCAACCTTCAGCCCTTCGATGACATGAATCATGCGATTGTTGTCAAGTCCGACCTTGATTTCGCGTTTCTCAACTCCAGTCGGCGTCTTCACGTACACAACAGGCTGGCCGCTGATCTTCACAACGCTTTGGACAGGAACATACATCGCCTTCTCGTGCTGCTCCACGATAATTTCAGCCTCGCAGTTCATTCCCGACTTCAGCCCAGCACCGTCTTCAATCACGACCTGAGTATTGTAAACCTTCAGGTCCGGATTCATCCACATGCTCTGGGCATCGGGCAACGGAGCAATCTTCGCAATCTTGCCTTGGAAAATCTGTCCTGGAAGAGCGTCAATCCTGATACGAACGGGCAAGCCGGGATAAATCTTCTTCAGATTCGTCTCATGGACCTTGATCTCGCCGATGAATTCATCGCCAACGGGCAAGTAGATCAATTCCTGACGCTCATAGACTTCCTGACCTTCAGCCAAAGGTTCCGCATTCATTCGACGGAACGACCCCTGAGAACTGGTGGAGTAAATCACCAAGCCGTCAGCAGGGGCAAGAATCTTGCACTTCTCGATCTGCTCAATCAACTTCAACAAACGGCTTTCCTGGCGATTGAGCTCCAGTTCCCTCGCCCTCAGCTGCGCCTCGGCCTGAACCACGTTGGCACGGCAACTGCGACGGATACGCTCCAAGGCCATCTTGCTCTGCGACACGTCGCTTTCCAACTGCGCAATCTGACGCCTGTACGTATATTTCTCCAGCAATTCCAGCGAGTTTTTTGCGGACTTAAGATCAAGTTCATGACGCCTGCAGCTCAGCTTGTCCGAAAGGAATTCGCTTTCGGAGAGGTATTTTTCATCGAAGAGCTTTTGCGACCATTCGAGTTTATCCTGTGCCCGCTTGAGTTCTTCTTCGGAAAGCGTGACTTTGCTTTGCGCCTCGTTAAGAATCTTCGGGTATTCCCCGTCCTTGTACTTGGTAAGGTCTTCCTCGGCGAATCTTAGATTGAGTTCAGCCTTTTCGACATCCGCCTGCGCCTGGTTCTTGACCACTTCCAGGTTTTCCTCTGCCTGAACATAGGATGACTTGGCATTTTGGACGGTGATATCCTGGTTCAGCTTGTTGTCCGTCATCGTTGACGCATCGAGTTCCACCAGAAGATCGCCTTTCTTGACACGTTCGCCTTCGGGCCTGATGTAGAGGATCGAGACTCGACCTTCCACCTGGCTCTTGATCGTGATCTGCTCACGGGGCTTCACCGATCCCGACTCCAGCAAATTGATGATCAGCGGACCCTCTTCGACCGTCGCATACACCATCGTCCTCTCGGCCTGGGACCTTTCAAATTGGCGCTTCTTGTACCACTTGTACCCCCCATAGCCAACGAGACCCAAAATCGCCAATGAGAGGACTACCTTGACCAGTTTCTTTAGAAATTTCATAATGTGTTCCTGCTTGCCTATGTTGATGCCTTGCTGACTTGTTTACTTGTAAGCCGTCAAATCCACTTCCTGCCACAAACCGCTTTCCGATACGCTAAGGACCCCAAGGTCACGCTGCAATTCCAACTCGTTGATCCGGTACGATACCGTTGCAGAATAAAGGGCATTCTGGGCAGAGGTCAACGCACTTTGGGCTTCCAGGACGTCACGCAATTCCGCACGCCCTGCCTGCAACAGCATATCCGTACTGCGCACTCGACGCTCTGCCAGCTTCACAGCCTGGATCTGGATGACAAGACGCTCGCGATTCTCGCGCAGGTCGCGCAACTTGCCGAAGACATCCTGCTTGATCTGATCCTCGGCAGCCTGGTACGAACGAACCGCCTTCTCCAATGAGATCAAACTGTTGCGATAACGATTGCGCTCGCTGGTCCGCTCAATCGGCAGGTCGACTTTCAGAAGACCGCCATAGGAACCACGAGTCGCACGGAACGATCCATCAGGCTGGTTGCCGCTCATCGCGCCGCGCCCTTCGCCAATCGAGGCGCTGCCGCCCAAGGTCACTTCACCACGAAGACTGTCCTCCGCGATCAATACCGCACGCTGGGCATCCTCGACCCTCTCCAGCGTATTGCGGAAATCAGGCCTGTTGGCAAATGCCAGTTCCAAGGCCTTGCCGGGATCGATTTCATTGGGTCCCGCCTTGCTCCGATCGGGAGCCTTCAATTCGACTTCCGCATCCGCCGCAGGAATCTTGCCGGAATAATCGGCCATCACGACGCCTTCGCTCAAGCCCATCAACGTCGTCAGCAACGTGTCAAGCTCCTCGCTTCGAGGCACGACGTCGGCATCCGGCGGCAAGCCTAGCAACACCCTGAACGACTCCTGGTTTTCAGTATAGTTCTGCTGGGAACTCACCCAGTTCTCGCGTGCATTCAATTCCGTCTGAATCGCCTGGTCAAACTGGTACTCGGTCATCAAGCCAGCGTCAGCCATGCGACGGGAACGCCGGGTCGTCGTGACAATTCGCTTGTAGCTCTCCTCCTGGTTCTTCACCGTCTGGGCAGAACGCAAGACATTCAAGTAGGCATTCGCAATCTGAACGACGAAGCGACGCTTGTACTGCTCAAACTCACGAACCTGATACACCAAATTACGTTGCGCCTGCGTCAAAGGCTCCGTCACCACAAACTCGCCAGAGCCGCGCAACAGGGGAATCGCAATGCTTCCGTCATAGACAATTCCAAAACTCGATCCGCGATCGCCAGTCAGCATCTTGGCCAAATCAACCGAAAGGCTGCTGGTCAACTCAACGCCATTCTTGAACTTCTGGGAAAAACTCGCATCTGGACTCAAAACGCCACCGGTGTTCCGCCTATTTCCATCATGGCTGCTTTGTATCGCACCGCTCATCATCCCCCTGAAGGTCGTCCTGAACTCCTTCGCCTCAAGGTCCAACGCCAAGGCAACCTGGAACAATTGCTCCTTCTGGGACTGGAAATCACGGTTGTTCTTCGCGGCAATCTCAATCGCTTCCAGCAACGTGGGACGAACCGTCGTCTTCGTGTCCCAACGAGGCGCATACTCACTGCCCTCCTTCAAATGGTCAGTGCCGCTCCAACGTTCCGTCGAAGCCAAATCACGCACCCCCTTGGATGCAGGAGAATTCGAAGGCAACGATTGATCCAGCAAAAGACGGCGACGCAAGGTGTCGGAAGCACTCTCAACCTCGATCGGCTCCGTCTTCCCGGTCACCTCGGACTGGGCGGACGATATCAACGACGACGCACGATCGTCGGCCTCGTCGCGCCATTCGCGGCTGCTGCGACAGCCAACCAAACCCAACACCAGCAAAAAGGACAAGATCTTCCGATTCTTCATAAAGCACAAAACCTTATATATATGTTAACCAATTGAATCAACGCATCACACCACGGCAAAACAAACCTACGACTCCAGATAAACTCAAGCCATCTTCGCCCAAGACGCAACGGGAACGACACCAGCCGTGCATTAAATCCATAAAGCACATCGACAAGGCACGGGCACTGTAGCCTTCGCGCAAAACACCCTCGGATAACCCAGACGAAAAAATCGAAGACAATGCGGACAGCATCGAATCAATGTTACGCTGAAACTCGGCTCGACGATTCGACGCATCACCACTGCCCGAACGAGAAGACACGCGACGGCTCAACCCCATCGTCATATGAAACAAGGGATGACGACGCTCATGAGACTCGACTATCCGATGACTGACCATTTCCAACTTCTCTACAAAACTACCGGATCCCTCGGATACAGATTGAATCGAAGCAACAAGATCATCATGACCACTCTGCAATATCGAGTGCAACAAGGATTCCTTGCTCGGAAAATATCGGTACAACGTGCCCTTCCCTACACCGGCACGCAACGCGATCGCCTCCATCGTAATCTCGTCGTAACGATGGGACGAAAATAACTCCTCGCCTGCCAAGAGGATCTTGCGACGCTTCTCGGCATAGCGGGAACTCTCTTGATGACGTGTAACCTGACCTGACAAAACCTACCCCAATCGCAAAAATGAAAAACAACGGAAAACAGAACTGACCAGTCAGTTCCAAACAAATGTTTAAACATATTGCGTCAAGACTGCCTGTCAAGCAATTAAACGGAAAAAGTGACGATTTATTTTAGTTTGAAAAAGCAGTTGATGCCATGCGACCAGTCAATCGGCTAAACTAGGTACGGGCATCCAGGGTGTTCGTACTTAAGCCAGTGTGCTGGTCAATCGGTTAGACAAGGTATGAACATCCAGGGTGCTTGCAATATATCTGAAGGAGATTATCATAGTGCAGGCACTCGCAGGACATCACGCTTTTTGTGCATGAATAGCCTCGGAGAGGCGATATCATAAGTAACCCCAGGTGAAGCTGTGCGGAGCACAGCGGAACCTGGGGCGCCGCCACCCCAGGCCCGGAGCCCCGGAGGGGCGGCACTGCCATGGCGTCGATATGCGCTGCGGCAAATGAAAACACTTGAGCCATCACCTTTGATTTTCCTTGGTTTCGCAATACCGGCGCCGGTTCAGGTGTCGCCTTTCCAAGGCTTTGATTTCGGGGGATGCCTTGCCCCAGGTTTCGCTTCGCTCCACCTGGGGTTACTTATGATGCCAGCTCTCCAAGCTTAATGCATTATGCTGGAAGGACTTATAACTTATAAAAGAGATATGTCTTCCTACAAAAATTGATTTGGAAACGAAAGCAACTTGACGCTTATGGGCTTCAGCCCGGGGATAGGCTGCCCCATGCCGGGTGCCTTGTAAAGGCGCAACAGGATGGCTTTGGCTGCTATTTCAGGTTAATGCTATCGCCTAGACGAAATAAGGGACATCCCCGTTCCATCGGATTGACTTTCTCGAGATGAACCAGGACTTGCCTTTATCGTTGTTTCCTTGGAAGAAGAGGTGTTGCGATCCGTCAGGGGCCTGGAAGGCGAAAGGATGTCCTGACTCCGAGGAGTTCCATTCGCCGGATTTGCCATTTGGTAGGACTGGGCTGTCCGAGACTCGCGTCCAATTCACGTAATCTGTTGTCACGGCGCATCCGATTTGTTGCGGCCAGTTGTTGTAGGCTCCTGCGTAGAACATAAAGAGCTTGCCATTATGTTTGATGAAAGCCGGTGCCTCGATACATTCTCCTTCCCAAGGCAAAACAGGTTCCAAGATCGACTTGTCAACCAATTGCGTCCACTTGTCCCGCGCGAAATCGGAGTCAAGCGGTGCATCGGCGATCGCGAGCTTTTGGATTTTCATGTCGGGGTCGCGTGTTGCGACAGCCATGACGAGCCTGTCGTTCCAAGGAATGACATCTGCGTCGATCGCCCTTCCGCAATTCCAATCTCCATGAGGCCTGAAGATTGGGTTTGTCGGATTTGGGGTTAGGTTGATGCCGTCTGTCGTGGTTGCGTGGCAGATGGCGTCGTTTCTCCAACCACCGTATGTTTGGTAGAAGAGGTGGATTTTATCGTCGATGACGATTGCCCCTGGTGCGCAGAAGCCTTTCCGTTCCAGTTCGGAAGGTTTTTTCACGTCTCCGAGCTTGGTCCAGTTGTCCAGGTCTGTCGAGGTCGCAACGGCGATGTTCCAGCCATCGTCCTCACGTCCGTCACCAAATGGCGGAGCCGAATAGAACATCCAGTACTTGCCACGGTATGCGACGACGGCAGGATCCTTGGCAAACCTCTTTCCACGTGATTCATCCGCATAATACATCATTGTGGGCAAGCCTCCTTGATATCATCTGTAGTTGAAGGCGGCAATGGCGCCGATCATCAAGGCGCCGGCAATCAATCGACGGACAAACACCTGCCAATCCACCTTCTCCTCCAATTCCGTAAAACCCAATTTCGCCAGCAACGCGCCAAGCAAAATGGCGATGATCCCGCGACTGCTCTGAATGATGTTGCCGTTCACAGTCCCGACGCGACCAAAGCAGGTGAACAAAAACAGCATCGCAATCAGCCAGCAAACCGCAAACGGGGAAATCCAACCCCATACGCGAATCGCCTTCATGTCCTTGGGAATGCGGAAAAAACCTACCAGGCACAAGCAAACCAAGCCGCATAGGACATAAGACAAAAACGCAGCCACAATCGCAGGACGAGTCGTGCCCATCAAGCCCACCTCGCCAGTCGCTTCGCCAAGCTCGCGCAAACGACGGACCAGTACCTCGATGAACGTATCGGACAAAGCATACCCGGTGCAGGCACCTAATACCCACATGAATCCAGACAAAGGAATCTTCCGGCCGGCTTTGTTCAACAATGCCGCAGACAATAACGTCATCCCAATCCCGCCCCACTGCCAAATACCATAAACATCACCAGGCTTCCCGAAAAACGCAATCCGAGGAACGATGTACACGTTCAACAAAGCCAAAATCACAAGCTTCAAGCCCAACAACGGCACAACGCGACTCGAATCAATCGTACGCTGGGCTACAAACAAACTGGCCTGACCCAGCAAATAGAAAAAGATGCTGAATACCAAAGGAACGATGTAGATCGAAAAACCATCGACTATCGAGGGAGTCCAAAAAAATATGAGGCCAATGGCAGCCAATACCCCCATCACAATATGGGCGCGACACAATAAACCCAAGGTGCCTACACGATGGTTGCGGCGTACGGACATCCCAGAAAATATGTAAGATAACGCCAGGAAAAATGCCGCAAATCCACCAGGCAATAGCCCAGACCACATAGCAAAACCCCTACTTTACACCATAGATTCTATTCGGAAGCAAGACCTTGTGGCGACAATGCCCGCCAGCCAAGTCGCTCTCTTGGTCGCCGACGTTGATCAAGATCTTGTAGCCGCGCGACTCAATCGCAGCACGACAGCCACTCTTGAAACCGACAACCGACTCGTTGTTGTAATTGTCCGGCTTCATGAACAACTCAGTCCAACCATCAAAGCCGCACTGACGTAAATTCGACTCCGTCACAGCACGAAACTTCTCGCGCCGCCCCGTCACGAAAAACACCGGCATCCCCCGATCCTTGGCCTGGTTGTAGAAATCCAGCACCGGCTTGATCGCCGTCGCCCTGCTCATTCCAATCCATTGGTGCCACGCAGGACCATGGTGCCCGAATCCCACGCCCTTCTGGTACTCGTACGTGTTCAGAGCAGTATCATCAATATCGAATACGACAGCTGACCCCTCGATGTTGTAGCTGCCCTTGGGCGGCAACAGCTTCATCGCCTTGGACATGACACGCGCAACCTCCTGCTCATGCCTGCCGCTCTCGTAGTACGAAGCCACTTCAGCCTTGACGGAATCAAGCGTTCGATGCGCACAGCCGCAAAACAGGACCGCGACAACGGGGACGACAACCAACCAACGTGATATCTTCATTCTCGCTCCAATTCCTCAGCTCAGCTGCGAAGCAATTCCTCGTCCGTGAAAATATGGACGCCGGCTTTTTCAAGCGCCGCAATCGCGGGCTTCGCCTGATCAAACCGAAACACCATCACCGGATGCGTCGAACGCGGCTCCGCTATCGCATACATGTATTCGACGTTCACGCCCGAATCGACCAACACTTCCAGAACACTCGCCAAGCTGCCGGGAGCACTGTCAATCCCAACCGCAGTCACCTCGTTCGTCTGGCACAAGATATCGTTCTCCCGCAATGCCTGAACACCGACGTCAAGCTTGTCAACAATCAAGCGCAAGATCCCGAAATCCTTCGTGTCGGCAACGGACAACGCCAGAATGCTGCATCCCGCATCGCCCAACACGCGGGCAACCGTAACGAGACGACCAGGGCGGTTCTCAAGGAAAATCGACAATTGCTTCACGGACATGACTAGACTCCTGAATGATTTTTCAATCTCATAGAATTGTTTCTCTGATAAAAAATATATGCCTGTTTTTGACAAGTTCAATGATATCCATAACACATACGACCAACTTTTTGGACTGCTCGCCAGCGTAATTTACCCCCATTGCGTGACAATCCCCAACATCCGTATTATTGTTTTGCAGTTTCTTTTTCAACACAACCAAGGAAATACGACCATGACAAAACGAATCGGAGTGATCAATTGGGACTGCAGCCTACCGAAATCAACCTACTTCGGGCACTACGCAACCCGCTCCCTGCAACCTGAAAAGTACAGGGACAGAACACCATACTACGCTCGCTTTGACGAACAAGGGAAACTCGAGTACCCACAGCGTACACTCGAAGACTACGAAGTCGAAATGGACTTCGCAATCAATGCCGGCATCGACTACTTCGCCTATTGCTGGTATGACCAAACCCCGCCCACAGTGCTGTCGCAAAATCCAGCGACAGCCGCACCGGAACCCTACCTCCACGAGTTGACGCAAGCCAGAAACTTCCATCGCAAAAGCAAACTCAAAAACCAACTCGCCTACGCTGCGACCCTTATCACCTGCCATCCATATTCGGACGGTTGCCTCCAAGATCTCGCCACGGAAATGACAAAACCCTATTACGAGAAAATCCAGGAAAGACCAGTCGTATACTTGTTCCCAGGCGACTGGAAACCATTGCTGGACAGGCTGAATCGAATTTGCTCCGACAACGATGTCCCCAAGCCCTTCGCAGTCCTGATGACCAATGGAGTAACCAGCGAAAACGCAAGGGGCATCGACGCATTCTCAAGCTACGCTTTCGTCTATCAGGCTACGACCTGGGAAACATTCGCCCAGGAACTGATTGCCGCCAATGCCAAGCGCGCATCCTTCGGCATCCCTGTCGTCCCCCACTTTTCCCTGGGATGGGATCCCAGCCCACGCAACGACCACAATGTTCCATGGACAAGCTACCCACCTGGAACCTACCACCCGCCGGCAAAACCAAGCCAACTGCTCGACGCCGCGCGCCAACTCAAAGCCTGGATCAACCAAAACCAGCACAAATGCGTCCCAAACTCGCTCCTCGCCTTCGCTTGGAATGAATTCGAAGAAGGCGCATGGATCTGCCCAACCGTATCCAATTCCCCAACAGCTCCAGACATGACCAGAATAAACACATTCGCTCAAATGGCAGATTGCTGGAAATAACTGGACAACCAGTTAGATCATTTGTCGGTTTTGGGTCGCGCAAAGACGAACTCGTCGAAACGCTTCCGAGTCAACAAGGCGAATCGAGAAATGGTATAATCAATATCGGGATGAACCCACATATCGTGTTTTAAGAGAAGGATATTGAACCCAGGAACCTTGAGACGGACTTCCTGGAGAATCATATTGGGCACATCGCCGACTTGAGAGGGAATCTCAACATGGTCAGGCACGACGATAATCCTGGCGCCGACCGGGACCTCCCCAGTTTTCGTCTCCGTTCCTACGATCCACTGCACCGATTTCGTTGCCTCGCCCTCCCTGGACTTGAAATCAACCACCAGAACCGGAGCATCGGACGGAAGCCCCGGCAATGCCGTGGTAACCTGAATGCGTTCGGGGCACTCGGCACATTGAAGCACATGCAGAAACCTGGCGAACACAGGATCGACATTCTTGCCACTCAAGTCCAAGTGCGGGAGCGAAGGATCCTTGGCGACCTTCTCGGGATACGTCTCCGCCCCCGCTTCGCGGAATGCCTTTTCAAGCCTGTCTTTCACATCCTGGCTCAAGTTGGGAGCCATCAGGACCAGATCAAGAGCCGTTGCTGATCTTGGATGTTCGCTACTTGATTCAAAGGAATACCCCGCCTTCAGCAATTTGACCAAGATGATTTCCAACTTGTCCGCATTGCTTTTATAGGGGACTTCGCTGCCTAATTCCTTGACACACCAATCATAGACATAACTATTTCCTGAAGGTGGAGTCTGCTCATAGACATCATTTTCGAAGGCGCAGCAGGCAATCTCCAGTGAAACATCGCTTGGACTGGTGACTCGCTTCCGTGGCACTGTGGCGCCGTGCTTCACCAACAAGTCAAAGGCACGAACATCGCTGCGCTTGATCGAGTAGCCGATTGGGGTTTGCTGCCAATACCGACGATGCAATTGTTCAGGATCTGTTCCCGACTTCAAGCGCCTTTCAAGCTCATCGTACCTGTCTTCCTCGATCAGATACATCAGAGGAGGATTCCTGAAGAAAAGGAACCGATCCACGGCCACCACGGGCAACCATATCGTCTCCAACGCCGCTGTCGGTACCATATCGACCGCAATAGGAACAACCATAGCATTGTTGACGAAAAAACTATCTTTTGCAAATAGGCGCAGAACATGGTAATCCACTATGACTCCTTCATAGTACTTCGGTCGTCCCCCCAGATTCCCAGCCCCAGAAGGGTGATGCACCACAAAAAATCCGCAGCCCGACAGCAACACGGCCATCATAAGCGAACACAAAATGCAACACACGCGCCTTCTCATAACTGTCCCTTTGCCTTACTCAAGTCAACTTGCCGATCAGCTTCTCAACTGCCGTATCGAACACCGCCTGGCCCAATTCGAGGGACATGTCCCTGGCAGTTGCAAACAGACCACAAATCCTCCTGCTCCGCAGTTTCTTCCTTCTGATTTTCATACCATAAACAACTTTTATATTCTTGGCAAATCAAGCCAATTCATTTCCCTGTTTAAAAACTTCAACATGCATAAAACTTATGAGTACCCCGTCAGACCCCGTCAGGTTTGTCAGCCCAGCCTGGCTGGGGCTTTGTCATGTTTAGCCGCTTTAGCGGCGACATACCTTGAGTACGAGCACCCCGGGTGCCCGTACCTAAAACCGTCCCGCTTGGCAGAAAAGGTAAATTCGTCCGAACCCGTCCCAGTCCATTTCCTCCAAAACCCGCCACCAAAAGGCATGTCACATTCATTTTGAGTACGAAACAGATGATTTTTTGCGTTGATTTTTGCAGGTATCCCCATAGTTCGGAGTGGCAAGAACGGCGAAGTCTTGGTATAGTATTTTCCGAGTTGATTGGGTCATGGGATTCCACCTTTCCAGGAGTCAAAAAATCAATGAAAACCATCAAGTCCCTCGAGGAGCATGTCACATACGTCGAGCATCTTTGCCGAATTTCGTTTTTCTTCGCCAGGCGATATTTGGCTGAACGTCTTCCCGAGGTTGGCATGGGGGACTTGCTTCGCAAGCACACTCCCTTGCTGTACCACGGACTCAACCACAGGGAACACCAGCCCAAATGGGAAAGCAACCAAGACATGGACATCCTTCTGCAAGCGGAAAAACTTGCGCAGCTCCAACCGGAGGAATTCGAGGAGGAGATGTGGAGTTGGCTCAAGCCATACGCCCGTGAGCGGGCGGAAATCAACTACCCGAATGCCGTAGGAGTCAAGGCGCCTCCACACTGGAATTGTGGCAGCCTGGCGTACGATCCACCCAGGGAACCGGGACAAACAAGATGCGGTTTCCACATCGCAAACGCGGTCGGACCACACTCCATCTTCGAAAACCCGGACTACTTGCCAATGTGCTTCCAATTGCTGATGACCGAAAGCGAACTCAGGTTCGGCTTCACAGAACTCGGAACCACAACCTGGCTCAACGACAGACCAAGATGGCAGGCGCTCTTCCCGCAGGAATGGCTCGAAAACATGTCGCCAGCAGAACCCAACCTCATCCCAGGATGGAGCGTAGCGGATTGGGGACAAATCATCGACGGGCGAGGAACGGTCGTACCGGAAAAAGAACAAAAGGTCAGGGACACAGGCAGATTGACCTACTCCAGACGCTCCAGCCACTGCTCCTTCAAGGCCATGAGACAGCACCTGAAAAAGCTCGCTGACAAACGAAGCCAATAATCCATGACTGGTTCGTCCGGGTTTCTTGTCAAGACTGTGGTTTCTGACCTTTCATAAAAAGATTATTCGCGAATACAAGCTATCAGAAAGTCAGGAGAATTTCGAAGCGTCCCCAATAGCTGCCGTGTCCGTTGCCAAAGTAATCGCCAGGCGAAAAGCGGGACAATTGAGCCAAAAATGACATGCGTTCCGAGAACTTGTACGAACCGGACGTGCTGACCAGCCAGCCAAGGAAATTCCCCGATCCTGTAGAAGTGAAGTTTCCGTTGACCGCATCGGGTTCGTCGGCGAACAATCCAGTCGCACCCAAGGTAAAGCGAAGATTATCGAGTGGCTTGACGGACAGGTCGGACTTGAACAGGTTCAGGTTGGTCCAGTTTCCGTTAAGCAAGATCGGAATCAGTTCTTCCTGCCAGAGCGGGCATTGGGACATCAACGGGTTCCAGCCTTCCTGGTCGTCGGTTCCCGGCTTGTCGCCGCTGAAATGCGTGTATTCGAAGCCAAGCACGGGCTTCAAGCTTGCCAGCATCAATCCTGACAGGTGGAAATTGAGTCGCGCATCGAGCATTTTTCCCTTGTTGTCATCTCCTTCGGCGTCGCGTCCAGCCTGTTGAGCGGCTTCCAGGCTGTAGTCGAGCCAATCGAGCGGCGAGCCAAAGAGCCGGATTCCTACGGTATGGAGGCTTGTACTGGCGTCCGCGTTGTGGCAGCGTTCCGCCTGAAGCGGATGCCGGTCATCGACATCATGGAAGATGTAGTAGAGATCCATGTTGAACTCTTGCCTGAAACAGTGCGTCCAGTAGGTACCGGCGGAAAACACGTCGCCCGAGCGAAGCCGTCGGTTCTGGTCATTGATGAAGACCAGGCGATCCTTCCAGGTATCATAGGTAATAAATCCGGTGATGCTATCGGTTTCCGTTTTGTACATGATCGACACGCCGTCAGTGTAGGTGCTTCGTCCTTGGTCGAAGGGCGTTGGGTCTGCCCAGATCATCCCGTTTCCGAAGCCGAGTTGCTGGCGTCCCAAGGTCAGCGAGAGTCCTTCGATGCCCAGCTTATGGAAGACGACATTCAGCTGGTCCAGGTAGACTTCGTCCGGGAATTCCCAAGTCGCCCCATCGCGGTTATTGGGGTCTGCCGGGCTTGTCGAGACATGATGGATCCTGTTTCCCAGCCTGATATTGAGCGTCATCAGTTCCGCGAGATCCAGCGCCGCCCAGACTCTTGTTCTCACCCGAAGGTACTGGGTGTCTCCGGTATTGACGTCGGGATTGACGACTTCGCCGTCGAATCCCTCCCATCGCGCCCTCACATCGGCTCCCAGTTTCAATGTCAAGTCATCATCCAGCTTCACATTGGCTTCTGCGAGTGCGAAGAGCGCCGTCAGGCACACCACCAGCAGGCTTAGTTTTACCGCGGTCTTCATGGTTGTTTTCTCCTCTAAGCGAGTTTGTCCAGGACCTTGAAGCCGGCGTTCGCAAGGATTTCTTCCGCCTTGTCAAGCGCATCTCCGAACTGGAATATCATTACGGCATTGGGACCGCCGGGTTCGGCAACGGTGTACATGTAGTTCACATTGACACCTGCATCGCGCAAAACCCCAAGCGCCTTCGCAAGACTGCCGGGACACGGCTCGATCTCGACAGCGCAAACCTCGCTATACTGGCAAACGATGCCATTCTTCATCAAGACCTCAACGCCGGCCTCCACATCGTCAATCAGCAGGCGCAAAATCCCGAAGTCATTCGTGTCGGCCACGGCCAGCCCTCGGATGTTGATCCCGGCATCACCCAGCAATTGCGATACTGTCGCCAAACGCCCAACCATGTTCTCCAAAAAAATCGATACTTGTTTGATAGCCATGTCTAGCACTCCTTTCAATGTTTATAATTCATCAAGCCTGGTTTCTGAGATCGAGCACGCGCTTCGCCTTGCCTGCGCTTCGCTCCAGCGTCCCCGGTTCGACCAAGGTGATCTTGGCGGTCAAGCCGATGATCTGCTTGATCTCAAAGGCAATCTTGTTGCGGAGGACTTCCAGCGAGCGGACTTCGTCGGAGAACACATCCGGCGTGACTTCGACTTTGATTTCCAGTTCATCCATCGCCTTGGTCCTGGTGACGACGAGCTGGTAGTGCGGCACCGTTCCCTTGATTGGCAACAAGACGCTTTCGACTTGTGACGGGAACAGGTTGACGCCGCGGATGATCAGCATGTCGTCGCTGCGGCGGCGGATCTTTTCCATTCTGACCAGGGTTCTGCCGCATTTGCATTGTTCGTAATGCAGTCGCGAGATGTCGTGGGTACGATATCGCAGGAGCGGCATCCCCTTCTTGGTAATCGTCGTGAAGACGATTTCGCCTTCTTCGCCTGGAGGCAGCACCTCGTCGGTGTCGGGATCCAAGATTTCAGGATAGTAGTGGTCCTCGAAAATATGCAATCCGCAATGGCATTCGCAATCCGCCGACACTCCGGGCCCCATGATCTCAGAGAGACCGAAGATGTCATAGGCACGGATGCCTGACTTTTCCTGGATCAGTTGGCGCATCTCCTCGGTCCACGGCTCTGCGCCGAAGAAGCCTATGCGCAGCTTGGTATCACGGAAATCCAGCCCGATCTTCTCGGCTTCCTCGATCATGTGGATGAAGAAGGAAGGCGTGCAGCAAATGACAGTCGTACCGAAATCCCGTATCAGCATCAGCTGTTTTTCAGTGGAGCCGCCACCCATTGGCACGACGGAGCATCCGAGGCGTTCCGCACCGTAATGGACGCCCAACCCGCCCGTGAACAAGCCATAGCCGTAGCCGACTTGGACCATGTCGTCCTCCGTCGCCCCACCCATCTGCAAGGTCCGGCACATCGTTTCGGCCCAAATGGACAAGTCTTCG
>Ga0123334_1001729_pt1 | contig 26607 bp, 25 predicted proteins | sample BiotimSIPDNA_FD_89706 | JGI IMG/M metagenome (GOLD analysis project Ga0123334, IMG submission 89706) | Anaerobic biogas reactor microbial communites from Washington, USA - Biogas_R1 time_0 SIP DNA | ecosystem: Engineered > Bioreactor > Anaerobic > Unclassified | place: Washington, USA... | reverse complement strand
TTCCGTCGGAATTCATCCCGATCACCTGTTCCTCGCCAATTAACTTTGGAGTATATAAATCCCCATAACCTATTGCGGCTACATCCCCGTATGAAATTCCTCCTACCAGTCTTTGGGACGGGGTAATCCGAACCGGATTTTTGACATTGGGAATAATAAGTTTTATATTTTCACCGTCAATCACCATTTTCCGGCCTTCCATATTCGAAGGTTCCAAAAAAACCAAGGTTTCAAGTTTACCCTTACCCACACAGCCATTCATTATGGTTGAACCCTCATATTGGTCATTGATGTAATTATCAACCCGGATTGTCATTTCAAAACTATCACTGACTAAACGATGGTTATCAACAATACGGAGGATTTCTTCAGCTGGCGGCGGAGAACCAAAGGCGAAAGTGCCTATTAACAAAAACATTAAGGTTAACATAAAATAGTTAAATTGTTTCATCAATCAATCAACTCCTAAATCCATCGTAAAGCATCCGTTATGGAGAGTTTCCCTGCCCGGCGCGCGGGAATAAATGAAGCGATAATTCCTACCATTGAAAAAAGCAGCATACAAATGAAAATAGTAGTTATATCCGGACGGAAAAAAATTCTAAGAGGCTGCTCGGCACCACTGAGCAGCACCGGGAAACCGCCGATTAACTCCGTAAAACCAATAAACAGATAACAAAGCACCAGCCCTATAAAACCTCCAATCGCCCCCAACAACGAACTTTCCACAATAATAATTAAAGCTACCTGCATTCTCCTAGTCCCCTGCGCTCGGATTGTGCCAATCTCCCTAACTCTTTCGCTAATATTCATATTAATCGTGTTTGAAATTGTGAAAGCGACCATCGCCAGGACAATTAAGATTATAATTTGAAAAACAACATCATTCATTAGTTTTAGGCTTTGATAAAAATCAGCCAAAGCCTCCCAGTCCCGATATTCCAATTCGTATTTTTCCGCTATCTGTTTTATTTCGGGGTGAATTTTCTCCATATCTTCGGTTCTTTTTAAAAGAATAACGATTCTTTGGACGTTAGCATTAATACCTAACAGGTTTTGAATAACTCCAAGAGGTGTTAAAGCTGAAACACTATCCAATTCAGAATAACCGCTGTTGGTAATCGCGAGCAGCTCCAGATCAACGGCGTTGATCCCTCCATCTTTCATGTTTCCAATCAGCGTCAACACATCTCCAATGTCGGCTGAGAGCTTTTTAGCGACACCTTCTCCAATGATTAAGCCGTTAGCTGTTTCCGAAGTTAATACGGATCCTTTGATCAGACCTGAATAGGAATTAAGTTTTAATTCGTTTTTAGGTTCTCCGGCTTCTCCAAGAACAATGGCGGATTTTTCCCCCGAGGATAAGATCCCGTTGAACGCCATCCGGGTAGTAACTAATTCGACCCCAGGCAAGCTTCGCAATTCTTTTACGATCGGATTAACATCTTTGATTAAAAATTGGTTGGGATGATCATAACCGGATTCTAAAAAACCCCGGGCATATAATTGATAGTGACCGGTCCCATCACGAATCGTTGCTTCCCTCATTTGGCCCATGTTCCAATTAAAGAACCCCTGGGTTAAAAGGCAAGCGATCATTCCAATAATTGTAGGGACCATTGTAATTAGTGAACGGCGATAGTTTTTGGCAATATTTCTAAAACCTATTTTAAAATAAAACAATCAAATCCCCCTTTTAAAACCAGCGAAGCGCATCGACTATCCGTAGCTTGGCAGCTTTAAAAGCCGGGTAAAAACCTGCTAAAGCCGACGTTACTAAAAAAAGTATTCCTAATTGGAGAGTCTGGGTAAGATCCGGTTTAAAAAACGCAGTATAACCTCTAGCGTGTCCAGGAGGCGGTGGAATGGAAACACCCCCTAATGTATTTAAGCAAGCAGCCAACCCATAACCAGCTAAAATACCGACAAAAGCGCCGGTTAACCCAATTAAAAAGCTTTCCGCAATAAAAAGTTTCACAACCTGAAGTCTGGTTGTCCCAAACGAACGGATAGTCCCAATCTCCCTGACTCTTTCCTGCATGGTAAGGTTCAAAGTATTGGTTATCGAAAATATGACCACCAATACAATAATCGTCATTATTAAGACATATACTAAGTCATAAAACAATTTGGGTTGAGTATATTGAATCCCTGCCAACCGCTGCCATTCGCAATATTCCAAGTCCAATTTATCACATATTTTTTTGAGCGTAGGTTTGATCTTTTCCAAGCTTTCGGTCTGATTAAGTAATAGAATAATCTGGTCCACCGAATCCGGAATATTAACCAAACTTTGAATAGTGTTCAAATTAGCGAATAGGGCCACCTGATTAAAACTTTTAATTTGGCCTTCTATTATGCCGGATACCTCAAGGTCAATCGCATTAATTCCACCGTCATTCATTGCTGACATTAAAGTGACGATATCACCAACCCCGGCATTTAACTTTCGGGCAATACCACTACCGATAACAACCATAAAGGGGTTTTCATCCTTTAGAAAGGAGCCTTCCTTGAGGGTACCCAAAGTGTTTAATCCCTGTTCTTCTTGGAAAAATCCTGCATTGCCCATAAAAACCGTATCTTTTTCACCAGCTGATACTATCCCTTGAAACTCAAGCTGAGGAGCAGCTAATCTAAGCTCCGGAATCTTACTAAGTCGCTGAAGAACGGTGTCCACATCTGTTATCAGGTATCGATATGGTTCTTCATTGCGATGTTCTAGATAACCTTTCCGGTAAATCTGAAAATGCCCCAAACCACCGTTGATTAATGATTCTTGCAGCCCCTGAAGGGTATGGGACATAAACCCTTGGGCCAACAAACAAGCACTGAGCCCAATTACCACCGTTAATATGGTTTTAACCGAACGCCGCCAATTTTTTAAAAGATTACGAAAACCTAACTTTAGATAAAATAACATTTTTCCTTTTTCCTAATGGGTTATTTCGCCGTCTAAGATATTTATGATGCGCTTAGCGTATTTGGAGACCATTTCGTTATGAGTTGAAAAAAGAAAAGTTACCTTATGCTTTGCATTTAATTCAACTAATAATGAAATAATTTTGTCACCCGTTTTAGAATCCAAATTGGCAGTAGGTTCGTCCGCTAAAATAATATCCGGGTCAGTCACCAGCGCTCTGGCAATGGCCACTCTCTGCCTTTGACCGCCGGAGAGCTCATCAGGGCGGTGTTTAAGATAATCAAGCAGTCCAACGGATTCGATCGTGTGTAAGACTTTTTCACGGTCAACTTTCCCCCCACGGATCATTAAGGGATATTCAACGTTCTCATATACATTTAAAACCGGCATTAAGTTAAAACTTTGAAAGATAAACCCAATATGTCTATTTCTAAAAATTGATAATTCTTTGTCTTTCATATTCCGGATTTCTCGGCCAAAAATTTCTAAACTGCCTTCGGTCGGAAGATCCAAACAACCGATGATATGCAGCAAAGTGGATTTACCGGCTCCGGATGGTCCCATCAAAGCGATAAAATCACCCTTGTCAATGTCCAAATTAACATTCTTCAAAGCGGAAATCTCCACTTTATCCATTTTATATATTTTTGAAACATCCTTTACCCTAATCAACATTGTTCCCCTTTTGTTATGCTCTTCGTAAACGAAAACAGCTGTTCTTGTTGTCTCTCTTCTTCAAGAGTCTCCTTGATAGCTTGATATGCTTGATTACGCAATTTGATAATCTCTTCTTGTTGGTTATTTTGATACTTATTGTTCCCCGGGTAAATTGGTTCAAGCAGGATCAGCTTGACCCGGCTCGGAGAAATAAGACGCTTACCTGGTGGTAACAGTTTTTCCGAACCCAAAATGCAAATGGGTTGAATCGGAAACCCAGTTTGCGCCGCAAGAGCGAAAGCCCCGTTTTTGAAGCGCCTCAATCGTCCATCCCGGGAACGGTGCCCTTCCGGCCAAATAATTATCGAAGTGCCCAAATGCAGGAGCTCAGCGCTTTTTTGACTAACTTTTTCCCAACCTTCATTGGCATCGATATATCTAGCCAAACGCATGCACAGACCATAAACGGGAATCTTAAAAGGCCAAGTAGTAATGAAACTGGCATCGATTAAAAGCGCCCCGAAAAAATAGGGGTCAATGGCCGAGTTATGATTGGCAACAAAAATAGCGGGTATCGGAACTTTCTTTGTCCGGGATTCGACTTGAACCGGGGCTAAAAAAGGGATGATTTTAACTAAAATCCATCCATATAAACTAATAGCCCGCCTGATTATGAAGTCTATGGGACGTCTTAAAAATACGATGTATAATAAAAGGTATCCTGGAAGCAGGGCAAAGAATAATATGGTCACAATTATAAACCCTATCCAAAGATAAATATTTACTAGTAATTGTTTCATTTTCCCGCCAAAATTTATTATTGGTAATGGTAAAGGTCGATCTTATTCTGCTTAAGTACCCGGATTATCTCTTTTAAGGCGAGTACCGTCGAATCTCGCTCTTTTTTACTGCAAGGCATGATCGCATCGTGAAACAAGATAATCGATGGCGACTTAATTTTTTTCATGATACCGGCCACTATTTTTCGGTATGAACACTTAGTATCCCAAGACTTAAGATCCCACATTACCGGTATTAAATCTAGTTCTTTGGTAACTTTACTGATGATCGGGTTTTTAAAACCCATTGGTGGGCAAAAATACTTTGGTTTCTCCCCGGTTATATCTTCAATAATCTGGTTGGTTCTTACTATTTCATTTTTAAGCTTAACATAACTAAAAAAAAGAATGTTCAAAGGATGTGTATAAGTATGGTTAGCAATAATATGGTTTTCCCGATGGATTCTTGCTACCAATTGGGGATATCTTTCAGCATTAACACCGGTTATTGCAAAAAGGGCGTGCACCCCCTGGGATTTCAATATATCTAAGATTTGAGGAGTGTATTTTGGATCCGGTCCATCGTCAAATCTGAATAGAATACCGTTCTTATTATGGAAAAACTCTTTCCCTTTTACCGTCTTTAAAAAATAATTAGAACGAGAAGAAAACATACCATAAATATGGATACCCTGATGCAGGAAGATGATCGGGACAATTCCCCATAATAATATTTGATCTGAGGATAAGATCAACGCTATTATTAGTATAACAATAACACCGACCAAAGCTAATAATGTTACGAAATGAAAGGCTGACGGTAGTATCGATGTTTTACTATTTTGGTATTGAGATTGAATTTCCTCCTCAAAGTACTTAGGAAATATTTTTTTCAAAAGCTTGGCCAAAAAAAATATCGGATATTTGATGCATTCTCTCCCAGCCAAAGCAAGTCCGATTGCTCCGATAACCCAACATACGCCATAAACAAAGGAACCCTTCACCATCCCTGAGAACAATTCGTGGTTTATACCGGAAAAGATAACTAATCCAATCGGAACTCCATAACCGATAGTATAAGAACTGATCAGTAACCCAATACCGATCCTAACTCTCAGGGGAAGGCTAGAAAACCTTTGTTGATCCAGCTTTTTATCAACCTCGGAATTAACCCATTTTTTTAATTTACTTTTTAGCATGAACGAATAATAAAATTCCTTTACTAAAGATACTTTTCAAACATAAATCTGTTAACTCCACAGGTATTAAACCATTGGAGGATAATAACCGCCTCATCTTTCTTTTGCTGTAAGCATTCATATATATACCTTGACGAAAATAGTTTCCCATTCTCCCCCACCATCTAAAAAAAGTGTTATGCGTTGTGGTTATTATTAGATGGCCTCCTGGAACAAGGAGGTTGGATATCTTAGCGAACAATGCTTGATCATCCTTAAGATATTCAATGGCGGAAAAACTGACTATCAGGTCGAACTTTTCTTCAAAAGGCATTTCTAAAAAGTTCTCACAGAGCAATTTGACATTCGATATTCCCTGGCTCGCCACCTTTTGAAACAAACAATCAAGCATCCCCTGGGAAATATCGATGGCGGTAACTTGTTTTACTAAAGGAGCGATTTCAAGCGTATACCTACCGGTCCCAGCACCAATTTCCAATACCGAAAGGCTCTTATCAGTAATTTTCTTAATCCGGTTAAGGGCGATTTCCCTTTCCGGTATCCTTACAAAACCAAAATCACCCTGTTCCTGATCGTAAAAAGCAGCATTTTCATTGTAGAACTGGATTGTTTTACTATTCATCCAAAATCAAAGACCTTTCTTGGCTTGATGTTACCGTCCGTCTTCCGAATTTAGCGTCATCTCAGCCTGGGTTTCAGAAGATAACTCACACCATGCAGGCCAATTATCAGCCCTTTTTGCTTCTATTTCGTCAGCTTTTTCGGTAGCCCAAGCCTCTGAATCAGAGGTGTTCTCAATCAAGTCAGTTTTGGAGTTCCACTTTGCAAAATCAGAGCTTTCAAGGTCAGACCGGCGAAGTGGTTGGAAGGAAAAACGCGCTTTCCAGGTTCCAACTCGCGGCGATAATAAAACATAATAAGTTTTCCCAGGCTCTACAGTGGCCTTCATAAAATCGGCAACCGCCCCTACAACCATGAATGTATATTCGCCCGGATCTAAATCATAACAGACCTTGGTTTTCTGATATAAAATCCCGATAAACTTTGTATCTTCCTCAGATACATCATATAACGAAATTGCCTGACCGAAATCATCGGTCCAAAGTGTCCTCCCCAATGATGGTTTTGGACGGATAAAGACAATAAGAGCTCGTTCAGGTTCGGGAGTAAGCGTCCGGTCCGACTTAGCCATATACCCATAATCAGCATATACGGTTAATCCTAAAAACATAATTGCAAAAACTACTAATAAAGTTTTGCGAAACATATCCAACACCCCTTCTATTTAATCTTAATATCTTAAAACCCCTTCTTAAGACATTTTATTCTTCGGTTCAAACTGACTTTTAGCCGCCAATAAATCAGGTAAATTTTTAATGATATGCCATAATGAGTGGCGGTGTTGCCAGATCCGTTTTTGAAACTTTTGGAGCCATGCCTTGCTGGTATAAAACCGTTTGACATGTTCGTTATACAACTGATCAAGCAATTCCCTTGAACCGATGGTTTTAGGGACAAATACAAAATTGAGGCAATTCATCTGTTCCCAATCTTCCTCAAATGTTCCTTCTTCCCGGATGGTTTTCCATAATGGCGCTCCGGGGAAAGGAGTAAATTTAGCCATATTCATATCATCTAGTCCAAGGGAGAGAACAAAATCGCTGGTCCACCTAATCGATTCCTCAGTTTCACCGGGTAGTCCCATCATAAAAAGACCCTTAGCACGAAGACCGGCGGCTTGAATTCGCTTAACGGTATCGGTGACCTCATCCACAGTTACTCCGGCTTTATGCTTTTTTAAAAGCTCCGGGTCGGCTGACTCGATACCTAGGGAGACCATTAAACAACCGGCATCTTTTAACATCTTTAAAAGACTGTCGGGAGCAAAACCAACCCGAAGGGCGCAATTAAACTGCATATCAATAGGGTTTTTAGTAAGCAGATCGCAAAGTTCGACAATACGCTTTTCATCAGTTGTGAACAGGTCGTCATAGATATTCACATGTCTGACACCGAACCTCTGATTAAGATATTTTAAATGATCATAAATATACTTGGCTGAATTATAACGAAACCCCTTTTTAAAAACGGAACGGTCACAATAAGAGCACTGAAACAAACAGCCGCGGCTGGTGACCATGGAAGTTCCGGGAAATTTAGCGTAGCTAAATAACGGTAAATTATAACCCTTAGGAAAACCTTTCAACTTTTCGTAAGCTGGGAAAGGTAAAATATCCAAATCAGGAATCATCTCTCGTGGGGTGTTTTCCACAACTTCAGCGCCATTACGCCAGACAAGTCCCTTTATATCAACTGGGTTACCTCCGCGCGCCAACTCCTCAAAAGTGATTTCGCCTTCCCCTTTGATCATAAAATCGAAGGCAGGATAGTCTTTTAATAAGGAGGCCCCTAACGCCGAACAATGGACCCCGCCGCAGACCGTAACCAGATCAGGTCTAAACTTTTTAACCGCAGCCGCCATTCGGGCCGCATCGGGAAACGATGAGGTTGTAGCGGAAAATCCAACAATATCGGCTTTATATTCCACTATTTCATTGATATTGTTTTGGAATTCCAGTGACGCTCCAGGGCCTAAACAGTCATGGATAAAAACCTGATGCCCGTTTTTTTCCAGCCAGGCCGCGATAGAAAGGATTCCATGAGGAATCATTCGATTCGCCGCTGAGATGACATCCCTGTTCCCCTTGAGCCAATTGGACCCTCGGGGATGGACAAGCACAATGCGCCGTTTTAAAGATATTGCCTGTTTGCCGCTCATAGTAATTATCCTTATAATAACATAGTTACAATATTACCTATTGTTAATTAGAAACTTCTGCGATAACCTATCGAAATTTTGATATCGTCCATACCGGAGACATCGTAACCTTTAGCTTCCAAATCATCAAGATCGGCCTCGGTGGAAACTATGTACATGATACCGGATTCATTGACTCGATTTAATAAAATCGTTTCTTTCAGGGATAAACTGTTTTTTTTATTCCTTTGACCAAAATCCGAAAAACACGCATAGGAATGATGTAGATTATTGTAATCGCCACAAATGCGATATTTAGCAAACTGATGCGAAAATTATCTTTAAAGCCTTTGAAATGAGTCACCCTCTCTTTGCGGGGGGGATAGTAAACATTAATGTTAACAAATTCGACTGGATAACCTCTCCATAACCATCTGACCAGCGACTCCAATTCAAAATCATATTTTACCGTAAAAAAATGAAACCGATTTATCTTAGCGACAGTATATAACCGATAACCCGATTGGGTATCCAAGAGAGCCTGTCCGGTTTCCAACCTTACCCAAAAGTTTGAAAAATTCCTCCCAAACAGACTTCTTTGAGGAATATTTGCAGAACTCATATTCCGGTTGCCAATAATTAAAATACTCTCCCCTGGTGTTACTTTTTCTAAAAACTTTGGTATCTCGGAAGGAAAATGTTGTCCATCCGAGTCTAGGGTGATCACATAATCGTAACCTAACTCGCCCGCCCTTTTAAAGCCTTTCCGTAGAGCGGCTCCTTTACCACGATTCTTCGGATACGAAATTATGTCAATCTTGTCTTTAAATTGATTCAATATATTGATGGTTTTATCGTTACTTCCATCATTAACGACAATAACATTAGGAGTATACTCCAATGTTGAAGCTATCACTTTTCCCAAGGTTCGATCATTATTATATGTAGGAATCAATACACAAAAATTAATTTGGTTCGACATAATTAACAATACTCCATTTCAATATATCTATCAGAGATCACTTACTTGGATCATTAGGCGGTTTCATAATTCTTAAATTTATCATAATAACACAATATATTGATAGACTAATCCGGGTTGGGTACTATATATTGTACTAAAAGTTACTAAAGGTAATCATGAAACACGTTCATCATCATAAAAAAGTTTAGCAATTTATCAACGTCTTAACTGAAAATTACATCCTAAGAATACCAATATTTATATTAATCTTCAACTATTTTTTCCCAATAGAAAAGACTGACGGTAATTTTAATCTTTAATAGTCTTATAATATGCTATTTTGCCATTTTCCAAGGTACTAAAGGAACTAATTAGCTCATTCTTACCCACACTTTGTACTTGATAATTGCCTCTAGAATCATAATAAACCGGAAATGTCTCATTACTAGCACAAATCAAAGCCAAAGCCAGATCGAATGCTGCGGCGCTCGGATAGGAACCTCGTAAAAACACAGGAAAACAAGCCTGGTTAGCTTGGGCATGATTAAAAAATTCCGTTGCTTTTATTCGTTCATGCCAAACCGAATAGATGTTTTTCCGATTTTTTGTTTCCGGCAAGTTTTCCAAATATCCAAATTCCACCTTGCCATACTTAGCCTTTTCATCTTTACTCAAAATGAAAGTGGTCCAACCTTCACAGGTCGGCAATAAACCGGTTTGTCGGTTGGTTGCCGAATTGCCATCATCAAAATAAGTTGTATATTCATCACCGATTCCCAATATGACGTAATCCACAGTTTTACTTTCCAGCCAAAGGGACGCAGCCAGAAGGGAGTTATCTAAAGTATCCATGCCGCTGGTATGAGTTAAAACAGGGCCTTGGATCCCAAAAGCCAACGATAAATAAGTGGCTGATGTATTAAAAACAGAGCCTGAAAAATTAGTCGGAGAAAGCTGATTATCGCCAAAATCAATCAAATCGTCAAAAGCTTGAATCCCTGAAATAATTGGCCCATAAACTGAACCTTGGATGATTCCCACCGATTTTCCGGCCAGATCATCGAGCCCTGCGTCTCTCAGAGCATGACAAGCGGATAAAAGCGCTATTTTGGCAAAATGATTCATCCGCCTCACCAGTTGAGGTGGTATCTTAAAATCGTCGGGGATATCAATCGCTAAAGTATGTTCCGAAGGCAACCTTTTTGGATCAATCTGATCCTGAGCCAAGATTGCTCTTAGGTCTTCGGTAGCGCCAATCTTTGAAACCAGGCCCAAACCAATAACGGAAAGATTCATGACTCTCTCCCAATCACAATTACGGAATTAACCCCACCAAAAGCCAAAGAGGATGAACAAGCGTAATTGCCGGAAATTTCTTGATTGCCTTTCTTCGGCTTGATAAAGCAATCCGGGTCGAAATCATCATAATCCGGCGCTCCGGGTATTTTTTGGTCAATTAAACATTGGGTTGCAATAACGGCTTCCAGACCGCCCGCCGCACCCAACGTATGTCCTGTGTAAGCTTTGGTAGGGGTAACTGCAATGTGATCACCAAAAATATCCGCAATCACCCGGCCCTCAACCCGATCATTCTCGATAGTTCCGGTACCATGGGTATTGATAAACGCAACATCTTCGGGCTTAATTCCGGCTTGTTTTAAAGCGCAGCAAAAAGCCGCGCGTAAACCCCGTCCCGATGGTTCTGGGGCTGTAATATGATAAGAATCGGAAACGGTAGCGTATCCCTCAATGGAACCGAGGGGCTTGATACCCCTCCGCCGTACTAACACCGGACTTTCCAAAACACAAATCCCCGCGCCTTCTCCAAGATTAAGACCCTTCCTGCTCTTGGAAAAGGGGAGGCACGGAGAGTCCGAAGTATTCATTAGGGAAATAAAGCCAAGATAAACCATTCTGACGATCTCGTCACAGCCTCCAGCCAAGGCAATATCACATTCGCCTTTTTCAACCATCGCCGCCGCGAGTCCGATGGCATCGGTTCCGGAAGCGCAAGCATTGGATAAAGTAAATGACGGGCCGGTCAATCCCATTTGTTTGGAAACCCGATTGGCGATGCTGCCCTTTAATAATACTTGAGCGATATAAGACGGGTCACCGCTTTTATCGTCGCGATGCTCACGGTAATAATCCTCTTTATTAAAAAAACATCCGGCTGTCGATCCCAAAAATACTCCGACTCGGTGTTCCCGAAGTGTCTTTTCATCCCAACCGGATTGAAGTAAAGCCTCTTTAATTGCAGTTTCCGCAAAAAAGACACTCAAATCATTGGCCTGCTCTGCTAAACCGGATACCTCGAAAATTGGATAGTCCTGCTCCAATTGACAGGCAATCCTGTTTGGCGGTTTTGGGCTTCGGCTACCGCTGTAAAGACGCTCCATGGTCTCTGCCAAATTCCATCCGGCGTTGCTGATACAACCTAATCCGGTAATAAAGCTTTGACTCCGCACTTATTTTTTACCCAATTCTTTCTCGACAAAATCGGTCAAGGTTTTCATGGAAACAAAAACTTCTTTGGCTTGTTCGCCGTCGACAATATTCACTCCCAAGTGTTTTTTGAGAATGACCACGATCTCCACAGCATCCAAAGAATCCAAACCTAGACCTTCACCGAATAAAGGCATATCATCAGTGATCTCTTCCGGCTTAAGTTGAAGGTTTAATTCCTTTGCTAATAGTTCTTTCAATTTAGTTGCTGTATCCATTGTTATTCTCCTAAATAATAAATTCAATGATTTCTCTGTGTCTCCGTGTCTCTGTGGCCAATATTGATTTAGGCACAAAGACACAGAGTTAAAACGTATTTTCGTCCTCAATCATTACCTTTTCCAGAAATCGAAAAAATTGAACCAAAGGTAGGGATGGTTTTGAATGTGTTTTTCCAAGGCATCGGCGTAATTGTGTAACATACTTTCGATTTTTTCATCTTTAGATAACTTTTCATCCGCCAATACTTCCGTTGAAATATCTTTCCAATCAATCAAAATCTGGTACCTACCTTTTTTGGAAGTAAATAAAGCAATCACTGACGCTCCGGTGGCTACCGCCAGCTGTTGGGCAATAGTGGGAAACTTAGCCGGAGCGCCTAAAAAAGACACCCTCTTGGAACGCCATCCTTCCGCCCGATCCCCGGTAACTCCCAAAGCCTCTCCTCTCAACAAAGCGCCGGTAGCTTCAACCATCCCGCCGTAATCATCGGAAACGTTAATTAAATTAAACTTTTTTCCTTTGATATCATAAAAACTCTTTCTTTTATCCTTATCGAAATCTTTATTAACCATCACATTCAAGGTTTTATTAAATCTTGCCGAGCCGGCCATTGATACTTCCCAGAATCCTACATGAGACATTAAAAAGATTACCGGCTTTTGGTTCAATAGATCTAAAATCTCCGGTTCCCGGTGAAAAACCAATTCAAATTTTGATTCATCCACAAAACCATAATACAATTGATCAATTAAAGCCTGTCCGAAAGTATAGATATATTTAAAAAGGCGGAGATATCTTTTGCAAAAATTATCCCTGGGGAATCTTCTTTGTAAATAATACTTCGAGCATTGATACACACTTGGCCTAAAAATAACATAATAAGGAGTCAATAACAATAGTATTCCATATGCCCCGTATAAACCAATATTTTTTAGGACGAAATGAAAAATTGAATACCCTAATTTATTACCATAGCCTTTTGTTTCCGGCTTACTATTTTTTTGAATACCCTTCATTTTCTGTTCCTCTTTAATAACAGATCCCATAAAGGCCCTCTAAATCCCGAATTATGCAAAAAACTATTCCTTTCGGCTACACCGGCCCATGGGAAAATCCAGTTTCGTTTTACTCGAAAGGATTCGAGTAAATAATTATTGAGCCAATCAAGATCAACCTCGGGAGAATGATAATATACTTCCCGGTTAAACAATTCGCTCTCATTTTGAATCATTCCTGTCCTTTTCGCCAACTCACAGATGCCGGTATTTGGGAAAATCCGCACTCCCATTCCTCCGAATACTACGCTGTCATCAAGCCCGGCTAAATTGGCAACGCCTTCCCGGACAGTGGCTTCAGTTTCACCGGGGCCACCAAAGATAATAAAATGAGAACCCGCGATTCCATGCTGGGCAAAGAGATTATGGGCTTGCCGAACCTCATCCCAACTAAAATTTTTTCCCATACCTTCTAAAGTACGATCAGTGGAACAGTCCGAGCCCCACTCCACCCCATGCAGGCCGGTCCGTTTCATTAGTTCAATTTCAGCTTCATGGAACCGGGCCGGCCGCAGATAACAAGTCCAAGGAATTGATATCCCCCGGCGGGCCATTTCTTCCATTATTAATAGGTATTTATTCTCGCTATCATTGAAAACCGAATCGGTGAAAAAAATGAAATTTGCGCTATGCTTGTTGATTAAATAGGCAATTTCATCAACGACTGCTTCCGGTTGGCGAAAAATATATTCCCTACCTTCAAGAACGGGGTAAGAACAATACAAACAATGATGGGGACAACCCCTTTTCGTATGGATATTGAGCATCCCGCCTTTATTGAGGTAGAAATCGGCCAGTCGATCCTCCCGGGCTAGATAATAGCCGTTTTCTCCGGAAAGATCGATTTCTCCGTAAATAATGCGGTTCTGGGGCGGATCTTTCTGCTCTAGCCGGTCGATTAATTCCGGAAGGCTTTTCTCGCCGGGACCGATAATTCCATAATCAGCGCCTAAATAATCCAAAAACTCAGCGGGGAAAATTGTGTAAGCGCTCCCCCCTAAAATAATCGGAACCCGAAAGCTTTCTTTGACCTTTTCAATCAAAACTTTATATTGAAAAATAAAAGACTGAGGTTGATTAAAATTTACATTGTCTACATTCCGCATGGAAAAAGCGATATAATCCGGTTGGAATTCTGCCGTTTCGGCATTTAATCCGTTTTCTCCATCGACCATTAAATCGACTAGTCTCACATCATGACCGGAGCTTCTTACGGCTGAAGCGACAATATTGGCGCCCAACGGGTAAACCGGGTAAGGATCATCCATTAAGTTGGTGGAAATCATCAATAATTTTGCCATTGGTTACCCTTCAATCAGGTTAGAGAAGCGAAAATTGTGATCAAAAACGAATTCCCCTTTAACGCTACCAGTTTTTATTAAGGACAAAACGGCAAAAGCCGCCCCCTTAGGATAAGTTTCATGATTTATTAGGCTTTGGGCCACTTCTACCCAACCGGTTAAAATAGACTCACATTGCTTTGATTCAAGTAGGCTTAGGGCGGCAGGCATTATCTCCCGGCCGGGATTGGCCGGATCGTTACCCACACAAAAAGTGGGACCGACGAATTTGAAGTAGACTGCAATTTCCCCTAGAGCCACATTCGGCAGGGTATATGAAAAAAAATTAGGACTAGCAAAGGCCCCTTGAGCATCCCTGGTGGATTCGTAATAGGCGAGATCATCATCATAAACACTGGAAGAACTGCCAATCACAATCCCAATCTTCTTTTTACCTTCCCTACCAAGAAGACCGGCGTCTTTTAAAGCAAGGACCGCTGTTGTAAAGGTAACCTTGGTATAAACATCAAATCGGCCGAAACGGGCTGGTAACTCCGGAATGATCGCTTGTAACTCAGGATATTTGAAATGGGCAGCTTCATTAGAAAACCGAGGGCTCGATCCGAATCCGCCATTTCCAAAGGCTGAGATCCAACCACTACCGTGACAATAAAACTGTTCTGCTTTATTCATGTTAATTTCTCCAATAAAACTGCGGCATTGACTCCACCGAACCCTGAGTTGGTAGTGATGATGTTTCTCCCGGGAAATGGGGTCTTCTCCACGATAACCCTATCGAATTCAGGGGTTTTACAACCAACGGTGGCGGGAAGCATTCCTTCAGTCAAACATTTACTGCAAAGAGCGATTTCGATGCCTCCGGCAGCTCCTAGAGTATGGCCGATAGCCCCCTTAACACCAAAGATCAATGGGGCAGCTTCTCCAAATAAAGACCGAACTGCTAAGATTTCCATTGAATCATTATACCGGGTGCCGGTACCATGAGCACAAAACCCTTGGACCTGATCAGGCTTGAGCCCCGACATTGCGATCGCTTGCCCTAGGGCCTCAGCCAAACCGGCTCCATCCCGGGAAGGCCCGGTAATATGATTGGCATCATTAGTAATACCATATCCGGTCACTTTGATATCAGAACCACGTTCCGCCGATAAAAATAGGGCTACCGCTCCGTCTCCCAATGATAAACCCTGCCGGTTAAGATCAAAAGGCATACATACTGCTTCGGTCATTGCTTTTAAAGCAGCAAAACCATAATAAACAAACCGGCTTACCGCATCGGCGCCTGCAACTAAAATATGATCATATTTCCCTTCTTTAATAAATTGGACAGCCAAGGCCACGCCAACTGTTGATGAAGCACAGGCCGCGTTAAGCTCCATCCCGCCTTTGGTCAACCCTAAAAAATGAGTTAGCCAAGTACGAAATTCATGGGCTGAAGCGCAAGATGGCTTTTCAGAGCCGTCATAATAGCTTTCAATTGCTGGGGCGTCATTTTTAATCCCGGTCCAAATTACAAAAGTGTCTTCAGGTAATTGCGGAAAACCGGAGAGGCATTCTTCCATTAAAAATTGGGTGAAATTCGCGGATACGCCGGTAAAATCTCTTTTGAATAAAGCCAAACCGGTTTTGGGCAATAAGGAATTGTCAAAATGCTCTTTTTTAACAATCCCCGACTTGTTATTTAATAGGGCTTCCCAGGTTTCGTTGAAGGTTCCTAACCCGGTGACAATTGATGCATGATTCAAATAAACGTCTCGGTTCATTTTAAACTCCACTCGTCCCATTTTTGGATAAACTTTTCGGCAAAGTCCGGCCGTAACAACATCGGGTTACTTTCCAAGTCAGTATAAATTTGAACCGTGTAACCTTTGGCTGCTAGTAGACGGTTTTCAGCATAGATCTCATAACTAAAATTCATTTTAGCAGCCTCGGTCCAATGGCTTTTAGTCTTGATCCGCATCAATTCATCATAGCGCAAAGGGTGGAAATGATCAATGTGCAGTTGAACGATGGGCATAGCAAAACCGTTTCGATACATATCTTGATAAGTAAAACTAAACTTACGTCCCCATTCGTTTCTGCCCTGTTCAAAATAACTAAGATAACGGCCATGCCATACTATCCCTAGAGCGTCCACTTCGTCAAATTGGACTCTCCGCAAACATTCCGCAGCTAACGGTGGTTTCTGATCCGGTGGAAAGTAACTGTTTGTCCTACGGTTCGCCATTATCCTCTTCCTTCAGCCCCTGCCCCGGTAAACCGGGAAATCACTCGTCCGTCCTCAGTTTTAAATGTGGCTGAAAACGGAACCGTAAGGCCATTTTCCCGATCGGTTTTGAGCACGCAGTCAATAACTTGGTTGGGAAGGATCATGCCACTAATCTTCATCTTTCTAACCGATTGAATCCTAACTGGTTTCTTAGTAATCAGTTTTAAGGCCAAACCGGCAATCTCCAGCAAAGTGATGCCCGGTAAAATCGGGTTTCCTGGAAAATGGCCGTCAAAGGCGTCAAAATCCTCAGGGCAAGCAATTTTAAAACAGATCAAGTCCTCGCCAAGATCTATATGATGCATATAACTGTATAGTTGGCGCTGGATATCGGAACCCAGGCAAACCGGGGGTTGGCTTTTATTAAGGAAAATAGCGTCTCTTGCTCCTAGCATCTGGCGGCCATCGGTTAATGAACCAAACTCCGGCCCGTCCTTGACCTCATATAACTTAGTAACCAATTCGGCGATTTTAATCCCAGCCCGTTCGATAACGCCTTGGACAAAAGTCACTTGGGAAACTTCTTCGATAGTAACTCCTTTGACAGTCAGGCAGTCACCCTGATGGACCCTTTGATGAAAGAACGCTTCTTGAATGCCGACAAACAAACCTTTTGGCGCCGTTTTCCCATTGATGGCCCTATGATAACCCTGAGCAGCCGCGATTAATTGGTTAACATACTCAATTAACGCAATATCCGATAATTGATGGTCATCATCTAAAAAGATATTGTCACATTTAATTGTCGCCGTAGACTCACTATCGTCCCGCTGTGTTTTAATCAGTATTTGGTCAAACCCCATCTTGCCTTTCTGAGGAATTAGATCCCGGACCGGGCATGGTAAGGTTAATGTTTTTTCTTTCATTTGCTTAAAATCTTCTTTATAGCTAAGATATCTTGATCAAATAGTAAATCCATGAATTTGACCAACATGTCGTGAAAAACGGTGCTACTATCATAAACCTTGAACTGAGCGGACAATTTTTGATAATGTTTGGAGAGCTCATTTCCCAGCTTTGATGGGTCTTTGAAAAACATCGCCTGTAGATCCGCTAAAATTTCCATGGTCAAAATATATTTTAGATTAGTTGCTTGGGTAAACACTTTCCGGGCCGCCACAGTTCCCATGCTGACCACGTCCTGATTGGAAGCGTTTGAAGAAATATTATTAGTGCTGACCGGGTTTGCCAACTGCCGGTTCTCCGCCGTCGTGGAAGTCGCAAGGTATTGGGCCCCCATAAATCCCATATCCAATCCTTTGATCCCGCTGATTAGATACTCCGGGAGCTCTCCGTTTAAATGGTCGTCAAGCAAAGTATTGAGCCGTCTTTCCGAAAGATTTGACAAAGTAGCCAAAGCAATCGCCAAGCTATCCATATAAAACCCGATACTTTGGCCATGGAAATTACCACCATGCAATATTTTGTTTTCCTCGGAAATTATGACTGGATTATCATTGGTTGAGTTAGCCTCTAGTTCCACAATCCGTTCTGCGGCCTCAATAGCTTCGTATACCGGGGATAATACTTGGGGTGTGCAGCGGATGGAATATACATTTTGAATGAAGATACTAGTCTCGAAGACCGCTGCTTGTTCAGTGGATTCTTCCCGGATCGCCTGGTGCAATACGGAGCGGTTGACAATATTTTTGGAACCGGCCACTAAATCTTTTAAAATCTTGGCGATCTTAATCTGTCCGGAATGGGGTTTAACTTGATGAAGTGTATCGTCTAAAAAATCGTCGATACTATTAAAAATTTCGATGGCAAAAGCGGCGGCGACACATTCCACGGCCAAAGCTTGTTTTGCGTTATGAACCGCAAAAGCGGCGATAGCCGTCATCACCGAAGTACCGTTAATAATCGAAATACCTTCCTTGGCTCCTAGTTTAAAAGGTTTTAAACCCGCCAGGCCTAATGCTTCTTCGGCCTTCATTAATTGGCCCTTATAATAAACTTGTCCCTGGCCAATTAACATTAAAGCCAAATGAGCCAAGTGAATTAAATCGCCGGAAGCCCCGACGCTGCCCCTGGTTGGAATATAGGGCGCGATTTGATGGTTGATTACTTCACCCATAAACTTTAATAACTCAACACTGACGCCGGAATATCCTTTAACCAAAGAATTAAGGCGTATTGCCACCGCCGCTAAAGCTACCCTATGAGGAAGCGGTTCTCCCAAGCCTGCGGCATGGGTCCGGATCAAATTTTCCTGTAATAGTTCTAATGCTTCGTCGTTAATAATCTTATTGCACATAGAACCATAGGAACTGTTAACTCCATAAACAACCTTGCCTTCTTTGATTTGGTTAAGGAGAAAGTCTCGGCCGGCTTTACATTTGGCAAGAGAACCCTCGTCTAAAGCCACCAATTTTTCTCCAGTCCCAATCGCGATAATCTCATCAAGGGATAGGTTGTTTCCGTTTAAAACAACAAATTGCTTCCGCTCACTCAATTTTTACTCTCCTTTTCTCAGGTCAAAGAATATCTGTCTTTTCCTTTTGCCTTCCGGTTGGGTTTTCTGTAAAAATTCTTCCTTATCAATGATCCTCAATTCCGGGACCACTCTCAAACCGGCCCGAAATTCCTCTTTAAGCTTGTCAAGATCATATTTTTCAGAAGTAGCCGCAATAGTCGCAACTACCCGATCCTCACCGAACTCTGCCGAATAGGCTTCAACAAAACAACCGAAAAAATCCGAATTGGCTTCGACAATTGAAGCAATGGCATTAGGAAAGACATTGGTGCCTTTATACTTTAATAACTGGGCTTTCCTGCCAACCACCGGTCCGATTCGTTTTGTTGTTCTTCCGCAAGGGCATTTCTGATTAATGATAAACGACATATCCCCGGTTTTAAATCTGATTAAGGGTGTTCCCTGAACTCCTAGGGGTGTAACCACTACTTCCCCTATTTCGCCGTCTTCAACCTTGTTCCCTTGCTCATCAATTATCTCCACATAGATCAGCTCCGGACGGAAATGCCCTCCCTGCCGATGCAGACACTCGGCAAAAGAAGTTGACATCTCTGTCGAAGCGTAAGTAGAATAGATCGGAGCGTTCCATAGCTGTTCAATCCGGTTTACTGAAGGAAGCAATCTTAACTGCTTGTCCCTGGTGGACTCGCCGATTGCCAAAATCCTCTCCACTTTTAATGAAGCCGGATTATCTCCTGCTTCGATGGCTTGCAAAGCTACATTAGCTAATACGGAGGGTACTCCGATCAGCGCCGTGGGCTGATGAGTTTTAATCAAGTTCCAAATATGTTGCAGTCCTCTAGCACCGCCGATTCTAATCATGTGGGTCCCAAGGCTGACTCCGCCGAGAAAATAAGCTAGGCCAGCCATAAAGCCCCGTTCTAAAGCAACGCAGACCCCCATCTTGTCTTCGCGGGTGACTCCGGATATTTGAAAGGCCACTCGTTCATTGTATGTCAAACGGTCCAGATCGCTTTTGGTCAAATGAAAATTGACCGGAGTCGTCCCTACCGTCGCCGAAGTAAAACAAGTATCAACAATATCAGTCTCCGGTACAGCCAGAAAGGCGTCATTGTTTTGTAATAAATCATCTTTAGTGGTAAAACCGAGTTTTGACAGTTCCGACAGCGAAGTTATTTCGGCAATGGATTTCCCGAACCTTTTGGAATAGAATGGACTTTTTCGTAAGCAATAATTTACATGTTTCAATAAATGTTCTTCTTGTAATTGGTCGGTTTTTTCCCTTGGCTCATGCTGAAAATCGTAGTCCAATTGCCAGATTAATTCATTCATAAACTAGTCACCCCAAAAATTATTAGATCTTTTCTTAATGTTTCCTCAAGCCATGGGTTAAAAAACTTTGGCTGAAATAATAATTATCGGTAAAACCGATATTAAAACAAAAACTTAAAAAACAAATAATAGTGTTAAAAAGCATCAAACAAATAATAATTATATCATATTTATCTGGTAATAGGTATATTTGATGATCTAGTAAGTATACCAAGTATACTATGAATCTATTGGCTTCATCAGGCAGCTCCTCACTGCCAAAACTCCTCTTCTTCATAACCCAGCCGCCACAATGCCACCCCAGCCAAGTTATATTCGGCAGCCAGCGCCACCTTCTCCCGCATACCCCAGGCGCTTTCCCACCAAAGGGTATAGGTATTACCGTTATCGGTATATTGTAAAAAGTCGTTCCCCAGTTGAGGATGTTTGGTATCGGCAATACCCTTGGTAACAGCCTTCTCCCGGCAATACCAGGCCGGTAAAGCGTTAGCTTTTCTTTTCCCGGTTTGCCATTGATACCCGTACCCGGCTATCCCCAACCATAACTTTTCCGGTTCGATTCGGGTCAAAAAATACTCCAAGTTTGCCTCAACCCAGTCCCGAGCGGCCACCGGTCCCGGCTCATCCTTCGGCCAGTGCTGGTCATAGGTCATGACTATCACACCGTCGCCTATTTCGCCCAACCGGCGGTAATCATAGACTTCCTTGGTGGGTTCATCCCAGTCCACATAAGGGAAGACCGCGATAAAGAGCTTTTTCCCGGCCAAAACCGCTTTCACTTCAATGCAAAATTGAGTAAACTCATTCTTTAATAAGGGATCAAGATACTCGAAATCCAGGCAAATACCGTCAGGCTTCACTCTTGCGACATAGGCGGCAATAGAGTCGAGGGCATTTCGCCGGTGGATATTATTAGTGAGGATCGCTGAACCGTTTCTCCCGGAACCGGAGGTTACCAAAACAACGAACTCGAGTCCGGTTTGAAGGAGATAATCCACTGTATCAGAGTTGGTCTTGTCCCAGTTAACCATCCCGTCCGCCTTAAGGCCAAGCCAGACCGGGCTTACCAAGTCCACTTTTTCCTTGACATCCTTTAACCTACCTAAGGAACCGGTATAAATCCCGCCCCAACCTTCTTCGTAAAAAGCTAGGATTTTCGGTTTCAAAGATCTTTCGGGTTGTTTAGTTTCTCTTTTAGATAATTCATGAAAGCCTTGAAAAAAAGCAACGATTAGAAACAGGCCCCCGAAAAAGATTATTGATTTTTTCATGGTTACCCTTACTTTTCTCCGTAAGAATTCTGATATATTTTCCCAAATTGCAATTCTTCTCTTTGATGCCCTTTGATTTGCCGATCCGGATATCCAATAGCAATTATAGACTCCACTTTGATATTGGGCGGGATCATCAACACTTCCCTGACAAACTCTTCCGCAGTTTTTGTCTCTGTCTGCATCCGCTCACGGATCTGAATCCAGCAACTCCCCAAACCTAATGCTTCGGCTGCCAGGGAAATATAGATGGCAGCGATGGACGCGTCTTCAATCCAAACATCACATTTTTGAGGATCGGCGCAGACAACCACCGCCAGGGGCGCACCTTTTAAAAATGAAGACCCATGCTGTTTTGCTTTTGCTAACCCGGTAATCAGGTCCGGATCATCGACGACAATAAATTCCCAAGGATTCAACCCTCTTGACGAAGGCACCCTGAGAGCCGCTTCAACAATTTGAGCCACCTTTTCCGCTTCAACCAGCTGCGGCAGGTATTCTCTAATACTTCTTCGTTTCCCAATCAGTTTAAAAAAGTCCATGGTAAACTGTCTCCTCTCAGTCACGATCTTACTTTTAGGTAACTTAATATATAATCAGTTTATATTGCAAATTTTACCCATTCGATTTTTCCAAATATAACAAGGTCTCTTCAGCTATCTCCTTAATACTGCTGTTTTCTTTCATACATAACATGTTATCAAAATGTTAAAAATAGCTCCCCGGCATGGCCGCCGAGGTCTGTGTGGATTATACGATTAAAGGCGCCCTAAACCGCGGATACCAAGTCTATGTAATACGCGACGCCATTCTAGCCCTCTTCGGCAAAGAGTCCCTAGAAAAAATGCTCCAAAAATATGAGGATTCGGGAGGGAAGGTTATAACCCTGGACGAGTTTTTGAGGGTGGAGGAGTAAGGATGGCAAAGACCATTCCGTAAAGAAGTCCGATAGCCCTCTGAAAGCTTGGATTATTAATCTCCCGCTAAACCTAACAACCATATGTCAGGTTTAGCGGGAGATTTAGTTTTTCCTTTTACGTTTCTTCTCTTTATACAGGATATTATCAGCCTGGCTCATCAAATTTTCTAATGATACAGATTCGTAGCTTTGAAATGGGACAGCCCCAATACTAATTGATAACTGATAAGGCTTTCCTGATTGGAGATTATATTCCTTAGTAAATTTAGATAGCCTTTCTTCAATTTTTGGCAATATGTTTAAGCTCGAATCAGTTGCTAATATTGTAAATTCGTCGCCCCCAAGCCGCGCTATTATATCCGATGCCCTAAAGGTTTTAGCCAAAATTACTCCCACTGCTTTTATTGCCAAATCTCCTTCGTCATGTCCGTATTGATCATTAATCTGCTTAAGATCATCAATATCAACAAAAAACAACAGGCCGTTTTTGCCCCGCTTCCGAGCCAGGCGCAAGTTCTGGTTAGCCAAATTCATAAAGCCTCTCCGGTTATAAAGGCCGGTAAGTTCATCGGTTTGTGAAATATTACTCAACTTTTCATTGTACTCTGCCAGTTCTTTAACCGCCTCTTGCAACTGATTCTCAATCTGTTCGCGTTCTTGAAACAATAATGAAAGTTTCAATGCACAACTTATTTGAAACACGATCGATTCAAACATATAATTATCCGGCACGTTAAATTCCAAGAGAATCAAACCTAAATGTTCACATTCGACAAAAAGCGGATTCAAGATTAAAGTATATCTTTTCCCTTTGGGTAAAAACTTATTTTTTAGAACCATTTCTCCCGAAAAACGGCAACTCTCTTTCAAGATCCAGTCTTCGCCCTTATAAGCCATTACCAAATTTACCATCCGGGGATTCTGCCAGATATCAGTCTGATGATAAATGATTGGCTTATCATATAAATAAACATAACAGTTCTTAACACCCATGGAACGAAGTATTGGAATGACCTTTTGCAACTGCTCGCGATAATCGTGGCTCCTGGATACCATTTCCACTAATAATCCTCTTAAATAACGTATTTGTAAATGGCTAGCATTCAACTTTTCTCTTTGTATTCTAAATGATATTTCCGTTATCAAGATTCTTATCTTTTGGAAAAAGTCATCGGCTAAAAAACCGCTTTTATCGGCTAGAATTGTACTAATCCATTCTTCTAAATAAGTAATAGTTTTTTGAATCGTTAAAATATCGTTATCGGTTAAGTTACTAATATCGATGCTTGATTTAAAACTGCACAGTAGCTTTTCAGTCTCCTCAAGCTCTATGTTTTCCCGGTTAAATAACAAGAAACAATCCGTAATAAATATTTTTAGGAAATCAAGTTTAATAGTATCATTTTGACCAAATAACTTTTCCTTGAAAGTATCAATAATTTGGCCTATTTTTAAATCCCCTTCGACTACCGCCCCCAATTTATAATTCAATTGAGAGGAATTATAAGTTTGTATTGTTTCCGAAAGGCACCCACAGGATTCTCTGATGACCATTTCCGTATTTAAAATAATATTATCCGGTCGCTTTCCGTTTATTATTTCTATTGCCATTTCCAAAGCTTTCTTCGACAGATCGTAAATGGGCTGTTTAACAGTGGTCAAGCTTGGACTTGAGCATTTGGCTCCTTCCCCATTATCAAACCCAGTGATGGCAATCTCCTTCGGGATCAGAATATTTCTCTTTTTAAGCGCTTCCAAAACACCTAAAGCCATTTCGTCATTGGAGGCCACGATCGCATCAAAAGAGACTTTTCTTTCATCTATTAGAATTTTAATTGCTTTATCTGCTGAAAAAACTGTAAAATCTCCCGGAATTACCAAATTCCGATCGTACTCAAATCCGTTTTCATATAAAACTTCACGATAAACTACTAACCTTTCTTCCGCTTCGTTATGTCCATCAGGACCTTTAATAAAAGCAATCCTCCGTTTATTATGAGTATTGATTAAATGATTGATAATCTGTTTTAATCCGGTGCGATTATCAATCACAATACTTGGGACACCTTCTATAGGTACTCCGATACTAACGAGGGGAAGCGGTTTATAACTCAAACAAAATGCGACCAATTCTTCTCTGGAAATAGGGCCGTATAGGGACGAGGAACATATAACCAACGCATCTGCATTTTTATGATTAATAAAATCATAAATTACATTATAATTGTATTGGTTAGTATAAGGCATTTTAAGCGTCTTTCCAGGCAAGACAAACAAATTAACGTCATTCTCCTCAGCCGCATCAGTAACCCCATTATATAAGGCCTCAGAATAATCCCCTTCAAGTTCAGTCATAAAAAACGCGATGGTATGACGCTTTTGGGTTGCTCGTGCCATTGTAAAACCTCCAATAAAAAACGCTCAAAATTATAAGAAATATGAATCAAAAGAACTAACCTCCTAAAATAAAGGAACTTTAATCATTAAATTTTATGTGTTATGGCAAACCAGCAGCGTATGTTGGCTTTATTGAAGAAGGTTTTCTTTTTTACGTTTCTTCTCTTCATAAAGGACGCTATCAGCCTGGCTTATTAAGTTTTCCAGCGTTGTCTCATCGTCGCTTTTAAATGAAACAGCTCCGATAGTAATTGATAATTCATATACTTTTCCCGATTGGGAATTATATTCATCAGTATATTTTTGTAATCTTTTTTTTATGGTAGGCAATAGTTCCATATTCGTATCGGCTGTAAAAATAGTAAACTCATCTCCCCCTAACCGCGATACAATATCTGCGGATCTAAAGGTTCTTACTAAGACATCTCCCATAGCTTTAATTGCAATATCACCCTCATCATGCCCATATTGGTCGTTAATTTTTTTCAGACCATCCATATCGGCAAAGAACAACAAACCGTCTTTACCCCTTTTTCGGGCTAAGTTTAAACTCTGTTTGGCCAAAGTGAGAAAACCTCTCCGGTTATAAAGTCCGGTAAGTTCATCAGTCTGTGAGATATTATTGAGTTTTTCATTGTACTCCGCTAACTCTTTGACTGCTTCCTGTAAACGGTCATCAATCTGCTGGCGCTCATAAAACAACAGCGATAACTTCAAAGCGCAACTCATCTCAATTACGATTGACTCAAACATATAGTTGTCCGGCATATTAAATTCCAAAAGAATTAAACCTAAATGCTCATCTTCGACAAATAGCGGATTAAGCATTAACGTATACCGTTTTTGCTGAGGCAACCACTCATTGTTAAGTATGTTTTGCCAGGGAATCCGATGATCACCTTTGAGTAATTCCAAACCCTCATTATTATAAGCCATTACCAAATTTACCATCTTGGGGTTGCGCCAAATGTCGCCTTTCCGATATATAACCGGTTTATCGTATAAATATATATAACAATTATTAATACTCATTGAGCGTAGCCGCGGAATGATCGAGTATAATTGCTCGCGGAAATCGTGGGTCTTAGAGACCATCTCCACTAATAGACCTCTTAAATGCCTGATCTCCATATGATGGGAGTCCATCCTCATTCCTTGTATTTTTAGTAACACATCAGTTAATAAAACCCGTAATCTTTGAAAAAAGTCTTCTATAATTTGACTGTTGTTATTCTTGTTTATTTTTTCAAGCCATTTTCGAAGGATAGTGAGGGTTTTTTGGATTATTTGAATGTCGTTCTCATTTAAATGTTTGATATCGTTTAACAACTCGAAACTTCGCAAAACCTCTTCGGTTTCTTGGTGATCAAACCCATAACGGGTAAATACCCGAAAGCAATTTAAAATAAAAGGCCGTAGAAAACTCAGGTTACCAACTCTGGTTTCGGTTGGTACTAAATTTAGACTAATAAACCGGTCGGTGATTTGTTCCGGTTTAAAATCGCCTTGGGTCATTGCATCAAGTTCCGTATCGATTTGATTACCGGAAAGGAAAGATTGCATGTTTTCAGAGCGGCAACCGCAAGACTCGCGAACCACCATCTCCGTATCTAGGATAA
>Ga0123334_1001717_pt1 | contig 26755 bp, 23 predicted proteins | sample BiotimSIPDNA_FD_89706 | JGI IMG/M metagenome (GOLD analysis project Ga0123334, IMG submission 89706) | Anaerobic biogas reactor microbial communites from Washington, USA - Biogas_R1 time_0 SIP DNA | ecosystem: Engineered > Bioreactor > Anaerobic > Unclassified | place: Washington, USA... | reverse complement strand
TTATAATCTAAATAGTTTCGAAACAAGTCCCGTTCTTAAGCATGCCGAACACGCAACAAGCTAGTTTACGACAGGACGCAACTGCAGCTACCTTGTGAGAAAGGCCGCTGCTTTTCTTTTTGACATAGTTATCTCCTTATTCAAATCATACTAAAAGAAAAAGTAGACCGCACTTTTTATACGTGTCCGTGTCTACTTTTATCTTATCGGAGCATCGTGGTGTCCTTTTTAATTGTTTAGTTTGTTGCCTATATTAGATGTGGGCGTAAATCTCAATCAGAATGGCGACGAAGAAGAAGACTATAGCGCAAACAAGAGTGAGAATTGAGACCACTTTTTCAGCGCCTCTTTCTTTCGTCTTAACAAAAATATTTAATCCGCCACCAGTAATAGCGCCGGAAGCACCTTCTGATTTACCGCCTTGAAGCAAACATAAGATAATGATGATGATAGCAACAGCTAACATAATCCAGTCATACCAATTTAACATAACTTATTCTTCCTTTCTTATTCGCTGCTAATAAATAATATTAGAATGGCAGCAATAACGCAATAATTTTTATAGTGCAGCCTTCATTTCGAGAACAATGTCGCGCAGTTCTGCCGCTCTTTCAAAGTCAAACTCCTTAGCTGCTTGTCGCATTTGTTTTTCGAGTTCCTTAATCTTGGCCTCGATTTGGGCGCGACTGCCGTGCTTGGTTATATTTATCATATCACTAATTTCATCATCGCTGTTATGGATTGGAGGACGCACTTCTTTAATGATGGTGCGTGGGATGATGCCGTTTTCTATATTATATGCTTCTTGAATACTGCGTCGACGATTGGTTTCTTCAATACAAGCGCGCATTGAATCGGTCATGTTGTCAGCGTACATGATGACTAAACCGTTTGCGTTTCTGGCTGCACGACCAGTGATTTGAATTAATGAACGTTTACTTCTTAAGAAACCTTCCTTATCAGCATCAAAGATAGCAATCAAAGAAACCTCCGGAATATCCAAACCCTCTCTTAGTAGGTTAATACCAACCAGTACATCATATTTGCCTTTTCTTAGTTGATAGATTATTTCACTGCGTTCCAGTGTTTTTGTTTCATGGTGTAAATATACCGTTTTTATGCCTTTATCTTTTAAGAATGAGGTGAGGTCTTCCGCCATTCTGATGGTCAAAGTAACAACCATTGTTTTTTCATTTCGAGCAATGCGTTTTTTGATTTCTGATACCAAATCATCAACCTGTCCAAGTGTTCTTCTGACTTCAATTTGAGGATCAAGCAGACCAGTTGGCCGAATAATTTGTTCTGCAGATACTTGTCCGATTTTCCCCAGTTCATAATCTCCAGGAGTCGCACTGGTACACAAAACGTATGGCATAACTGATTCAAATTCTGCGAAATTTAATGGACGATTATCCAATGCAGAAGGCAGTCTAAAACCATATTCAACAAGCGTCGTTTTTCTTGCCCTATCACCATTATACATTCCCCTGATTTGTGGGAATGTGGCGTGGGATTCATCGATGATTAATAAAAAATCGTCCTTGGGAAAATAATCTAACAAACACCAGGGTCTTTCTCCTGGCTTGCGTTTATCAATGTGCCTGGAGTAATTTTCAATTCCTGGACACATACCAAATTCTAGCAAGCTTTCGATATCTTGATTGGTACGCATTTGTAAGCGTTCAGCCTCTAACAATTTGTCGTTTTCTTTATAAAATCTGAGTCTTTCTTCAAGCTCAATTTTTATAGTTTCACAAGCTTGTTTGATTCTTTCACGTGTGGAAGCATGGTCATAGGCAGGAAAAATTGGAAAAGTGTGATACGTGTGTTTGATTTCGCCAGTGGTCGCGTTAATGTGGACGATTTTTTCTACCTCGTCTCCAAAAGTATCAATTCTTAGTACATCATTATCAAAAAAAGCAGGAGGAACAATTTCAATAATATCACCCCTTACCCTAAAACTTCCGGGTGCTAAATCAAGATTATTTCTTTTATATTGCGCATCAATTAATTTGCGATAAAAATCTTTTCTATTTATTGTTTCACCAACGCGAACATTAAATACTAAATTCCGATATTCATCTGGATCGGTTAATCCATAAATTGATGCAACAGAGGCAACAACTATCGTATCTCTTCTTTCCAAAACAGAATTAATTGCTGAGGTACGTAGCATCTCTATCTCTTCATTCATAACAGCGTTTTTGTCGATATAAGTATCGCTTTTTGGGATATAAGCTTCTGGTTGATAAAAATCAAAATTAGAGACAAAATATTCGACCCTATTATTTGGAAATAATTCTTTAAATTCCGAATATAATTGACCCGCTAAAGTTTTATTATGAACGAGTACTAAAACAGGCTTTTGAACTTTTTGAATAATATTTGCCATAGTAAATGTTTTACCTGTTCCAGTAGCTCCTAAAAGCACTTGAAAACGATTGCCATTTAGGATACCGTTCGCAAGCTTTTCAATCGCTTTTGGTTGATCGCCAGTAGGTTTGAAGTTTGATACAATTTCGAATTTGTGGGTAGTATCCATTTTAATCAACGCCCCCTCTATTTTGTTTTGATTTCAGCTTCATTACGTAAATAGGCATAGATGAGACCATCCAAGTCGCCATTCATCACTGCTTCTACATCGGTAACTTCAAAATTGGTACGATTGTCCTTAACAAGAGTGTAAGGGCAAAAAACATATGAGCGAATTTGGCTTCCCCACTCGATATTTTTCTTTTCGCCGACGATGGAATTTAATTTATTTTTTCTCGCTTCTAATTCGAGCAAATATAATTTATTTTTTAACATTTTTAATGCTGTTTCCTTGTTCAACAATTGGCTTCTTTCTATTTGACAAGCAACAACAATCCCAGTGGGTAAATGAGTGATACGTACCGCTGTTTCTACCTTGTTTACGTTTTGTCCACCAGCCCCGCCACTACGATATGTATCAATCTTTAAATCAGATTCATTTAATGCAACATCGATTGCATCATCTTTAAATTCAGGAATAACATTTACTGACGCAAAAGATGTGTGCCTTCTTTTATTTGAATCAAATGGCGAAATTCTTACCAAACGATGAACACCTTTTTCGCCCTTTAATAAGCCATAGGCATATTTACCATTAATTTGTAAGGTAACGCTCTTTAAACCCGCTTCCTCACCTGGTTCATAAGAAACAAGTGACATCTTAAATCGATGTGCTTCTGCATAAAACACATACATTCGATAAAGCATATCGGCCCAATCTTGTGCTTCGGTACCACCAGCCCCGGGATGAATTTCGATGATGGCATTAAGACTATCAAATTCTCCAGTAAACAATATTTCCATCTCTAATTCTTTGATGGCTTTTTTTAATTCTTTTAGATGGCTTTCCATTTCGCCCAACAGTGATTCATCATCAAAAGACAATAATTCCTCGAGATCTTTGGAACCACGTAAAAGAGAGCGATATGTTCCAACAATATCACGTAGGCGATTAAGGCGGTTAATTACTTCTAATGCTTCTCTTTGATTTGACCAAAAATTTTCAGATTCACTTTTTTCAGTGAGAAATGCTATTTGTTTATCCAAATCTTCGAGGTCAAAGAGAAGACCCGAGTTGTCGGATTCGCTCGTCAACTGCCCAATGTTCTTGTTTTAAAGTAACAATGTCTTTCATAATCTTTTTATTTCTCTTCTGCGAATTTTTGTGGCTGCTCTGGGGCGGGTTCTTCCGGTACCACTTTTCTTTGAGGTCTAATATTAACTAAATTCAAAACCGCATCTACGGAAGCTAGTTCTAAACATTCTCTAAACATAGCATAACCCTCGTTCACATAGTCTTGAAGTGGGTTAACATTTGCATAACTTCTCAAGAAAATTGCTTCTCTTAATCTCGCCATTGAGTCAATGTGTTTTGTCCAGTTTTGGTCGATACAATGTAAAATAACCGAGCGTTTAATCTTGTCTTTTTCTTCTTGTTCAATCGGCCATGAGCTTTCAAGATCTGCAAATCTTTCTTTGAGCAAGATAGCTAAATCCGGGGCAATATCTTCTATTGGAGCGTCATCAAACAAGTTTGGTTTGATGGTACCAGCTGGAAGGAATCTCGGTTCGACCGCTTTAGCGAGTTGATCGCCATGTACTAATTGATCGTTGTTATCAGCAGGGACACCCTTTTTAGCTAAGAAATTACCAGTGGTGTTGAAAATATCTTCGACGATATCGTCAATATTTTTACCTTCGATAATACGATCTCTTTTGTCATAGACAATTTGTCTTTGTTTGGCTAAAACATCGTCGTATTCAAGCAAACTCTTACGAGTGTCAAAGTTTTGACCTTCGATTTTCTTTTGTGCGGATGTGATTACATTTGTAATCATTCTAGCTTCTAATGGATCGTCACCAAAATTCTTTTCAATGTAATTTTTAATAGAATCAGCTGCAAAACGAACTAACAATGTGTCTTCAAAAGAAACATAGAATCTGGAGTAACCTGGATCGCCTTGACGCCCACTTCTACCACGTAATTGATTATCAATACGACGAGATTCGTGCCTTTCAGTGCCGAAAACACATAAGCCTCCTAAGGCTCTAACTTCGTCACTTATTTTAATGTCAGTACCACGGCCAGCCATATTGGTGGCTAATGTAATTGCACCTTTTTCACCAGCGTGTGAGATGATTTCCGCTTCGCGTGCGTGGTTTTTCGCGTTCAACATTTCGTGTCTTAAACCTGCTTGAGTAAGCAACGCAGAAATTTCTTCGGAAGATTCAACAGAGACAGTACCAATCAAAATTGGTTGACCTTTCTCATGTCGTTCTTTAACTTCTTTGATGAGCGCGGCTAATTTTGGCCCTTTACGTGCATATACATAATCAAGCGCATCAATACGAATTACTGGTTTGTTTGTTGGAACACAAACAACGCGCATATTATAGATTTTTCTAAATTCTTCTTCTTCGGTTTTGGCTGTACCAGTCATGCCGGCAACCTTGGTATATAAACGGAAAAAGTTTTGGTAAGTAATCGTCGCCATAGTGACGGTTTCTTGTTTTATTTTGACGTTTTCTTTAGCTTGAACTGCTTGGTGCAAGCCATCAGACCATTCACGACCCGGTAAAACACGACCAGTAAACGGATCAATAATTTGAACTTCGCCTGCAGAATCAACGAGATAATCAACGTCTCTGGCCATAATGAAATTGGCTTTTAAAGCATTGTGAATACGGTGGACTAAATCGGAATATTCAGGATCGTATAAGTTTTTGATACCAAACATCCTTTCGGCTTTTGTTTGTCCAGCTTCGGTTAAATTGACGGTTTTATCTTTAACATCGACTTTAACATCGACTTCTTTTTTTAGTGTTTTGCAAAATCTATCTGCGACTGTATATTGTGATGGGCTAGTCGCCGCACCACCAGAAATGATTAATGGAGTTCTACTTTCGTCGATTAAAATTGAGTCAGCTTCGTCAACGATACAGAAATTTAGACCTCTAAGGACACGGTGTCCCATGTCGCTGGCCATATTATCTCTTAAATAGTCGAAACCTAACTCAGAGTTTGTGGTATATGTAATATCACAAAGATAGGCTTCTTGTTTTTCTTTAGTAGTTTTTGTTCTAGCATTAACACCAACTGTTAAACCTAGGAAACGATAAATTTGACCCATCCATTCGGCGTCACGAGCAGACAAGTATTCGTTTACAGTGATGACATGCACACCTTTACCCGCAAGAGCGTTAAGATATACAGCCATAGTAGCGGTTAAGGTTTTACCTTCACCAGTTTTCATTTCAGCAACATCGCCATTGTGCAAAACCAACGAACCAATAATTTGAACTTTATAAGGGAATTCGCCGATTGTCCGTTTACCAGCTTCTCTAGCAACAGCAAAAGCTTCATACTTAATATCTTCAAGGGTGGAGCCATTAGCTAGTTTTTCTTTGAAATAAGCTGTTTTCGCGCGCAATTCATCATCACTAAGTGCTGCCATGATTTTTTCAAAAGCAACAACTTTTTCAGCTTCACGCTGATATTTTTTCAAAGCTCTTTTATCAAAAAATCCCATAATTTAATACCGATCACATCAAATGGTGTGCCTTTCTTTGTAAAAGAATGTCAAACATTCGCTTAACTATAATATCAATCAACCGCTTTATTGTCTAATACAATCTTGCTAGATTGGTCGTCTATTTGACCTTTTTTGGCCTGGTTTTAGCTATAACTAACACCTTTATTGTTTTTGGATTTAGTTTTTCGACGAGATTAATAGCCGCTCTTATTGTCGAACCTGTAGTGTAAATATCATCCACAATTAAGACTTTTGTTTTTCTTAAATCTGGGGTTTCAATTAGTCGCAGGTAGTGGTAAATTTTTTCTCTGCCTTTAACATTGCTTGTTGCTTGTTTGTGCTGTTCAGTTTTTTCAAGAATCGGATGCATTTTTAAGCCAATTAATTTAAATATTTCAAACACATGGTTATAGCCTCTTTTTTCATCATCTACAATAAACGAAGGTATTGGAATAATCAAATAATCTTTGAAAAGAAATTTGATTTCTTTAGCGAAATTAGAAATGAAAGATGCCGATAATTCATAGTCAAAACAACCTTTAAATTGATAAACAAGTTGACGAATAAAATCGTTATATTCATAGATAGCCAAAGCCTCATAGTTCAATATTTTAAAAGAAATAAACAATGGGTTCATTGCTTTTTGGCAAATCGAGCAAATGTTAATTCTTTTGTTTAATATTCGACATACGTCTTTATCATCAATGACATTAAAACATATTTTGCAGTTGACTATTGGCAAAATCAATTTCTTTAACAGCTCGTTCCATCTCGTGAGTTTTTTGTCTTGCAAGAAAAATCACCTCGCCTTCTGGAGCATCCTTTTTTCTTCCCACTCTTCCGGCAATTTGAATCAATGAATTTGAATCGTAAATAGGATGGTTGCTTAAATAAACAATAACCTGTAGATCCGACACAGTAACTCCTCTTTCTAATACCGCAGTAGTTACAAGGTAGCGGTACTTCTTAGCTCTGAACCTTCTGATTATTTCTTCCCGCTTATCGCTTTTTGAACTTATGTAGTATCCATAAGCAAAAAACAAACTTAGAAAACGATATACTTTTTTTGATAAATCAATGGTCGGTACAAAAATAAATATTTGCTTAAATTTATGTAGAAGTCTCGAAACTTCACTTAATAATTTGTAGTTTAAATATAATAAGTTACCTGTAATGATTTTTGGTACTGGTAAGGGGTGATGATGAAACCGCGAATATAGTTGGATGATGTCGCAATTAGGTGTTTTGAATTTGTTAATTAATTCTGAAGTGGGGGTCGCGGTCATTAAAATATAATTTTTCTTGATACTGCGTTTGAAAAAAGCCTCCAGTATTTCGCTTCCTTTATACGGAAAAGCATCAATCTCATCCATAATCAATAAATCGAAATAATGTTCATAACGATATAATTGATGGGTCGTCAAAACTATTAAATCGCCCTCCAATAATGCTGTGTGTCCACCATAAACAGCAATTATTCGGTTGTTCTTGAAGATATCAACAAAACGATATGCCAGTTCCACTACCACATCTTTTCGTGGCACAGCAAAGCCAACTTTCAATTTATTGTTTATACAATGCGCAATCACTTCTAGACATATTTCTGTCTTTCCCGATCCACAAACGGCATGGACTAGGCTGTTAGTTCCACTAAGGTAATTATTCAATAATTGAGCAGAAAGTCGTTTCTGGTCTGTTGATAATTCATAAGCCAGTTGATAATCAGCTTTATTGAAAATGATGTGCTCATTACGCGCTTCTTGGCCGCGAAAAATGATGCACTTACGGCAGTAGATAACTCCGTTTTTGTGTCCGAAAAATCTAGAATCTTTGTTGCCACATAAAGAACAAATGAATTCAGCAATAACAAAATCTCCCCATTTACTAGATAGGGAGATTATTGGCTTTATTTCTAAAAATTACGGCTTTTTAATTCGTTTTTGTAAAGACGTAGGCTGTTTTAGAATAAAATGTTTCATCTTTTCTTAATATTGGCGACGGAAAATTTTCGTGATGGATTGCATCAGGGAAGTTTTGAGTTTCCAAACAAATATCAGTATTTGTGTTGTATAACTGTAAGCCAGGGCGATCAGTATAAACATCAACCTTAATACCAGAAAGTGTTCCCGTCATTGTGGCCACTCTGCGATAACCTTCGCCATTAAGCACATAGTTATCATCGTAACTGTTTTGTGGAATAGTTTTTTCTGTTCTAAAGTCGAATTTGTTGCCTTCGACCGAGAGAATTGTGCCTGTTGGAATTAATTCACTATCTTTTTCAGTATACGAATCGGCATCTAACCAAAGTGTATGATTAGTTGCAGAATTGTTCCCATTTAAACTCATATAAAGGTGATTAATTGGGTTAATGATTGTGTCTTGATCGGTAACTGCATCATATTCAATCAATAGTTCACCAGCATCACTTAAAGTATAAGTGACAGTAATATCAACAGCGCCAGGATATCCTTTATCAAGGTGTGGTGAATGCAAAGAATATATTATTTGGTTTGATGTTTGGTCGATTAATGTCCAGTTATCATTACTCCAACCATTCATGTTAGGACCGCCATGTAATTGATGTTTTTCCCGAGCACCTTTTTCTAAATTCCATGTTTGGCCGTTTAAATCAAATTTGGCGTTGGCAATTCTATTTGCCACTCTTCCAGCAATGAAACCATCTTTACCAATTCGTTTGCCATCCCATTCAACGGAGGTAATTCGCGCTCCTTTAGCGTCAAACTTAAAAGTTAATCCTGAAGAAGTGGATAATTGTTCAGCAACAATTCCGCCACCACTATTTGAGTCTTTGCTAGAAGAAATAGTTTTTATAGAGGAAGTTGTTTGACTGGAGGAAATTGGCGTAGAAGAATTGACTGGGTTCGCGCAAGCTACTAGAAATGTAGTTAAAGAAATCAAAAGAAAGCCTTTCAAATATTTCTCCATAAAAACCTCCATTAGCACTAATAGTGTTTCATGAAAATCATATTATTTCAATATTTTATAAAAAATATTACGGCGAAGAAAAGATGAATTTTGCAATAAAAAACCGCGATTTATTTTTATCGCGGTTGCTACTTGACTAAAGTTTTACTCCGTTTTCCAAATCTTCCATCATCTTTACGCGAATTGCATGCCTGCCACCTTGAAATTCCGCTTTCAAAAAGATGTCTACTCTTTTCTTGGCTTGCTCAAAAGTTGTAAATTTCGCGCCCATAGTCATGACATTCGCGTCGTTATGTTCGCGCATTAAACGCGCGACGGTTTGGTTATATGCAACACCAGCGCGAACACCTTTAACTTTATTTGCCGTCATAGCAACGCCTTCGCCAGTAGTACAAACGATGATGGCAAACTTGGCTTTGCCTTCTTTTACTAAATTAGCTGCTCTAATAGAAAAAACAGGATAATGACAGGATTCTGTGGAATATGTGCCAACATCTTCGATTTCATGTCCTGAATCGATTAAATATTGTTTAAGTTGTTCTTTTAATGGATAACCGAAATGATCACTAGCAAGGGCAATTTTCATATTTGTTCACCTCTATTTTATCTTAACCCAATTTGATTAATTTGCCACCAAAAAGGCACTAATCTTTGTTTTCAACAAATAAAAACCTAGTTTTTCCGTAAAGGTCTTTTTCAAACGAATATTTAGCCTCTGGAAAATACTTCTTAACTAGGGCTATTAACTCTTCTTCCATGTCCTCTCCAATTTCAAAACATAGTAAGAATTGCTCATTCATAATTTGATCGACATTTCTAAAAATGATTTCGTAATATTTAGTAGAAGGAGTGGCAAGCAAAGCTAAATGAGGTTCTTGATTCCATGTCCTTTTATCAATTGACGAAATATCTTCGATGTAGGGTGGATTACAAACTAAAACATCGAGTTTAATATCTCGCCCAAGTAATGGTTGAAGCATATCTCCGATCATGGTTTGACATCGCGAAACACCGAAACGCCTTATATTTTCTTCAGCAACTCTTATTGCTTCATCATCAATATCCACCAAATAGTAATTATGCTGTGGTTGGTCTAGTGCCATGCTGATACCAATTACGCCACTTCCAGTACAAATATCAGCAATGGTTAAAGTGTTTGCACCAAACTTATTTATTGTTTTGCCTATAGACAACAAAACAAGTTGTTCGGTTTCTTGACGAGGGATGAGCACTTTCTTGTTAACATAAAAAATCTTACTCAAAAAGTGTGTGCTTTCGAAAATATATTCAATCATTTCACCATTCTGATAACGTTTCATCGCCTCGCAAAAGTAGGGATAATTATTTATTTCTTTGTCAAAATTTAAGGTTAATTGCGCATGCGAAAATGCGTTTATTTGTTGGAGCGCAAAAAGGATTACAGTGGTTGGGATGCCTTCTTTTTGATAGCGAAAAAATAGTTCGCGATTAGTTGGCATGATTATTCACCTGCGATTTTTTGCGATTGATCGTAATGAATGAGTGCCTCGATAATTTCATCTAAATCACCTTCAATGATGCGGTCAAGCTTTTGTAAAGTAAAACCAATGCGGTGATCTGTGACTCTATTCTGTGGATAATTATAAGTTCTAATTTTTTCTGAACGTTCGCCAGTTCCAACTTTAATTTTTCTTTCGTTGCCAATTTTTTCTTGTTGTTCTGCGAGCATATTGGCATATATTTTTGCTCTTAGCATTTGCATAGCAATTTCACGATTTTGAATTTGTGATTTTTCGGTTTGGCATGCCGCAACTGTTCCAGTTGGAATATGAGTGATGCGGACTGCAGACTCGGTTTTATTAACGTTTTGCCCACCGGCACCTTGAGAATGATAAGTATCGACTTGTAAGTCGTTTGGATTTATTTGGACATCAATTTCTTCGGCTTCAGGCATGACCAAGACAGTCGCGGTACTTGTGTGAATGCGACCAGATGCTTCGGTCTTAGGAACCCTTTGAACGCGATGAGCACCACTTTCAAATTTAAGTTTTGAATATACTCTTTTGCCACTAATTTTGAATGAAACCATGGCAAAACCTCCAGATTCTGAGTAGTTCTCATCAAGAATTTGAATTTTCCATCCTTGAGATTCCGCATAACGGGTGTACATTCTAAATAAGTCACCGGCAAATATATTAGCTTCGTCTCCACCAACCGCTCCTCTAACTTCTACAATGATGTTTTTATCATCATTAGGATCGCGTGGTAATAATAATTCTCTTAGTTCCTCTTCAAGTTTTTCTTGTTCGCGGTCTAACCGTTTCAATTCTTCCTTCCCCATCTCGACAAGTTCAGGGTCTGGATCGCGAATTAATTCTTTGGCTTCCGAAACAGCGGCTTCATTTTTTTTGTATCTCAAAAAGGCAGTTACTTGCGGGTCAAGAACCGCTCTTTCTTTTGATATTTCTTTGAATCTACGGATGTCTTTTACTGCATTATCAGAGGCTAACTCATCATCGATTTCTTTTAGCCTTTTTTCTGCGATTACAAGACGTTGATACATGATTTCTTCCATAATAGTCCCTCTAACCTAAAGTATTGTAGCATACATGACATTTCATAAAAAGAGTGAAATATTTGCATTAATAGTATATTAAGGTTTCATCATTTCTATCTTTTGTAGTATACTTTATTAGGGTGATTTTTGTGGCTTATAAAGCATTATATCGAACATATCGTCCGAGCAATTTTGACGAAGTTGCTGGACAAGAACATATCGTCAAAACATTGAAAAATGCTTTATCGACTAGCAAATTGGCACATGCTTATTTGTTTGCTGGTCCTAGAGGCACCGGTAAAACCACAATGGCAAAGATTTTAGCTAAAGCCTTGAACTGCGATGAAGGTTTTGGCCACATTTGTAATGAATGCAAAAACTGCCTTGCCATTAATGATGGTTCGCACCCAGATGTTCTTGAACTCGACGCCGCTTCCAATAATGGCGTGGATGAAATTAGAGAACTAATTGACAAAGTCAAATACGGAACTATTTTAGGCCGATACAAAGTATATATTATCGATGAAGTTCACATGCTTTCAACGGGAGCTTTTAATGCTTTGCTTAAAACATTAGAAGAACCGCCAGAACATGTCATTTTCATATTAGCAACCACCGAACCGCACAAGATTTTGCCAACAATTTTATCAAGATGCCAAAGATATGACTTTAATAAATTAAGTGATGCAGATATTCACGGTCGCTTAAAAGAAGTTTTAATGCACGAAGGTATTGCTTATAGTGAGGAAGCAGTCAAAATTATCGTTTCACTAGCAGATGGTGGTATGCGCGATGCTTTATCAATGCTCGATCAAGTGCTTGCCTATTCAAACAATCGTTTAGAAGTAAAGGACATTCTCGACATTTTCGCTTTGGAATCAAAGGAAGAAAAAATCGCTTTATTAAATGCAATTATTGATAAGAATGTCGCTGATGTTTTAGAAAGAATTAATCGTTATGTCTCATTAGGAACTGATATTAAGCGGCTGACTGATGATTTATTAATTATATTAAAAGACATATTAATCTACCAATCCTCTAGAATGAGCAATTGTTTAGAAATACTTAATGAACAAGAAGCAAAAGCTTTCCTAAAAAATTTAACTATAGATGAAACGATGGCTATGATCGATGTCATTATGGATGCACAAAAAAATTACAAACTTGTTCCTTCTATTGTGCCATTATTCCAGGTAACTATCTTAAAGCTCGTAGCCAAAAGAAAAGGTGGAGAAGCAAAGCAAGTAGAGGCTCCATTTGAAGACGATGAACCAACCCCAATCTTTGCACCGCTTCCAGAAACATCCAAGCCACAACCAAAGATTGCCGAGTCTACGGAAGAAAAAACAGAGCCTCCGGTGGAGAAAGAGACTATTTCACTATTTGAGCAACCCGAAATTGAGGAATCTCAAATCGTTCTATCTAAAAATGTAATATCACTAAAAGGCACCATTAAGGGAGATTCGTTTTATATCGACGATGAGTTAATGATTAATGTTATGGTCACTTCGAAAAAAGAGATTAAAAATCAATTAATTGAAAACTGGTCCAACATCAAAAAACTTATTGCTCATCCGACACTAGGCAAAGCCGCAACTACATTAATTGATGGCCGTCCATTAGTGGCCTCTACCAAAGTATTGGTTATAGAATATCAATTCCAAAACATTGCTGAAAAAGCTAATCTTGTTGTTAATCAAGAAGATATACAAAACGTAATTCAAACAATCTTTAATAAAAAGATGTTTGTCTACGCTGTGTCGCGAAAAGATTCAGTCAGACTACAACAAAATTACATGAATAGACTTCAAGTCAATCGATTGCCAAAAGCTGTTGATGTAAAAATTGAATACGAAGGAGAATAATTGCACATGAACATCCAACAAATGATGATGCAGGCCCAAAAAATGCAAAGGGAATTAAAGAAGGCTTTGGGCGAGCTCACTGAAAAGGAATTTATTGTCACCAAAAGTGGCGCGGTTACAGTAACCGTTTTAGGTAATAAGACTGTTAAATCGGTAAGTGTTGACAAAGATGCTTTCGACGCCGAAAACAAAGAAATGGTCGAAGATTTAATTGCTTTAGCTATTAACGAAGCACTCGCCAAAGTTCAAGCGGAAGAAGAGGCAATTAATGAACGCATTACTGGCAAAGCAGGGGGATTGGGCTTTTAATGGAAAAACTAAAAGCGTTGATTAGGTTAGAAGAATCGCTAGCAAAATTGCCTAGCGTTGGCAAGCGCAGCGCCGAAAGAATGGCCTATGCTATGTTAAATATGGCTGAAGAGGATTTAAATGAATTTGCTGAAGCCATTAGTAACTTAAAAAACTCCATTAAAGTATGTCCAACTTGTGGCTTTTTAACCGAAACCGAACAATGTGTTATATGTTCTGATCATGAACGTGATACCAGCACTTTGATGATTGTTTCTTTCCCAAAAGACGTCATCGCTTTTGAAAATGCTGAATCTTATCACGGTTTATACCATGTTTTAAACGGCGTTATTTCTATAAGCAAAGGCGTTAGCATTAACGATTTAAACATGGATTCATTGCTCAAACGCTTAGATGCACACCACTTCAAAGAAGTGATTATCGCCACCCAACCAACCATTGAAGGCGAAACCACTGCTTTATATGTGGCGAAGACGATTGCTGGCAAAGTCGATGTAGTTACTCGTTTAGCCTATGGCTTACCTATGGGCGGAAACCTTGATTATACCGACGCATTAACCTTATCCAAAGCCGTCGAAGGACGTAGAAAATTGTAAAGTGAGGGCAAAAAAATGTTTATAACGATTGAAGGTCCAGAAGGTTCTGGCAAAACTACTGCTGTTGATTACGCAGTCAATAAACTATTAGAAATGAACTATCAAATTGTCCGCACTCGTGAGCCTGGCGGCACTCCAATAGCAGAGCAAATTCGCAACGTTATTCTTGATAAGAGCAATATTGCGATGGATAAAAGGACTGAGGCGCTTCTTTATGCTGCTTCTAGAAGACAACATCTCGTTGAGAAGATTTGGCCAGCATTGAAAGAAGGAAAAATCGTTATTTGTGATCGTTATTTAGATTCATCTTTGGCCTATCAAGGTGGTGCAAGAGAACTTGGAATCGATAACGTATTAAATGTTAATTTGTTTGCTACTGAGGGCACCTTCCCAGATTTAACTCTTTTGTTTGATCTTGACCCAGAAATCGGTTTAGAGCGCATTAAAGCAAACGCCGATCGCGAAGTTAATCGTTTAGATTTAGAGAAATTAGAGTTTCATAAAAAGGTAAGAAACACTTTCTTGGAATTAGCCAAACGCTATCCTGAACGTTATGTCATTATTGATGCTTCCAAAGATCGCTGGGCAGTAGCAGAGGCCACCTTAAATGCCATACTTGCCAGATTATGAAAGTTGAAAATTATTTAAAAAATTATCAGCCGGTGATTTATCAAACTTTTGTTAATTCTTTAACACTAAGTCATCTGAATCACGCCTATTTAATTGTCGGCCATAATGGCGCACCACTTTTAGAAGTGGCCAAGTATTTTGGAAAATCAATTCTTTGTGATAACCCTAGTCCTTTAGCTTGTGGCGAATGCATCTCTTGCTTAAGAGTGGAAGATGATAACTACCCAGATTTTTTACTTTTTGATGGTAGTAAAGCGACGATTAAAAAAGAAGCAGTTATCGCAATCGAAACTGCATTTGACAAAGAAGCATTTGAAAATAAGGGTATCCGTATATATATTTTGCATCTAATTGAAAACATGACAACGGAAGCTATTAATAGTATTTTAAAAATTCTTGAAGAGCCCGGAAAACAAATTTATGCTTTCTTAACCACCAACAATGAAAACAGTGTTCTCCCTACCATCATTTCCCGCTGTCAAGTCCTACATCTTAAACAAATTGACCGCACCATCGTGATGAATGAGGCTATTAATCTAGGTGTTGATGACAAGGATGCTGAGTTATTAGCTTGCTTTTTTAATGATGGCGAACTAATTAAAGACATTCTTGATAATCCTGATGAAAACTCTGCTTTCATGATAGCAAAATCTTGTTTTGAGTCGACGATGGAAGCAATTGCTAAAGGTTCAAACGATGACTTGACTTATTTTGCTCAAAGCCAAGTAGCCAATCAAATAAAAAACAAAGAAACGGCTCGTTATTTCATTAATATGTTGGTTGTGGCTTTTGAAGATTTAATAGCTATTACAAATGATAAACCACCATTCCTACAAACTTATGCTACAATATTACATCATCTCGTTAACAAACTTTATCATCTTGATGAAAGTTTGATCGAGTTGTTAAAATGTTCGACTGCGGTTAATGCTAATGTAAACATTGCTCTATTAATCGATCACATTTTTTACACAATCAAAAAAGAGGACTAATTATGCCTGAAACACAAGATAACAATACATTAAATCCAATTCCTAACGAATATACACACTTTGTCGGTGTAAAATTTAGTAGCACACCACGCTCCTATTTTTTCGGCACACAAAGTGATGATTATAAACTTGGCGAATTTGTCGTTGTTGAAACCGTTAGAGGTTTGGAGCTCGGCACCATCGCCATTGAACCAATCACCATTGAGAAATATAGTACTGGTTTATATTTAAAACCAATTATTCGCAAGGCAACCGATGTCGACATCAAATTATATGAGATTAACCAAAAAGATGCTGCGTTTGCCATGACCATATGTCAAACCGAAGTTAAAAAACTCAATCTAAACATGAATCTCATCTCTTGCGAATATACTTTAGACAAATCAAAAGTGCTGTTTTCTTATCTTGCTGATGACCGGGTTGATTTCCGTGAATTGCTCAAAGTTTTAGCGGGCAAGCTTCACACACGTATTGAACTTAGACAAATTGGTGCAAGAGACAAAGCCAAAATGATCGGTGGTCTCGGTGTCTGTGGTTTACCACTTTGTTGTTCGACTTTCTTAAACGAGTTTGATGGCATTTCCATAAATCGTGCCAAAAACCAAATGTTAGCTATAAATATTCCAAAATTAAGTGGGCAATGCGGCAAATTAATCTGTTGCTTAAAATATGAAGATGATGCTTATTCTGAAGAGAAAAAGGCGTTCCCTGAATTGGGTTCTCGCTTTTTTATCGACAAAGTCAGTTACACCGTCACTGGTACCAACATTCTTTCGCGCATGGTTAAAATCGAAAGTGATGATGCCGTGAAGTTCTTATCATTAGAAGAGTTTATGAAACAGACTAATTTCACCAAACGCCAAGATAAGAAAAATGACAAGAATTAAATCATTTCGTACTGATGGTCCGCTCCTATACCTGATCGCTACCCCAATTGGTAACTTGCAGGAATTTTCTCCACGCGCTTTAGATATTTTAACTCAGGTTGACGTCGTGGCAGCCGAAGATACACGGAACGCTTCTTTTCTACTTAAAAATTTCGGTATTAAGAAAGAACTCTTTTCTTTAAGGGAACACAACGAAAAAGAAGGAAGCAAACACCTTGTCGAACTTCTAAAAAATGGCAAAAAGGTAGCCTATATGTCTGATGCTGGTTATCCTGGCATTAGTGATCCAGGTTATTTATTGGTCAATGAAGTTATCGCTAATGATATTCCTGTATCAACCGTGTCCGGAAGTTCGGCTTTCCTGAATGCCCTTGTCGCTTCTGGATTACAGACCAATCACTTCTTTTATTACGGATTTTTGTCCGCGAAAGATAGCGAGGCCGTGGGTGAAATTTCCAGCATAAAGAATTTGCCTTATACGGTCATCTTTTACGAAGCTCCACACCGCATTGGTCGCACTATAAAATTATTGTTCGAAATATTAGGAAATAGACGAATTTGTTTGGCTCGCGAATTAACGAAAATTAATGAAGAATATATTCGCGGAAATTTAGAAGAATTAGTTGAAATAGATGATGCAACAATTAAGGGAGAAATTGTCTTATTAATCGAGGGGAAAAAAGATGAAGTAATAATTGACGATGATAAAATTATTAAACGCGTTAATTATTTAATTTCCTTAGGACTAACAAAAAAAGACGCAATAAATGTAACTGCGGAAGAATTTTCCCTTAATAAAAATTATGTCAAAAAATTAGTATTATTTTAGCGCAATTATTGGGGTATTTTATGGAAATATTATTTGAAAAGGATCAACAAAAAAAACCTTCAATTAATGACAAAATTAAACAGTTATTTAAGAAGGTAAAAAACTATAGAATTTCAGATTCTGTTTATTACTTTTTTATCTTGCTTGCTATCAGTATTGGCTTCTATATGATTATGCTCGTTGAAAATAGTTTCTCGTTAGCGTATGGAGGCGACTACAGTGCACAATATATTCCCATGGGCTATCACATCTGGGATTACTATCACGAATGGATTCAAACTGGTCACTTTACTTTATTTGATACCGAGCTTTATTTAGGGGCTAACTCATTTGGTTCTAACGCTTATTACGGCTTATTTTCACCGTTTAATATTATCATTGTTCTTTTCCCTCGCATCATGGTGCCTCAGTCCGTAGCCATCGCTTCAATGATTAAAATAGCATGTGCGGGTTTGTTTTTTTCCATATATATGCGCCAAGCATTCAAAGTAAAAGATAACGTCGCGCAAATATGTGGTGCGGCCTATGCTTTTGCTGGTTGGGGTGCTTTCTACTTATGGTATAACAACTATCAAGATATTTTAGTGTTTTTCCCAATCGTTTTACTTGGTATAGAAAAAGTTTTACAAGAAGAAAAGCCATGGGTTTTAGCGGTTGGCGTTTGTTTCTTAGCAATATGTAACTACGTCTTAATGGTTCCTTACATCATTTGCGCTTTCTTTTATGCCGTTTTCCGTTTTTTCCAACGAGTCCCATTAAATAACGCCGTAACAAATATTAGAATGCTTGGCTGGGGCGTACTTGGCTTTACGCTAGGTATGTGCATGGGCTTGTTTGTCTTTGCACCCGCGTTTATGGCTACACTTACTTCGCCGAAACTAGACGATTACTCATATATCGGTGAATTAAAGAGTTATTTAATTGATAAAAAATATGGTGATTTTTTTGGGTTGCTTTTTTCTTGGGGTAGTGCGCCAGATCAACACGGTCGTATTTGGAAAGTGCGCCATTTATATCCAATCTTAGAATTTTTCTTCCCGGCAACTACTTGCCGTTCATTACCAACACTTGAAATTTATGGTTGGGACTTTGATGATATTGCCGTATCGCTATGGGTATACGTTCCATTTATCATGTTTTTGGTGCCAGCATTAATTCAATCCGGCAAAGAAAAGAAATGGTCCGTATATATAGGATTCGCACTTTTGGGAATAGCTTTATTTACCCCGGTGATGTATTTCTTAACTATGGGTTTCACTAACGCCTATGCTAGGTGGACATTATTTATTGCCACTTCGTTAATCGCCTACGTCGGCATTTATATCGACAAGATTCCTAACGTTGCCAAGTGGCACATGCACATAGGTTATTTGTTCGCGATAGCGGGCATTGTTACCGCTTGGATTCTCACCAATAAATTGGCCAAAACTGAGAATTTAACGTACAACGATTTCATTTATCGTTTCCAAGAAGGCGATATTGAATTTACCAACATCGCCTTCTCGTTAGAGCTTATTTATGTCACCGCTGTTTATTTCGTGCTCATGTTTTTATATAACAAAAAGTTTTTCCACAATATGATGTTTATTTTCATCGCTGCAGAAGCCGTTTGCATGGGCAACTTTGTTACATTGGGACATGGTTGGGATACTAGTTATAATAATGGCTATGCAAAAAACGAAAGATTAAGACAAGTGGTAAGTGCCATTCAAGGCAACGACCCTTCTTTTTATCGGATGTTTACGTCTTTAAACGATGCTTGGAGCATTAACAATAGCTTCATTGGTGGTTATAACTCACCAAACTTCTTCCATTCACTTTATAACTTTGAAATCGATGACTTCTCACTTTGGATGGGTATGAGAAGCGATAGAAAATCGGTTGCCGGTTCTTATCGTGGAAAATATCAAGACTTAGATAATTTGCTCGGAATAAAATACTATGTTATTTCACCTGAAAAAAGTCGCTATGCGGAAATTGAAGCAAATAATCCAGGCGGATTTACCGCAAACGTGCCATTTGATTTTACAAAAAGAGATGATTTAAGTAATGATGAATTTTTTGTCTATGAAAATCAAACAATGAATGGGTTCGGTTACGCTTATGACACCATCTATAACGGCAAGGTTTCTAATTATAGTCGCTTTGATGTTGATGTGGTAAAAAACGCTATTACCTTATCTGAAGTTGCGTTTGTTGGTGAAGAAGAGGGTCTTAATATCGCTCAACAATATCCAACTATCACATTATTAGACACTGAACCACAAAACACATCAATTAAACCATTAACAGTCAATATCGATTATGGTCAATATTTCTATGATGTTTCAAGCGTCGTTTCTGCGGCTAAATTTTACGATTTTAAGGATATCCCTAACATTCCAAATGTTTTCACACCGACGACTTTCAATAGCAATCGCGCAATGGATTACTGGGTTTTTTGGCAATCTAGTACATTTGGTCAACCACTCATTACCGCAAATTCGGCTTTCTATGTTAAAGCTCCTTTTTCAGGCTCACAGAAATACGATTTTTATTTCCTAGATGAGAATAACAAAATTTTCATGTTCGATGCTCACGATGATGATACGTCAGATAACACATCCTATATGCGTGGCTTCTACCCACGAAAAGACGTCTACAAAATTGCCGTTGTTGGAAAATACTACCAAAGTTATTTAGGTAGTTCTAGTTTAATTCTTTATAACGAAGATGCTATAAATTATGAAACACGTCGGACAGAAAGAAATGCTTATCCCCTCGAACAGGTGAAATATCAAACCGATAAATTCACATTCAAAACCAATTATACAAGCAACAAATTAGTCGTTTCGCACACCGCCTTTGATGTCGGTTGGAAAATAAAGGCGTTTAATGTTACGACTGGACAACCTGTAAACATCAAAGTAATCAAAGGCAATGGTGGTTTTGTTTCGTTTGTTGCTCCGGTGGGAGATATTTCCTACACCATGTATTATGAGACGCCTTATCTTGGCATATCATATTTAGTGACTGCGATATCCACCACTGCGTTTTTCACTTCTCTAATGGGCTATTATCTGTATTTAGAGAGTAAAAAGCGCCCACATTTAGATATGATTTATCGCGCTGACAATTAACAATTCATTTTTATTGCGTTTTGACCCTTACTCTTCTAAGATAGTAAGGGTTTTTTAGGAGGTCGTATTTATGAATATTCGTAATGTCGCCATCATCGCGCACGTTGACCACGGCAAAACCACTCTAGTTGATCAATTATTAAAATCTGCTGGCGCTTTTCGCGTGAACGAAGAAGTAAATGTTCGCGCTTTAGACAGTAACGACCTCGAAAGAGAAAGAGGTATTACTATCCTCGCCAAAACCACTTCAATCATTTATAAAGACACAAAAATCAATATTCTCGATACTCCAGGGCACGCCGATTTTGGTGGTGAAGTCGAACGCATTATGAACATGGTCGACGGATGTTTATTACTTGTTGATGCTTTCGAAGGGACAATGCCACAAACTCGCTTTGTCTTAAAGAAAGCTTTACAAGCCGGCATCAAACCAATTGTTATTATAAATAAAGTAGATCGCAACAACATTGATATTGAAGGCACTCTCGATGAAGTTTTGGAATTATTTATTGAACTAGGCGCTCCAGAACAATTTTTAGAATTCCCTGTTATTTATACTTCTGGTTTAAAAGGTACCAGTTCATTACAAGCAAATGTTAATACTCAAAAACCTGGTATGGATGCTGTTTTAGATACCATTATAAAAGAAATTACTGCACCAAATGTAGATATCGACGCCCCACTTCAAATGCAAGTGGCTTTACTTGATTATAACGACTTTGTCGGTCGCATTGGCATTGGTACCATTAAAAAGGGCAAAATCCATGTTAACGATAATGTCACTGTTTCACGCAATAATGGCAGCACCGTGACTTTCCGCGTCATGAAATTGTTTGGTTATCAAGGTTTAAAACGCTTAGAAATTGAAGAAGCAGTCGCGGGAGAAATTGTCGCTGTAGCTGGTTTAACCGATATTAATGTCGGCGAAACTATTTGTAGCCCTCAACATGTTGTGCCTCTTCCTCCCATCAAGTTAGATGAGCCAACCTTGCAGATGACTTTTGGCACCAATTCTTCGCCACTTTCTGGAAAAGACGGCAAACTATTAACTGCAAGAAAAATTGAGGAAAGACTTTTCCGTGAAATGCAAAAGGACGTAGCCCTGAGAGTAGTAAGAATCCCAGAAAAAGAATCTTGGATTGTGTCAGGTAGGGGCGAATTACACTTATCCATTTTAATTGAAAATATGCGCCGCGAAGGCTTTGAATTAGAGGTCAGCAAACCGCAAGTAATTATTAAAGAAATTGATGGGGTAAAACACGAGCCATATGAAGATTTATTAATCGACGTACCTAACGAATTTGTCGGCGATATTATGACATCTTTGGGTGTTAGATCAGCAGAATTAATTAATATGGATGCAAGAGACACCACGACAATTCTTACATACGTAATTCCTTCTCGTGGATTACTTGGTTTTATGACCAACTTTATGACATTAACAAAGGGTTATGGCATCATTTCTCACACTTACAAAGAATATCGCCCCACTTCAAGCAATACTGGTTTAGGCGAACGATTGGTTGGTGTGTTGGTTGCCACCGAAGGTGGTCAAGCCACACCTTACGCGATTGAACATGTTGAAGAAAGAGGGACGATGTTTATCGAACCAGGCACTGAAGTTTATGAGGGGATGATTGTTGGTGAAAATCGCTACGATTTTGATCTAGCCGTCAATGTGGTATTAAAGAAAGCATTAACTAACATGAGAAGCGCTGGTAAAGACAATACAGTTGTATTAAAAACACCTCGTAGAATGTCTCTTGAGGCGTGTTTAGATTATATCAATACTGATGAACTCGTGGAAATTACTCCACTCACCTATAGAATGCGTAAGAAGATTTTAAATACTGCCGAACGCAAGAAATTTGACTCTAGAGCGCGCAAGGGTGATTTATAAATCTTTTTTATCGGGATTAGGAGCTTCTTTCGGAGCTTCTTTTTTTGTTTCTGTTTCTTCGACATAACGGATACCTATGGTATTCTCGACTGGCAATGAAAATGCCACACAATTACCTGGTTTACCATTAGCTACCGAAGAATAGATACCATTCAAGACTTTATCTCTAATTCTTGATGGCACAACAATTAAAACCATTTCTTTATCAGGAGTGACATAAACACCATATTTTTTTTCTATTTCTGGTGTGGTTGTGCCACGAGCGTGAGTAATTGTCCCGCCGCGCGCACCATTAATTTTAGCGGCATCCATGACCGCTTCGGCAAAACCGACATTGCATATTGCAATAATTAGTTCCATTTTCGCCATATTTTACCTCCTAAAACTGTGCGAGGAATTGATACATTTTCACGCCCGCTAAGCCAATTAGCGCAATTGAGAAGCCAATCCCTCGACTTTTTTTATTTGCGGTATAGTAAGCCTCTAATTCGGTGGTGGCTTTTTGTAAATCTTCACCCTTAATTAAAGAGAAAACGATTTCTTTTCTGCTGTCTTCAATGCCCATAATTTCGAGCACATGTCTTGAAGCTGTTCCTTTGCCCATTTGCACAAATTGAAGAGAAGAGCCTGCACTTTTGAATATTTCCACCACTTCTTCGCCATCCCCGTAATCTACAACGGCTATATAGACATATAGTGACTTAATTTCGTGTGTTTTATCAAAAGGTTGCTTTTTAACGGCGGTTTTTGCTTTTTTATTTCGACCTAATTTTTTTTCAACTGCCATAATTACACCCCCTTATTAAAATGGATAATTTGGACATCATCGTGTTCAATAATGGCTTTGCGAGCCATGGCCAAACGATGATATTGTTTGACTTCAACAACGATACCCAGCAGTTGAATAGAGATAACTGGCATTAAGGTGATCAACGCAACAGCACCGAACGCTTGCCCATAGAAACTGACATGATACGCACTATCTAGACTGAGTTTATCGCTGGAAATTATAGAATATAGACCAATGATTAAAGGCATAATAAATGACACTGCCATTGGACCAGCAGCCGTACTGCCTGAGTCAATGGCAATAGCGGCAAATATATCGGGTGAAAAAAGCATTAATGTTAAAGAAATTATATAACCAGGAACCAGATAGTATAAAATTGAAAAATCATATATCGAACGAATAGCGGCGAGCATAATAGCAGAACCAACCGCCAAAGAAAGCGCGATTAAAACAGTGCTTTTTTTAATTTGTCCCGATGAAATATTTTCGACTTGTGCGGTTAAGACATGGACTGCAGGTTCACAAAGAATTGTAACTAGACCAATTGTAAAAGCCACCAATATGACAATCCATTGGTCGCTTTGCCAAAATCCACCAAGTGATTGTCCAACCATACCACCTATCGGTCCCATAATTGCGTTTGCAGAAGCCAAGAAAAACGACAGACCAACAAAGCAAAAGCCGAACCCCACTAATAAAGATAACATTTTTGAAATTGGTAATTTAATAAAAATTAACTCGTAAACAAAGAAAACAATAAGTATTGGCGAAATGGCAATCAACACTTCAATCATCGATCCTAATTGACCGTTATTAGGAATCATAGCCGTGAATAAACGTCCTAAAAAATTGTTACCAAACGGAGTGGGTGCTTCATAAATGAACTCAGGAACATTTGATTGAATTAAAACGCAAACAGCCATTGCAATGACTGGTCCAATAGCAACCAACCCTGCAAGACCAAAACTATCGCTATTTGCTGTTTTTCCACCACGGACAACGGCGACACCAAGGCCAAGAGATAAAACAAATGGAACTGTTGCTGAACCAGTAGTAACACCACCGCTATCAAAGATAAATGGTAACATTTCTGCTCTTTCTGGATCTAGTGCGATGAGGCAAACCAATAAAAATGTAATGAGGTAGAAAAACATGACCCACAATTTAAGTGGTTTATGCAAAATAATTCTCAATATACCAATAACAACAAATGCACCAACACCAATAGCAATACTGCCAATTAAAATAATGGTATTTAATACTTCGTTATTAGGAACAATCGTTACTTGTTTCGAAACGATAAGAAGCGATGGTTCGGCGCAGGTGATAAGTACTCCAAGCGCAAATGAAAATATTATGATAACAAAAAGTTGCTTTTGACGAGATAAGGAACTACCCATATATTCGCCGACTTTTGTTAATCCAGCAGAAGCTCCGATTTGAAATAAAGCTAAACCCAAAATCAAAGCCACTCCACCAAACAGCAACATTACATAGTCATTAGTGCCAAAATTAAGTATAGGCGTCCAAGATAAAATACAAACCAGTAGGATAATTGGTCCAATCGATAATAATGATGTAAACAATGCATCAAAATAGCGGTTTTTCATATAAAGACATTTTACACAAAAATCGCGTGTATTCAAACCTCATAACGAAAAATAGTAGTCACTTGACACTATTTTTTGTCGTTTTTTTCAATCAAAGTTAAAAATTCTTTCGGCATTGGGGTCGAGAACAACATTTTTTTGCCTGTAATTGGATGGATGAATTCCAAAGCATAGGCATGCAATCCGAGGCGTCCAATAGGATTAGCGGGTTTTCCATATTTATCATCGCCGATGACAAAATGACCACTTTCGCCTAAATGCACACGAATTTGATTTTTTCTTCCCGTATCAATATTAACGTCTAATAGTGAAAAAACGCCGTTAGTTTTAATTACTTTATAATGGGTAATGGCCAGCTGCCCGTCACCAGGTTTTTTAGAAGAGTACATTAAATTTTGACTATTTTTCTTTAAATACGTCTTAAACGTGCCTTCAGGCTTGTCCATTACTCCTTCAACAACGGCAAAATAACCACGTTTAGTGACAATTTCATTCCATTTTTCTTGTAACGCCTGCTGTATTTTTACATTTTTTGCAACCATTAATACACCAGAGGTATCTTCATCGAGACGATGGACCACGAAAATGCGATTGTGTTTGTCTTTTTGCTGCACATAATCTGAAAGCATTCTATAGGCAGTAGAACTCTTCTCATTGTCTGAAGCAATTGATAAAAGTCCACTTGGTTTATTTATTACAATTAGATCATCATCTTCGTAAATAATCGGTAAATTACTTCTAGTTTTTCTTTTAATTGCACTAGTAGTAATTATTACCGTATCCCCGGGATATAATTTGAAGTTAAATTGTGTCACGGGTGCCCCATCTACCGATACTCGATGTGAAGAAAGTAGAGATTTAACCGAGTTACGAGATTGGCTTTTAAATTGTTCCAAAAGAAATAATAAAAGTTCATTCTCATCAGTCACTTTAAATTCTTTTAAATTGCGATAATTTTTTTTGCGAGGAGCTTGTTTAACATTACTTTTATTTTTGTTTTTATTTAATTTTTTATTCGGAATCTTTTTCATAGCGCTATTATTATACACGCGAGAAAATTAAAAGACACCTAAATAGATGCCTTGTTATTTATAATTATTGATTATTTACTTTTGGTTCACCTTCAAAGCGAGTAACTTCTTTGCCGCGACAAAATATACCTAAAACACCTGGTCCACAAGTAGTACCAACGATAGGTCCAATCCAAAGAATGTGAGCAGGAATTTTAAGTTCTTCTTCGACGCGTTTTTTAAGCATTTCAGCGCGATCAAACGCACGGCCATGACCGATATAGATTTCTTTGGTTTCGCCTTCCACATATGCGTTTTTAACACCTTCAAATAATTCGTTTAAAGAAGCCTTGGTGCCCTTTACTTTGTTAATTGTATAATTATTACCTTTTCTATCGCTGATAAAAATTGGTTTAACAGACATGATATTGCCTAAGAAAGCAGCCAAACCTTTAATGCGCCCAGAAGCGCGTAAATAGGTTAAAGTATCAACTGTTGCAAATTGATTGTAAAGGAGGCGATTATCTAAAACCCATTTCTCTAATTGCTCGATCGAAAAACCCTCGTCTTGTTTCTTTTTGGCATCCAAAACCAACATGCCTAAGGTCACACTAGCAGTTAAAGAATCTACGCCAATCATCTTACGTTCTGGATATTGTTCAAGCAATTGT